>Ga0209491_10003522_pt1 | contig 25673 bp, 25 predicted proteins | sample BON02_FD_187213 | JGI IMG/M metagenome (GOLD analysis project Ga0209491, IMG submission 187213) | Freshwater microbial communities from Lake Bonney liftoff mats and glacier meltwater in Antarctica - BON-02 (SPAdes) (version 2) | ecosystem: Environmental > Aquatic > Freshwater > Ice > Glacier...
CGCAATCGACCGCTTCATCGAACTGCACAACGAAGCAGATGCCAAGCCCTTCAAATGGCGCGCAAACCCGGACGAAATTATTGCTGCCAGAAATCGGGGGTTCCAATTGTTGGAATCAATCCACTAGACTGCGTTCCGTCATCACCTTGGCAAAGCGCTGCGCCTCAACGTAATAGACCGACAGATCGGCCAGCCCCTTCGTCTTCGCCCGCCCCTCAGGCGACGGAATCCGCGCGCCGCCAAACATCACCACGGTCGATTCAATGCCGCGCTCGTCCATCACCAACTGCGGTTTCAGCAGCTCCAGTTGCAACCGCACCGGCCGCAACTCTTCGCGCGTCAGAAAGTCGGCATCCGCAAAGGCCAAGCGGTAGGCAGGCGCGCGGGTCTGCGGCGTATCGGGGATCAGCGTCGCCGCCTTCATATCCTGATTGGAATCACGAAACGGGTGAGCGCGGGGTTCGTCTTTCATTGCATGTCCAATTGCGTGACCATCCCCATAGGCTTATAGCCCCCTCAATCAGAACGAAACCGCAAAACCGGAGGCCCCGATGTCCAACGCCGCACTCGAGACCGCAATAGAAGCCGCATGGGAAACCCGCGATGCCATCTCTCCCGCCACCAAAGGCGAGGCCCGCGACGCAATCGAGGCCACGCTGACCGCGTTGGACTCTGGCAAACTCCGCGTCGCTGAGCGTCAGGCGGATGGGAAATGGCACGTCAACCAATGGGCGAAAAAGGCGGTTCTGCTGTCGTTTCGCCTGACCGATATGTATGAAATCGCGGGCAGCAATGGCGGCTCCAACTGGTGGGACAAGGTGCCGTCAAAGTGGCAGGGCTGGACGCCTGCCGATTGGCGCGCCGCAGGTTTCCGCGCTGTTCCCGGCTCCATCGTTCGCCGCTCGGCCTTCATCGGCAAGGGCGTGGTCCTGATGCCATCTTTCGTCAACATCGGCGCTTTTGTTGATGAGGGTTCTATGGTCGATGGCTGGGCCACCGTCGGCTCTTGCGCGCAAATCGGCAAGAACGTTCACCTGTCCGGCGGCGTCGGCATTGGCGGCGTGCTGGAACCCATGCAAGCAGGCCCGACGATTATCGAGGACAACTGTTTTATCGGCGCACGGTCCGAAGTGGTCGAAGGGTGCATCATCCGCGAAGGTTCGGTCCTTGGCATGGGTGTTTTCATCGGCCAATCCACCAAGATCGTTGATCGCGAAACGGGTGCCGTCATGTATGGCGAGGTGCCATCGGGATCGGTCGTCGTCGCGGGGTCGATGCCGTCAAAGAACGGCGTGAATCTTTACTGCGCGGTGATTGTGAAAAAGGTCGATGCCAAGACCCGCTCGAAAACCTCGATCAACGAGTTGCTGCGCGACTAGTCAATAGCGCAGCCCGTGCCGCCAATGCCGTCCCCTTCACCCGGGGCGCATTTTGCGGCTTCGGGGGCCAGTGCGGGGGGCTCTGCCAAAACCATGCCCGAATCCCCTACTGGCTCGGCCGCCATCTCCATCATCGCCTCGGGCTTGGCGCAGGCGGTCAGGGTCATCAAAAGGCAAAGGGCAAGCAGGCGGGGCATCAATCGGCGTCCTCGGTCCGGTAGAAATACCCCCCTGCTCGAAAGCGCATTGGTCCGGGGGCGGCATTCCCGCGTTTCATTTCCGCAGCAGTCTGGCTGATCTCACGGAAAAGCGCCATCTCTGCCGCGCTGAACCTTGCTGCCAGCGCGGCCACCTGTGTCTGTGTCAGCCCGGTGTAATGCACCGCGCGTTCAAAATGCGGAAACTCGCGGCCCTGAACATTCTCAAACGCTGCCTGCGCGTGGTCCCCCAGATTGCGGCTTAGATACGCCAACTGATCGGTCGATCCGGCCAAAGGCTGATACGAATCCTGTGCCAATGTCACAACTTGCCCATCGTCTGAAACAGTCACTGTTCCAGCAGAAATCAACGCATCTAGCACAGAACGCGCATGCACATCGCGCCGCACCGCCAGTGCCAGGGATTCAAACGATTGCGCCGCCCCACTGCGTGGCAAAGGTTGCGCGTGACCGTCCTTTGACCACTCCGCCCCCGTCTGCCATAGCGCCACCAGCCGCGACAGATGGTTGGGCCGCTGATCGCGCACATCTTCGCCCCGCAACCGCGCCACATCGCGCCGTTGCAACCCCGTCAGCACCGAAACCCGGCTATCGGTGGTCTTCGCACCACTTTCGGCCAGCGCAGCGGCCACATAATGTGCCTTCATCCGCTCTACCAGATCAGGAAACAACATCCCACGCGCCACCAGCAGGCGGGCAATGGGGGCAAAGAGGGCGTCAAATATCTGCATGATGTGCAATATGCACATTTTCTTTTGACAGGTCCAGTAAATTACAATATGTGCAATTTACACATTTATTGCAGGAGCAAATAATGCAGCGGTCATCCCTTCTTCTCGCGGTCTCGATCAGCGCCCTTCTTGCGGGCTGCATGCCGGCACCGGAGTCAATATCAGTCTCTAAGCCAGCCAAAATGGGCGATGCTGGATCGAGTATGCCCGTTGCCGAAGCCTCTGTAGAATTCGCCCCAGAGCCTATGATGGAAGCCCCGCCGGCATCCTCTGGCAGCTATGCCGGCGTCGTCCGGCGCGGTGTGGTCACGGCGGGTGACATTGATGATTCGTTTAACCTTGACGCCTTCCTGCGCTATCAAAAACGCGCGGCCGGGCAGACGGGCCTGCCGCGTCTTGGCCTTAGCGCGCCCGTGCGGGTGCAACTGGCTGGCCCCGGCGGCGTGCCCGAACCGGGGGCCTATTACACCCTGCGCCGTCCGGGCGCGGCGGATCCCGTTCATTCCGGTTATTCCGGCCCCGACGGCTGGATAACCGATTTCCCGCAAGTGCTGGGCGCCGGGGCCTTGGGCGCGGTAGAGGTCACGGTGACCTCGTCTGACGGTCAGCTTTTGGGCAAGCAGACGGTCAAGGCTGGCTCTGATGCCACCATCCATCTTTCGCAGGACATAGACTGGCAACCGGAGTTTCTGGACCTGGTGCTGGTCGTGGATACGACTGGCAGCATGGGCGATGAGATTGCGTTTTTGCAAAAGGAACTGATCGGGATTGTGCGCTCGGCCTCGGCCAAAGCTCCGGATGTGTCTATCCGCTATGGTCTGGTCGCCTACCGCGACCATGGGGATCAGTATGTGGTGAAGAATTATGGCTTTACCGGGTCAGGCAGCACGATGAACGGCTGGCTGCGTGGGCTGTCGGCCGATGGCGGGGGCGATTACCCCGAAGCGGCAGCGGCGGCGATGAAAGCAGGCGTTGGGCTGGATTGGCGGCGCGGCAAGGGGGAGCGGATTTTGATCCAGATCGCCGATGCGCCGCCGCATGATGGCGATGCAGCCGCCTATCTGCGGACCGCGAAGACGGCGGCGGGCAAGGGGGTGCAGATCTTTACCCTAGGGGCCAGCGGGGTGGGGAGTGAGGCGGAGTACCTGATGCGCCAAGCCTCGGTCGCGACGGGCGGGCGGTATATCTTCCTGACCGACGACTCTGGTGTTGGCAATTCGCATGCCGAGCCCACGATTGCCTGCTACCGGGTGACCAAGCTGGCGCGGCTGTTGACCCGGATCTTGGCAGGTGAGTTGTCGGGGCGCCGGCAGGAGGCTGGTGGGTCTGAGGTGACCCGGTCTGTTGGCAGCTATTCGGGCGGGGTGTGTCGCGGGTAAGGGCTGTTGTGAAACCACGGCGGCGGGCATAGGGTTTGCCCGCCGCAAAAGGATTTCGCGATGAGTGATGAGATGGATGCCCCCGCCCCGGAAAAGATCAAGCGCCCCCAGAAGGTGTTCACCCTGATCGTTGAGGTGGGCCGCAAAGCGGGGGATGGTTTGCCGGAGAAGGCGACGGGGGCAGGGCTGATGTGCTTTGCTTCGGGTGTCGATGAGGCCGAAGCGGTGCGGGAGACTGTGGCGATCTTGAAGGAAGCCGATCTGTCGCCGCTGGAGGTTCAGGGGTTGGGCACCCTGGAGGAGCGGTTGAAAGCAGGAGAAGAGGTGGGGGAGGATGAGATCGAGTTGATGGAACGGGCCCTGGCCGAGAATTCGGTTGTGGTGGCGCAGATAACGCCGTTTTATGACTAATGTCCCGACTCGGGTTGCATGATTTTTCTACGAAAAATCAAGGTGGTTGATGAAGTTCTTTAGAAATTGATAACCAAATCCCACTCAAGCAGCATCCGAGGTTTTCAGGCGGCGCAGCAGCCTGAGGAGCGGCAAAGCCTCATAGTCATGCAAGGCGCGCAGGGGCAGGATGGGCATGGTGGTGGCGGGGCCGTTATGGGCGGTCATCAAAGTGCAGCCCATGCAATCAATCAGGTGCAGCCCGCCCAGATCCAGCGTCACGCCCGGCGCTGTGGCGCGGCGGTTGTCGGCCAAGGCGGCACGGCCATCGACAAGGGCGCCAGCGGTCACCAGCACCTCTTCTTCGCCAAAAAGGTATTCCACCTCTAGCCCCGACAGGGCGACCAGCTGATCGGCCGAGACCAGAAGATCGCGCGCCCGGGCAAACCATGGCGCACGCAAAACGATGGCGGTATGGCTGCCCCGGCTGGGCATATCGACGCGCCGCACGGATTTGACCTGCACCGCCCCGGCTTCGCGCGTTAGCACCCAATGCCCGGGCCGCAAAAGCCCCGCAGGCACCAAACCTTCGACGGTGGGAACGGGCGTTGACAGGCCCATCCATGCCATATGCGGCGGCGGCACCATCCCTTGCGAGATGCCAAACCACAGCACGGAGGATTCTTTGCGCGTTACCCCGCGCCCGGCGCAAAGATCGGCAAGCGAGGCCGTGTCAAAGGCTGGCGGCGTCAATCCGCAGGTTGAGGCGACGGTGGCATCCTGCCCGTCATCCAGCCGCATGGTCCAGCTGTTTGCGGGCCCATCCCAGCCAAAGATCAGCCGCGCCACGCGCCCGTCCAACCGCAGATGGCCTGGCAAAAGAAAGCGACGCAGAATGGCGCCATCGCGCCACAACAGGCCCAAGCCGCTTTGCGGATCGTGAAACAAAGACAGCGCTTGCCCATCGGCCCCGCGCCAATCCAGCAAGACGCCGGAAGACAGGGGCCAAGACAGCTCTAGCACCAGCGTTCCGGTCAGCAGCCGGTCGGGCAGGCCTGCCCGCAAAGGCGCATCGCGGTCTGACAAGAGGAGCCATCCGCTCATGCAGCGCGATCCTTGATGGCGGCGGTTTTCAAGAGCGCGGCTGTCTCATAGGATTTCAGCGCGCGGCGGGCCGAAGGGCCGTAGCCCGCGCCCGTTTCCGGATCAAGATCCGGGAAGATCGCGGTCAGCTCTTCCAGCGTTTCTTGCGGGAAATCGCCCATGGTCAAAGGGCCCGGGTGGAAGCTTTCGGTGGCTAGCCCTTCGGACATGACAATCTGGTGGCTATCAAACATCAGATGCACATATTCAACATCGCCGCCGATGACGCGGCGAACCGAACGATCGTTCACAAGATCTTTGGCGGCCACCAGAACCTCATGTTCACCAAACATCAGTTCGGCCAGACTATCGCGTAGCAAGATCCGGTGCTGGGGCGAAACCAGCAGTTTGCCATGATCGCCAAAGGTGCCCGCCTTGATGCAGATCGGCGCAAGCCCGCCGCGCGCAGGCACGGTGCGGCTGCCCATCCAGCGCAGGGGTTGCGGACCATCATCCATGGTCAGAACCATATCGCCGGGGTGCAGGCTTTCCACCGGCACATCACCATCCGGCGTGCGGATCAGCGTGCCCGCGACAAAACAGGGCACTGAATTGATGGTAACAAGGCCGATGTCGGTGTTTCCCAGCCCGTCTAGCACGGTATAGGTGAAATGCAGGCTTTCCGTATCGCCATCGCCATAGACGGTCAGCGTGCCATCGGCGTTCAGTTTGACCTGCTGGCCAGAGGCAAGGGTGATGATCTGGCCCGCCACCAACGGAATATCGTTCAGATGAGTGATCACCAAAGAGGCGCTAACTGCGTGAACATCATTTTGAAGCACATCGACAATCTCGGTGCCAAAGGGGTAGAGGGAGCTGATATCATTCAGGGCCACCAGTGCCGTTTGAACAGAATCTGCCGCAATCAGCACGTTGGAATCGTATTGGGCATCGCCCACGTCGGCGATGCCGATGCGGATCGAATTCACCACGCCCGCATTCACAGGAATGGTCAGCTTTAGCGTCAGGGTAAAGCCATCCATCTCTGTGTTATAGGCATCGGTGGTGTTGTTCAGAAACAGGTTGGGTTCGGTATTGGGGTTGATGTTGTTGATGGCCACGCGGCCGTTGCCAACGGTGATCGGCACGTAAACGCCATTGGCCCAGACGCCAAAAATATCGTTGAAGGCCGAGTTGACGTACTCGGGATATTCCTCGGACGAGAAGGTGAAGTTGATGGTCATCACGTTGCCGGTGGGGATGAAATCAACATCCGGCCAGACCGCGTCATAGGTGTTGGTGCCGGCCACGGCGTTGAACAAGGCATTGTTGTTGGCGCCGGTTGTATCGGTTGAGGTGCCGGTGGATCGGTTCGGATCGCCTGACGATTGGGTAAAGTCGCGCACATTGCCGGTGGACAGGATAACCCCGGTATCGCCCGGCGTGGCATAGGGCGACAGCGCATCGCCATTGGAATAGATCGCGGATGAGTTTGCAGGGCCGGAATAGCTGGCGCCGACAACGGTTGTGCCATTGCCAAAGATGGAATTGGCCATCTGCAGCGCGGTTGCGCTGGTATTATAGCCAAGTTCGGCGCCTGTCGCCATGTTCCCGCCCCGTCTTGCCCGACGGCTTGGTCAAACGCCACATACCTCCCGGTTGTCCGGGATGATCGGTGCTTCCTGCTCGGTTGCGGACACATTGGCCCGGCGTCTGCCCTGCCTCGGGGGCTTTTTTATTGCGTTAACCTTAGGGGAAAGCGGGTGGGATTGTCATCCCTAAAGATTGTAAAGGCGTCAGGGGGGCGAACAAAGGGTGTCTCGGGGGCAACAGGCGGCAAAGCGTTGCAGTGGGCGCCGGGCTTGCTTAGGACTGGGCGGAATGAGGATGGAGAATGCCGATGCCTGCTGTTGATCCCGTTGCTTTGACCGCCGATCTGATCCGCTGCGCCTCGGTCACGCCTGTTGAGGGCGGGGCGTTGGTTCTGTTGGAGGGGCTGCTGGCGGGCGCGGGGTTTGAGTGCTGGCGGGTGGATCGGGGCGGGGTGGCGAACCTTTATGCGCGCTGGGGGGTGCGGGGGGCGAACCGGTCGTTCGGCTTCAACGGTCATACCGATGTGGTGCCGGTTGGCGATGCGGCGGCCTGGACACAAGATCCGTTTGGCGCGGCGGTTGTGGACGGCTGGATGTATGGGCGCGGGGCCACGGATATGAAATCCGCCGTCGCGGCCTTTGCGGCGGCAGCGGTGGATTTTGTGCAGGGCACGCCGCCCGATGGGGCCGTTATTCTGGCCATTACCGGCGATGAAGAGGATGTCGCGCAGGATGGCACCGTGGCCTTGCTGGATTGGATGGCCACGCAAGGCGAGCGGATGACGCATTGTCTGGTGGGCGAGCCGACCTGCCCCGAGGTGATGGGCGAGATGATGAAGATCGGGCGGCGCGGGTCGATGACGTGCTGGTTTACGGCGGTGGGCGTGCAGGGCCATTCGGCCTATCCGCACCGGGCCAAGAACCCGATGAGTGCCTTGGTGGCGCTGTTGGCGCGGCTGTTGGCGCAGCCGTTGGACGCGGGCACCGATCATTTCGACGCCTCGACTTTGGCAATCACCACGATTGATTGCGGCAATCCGACCAATAATGTGATCCCGGCGCGGGGTATGGCGACGGTGAATATTCGGTTCAACGACACCCATTCCGGGGCGTCGCTGTCGGCTTGGTTGCAGGGCCATGCGCAAGCGGTGCAGGATCAGACGGGGGTGCAGATTGATTGTCGCATCCAGATCTCGGGCGAGAGTTTTGTGACGCCGCCGGGAGAGTTCTCGGCGCTGATCCGCCGCGCGGTGCAGGCGGAAACGGGGGTAGAGCCCGGGTATTCCACATCGGGCGGCACCTCGGACGCGCGGTTTGTGAAGGATCACTGCCCGGTGGTGGAATTCGGGCTGGTGGGCAAGACGATGCATCAGGTGGATGAACGGGTAGAGGTGGCGCAGATCCATCAGTTGAAGGCGATCTATGGGCGGATTTTGCGGGAGTATTTCGCGTGATCCAGATCGCCCCCACACGCGATATTGCCACCTGCCGACAGCTACGCCGGGTGGTTTTCATCGAAGAACAAGGCGTTTCAGAGGCTGATGAGGTCGACGATCTGGATGATCAGGCGTTTCATCTGCTGGCTCTTGATGGCAGTACCCCCCTCGGCTCTGCCCGCCTGCTGATCACAGGCAACACAGGCAAAATTGGCCGCGTTTGCGTCTTGAAAGACGCCCGTGGCTCCGGCCTTGGCGCCGCCCTGATCCGTGCGGCGATCGCTGAATTCCGCTCCCACCCCGGCGTGATCCGCGCCAAACTGGGCGCGCAGACCCATGCTTTGGGGTTCTATGAACGGCTTGGCTTTATCGCCACCGGGCCGGAATTTATCGATGCCGGGATCGCACATCGCGATATGGTGCTTATGCTTTGAGCAAAGCGATAGTGGCAGCGCAGCCGCCGTCATGCTAGGAAAACGCGCATGATAGCATTGCCCTCAAAAGACCAGATCCGCCAGTGGATTGCCGAAAACCCCGGCCTTACCTCTAAACGCGATATTGCCAAGGCCTTCGGGCTGAAAGGCGATCAGCGATCAGACTTGCGCCGCTTGTTGGCCGAGTTGGAAGAGGATGGCAGTTTGCAGAAATCTGCCCGGCGCTTTCGCCCGGTGGGCGACTTGCCGCCCGTGGCGCTGTTGCGGGTGCTAAAGCCGGATGCGGCGGGCGATTTGTTTGCCGAGCCGATGGAAGATGGTGTTGATAAGGACGCCGGGCGCATTTTGATCATTGCGCAAAAGGGCGATCCGGCTTTGGCCGAGGGCGACCGAATTTTGGGGCGCATCGCCCGCGTGGATCTGGACGATTACACTTGGGAAGCGCGGCTGATCCGGCGGATCGGGACGAACCCGCTGAAGGTCTTGGGCGTGTTTCGCAAGGGCAGCGAAGGTGGGCGGATTATGCCCATTGAGAAGGGTCAGGACAAGGAATGGCGGGTGGCCGCCGATGCCGATCTGGACGCCCGCGATGGCGAGTTGGTTGAGGCCGAAGCCGTGGGTAATCGCCGCCTCGGCCTGCCGCAAGCGCGGATCACCGCGCGATTGGGGGACCCTAGCGGGCCGCGCGCGGTTTCCTTGATTGCTATTCATCAGCACGGCATCCCTGACCAGTTCCCCGATGCGGTGATTGCCGAAGCCGATAACCCGCCTGCCGTTACTTTGGACAACCGCGAGGATCTGCGCGATCTGGATCTGGTAACGATTGACCCGGTGGATGCGCGCGACCGTGATGATGCGATTTTGGCGATGCCGGATACTGAGAAGGGCAACCCCGGCGGCCATGTCCTTTGGGTCGCGATTGCCGATGTGGCGCATTATGTGCGCCCCGGCTCTGCCCTTGACCGCGAAGCGCGGCGGCGGGGGAATTCCAGCTATTTCCCCGATCGGGTGGTGCCGATGCTGCCAGATATTCTCTCGGGGGATCTGTGTTCTTTGCATGAGGCGGTGGACCGCCCCTGCATGGCCGTGCGGATGCGGATTGACGCCCAGGGCAAAAAGATCAGCCACCGCTTTCATCGCGGCTTGATGCGCAGCCGCGCGTCGTTGAATTACGAGCAGGTTCAGGTGGCCATGGATGGGAGCCCGGATGTTGCCACTGCGCCCTTGTTGGATAGCGTGATCCGCCCGCTGTATGATGCCTATAAAGCGCTGTTGCTAGCGCGCGAGGAGCGGCAGCCGTTGAACCTTGATCTTCCAGAGCGGCAGATTGTGCTGGCCGAAGATGGCAAGGTTCTGTCGGTTGATTTCAAGATGCGGTTTGATGCGCATAAATTGATCGAAGAGTTCATGGTGCTGGCCAATGTGGCCGCTGCCGAGGAATTGCAGCGGGTGAAACAGCCCTTGCTTTACCGCGTGCATGAAGAGCCGAGTGCTGAAAAGCTGGAGACTCTGCGCGAAGTGGCGGAGGCGTCTGGCTTTACGCTCGCCAAGGGACAAGTGTTGAAGACGGCGCATTTGAACCGGTTATTGTCGGCGGCAGAAGGCTCTGATTTCGCAGAATTGCTGAATATCAGCACGCTGCGCAGCATGACGCAGGCCTATTACAACCCGCAGAATTTCGGGCATTTCGGCTTGGCTTTACTGAACTACGCGCATTTCACCTCTCCCATTCGGCGCTATTCGGATCTGATCGTGCATCGGGCTTTGATTGCTGGTCACGCTTGGGGCGATGACGGGTTAAGCGGGTGGGATAAGGAAAATCTGGAGGAGACGGGCAAGCTGATCTCCGATTCCGAACGCCGCAGCATGGCGGCAGAGCGTGATACAGTGGATCGCTATCTGGCGGCCTATCTGTCGGATCGGGTGGGGGCGGAATTCGGAGGCAGGATTTCCGGCGTCCAGCGGTTTGGATTGTTTGTGAAGCTGGATGAGACGGGGGCGGATGGGCTGGTGCCTATCCGGTCTGTCGGGCGTGAGTATTTCCACTATGACGCCGATAATCAGACCCTTATGGGGGCGGATACCGGCACGGTGATAGGGATTGGCCAGCGGGTCACGGTGCGGCTGGCCGAGGCGGTGCCGGTGACTGGCGGCTTGATGCTGGAATTGCTGGCGATTGAAGGCGGTGCCATGCCCTCGGGTCGTGGCGCGCGGCGTGGGCCACCGCCACGGCGGGGGGCGGGCAAGGCTTCGGCAAAACTGCGCGTGCTGCGCAAGCGCAAATGAAGTGGCTTGCGCTGGGCCTGTTGCTGCTGGCGGCGCCCCTCTCGGCGCAGACAATGGATGATCCGGAGGGAACGGTGGTGGCTGTGGGTCAGGAGGATGGATCAGAGGCGGGGTTCCGCGATTGGGTTGTGGCGTTTCGGGGCAAGGCCCTGGAGGTCGGAGTGCCCGCAGCCACCTATGATAGCGCGATGCGTGGGTCGGCCTATCTGCCGAAGGTGGTAGAGCGCGACCGAAAGCAAAGCGAATTCACCAAGACGATCTGGGATTATCTGGATGTGGCAGTGTCTGAGGATCGGGTGGCTTTGGGCCGCAAGGCCTTGGCCGCGCATGCGGATCTGTTGGGGCGGATCGAGGCGCAGTATGGCGTGGACCGTGAGGTTGTGGTGGCGATCTGGGGGCTGGAATCGGCTTATGGGACGTATCGGGGTGATACGGATACGCTGAGCGCTTTGGCGACGCTGGCCTATGACGGGCGGCGGGCGTCGTTCTTTGAGGCGCAGTTGGTGCAGGCACTTAAGATCATTGACGATGGGCATATCGAGCGCGCGGCGTTGCAGGGCAGTTGGGCGGGTGCGATGGGGCATACGCAGTTCATGCCATCAAGCTGGGCCGAGTTCGCGGTGGATTTCGATGGCGACGGGCGGAGGGATATCTGGGCGGATAATCCGGGGGATGCGCTGGCCTCGACCGCGAATTATCTGGCGCATTGGGGCTGGGTGAAGGATCAGCCTTGGGGGCTGGAAGTGCGGCTGCCAGAAGGGTTCGACTATGACCAGACGACCGAACGGGTGAAGAAACCGGTGGCCGGATGGCGCGCTTTGGGCGTTGAGCCGATGGCAGGCGGGGCGCTGCCAGAGGGACCGGAGGCGAGCATCCTTTTGCCTGCGGGCCATAGCGGCCCGGCCTTTTTGATCTTTCCGAATTTTCAGGTGATCGAGAAATACAATCTGGCCGATGCCTATGTGATCGGCATTGGCCATCTGGGTGACCGGATCGCGGGCGGCCCGGCGATCGCGGCAAGCTGGCCGCGCCAATGGCGGGCGCTGACGCAGGAGGAACGCAAGGAATTGCAAGGCCTTCTCGTGGGTCTGGGCCTTGACACGGGCGGGGTGGATGGCCGGGTCGGCCCCAAGACCATTGCGGCTGTGAAAGCGTGGCAAAAGACTCAAGGTCTGGTTCCGGATGGCTATCCCGGCCCCGACGTTTTGGAAGCCTTGCGATAACGTAGAGCCGCCTCGGGCCCCATTGAGGGCCCGCTCGGCGGCATTGTCATGGACGACCGTCAGCGGTGGTGAGGGGGGCGATGCGGGGCCTCCGGCGGGAGTATTTAAAAAAGGGCAAATCGGGATCTTATTGGTTTTGCCCTTTTTGAAATACTCCGGGGAGTTTGAGGGGCAGTGCCCCTCATCAGCCACCGCTGGCCAAGGATGCGCCATTTGCCAAGACCAAGGCTTGCGGCGATAGCCGCTCTATTTCCTTGCTTATGCGGGGGTCAGCCAAGGGCGCAGCAGGGCCACGGGATGCGATTTCAGAGTCAGCCGCATCGCGATGTAATCCTCAACCACCTGTTCGCCTTCGGTCATCGCGCGAAAGGTCACGGCGGGTTCCACAATCCCTTCACCATCCATATCCCCGGCAAACAGCGGCAGTTCCTGTGCGGGGGCCAGTGCGCGGGCTGCCCAAAGGGCAGTTCGGCGGTCGATGCGCAGAATGGCAAAGCAATCCGCCTCGGCCAGCCGTGTCACGGTGGCCGGGGGCACCCCCGCGCGGCGCCAGATATCTTCGACCGCCAGATAGCCGTTGCCGCGCGCAGCGGTGATCCAATCGGCCTCTGCCTCTGCGATCCCCTTGATCTGGCGAAAACCAAGGCGCAGGCACAGGCCCTCTTCGCGCTCTTCCATCACCGAATCCCATTGGCTGGCATTTACACAAGGTGGCAGCACCACAACTCCATGTTCGCGCGCATCGCGCACGATCTGGGCTGGGGCATAGAACCCCATTGGTTGGGCATTCAGCAGCGCACAGGCAAAGATGCCGGGGTGGTGGCGTTTCAGCCAAGCTGAGGCATAGACCAGAAGGGCAAAGCTGGCGGCGTGGCTTTCGGGAAAGCCATAGCTGGCAAACCCCTCGATCTGGGCAAAGCAGCGGGCGGCAAAGTCGGCCTCATAGCCATTTGCCAGCATGCCGCTGATGAAACGGTCATGGAACTCACTGACCGAGCCATGCTTTTTGAATGTTGCCAAGGACCGCCGCAGCCGATCTGATTCCTCGGGCGTGAAGCCTGCGCCAACGATGGCGATTTGCATCGCCTGTTCTTGAAACAGCGGCACGCCCAAGGTTTTGCCCAAGACCGCGCCCAAGGCGTCAGAGGGGAATTTTACAACTTCCTGCCCGCTTCGGCGGCGCAGAAAGGGATGCACCATATCGCCCTGAATGGGCCCAGGCCGGATGATCGCCACTTGGATCACCAGGTCGTAAAAGCAGCGTGGCCGCATCCGGGGCAAGAAGTTCATCTGCGCCCGGCTTTCCACCTGAAACACGCCCAAAGAATCGGCCTGACACAGCATGTCATAGGTCTGCGGATCTTCGGGTGGCAAGGTGGCGAGGGTGAATTTTTGCTGGTGATGTTTGTCGACCAAGGCAAAAGCCTTGCGGATGCAAGACAGCATCCCCAGCGCCAGAATATCCACCTTCAGGATCTTCAGGGAGTCGATATCATCCTTGTCCCAAGGGATGATGGTGCGGTCTTCCATCCGGGCGTTTTCCACGGGAACCAGCTCATCCAATCGCCCTTCGGTTATGATGAACCCACCAACATGCTGCGACATATGCCGGGGGAAGCCCTGAATTTCCTCAATCAAGCCCATGGTCTGGCGCAACCGGCGGTCGGTCGGGTCCAAGCCTATCTCGCGCAAGCGGCTGTCAACCATGCCCTTGGGGCTGCCAAACCCCCAGATCTGGCTGGAGATGGCGGAAAGCGTATCTTCGCTCAGCCCCATGGCGCGGCCCACCTCGCGGACCGCCCGTTTACCCCGGTAATGGATGACGGTGGCGCAAAGGCCGGCGCGGTGGCGGCCGTATTTGGCGTAGATGTGCTGGATCACCTCTTCGCGGCGTTCGTGTTCAAAATCGACGTCGATGTCGGGGGGCTCATTGCGGGCCTCACTGACAAACCGCTCAAACACCATGGTGCCGATTTCGGGGCTGACTGAGGTAACGCCCAAAGCATAGCAGACGACTGAGTTGGCCGCTGAGCCGCGGCCCTGACACAGGATGCCCTTGTCGCGGGCGAAAGAGACAATGTCATGCACGGTCAGGAAATAGGGCTCATACCCAAGTTTGCCGATCAGGGTCAGCTCATGCTGCATCTGGGCCTGAACCTTGGCCGAAGCGCCTTTGGGATAGCGCCAGCGCAGCCCGGCTTGGGCCAAACGGGCGAGGCGGCCAGCGGCGGTCTCACCCCCGGTGATCTCTGAGGGGTATTCATAACGCAACTCATTCAGCGAAAAGGTCAGGCGGGCGGCGATCTCTGCGCTGCGATGGACGCTGGCCTCATGGCCGTGGAAAATGCGCAGCATGATTGCCTCTGAGCGCAGATGGCATTCGCCATTGGTCAGGGCGTGGCGGCCAAGGTCTTCGACCCTTGTGCCAAGACGGATGGCGGTCAGCACATCGGCCAGACGGCGGCGACGGGCGGTATGCATCACCGGCAGGGATGAGGCGACGGGGGTGATCTGCAGGGCCTCGGCCATCTGGTGCAAGCGGGTGATGCGGGGGCCGTCCTGACCATCATAGAGGGGCGCGATCAGCAGATGGGTTGTTCCAGGAAGGCGGCGCGCCAGCCGTTGCACTTGGGTCTTCCACACGCCCGCGCCGCCCCGCTGCCGTTGGTACAGGGGGGAGTGCGGATGGATCAGCGCCTGCATCCCCTCTGACCAGTCCAGAAGATCGTCAAAGCTGATATCGCATTGCCCCTTTGGCGCGCGGGTGCGGCCAAGGGTCAGAAGGCGGCAGAGGCGACCCCAGGCGGGGCGATCTGTGGGAAGCAAAGTGGCGGTGAAACCGTCACGGGTGACGATGCGCGCGGCCGGGATCAGCCGGATCTGCGGTCCGCTATCCCGGGCGATCTCAAATGCGCGGGTATGGGCGCGGACGATCCCGGCGATGGAGTTCACATCGGCCACGGCCAGCGCGGGCATCCCCTGATCTGCTGCGCTGGCGATCATCTCTTCAGGATGCGACGCGCCGGTCAGAAAGGTGAAATTCGACAGAGCGCACAGCTCAACAAAACCCATCGTCTACTCCTGGCGTGGCACCGGTTGAAATGATGGGCCCTCCGGGGGGAGTATTTCCAAAAGGGTAAATATAAAGGATGCGCCCCGACCAACGGCACCGGTCCAGTGCGCAGGGTGTAAAGCCCACGCGATCGGGGCGACTTGCCCTTTGCGGCCATCGGGGCTCCCCCCTGTACCGTAAAGATAGTCTGTGTGCCTTATAGGTAAAAATCTGCTAAGTGATTTGCCCTTTTCCAAATACTCCTGCCGGAGGCATCTGCCCGCAAACCCAAACGCGCACCCTGCAAGCACGGACACCAGATGCCTGCGCGGGCGCAAGCCCTGTGCAGGCGACAGAATAGGCTTGCCCCCGCAAGGGGGCTCAATATGAAAACCGATGGCTTCAGGCGTAGCGGCCATGGCAGAACCAGCCCCCTGAAATATCGCCACCATGGGCGTAATAAAGCCAAAGCCGCTGGCCACCCTGGCCTTCCACCCGCCAATAGTCGCGCGGGCCGGAGCGCCAGCAAGCATGGTCAAACCACCATTCTGGCAAGATCCGCTCTGGCCCAATGGCAACACGGGTTTGCATCTCTTGCCGGCGCCAGCGAAACTGGGCAGGCGGCGTGGGGTCATTGGCGGCTGTGACCGGCTCGGGGTTAAACAGCACCAGGGGCCGCGGGCCCGGCCGTTCGGGCCAAGCCTCGTCATGCGCCGCACACCAGGCCGCCGCCATCGGCATCAACGCGCGGTCGGGTAGGTGGCTTTGCGACGGGAAAAGCCGGGTCATCTGATCGGTGCCCAGCCGCGTGCCCAGCCGCCCGATCAGATCGGTCAGCGCGGTATCTTCGGTTTGTCGGGCCGAGGCGTCAGACCCCGCCTCCAGATGGCCGCGATGCTGGACGCTGTGCAACGGCTCTACCTCCACCGCCTCCAGCCGCAGCCGGTCAATGCCAAAACCGGCATCCAGCCCGTCCAGCTTTAGCACCAAAAGGGCGCGGATTGTCTCGGCTGCATCGCTGGCCCGCGCCAGTGTCACTTCGGCCTCTTCAACCCCACCATCGGCGCGAAAGGCCTGAAACCGCACCCGCCGTGCGCCGCGCCCGCGCGCCTTTAGCCGGGCGCATAGCACTGGCAGCAGCCGGTCAATCCCCGCTTCGATATCGCTGCACAAACCAATCGGGTCTGGGAGGGTCATCCGCACCGCAAAATGCATTGGCGCGGCGGCGGGGCTGATCGGCTCTGCCTCCATCCCCATCGCCTGATCCAACCGCCGCAGCACGGGCGCGCCAAAGCGGCGCGACAGCGCGGCGCGGGGCAGGGCCATCAGATCCTCAACCCGGCGCAGGCCCAGCCGGGCCAGACTGTCCACCACCCCCGCCTCCAGCCGTAGGGCTGCAATCGGCAAGGGGGCCAGCAAATCGCGCAGCCGCCCCGGGGCTGCGATAACGCCTTGCGGCTGTTCCGCCAGACCCGGCGCTGTCAGATTGGCCGCCCAGCCGCGCCGTTTCACCGCGCGCGAGCGGGTTGCCCGCGCCTCTTGATCCACCGCATCGCCGTTGCGGGTGGGGGCAACCGTTTGACCCGAGAACCGCGCCAACGCCCAGGCCGCGCCCGCCGTATCGGCAATGCCCGCGCGCAGCCCCAGCCCCAGCCTGGTGCAATCCTCTTCCACCTGCGCCATCACCTGCGCCTCGCCGCCAAACAGATGGGCGCAGCCGGTCAGGTCAATCAGCAGCGATCCGGGCGGCTCTTCGGCCACCCAAGGGCTGAACTTGCCCGCCCAGCGGCGCAGCGCGGTCAAAAACGCCTCATCCTCGACCCGGTTTTCGGGGCGGGTTAGCAGGCTGGGGCACATTGCCGTGGCATCGCGCAGAGGTTGGTTTTGGCGCAAGCCCGCCGCCTCGGCCAAGGGGTTCAACGAGATCAGAATCTGCGCCCCGCCGCGATCGCCCACCACCGCAAAGGGCATCGGCAGCGCGTCACGGCGCACACGCAATACCCGCTCAGCCGGCAGGCGGGGAAACCAAAGGGAAAGGATTCTGCGACTCATGTAATAAATGTTCACTATATGTTCATGCATCGCAAGCCCTATTGAGCCTGTGTTTTGCGCGATGACAATTGCGTGAACGGGGGTGGGCGGACGACAAGACGCTTTTGCGACGAAATGTCGCGTCTATAGTGAACGGGTAGAATCCACTCAGGGGCCAGAACCATGAAGATGATCAAGATCGCCGCAATCGGCGTTATCCTTGCTGCCGGTGCGGCCTTTGCCGAAGGCACCGCCACCGATCCTGCCGCCATGCAGCGTGAAGGGGTGATGAAGGAAATTGGCAAGAACATGGGCATTCTGGGCGGTATGGCAAAGGGTGAGGTGGCGTATGACGCCACCGCTGCCGGAGCCGCGCAGGCCGGGCTTTTGCTGAATTCCACCATCATTCACAGTGCGTTTGAAACCCAAGGCGGCGAAGATGCCACCTCGGAAGCCAAGCCGGAAATCTGGACCTCGTGGGACGATTTCGTGAAGAAAGCAGACGCGCTTACTGCGGCTGTCACTGCGGCGGATGTGTCGTTGGCTGAGGCAATTGGTGCCTCGCTGGGCAGCATCGGTGGCACTTGCAAGGATTGCCACACCACCTATCGGATGAAAATGTAATCCCACTACAACGGGATGAATGGCATGCGCCCCCGGTCAATGGCCGGGGGTTTTCTATTTGAAGGATCAGCCGCAGGTGACGCGGGTGATGGTGCCTTTGGCGTCCAACTCGATGTTCAGCCGGTCGGCCCGGTAATCCATCGTGACGGCCGAATTCGGCTCAATGATCCGCACTTCGGTGCCGAATTTTATCGTGGCCAGCACCCTGCGGTTCTGACCGACCAAGCCCTGTAGGCCCGGCGCGCCGCATGCGCCTTCGGTGGCGACAGGTGGGGTTGGGCCCGGGCTGGGCCCTTCGGTCACGCAGCCTGCAAGGGCAAGGCTGGCCAAAAGTAAAAGCCGTTTCATGTGCTTTCCTTTGCTGTTGATTTCAGCCGCAGGTGATTTGCGTGATCACCGCATCATTGTTGATATGGGCGTTGATCCGGTTGGAGCGGTATTCATCCTGATCCACCACCCGGCCGGGCACGATGATCCGGACTGGGCCGGGCATCGCAAACGTGCGCAGATTGCCCGACGGCTGGCCGATCAGCGCTTGCAGGCTGGCGGCCTTGCAGGTGTCAGGCTCTTTATCGTCAAAGCCGGGGGTCAGATCTTCGGGCGGGCTATCGGCGGCAGGCACCAGGATGATCTCTGTCTTTTTGGGCGGCAGGGCGCAGCCAGACAGCGTTACGGCCAAACAGGCCGTGAAAATCGAAAAACACACTCTCATACTGTCGCATCCACCGTTGAACTTTTCCGATATTTGGCACAGCTTTGCGCGGAACGATACAAAGAAAGGATCGACCCATGCGCACCCGTGCCGCCGTGGCCCTGAAAGCCGGAGAACCGCTGACCGTGATGGAGGTCAATCTAGATGACCCGAGGGAAGGCGAGGTTCTGATCGAGATCAAGGCGACCGGCATCTGCCATACCGATGAATTCACTCTGTCGGGCGCTGATCCCGAAGGGTTGTTCCCGGCGATTCTGGGCCATGAAGGCGCGGGCATTGTGATCAAATGCGGGCCCGGGGTGACCAGCCTAAAGCCGGGCGATCATGTCATCCCATTGTATACGCCGGAATGTCGGGAGTGCCCCAGCTGTCTGTCGCGCAAGACCAACCTTTGCACGGCGATCCGCACCACTCAGGGGCAGGGGTTGATGCCGGATGGCACCACGCGGTTTTCGATGTTGGATGGCACGCCGATCTTTCACTACATGGGGTGTTCGACCTTTGCCAACCACACTGTCATGCCCGAAATCGCGCTGGCAAAGGTGCGCGAGGACGCACCGTTTGACAAAATCTGCTACATCGGGTGCGGCGTGACCACCGGCATCGGGGCCGTGCTGAACACCGCCAAGGTTGAGATTGGTGCAAAGGCCGTGGTCTTTGGTCTGGGCGGCATCGGGTTGAACGTCATTCAAGGCCTGAAAATGGCCGGGGCCGATATGATCATTGGGGTTGACCTGAACAACAGCAAAAAGGCATGGGGCGAGAAGTTCGGGATGACCCATTTCCTGAACCCCAAAGAGGTTGAAGGTGGGATTGTTCAGGCGATTGTGGATCTGACCAAGACGCCTTTCGACAAGATCGGCGGGGCGGATTATTCGTTCGATTGCACCGGCAACGTCAAGGTGATGCGCGATGCGTTGGAATGCACCCATCGCGGTTGGGGCCAATCGATCATCATCGGCGTGGCACCTGCGGGCGCTGTGATTGAGACGCGGCCCTTCCAGCTGGTCACCGGCCGAGTCTGGAAAGGCACCGCTTTCGGCGGCGCGCGCGGGCGGACCGATGTGCCCCAGATCGTCGATTGGTATATGGAGGGCAAGGTCGAGATTGACAGCATGATCACCCATATCCTGACGCTGGACGACATCAACAAGGGGTTTGATATGATCCATTCGGGCGAATCCATCCGATCGGTCGTGGTGTTTTGATCAAGATTGCTTTGATGGCGCTGGCTTTGGCCGGCGCCACCCGGGCAGGGGCGGAAACGCCCTTGGTTGCCTTTAGCTTTGGCACGGATGTGGTAGAGGCGTATGCTGGCGATATCGCAAGCGTCAATCCAAGCTTTGATAGCAACAATCGGCTGGCGGTTTCTATCAGGCTGGATCCGCGGTTTGACGCGATTATCGCCGAGGTAACCGCCCGAAATGTCAAGAAACGTGGCTTTGTGAAAGTGTGTGGCGAGGTGGTGATAGAGCCGGTTTTGCTAGAGCCGTTGACCTCTGCCGAATTTCAGCTGACCGGCCTCGATACCGAAGAGGCAAACCGCATTGCCACCCTGATCATAGCGGCCACTTGCGGTGTTTTGCCGTCTAGCTGATGCACGGCAACTTCGTGCGTGACCTTCCCCTGTGACTTTGGCACACTCGGCCCGTTAACGGTGGGCTTGGGTGGCGTGAACGACCGTATTGAGTATGTGATCCAGGTACTTGTCACCGGGCAGGGTGATCTGCGCCGGATGGTTCGGCATTTGGCTGAAAACTGGCCAAGGGAACCTGCGCTGGATATGATCCACGTCATGGCTGTCGCCGCTGGCAATCTGGAACGCAATCTGTCCGGCCCCGCCCTGCAACGCAGCGCCGCTGAGGGTTGGCGGATGGCAAGCCTTGTGGGCGTGGATCTGGCGATGATGGCCCGCATGGGCCTGCCGCATCAGACCGGGGCAGATCTGATGGCCTATTGGAAGGTGCATGACCGGTTCTTCCTCGACTAACCGCCGCCTTCTTGCGACAAGGGGAAAAAAGAGGAGCCTGCAATGCCCGAAGCCCGCGCCCCCCGTTTGGCGGTATTGATCGACGCTGACAATGTGCCCGCCAGTTACGCCGAAGCGATTTTCGAGGAAATCGCTGGCCTTGGAGAGGCCTCTGTCCGGCGGATTTATGGTGATTGGTCGGCGACACGGCTGGCCAATTGGGCGCGCAAGGTGGCGGCTTTGGGGCTGGTGGCGGATCAGCAGTTTTCCAATACCAAGGGCAAGAACGCCTCGGATATTGGCCTCGTGATTGCGGCGATGGATTTTCTGCATTCAGGACTGTTCGATGGCTTTGTGCTGGTCAGTTCAGACAGCGATTTCACAAGGCTGGCGGCGCGGATCCGTGAGCAGGGGTTGGATGTCTACGGCATCGGCGAGAAGAAAACGCCTGAAGCGTTTCGGATGGCCTGCAAACGGTTTATCTATGTCGAAAACCTTGGATCAGACTCCGAACCAGACGAAGTGCCCAAACCCAACCCCGGCACAGCCCCAACCCCGGCCCCGGTTCTGCGCGGTGGCAAAGAGGCCCCGGCCAAGGCTATTCCGCTGATTGCCGCCGCGATGCGGGCGATTGATCCGGATGGTGAATGGTATTCGCTGGGCCAGATCGGCCAGTTCATCACCCAGGCCAACCCCGATTTTGATACAAGAACCTATGGCGCGGCCAAGCTGTCAGACCTGATCAAAGGCCTGCCGCGGTTTGAGGTAAAGCAAGACGGCAGCCTGCTTAAAGTGCGCGATAAGGCGTGATGCTTTCGCGGGCGTGACTTAGCCGCCCAGATGCCTTTCGCCGCGCTGCTTGGCCAGTTGCATCTGCTTTTGGCGTTCGCGGAACCGCGCCCGATCTGTATCCGAATACTCGTTCACACAGGCCGCACAAGCCACGCCCGCTTCGAAATCGGCGTGCTGGCGGCCCTTGGGCGTAACGGGCCTGCGGCATGCGCCGCAGCTGGAATTATCGCCGGGGACCAGCCCGTGCCCGACGGAAACGCGGCCATCAAACACATAGCATTCGCCCTGCCACTTTGAGGCGTCGGCGGGCACATCTTCCAGATACTGCAAGATGCCGCCTTTCAGATGGAACACCTGTTCCACCCCCTGCGACAACAGGTAATTCGTTGATTTCTCGCAACGAATTCCACCGGTGCAGAACATCGCGATCCGCTTGTTGTGGAACCGCTCGCGGTTTTCCTCCCACCACTTCGGGAATTCGCCAAAGCTGCTGGTTCCGGGGTCAATAGCGCCCTCGAATGTGCCAATCGCCACCTCATAATCATTGCGGGTGTCGATTATGGCCACATCCGGCGAAGCGATCAGATCGTTCCATTGATCGGGCTGAACGTAATGCCCAACAGAGGCGCGGGGGTCAACATCGGGGACGCCCATGGTGACAATCTCGCGCTTTAGCCGCACTTTCATCCGCCCGAAAGGCGGTGATTCCGCTGAACTTTCCTTCCACTCCAGCCCCGCGCAACCGGGCAGGGCGTGCAGATGTGCCAGCACCGCGTCAATGCCGTCCCGCAGCCCGGCGATGGTGCCGTTCACCCCTTCGGTCGCCAGCAAAAGCGATCCTTTGACGCCATGAGTCAGGCACAAATCCAGCAACGGCCCGCGCAAGGCGGCGGGGTCGGGGAATCTGGTAAAGTGGTAGAGCGCGGCAATGATGAACATTCCCGGTCTTTGCGCCGATAAACGGCTGATTTCAAGTCCTTCGCTTGACGCCCTTGATGCCGGGACTTACCCAAGTGAGGCTGATGAAATGCGGAGGCTGCCATGCGGAATGCGAACGAGGCCCTGATCGTGATCGACGTGCAAAATGATTTTTGCCCGGGTGGTGCTTTGGCGGTGGCTGGCGGTGATGAAATCATCAGCCGGATCAATGGGTTGATGGATGAATTCCAAACCGTGGTGCTGACGCAGGATTGGCACCCGGCTGGTCATATGTCCTTTGCAGCGAACCATCCGGGGGCGGAACCGTTCTCGCTGACCGACATGCCCTATGGCACGCAAGTGCTGTGGCCCACGCATTGCGTGATTGGGACCGATGGTGCGGCCTTTCACCGCGATCTGCGCACCGATCCGGCGCAGATGGTGATCCGCAAAGGCTTTCGTCCGCAAATCGACAGCTATTCCGCGTTCTTTGAGAATGACCGTAAGACAGCCACCGGGCTGGACGGATATCTGCGCAATCGGGGGGTGACTTCGGTCACATTGGTGGGCTTGGCGATGGACTATTGTGTGGCCTATTCGGCCCTAGATGCCGCCGGATTGGGCTTTGCTTCAACGGTTCTTTCCGGAGCGTGCCGGGCGATTGATCTGAACGGCAGCCTTGCAGAAGCGCAGCGCCAAATGCAGGCCGCAGGCGTAGAGGTGGCCCCATGACCGTCGTGGATATCGCCGCCCGGGTTCACAATCATAATTGGAAGATTGACCCGATCGTTCGCAGCCTGATTGATACAGACTTTTACAAGCTGTTGATGTGTCAATCAATTTTCCGAAATAAGCCGGATACCAACGTCACCTTCAGCCTGATCAACCGCACCAAGCGGATCCGGCTGGCTGATGTCGTGGATGAAGGAGAGCTGCGCGAACAGCTGGATCACGTGCGCAGCCTATCGCTCTCGCGCGGTGAAAGCACCTGGCTGCGGGGCAATATGTTCTATGGCAAACGCCAGATGTTCCGCCCCGATTTCATCGAGTGGTTCGAGAATTTGCGCCTGCCGCCCTATCATCTGGAAAAACGCGATGGGCAATATGAACTAACGTTCGAAGGCAAATGGCCCGAGGTGATGCTGTGGGAAATTCCGGCACTGGCGGTGCTGATGGAACTGCGCAGCCGGGCCGTTTTGCGCGATATGGGTAAGTTTGAATTGCAGGTTTTGTATGCTCGCGCGATGACCCGGGTGTGGGAAAAGGTGGACCGTCTGCGCAAGATCGACGATCTGAAGCTGGCCGATTTTGGCACCCGGCGGCGGCACGGTTTCCTGTGGCAAGACTGGTGCGTTCAGGCGCTGAACGAGGGTTTGGGGGACAAGTTCGTTGGCACCTCAAACTGCCGGATCGCGATGCGTCGGGATATTGAGGCGATTGGCACGAATGCCCATGAATTACCCATGGTTTACGCGGCCTTGGCCAATACGGACGCCGAATTGGCGCAGGCGCCTTATCAGGTTTTGGCTGATTGGCACGAAGAGCATGACGGCAATCTGCGGATTATCCTGCCCGATACGTACGGCACCGAAGGCTTTTTAAAACGCGCGCCGGATTGGCTCGCGGCCTGGACCGGAATTCGCATTGATAGCGGTGATCCGGTAGCGGCCACCGAGACCGCCATTCAATGGTGGAAAGATCGAGGCGAAGATCCGACCAAGAAACTGGTGATCTTTTCCGACGGGTTGGACGTGGATGTGATCGAGGATCTGAGCCAGCGCTTTCGCGGGCGGGTGAAGCCATCCTTTGGCTGGGGCACGATGCTGACGAACGACTTTCGTGGGCTTGTGCCAGACGACGCATTGGCGCCGTTCAGTCTGGTCTGCAAAGCGGTGTCGGCCAATGGGCGGCCCACTGTCAAGCTAAGCGATAACCCCAGCAAGGCGATGGGCCCGGCGGAAGAGATTGCGCGGTATAAGAGGGTGTTCGGGGTGGGCGATCAAAAGGCGTCTGACGTGGTGGTTTAGGCCTAGAACGCCGCGTTCAGACCAAGGAAAATCAGCCCCGACATTGTCGCCGTCGCAGGAACGGTGATGACCCAGGCCGCCGCAATACCGAAGACATGCGACCGGCGCGCCAGCTTGCGGCGGCGACGTTCTTGCGAAGTTAGGGGTTTGCCCTTTTGCAGGTTCAAAAGCCGCGCCCGCCGCTCGGCATGCCATTCGCGGTAAAAGCCCACGCCAAAGATTGCACCAACGGCGATGTGGGTTGACGATACCGGCAGGCCAAAGCCCGAGGCGATGATGACCGTGATGGCCGCCGAAAGGGCGCCGCAAAACGCGCGCATCGGGTTCAATTTGGTGATCTGCTCACCCACCATGCGGATCAGTTTCGGGCCAAACAGCATCAGGCCAAAGGTGATCCCCGCCGCGCCAATCATCATCACCCACAGCGGAATTGTGACCTTATCCGCCGTGCCAGCATCTTGCACCGCATGCACAATCGCCGCCAGCGGGCCGACGGCATTGGCCACATCATTCGCCCCATGCGCAAAAGACAGCAACGCAGCCGAGGCGATCAGCGGCACGGAAAACAGCTTTTTCAGGCTGCGCTTGCGGTTCTCCAGCCCTTCGGACTGCCGGCGAACGATAGGGCGGAAGGCCAAGGTGGAGGCAACGCCAACCGCCAGACCGAGCAAGATCGCATGGCCAAGGGTGATGTCGATGATCTTCTTAAGCCCCTTCATCGCCAGATAGGCGGTGAAGGCCCCGGCCATGATGCCAATCAGCACCGGCACCCAGCGGCGGGCGGCGCCAAGTTTGTCGGGAACGTCGCTGATAAAGGCCTTGATGAAGGCCAGAAACAGTGCCGCAACGGCCCCGCCCAGAACCGGAGAAATCACCCAAGAGGCGGCGATCTGGCTCATCTTGGCCCATTCGATGGCGTCAAATCCGGCGGCTATAATGCCCGCGCCCATCACGCCTCCGACGATAGAGTGTGTGGTGGAAACCGGCGCGCCGAACCATGTGGCAAGGTTTAACCATAGCGCGGCTGAGATCAGCGCGGCCATCATCGCCCAGATGAACGTGTTCGGGTCTGCCACTGCAGCGGGGTCGACGATGCCGCCAGAAATGGTGGAAACGACGTCTCCGCCAGCGATCAGGGCGCCAGCGGTTTCGAACACGGCGGCGATGATCAGCGCGCCGCCCATCGACAGGGTGTTGGCGCCAACGGCGGGGCCCATGTTGTTGGCCACATCATTTGCGCCGATGTTCAGCGCCATATAGGCGCCGAAAAGTATCCGTCCGGTCTGACTGGTGTTGACTTATTCGGCTGTCCAGTTCCACGGCATGAGCTCCTCGAGGCGGGTCATTTTGTGGTCTGCGACGCGGGCGAGAACCCAGCGAAGCCAGGCCTCTGGATC
>Ga0209491_10003526_pt1 | contig 25657 bp, 28 predicted proteins | sample BON02_FD_187213 | JGI IMG/M metagenome (GOLD analysis project Ga0209491, IMG submission 187213) | Freshwater microbial communities from Lake Bonney liftoff mats and glacier meltwater in Antarctica - BON-02 (SPAdes) (version 2) | ecosystem: Environmental > Aquatic > Freshwater > Ice > Glacier...
CGCCGACGGCGGCCAGTATCGGCGACAGAAAGGATCTCTACTTCGGGTCTGTATCTATGGTCGGTCATAGTGCCGGATTTAAACTGAAATCGTCAGCTCAAAAAGACGGCCCCCGGCATAGGCTTACGCAAAACCGGCGTATGCGTCGCCTGATGCTGCACCTCATAGCCCATCGTCGCGCCATTCGCCGCCCACATCAACGCCGTTTCCTTCTTGCCAATCGTCGAGATGAACTTGGCCTTTGGCCGCGCGCCTTTCGTGTTCTGGAAGGTGATCGCATCCCCCCGCTTGCCCTCTGCCACCGACGTCACAACCACCTCAAGCGCCTGCAGCTTGCCCGCCCCAGCCATCAGCCCGACGGCCCGTTTCGCCCCCAAAGACCTGGCAAACAGATACACCCCAAGACCCAGCGTGAACCCCAAAAGAAACAAGAAAAAGATCGCTCGGTTCCACAACTTGTCGATCCCGATGCTCATCGTCGCCAGTTCCGGCTTGTCGCCCGACCGCACCACGTCCACCTCATAATCGCCCGAGTGGAAATCCACGAACATCAGGCTGGTGTCGGTCTCATACCGCTGGCCGTCCACCACATAAGAAAGATGCGCCGAGCAATCGACGAAAATGGCCTTGCGCGTCGTGCATTCGCCGTTCTGCACATCGCCATCATACACCACCACCGGATTGCGGCTGATGGTCCAATCATGCTGCAAACCGGGCATTTGCCAATAGCCAATCCCGGCCCCAATCGCGATCAGAAAAAGGCTCAGAAAATAAGCCCCCAATAGGCCGGACGACCCGCCTTGGTGATCTTGATCGGGCGGTTGGGAAGGATTAGTTGGGCCATCACGTTGAATCCATGCGTAAAATGCGATTTGCAGATCCTATGACACAGCCCGAATCCAAACTCCAGTCAGGATCCCTTACCAGCCTCAGGCCAGCAAACGCCCCGCAGAAATCCCCTTGATCCGGGTCTCCACAATCGCCCCCTCGGGTTGATCGCTCTCAAATGTCACCTCTGTAAACTGCCCGGTCCGCCCCATCCGTGGCCCTTCGGTCAAAACCTGATGCACCACGCCCACTTGGCGCGACAAATGCCGCGCCAGCGCCGCATCCCCCGCCGCCCGCAACCGCGCCGCGCGGTCCTTGATCTCGGGGCCCCTAACCGCTGGCATCCGCGCCGCCGGAGTGCCCTTGCGCGCGCTATAGGGAAACACATGCAGGAAGGTCAGCCCGCAATCCTCAACCAGCTTTAGCGAGTTTACGAACATCTCTTCGGTTTCAGTTGGAAACCCCGCAATGATATCCGCGCCAAAGACCAGATCCGGCCGCAACCGCCGCGCATCCTCGCAAAACTTGATCGCATCATCGCGCAAATGCCGCCGCTTCATCCGCTTCAAAATCATATCATCGCCCGCCTGCAAAGACAGGTGCAGATGCGGCATCAACCGCGGCTCTGACGCAATCGCCAGCATCAGATTATCGTCCGCCTCAATGCTGTCGATCGACGATATCCGCAGCCGCGCCAGATCCGGCACCAACCGCAAGATCCGCATCACCAGATCCCCTAACCGAGGCTCCCCCGGCAGATCCGCCCCCCAGGATGTCAGATCCACCCCGGTCAGCACCACCTCGCAAAAACCCTTATCCACCAAACGCTTGATCTGCTCTATCACCACGCCAGCCGGTACGGATCGCGAGTTTCCGCGCCCATAGGGTATGATGCAAAACGTGCAGCGGTGGTCACAGCCGTTCTGCACCTGCACATAGGCGCGGTGCCGTCCAAAGCCGTCAATCAGATGTCCCGCAGTTTCCCGCACAGACATGATGTCATCCACCTGAACCCGCTCGGTCACACCGATCAGATCAGGAACGGCCAGCCCGGCCCAGGTCTCGGCCTGCATCTTTTCCGTGTTGCCAATCACCCGCGTCACCTCGGGCATCGCGGCAAAGGTTTCCGGCTCTGTCTGCGCCGCACAACCGGTCACAATCACCGCAGCCCCCGGATTATCGCGTGCCAAACGACGGATTTCCTGCTTGGCTTTGCGTACAGCCTCAGCGGTAACTGCACAAGTGTTCACAATCACCGCGCCGCTTAGACCAGCCGCCGCTGCCAGTTCTTTCATCGCCTCGGTTTCATAGGCGTTCAAGCGGCAGCCCAGCGTGGAAAAGACTGGCGCGCTCATAGATGCGCCGCCACAAAGGCCGCCGACAGCACGCCGTCGAACACATGCGCGACAGGCCCGGTCATCCACACGCCATCATCGCGCCAATTCACCTCCAGCATGCCGCCGTCCAACTCCAGCACCACCTGCCGCCCGGTCAGCCCACGCAAATGCGCCGCCACCGCCGCTGCACAGGCCCCTGAGCCGCAAGCCAGAGTGATCCCTGCCCCCCGTTCCCACACCCGCATCCGCAAACGGTCCGGGCCAATAACACTCACAAATTCCACATTTGTCCGTTCCGGGAACAGCGCGTCATGCTCCCACCCCGGCCCCACGCCCGCCAGATCCACCGTCCCGGCATCCTCAACGAAAAACACACAATGCGGGTTGCCCATGCCTACTGCCACCGGATCCCCCGGCAAGGGCAGGTGCATCACATCAACCTCATGCGCCAATGGCACCTCACGCCAATCGCGCTGTGGGGCACCCATGTTCACGCTAACCCGCCCATCCAGCAGCCGCACCGCCCGCAAATCCCCCCGCGCGGTCCGCATAGCAACCGCCTCTTGCCCCAGCGCGCGCATCATCACATCCGCCACGCAGCGCGAGGCGTTGCCGCAGGCCCCGGCCTGACTGCCATCGCTATTCCAGAACACCAGCCCGAAATCTGCGCCCTGTGCCTCCACAATCTGCGCCAGCTGATCAAAACCCACGCCTTTGTGCCTGTCGCCCAAAGCCCGCGCCAGCCCAGCCGTCACCACCGCCCCGCCATTGCGCGAGTCGATCACAACAAAGTCGTTGCCCGCGCCATGCATTTTCATGAAGGCCAAGTCAGAAGGGTCATTCACCGGTTTCATCCGCGCTTGCATACCCTTGAACCAAGCGTTTTGCCAGAGGACAGCATTTTCTCCCTTGACCTCAACCGCCTATCCCCCTAATCCCGCGCTTGTTGTGGGCCTGTAGCTCAGTTGGTAGAGCAACTGACTTTTAATCAGTAGGTCTCGGGTTCGGATCCCGACGGGCTCACCACTAAACTTCCCTTTGAATAGAATCGTTTACTGATTGCCGCTTCAGGCGCGCTTTGTGGGAACCGCTGCATCCATCGCGGCAATTGTCCGCGCGGCGGCCCCGGAATGCTCGGCCAGAAACGCCTGAATTGCAGGCAGGTCAGCCGTCGATGGTTCTGACAGCGCCGCAATCAGCGCTGGCCCATCCGGCACGGAAACCGCCACTCCCGCTGCCGCCGCCTCGACAAAAGGATACTCTGTGGTCCACGTCTGCGGGCCCGTCAGAACTGGCTTTGACAGCGCCAAAGGCTCAATCACATTATGCGCGCCGGTCGGGGTGAACCCGCCGCCAACCACCACCCGATCAGCCAGGGACAAGTAGAAATACATCTCTCCCATGCTGTCGCCCACCAAAACATCAATGGGCGTGGCAACAGGCGCCACCAAAACCGCCAGCCCCTCAGCGCCCGCACCAAAGGCCTCACTGCGGCGCAACACCGTCAGCCCGCTGTTCTCGATCAGATCCCCAACCGGGCCAAACCGTTCAGGCGCGCGGGGCACATAGACAAAGAACGGCAACCGCCCCCCCCGCGCCAAAGCCTGCTCACGCAAAGCCTGCATCACCCCGATGAACAACTCGTCTTCGCCCTCAACCACGCTGACAAAGGCAATCACTTCGCGCCCCGCTGCCGCCAACACAGGCCGCTGAACCGCCCCCGCCGCCAATTGCCCGGGTGGAATCGGCTGATCAAACCGCAACTCTCCTGTCACGGTGATATTGCGCACCCCAATCGACGCAAACCGCGCCGCCTGTAGCGAGGATTTCACAAACGCCCCCGCGCAGCCCGCAATCACTCGTTGGCGTAACCGCAGCCCGTGCCCATCGCGGGCCACCGACCTCGCGGTATATTGCGCATTGCACAGATACAGCGGAATCCCCGCCGCGCGGCCCGCAAAGATCATCGCGGGCCAGATCTCCACCTCCATCGTCAGGCCGATCCGGGGCTGAAACGCCCACAAAAAACGCCGATGCACCCAGCCCATATCCAGTGGCACCCAGACCACCCGCAACTGCCCCGCTGCAATCGCATCGGCAAACCGCCGGGCGGATTCGCCCCGCCCCGCCGGGGTAAAATGCGTCAACACCACCCGGTCGCCTCGCGCCAGAAGCAGCTGAATCAGTGGCACCGCAGACCGGGTTTCCCCCAGACTGACCGCATGGATCCAGACGCCGCCCTGCGGCTTCGTTCCGGAATAAACCCCAAACCGTTCAGCGATGTGTGTTCGGTAAACCGGATCGCGCCGCCCCCGCCCCCAAAGATAGACCAACACCAAAGGCGTCAGCACCAGCCACAGGGCGCCATAAAAGATAAGGAAAATGCGCAATATCACCGGGGCAGCCTTAGCAGCGCGCGCAGGTCTTGGGCAAGCGGCAGCAAGGCCGCCCGCGCGCTCTCGATCATCGCCGCCGCACGGGGTGCAGTGTCCGCGTCACCCACCACAGCCTTCAACGCCTCTGCCACGTCTTCCGCCTCAAGCAAACGCGCCACCCCCGCCGCATCAACCTGCGCATAATCCGCCGCAAAATTATGAACCGAGCCGCCATGCAAAACCGGCACCCCCAGACAGAGCGGCTCCCAAGGATTATGGCCGCCGATGGACCCAAAAGTGCCGCCCATCACAGCCACTTTTGCCAGCCGATACCATAGCCCCAATTCGCCAAAACTGTCCGCCAGCCAAACCGAAACCCTCGGCCCCGGCACCCCCCCCGCCGTCCGCCGCAGCCACGCCAACCCCGCCACATCCAAGGCCTCACAGATATCCAAAGCCCGGTCCGGCACGCGCGGGGTCAGTATCAGCAACCACTCCGCCCCCAAAGCCACCTGCGCCGCAATCACCGCCGCCTCATCCGCCGCGTGGGTCGAGGCCGCAACCCACACCCGCCGCCCCGCCAAAGCCGCCCGCAACACTGCAACTTGACCCGCATCCGCCGCCAAAGGCTCTGCCGCCGGCTTCAGTGACCCCGTCACCCGCACATCCACAGCCCCCAGCGCCCGCAAATGCGCCGCCGTCCCCTCATCCTGCGCCGCAATCAGCGAAAACCGGGCCAGAATATCGCGATAAACACCAGAAAACCGCGCCCGCCGCCGATAACTCTCCGGTCCCATCCGCGCATTCACATAGGCCAAGGGAATCCCTGCCGCCGCGCAATCACAAATCGCACCCGGCCACAGATCCTGCTCTGACCAGATCGCCAGATCCGGTCGCCAATGCGCCAGAAACCGCCGCACAAATTTCGGCCCATCCAGCGGCAAAAACTGATGCTGCGTGCGGGGCGGCAAATTGCCCTGCAACACCCGCGCCGAGGATCGCGCGGTGGACGTAATCAGTAAATTCACCTCCGGGTCTGCGGCCAGCAGTTGCATGATCAGCGGGCGCAGCGCCAACACCTCGCCCACCCCCACCGCATGCAGCCAGATCAACCGCCCCGTGGGCCGCGCCGCCGTGGCCAGCCCTAGCTTTTCGCCCATCCGTTCAGGATCTTCGCGCCCCTGCCGCAACCGCCGCTTCAGCACCAGCCCCATCAAGGGCTGAAATAAATGCCGCACGATCAGATAAACCCGGAGCCAAAACCCGGTCCGATACGTCATCACAACCCCCCACCAAGGGGCCACTCTTTGGCAAAGCAAATGATTGCACGCAATTTCATGCCCACAGGGCTACCGCGTCCCACGTCTCGCCGCAATCCGCCCTTAGCGCATCACAAACGGATCCGGAATCGGATCATCCGACGTCCGCAGCCAGACCGTCTTGACCGTCGTATAATCCAGCGCCGCCGCCATCCCGCCTTCGCGCCCATGCCCCGACAACCCATAGCCGCCAAAGGGCGCAATCGGCGACACCGCGCGATAGGTGTTCACCCAAACAACGCCTGCCCGAATGCCCCTGATCATCCGATGCGCCCGCGCCAGATTGCGGGTGAACACCCCCGAAGCCAGCCCAAACGCCGTCCCATTCGCCAACGCCAAAGCCTCGCCTTCGGTCTCAAACGACACCACAGACAGCACCGGCCCGAAGAACTCCTCGCGCAGGGCAGGGGCCTCAGGCGCATCCGTGCAATCCAGTATTGTCGGCGGAAAGAAGAACCCCGCACCCTCCGGCACCACGCCCCCCGTCACGATCCGCGCGCCAGCAGTCACCGACCGCGCTATCAGATCCACAATCCGCTCCCTTTGCCGCGCCGTGCACAGCGGCCCGACTTCGGTCTCCATCATCCCCGGCGCGCCCATCGCCACGCCTTCAGCCTTCGCCTTCAGCCGCGCCAGAAACCGGTCTTTCACCGAACCCTGCACCAGCAACCTAGACCCCGCGACACAACTCTGCCCCGTCGCCGCAAAAATCCCCGCGACCTGCGCATTCACCGCACTCTCCAGATCGGCATCCTCAAACACGATAAACGGCGATTTCCCCCCCAACTCCAACGACACCCGCGCCAGATTTTCGGCAGAGGCGCGCACCACATGCCGCGCCGTCTCCGGCCCCCCCGTAAACGCAATATGCGCAACCATCGGATGCGACGTCAGCGCCCGCCCCGCCTCCGGCCCCCCGGTCAGAATGTTCACCACCCCCGCCGGAAACCCCGCCTGATCGACCAGCTTTGCAAATTCCAACAACGGCGCAGGCCCATCCTCTGACGCCTTCAATACAACCGTGCATCCCGCCGCCAAAGCAGGCCCCAGTTTCACCGCCGCCAAGAACAGTTGCGAATTCCACGGCACGATCGCCGCTACCACACCCACCGGTTCGCGCCGCAGCCAAACCTCCATATCTGGCTTGTCGATCGGCAGATGCGCGCCCTCGATCTTATCTGCCAAGCCCGCATAATAGCGATAATATTCCGCCACATATGCAATCTGGGCCGAGGTCTCACGGATGATCTTGCCGGTATCCCGCGTCTCCAGTGCCGCCAGTTCAGGCGCCGCCGCCTGAACCAGATCCGCCAACCGATACAGCAACTTCCCCCGCGCCGTCGCCGTCATTGCAGGCCAAGGCCCAGACGCAAACGCCCGCTGCGCCGCCTCTACCGCCCGCCCGACGTCATCAGCCGAGGCCGCAGGCATTTCCGCCCAAACCTTCCCCGTCGCCGGATCCAGACTGCCAAACGCAGCCCCGCCATCCTCAAACCCGCCGTCAATATACTGCTGAAACTGCATCAAACCCCCTCAAGCAAACGCAGGCATCACATCACGGATCAACCGCTCCAACGACGCCTTCTTGCGCGCAAAACTCATCCCCGTGTCGATCCAGAAACTGAACTCGTCATAGCCAAGCGCCTCATACCCCTTGATCCGCGCGATCACCTCGGCAGGCTCCCCAATAATCTGGTTCTTGCGCATCGCCGCCACCGAATAGAACGGATGCGCCGCCATTTCCGCAGGCGTGATCGTCTGGATCATACCCTGACTTATGGGCCGCTCATTCTTGAACCAAGCCCCGAAATAGCAATAAAACGCGTTCATCTCATCTGCGGCGACCAAGGCATCCGCCTCACTCTCGGCCACATAGGCATGCCGCAAAACCATGATCTTCGGGCGCGGCCTTTCGGGATGCGCCGCACAGGCCGCGTTGAACCGCTCCATCAGGCTAACCACTTCCTCATCGCCCAGATGCAACGGCGTGACCTGCACATTGCACCCGTTTGCCACGGCAAAATCATGGCTGCTGGGATCACGCGCCGCCACCCAGATCGGCGGCCCCGGTTGCTGCAATGGCTTGGGCGAGGCGGTGGTTTTCGGAAACTGCCAAAACTCGCCCTCATGCGTATAATCCCCGGCCCATAACCCCTGCACCGCCGGGATCAACTCCCGCATCCGCCCACCCGCGCCCCAGGCATCCAAGCCTGGCATCAGCCGCTCATATTCAAAACTATAGGCCCCCCGCGCGATCCCCAGATCCAGCCGCCCGTCCATGATGATATCCGCCATCGCCGCCTCTCCGGCCAGCTTGATCGGGTGCCAGAAGGGCGCAATCACCGTGCCAGTCCCGAGTCGGACATTCCTCGTCCGCCGCGCCAGATCAACCAAGTTTAACAACGGGTTCGGCGCGATGGTAAAGTTCATCCCATGATGCTCACCGGTCCAGATCGCATGCATTCCGCCCTCATCGGCGATCCGGCACAGCGCGATCATCTCGTCATACAACTGCTTTTCACTGGCCTCAGCCGACACCCGCTCCATATGAACAAACAGCGAAAACTTCATTCCCCACGCCCCTTTGCCACAGCCTGCACCCGCCCCGCGCGATGCGAGCCGAAATAGATCCCGTAATTACCCATCCGCGATTCCTCGGCCAACCGCTCCAACATCTGGCGTTGGGCCGGGTCGGTGATATCTTCCACCCCCTGCGGCGACAGGTCGACAAAGGCGCCATGTTTGGGTCGCGTCAATTCCGTCGGGCACCGTAAGGCGATATGCTGGGTCTTCAGCCCCACATCCTCATAAACCGCATAGATCATCCCCGGCCCGGCGCGCAGCCCCAGATCGGCAATCATCCCGGTCAGCGTCGACTCGACGCCAGCCGCCCCCACCCGCGCCATCGGCACCGACAACCCGCCGCGCCCGTCATCCACCAGCAGCACCCGGCCCTCGGCCTCCAGCACCGCTGCGATCACCACATCCGGCCCCGCAGGCATCTGCGCGGCCGTGGTGGCCGGTGTGGTGTAGGCCCCGCGATAATACCCCAGACCCGCGTTGGCCAAAGCCTCAAACCCTCCGATCCGCCCGATCAGAATGGTATGATCCCCCGCTGGAATTGCCTGCTCCAAGGTGCAGTCAAACCAGGCCGACACCTCTGCCAACAAGGGATTCCCCACTGGCCCGCGCCGCCAGTACACATCGGCAAACCGATCCTCGGACGGGCGGGCAAACCGGGCCGAGACATCCTTTTGCCCCTCTGCCAGCACATTCACCGCAAAGCCCTTGCCCCCTGCAAAGCTGCCCAGATTGACCGAAGAATTGGCAATCGACACCAACAGTAAGGGCGGATCCATCGATACCGACGAAAACGAATTGGCCGTAAATCCCAGCGGTTTGCCCGCAGCGTCCAGCGTGGTCACCACCGTTACCCCGGTCATGAAACAGCCAAAGGCATCGCGCAGGGCGCGCGGGTCCACCGGACGGGGCAGGGGGTCTGTCATGCTGCAATTCCTTCGGTTGTCATCCAGCGTTGCAGTGCCGCACTCACCTGTTCCGGCGCGGTCAGGTTCACCATATGCCGATGCCCCACAATCACCTCAGCCCGCCCCAAAGGCGCCATCGCTGCCATCGCCCTTGTCATCTCAACTGTCGAATTCGCATCGCCATCCCCCGTCAACACCAACACCGGGCAGCCGATCTCGCCCAACCGATCGGCATAAACCTCATCCCCCCCGGCAAAGGCGTGGTAAGCCGCCGCATACCCCGCCCGTGGCACATCTCGCAGCCATGCGCCCACCTGATCGCGCAATCCCGCCTGCTCCGGCCCAAACCACCGACCCAAGGGCCCATCAATCTCACCGCCGCCTTGCGCAATCTCATCCGCCCGCGCCAGCACCGCCGCCCGCGCCGCCTCACTGCGCCGATGCACCGCGTTCAACAAAGCCACGCGCGACACCTGCCCCGCATGCTCCACCGCCAGCCCCAAAGCGATCAACGCGCCCATTGAATGCCCCGCCACCGCCACCGGCCCGCAATTCAGCGCCTGCAAAACCCGCGCCGCCCATGCGATATAATCGACCAGCTCAGGCGCACCGGCCAAAGCGTCACTGCCGCCATGCCCCGGCATATCCACCGCAATCACCCGGAAATTCCCAGACAAAGCCGCTATCTGCGGCTCCCAAGCCTCGGCCCGCATCCCAACGCCATGAATCAAGACCAAAGGCCCGCCCGCCCCGGCCTCAACCATCCGGACGGCAGCCCCGTCAGACAGATGCAGGGTTCGCGACATCATTGCCCAGATCCTTCAGATCCTGATAGCGGTCGCCAATCCGGTGATGTGGGCGACCCCCGGTCGATGCCCCCAAGGCCACGACAATCTCATCCGCCCCCGGCGCATCGGGGATGGAGAAATGGATGGTCTGGTAATGCGACCGCCGCCCTTCATCATGCTTGTCCATCAGGGGAATCATCACCGCACAGCCTGCCGGGCCGCGCACATTGGTGAAGGCCAGATAGGTCTTTGCCCCCAAAGCCTGCCGGTAATGGTTGCCGAAACGCAGCGTGTGGATCAGCGCATTGGCATGCTCCAACTCGCCATTCAGTCCCACGACGGCGGCCTTGCCGTAGCCCTCAACGCCCTCAGCCCCGCCCGCTGCCTCCAAAATCATCCCGGTCAACAGCGCCCCCAACTCTGGCGCAACCGCATGAATTTCCGGCTTCAGATCCTCCACAAACCCCCGCCCGGCCCATGGGTTTTGGATCACCGCCGCCGCCGCGATCATCTTCAACGGGCGTGGTGCATCCCGCCCGCCCTCAATCAACACGGTTTCGATCAGGGTAAAGGTCTTGCGAATCTGCGCGGTCATCATGCTCTCCATTCCGATCCCGCCATTTTGGTATACCATCAGACAACATGTCAAGAACCGCTTGCGCGATGCGACGCCCGCGCCTAACCTATTGCCATGGATCAGACCCCCGACCTTCGCCTTGCCCCCACCACCACCCTGCGCAGCTTGGCGGTTGATCGCCTGCGCCAAGCCATCATCGCGGGCCATTTCGCAGGCGGTGACCGCCTTGTTGAGCGCACCCTCTGCGACCAACTCGGCGTTTCCCGCTCTGTCGTGCGCGAAGCCATCCGGTATCTAGAGGCCGAAGGCCTTGTCACCACCCCCCGCAGCGGCCCCGAAGTCGCCCGCTTGGATTGGGCCAGCGCCCGCCAGATCTACGACATCCGCAGCCTGCTGGAATCCGAAGCCACCGCCGCCTGCGCCCGCAACCTGGACCCCACAGTCACCACCCAACTGACCCAAGCCCACACCCGCCTGCAAAAAGCCTTTGCCCAAAACACCCCCCAAGACCTCCTCGCCGCCACCACCCATTTCTACGAAGTCATCTTTACCGCCGCCGGCCATCATGTCGCGTGGGAAATCGTCCAGCGCCTCAACGGCCGCATCTCGCGCCTGCGCGCGATCACGCTGGCCAGCACAAACCGCCGCACCTCTGGCCCCGCCCATATGCAAAAGATCTGCGACGCCATCTGCGCGCATGACCCAAAAGCCGCCGCCAAAGCGGTGCAGAACCACCTAAGCGACGCCGCTGAAATCGCCCGCCAATCGCTGGAGGAAACGCCATGAAAGCCTACTGGATCGCCCATGTCACCGTCACAGACCCCACGGCCTACGCCGAATACCAAGCCCTCGGCCCCGCCGTCTTCGCGGCACACGGTGGCAAATTCCTCGCCCGTGGCGGCGCATCCGAAACCCTCGAAGGCCCCACCCTCAACCGCCACGTCATCATCGAATTCCCCGACCTAGCGGCCGCAAAAGCCTGCTACACCTCGCCAGAATACCAGCAGGCCAAAAGCCACCGCCTTGCCGCCGCAACCGCCCATGTCGTGATTGTCGAAGGGCTGGCCTAGTAGCCCTTCACCGGCACCCGGCTTTCCAGCCAGCGGAATCCCAGTGCCAGGATCCCCGCGATCACCAGATACACCACCGCCAACAAGAGCAGCGGCTCATATACAATGAACGTATCTTGCCGCACCCGCGACGAGACCGCGTAAATATCTACGATGGTAATCGTTGCCACCAAAGGCGTTGCTTTCAGCTGCAAAATCGTCTCGCCCCCCAGCGTCGGCAAGGCGCTTTGAATGGCCTGCGGAAACCAGATCCGCCGAAACTTGGTGAACCGCGTCATCCCGAACGCATCCGCCGTTTCCAATTGGTTCCGCGGCACATTGGCAAAAGCGCCGCGCATCACTTCGCCCTCATACCCCGCATAAGACAGCGTCAGCGCCAGAACTGCATAGGGCCAGGCTTGCCGCAGATAAGGCCAAAGGCTGCTGTCCTTGATCCAGGGAAATTGCGGAAACAGCGACCCCAAACCGTAATACAAGAGCCACAGTTGCAACAGCAGGGGCGTGCCCCGAATGACCGTGCAAAACACCCGCGCTGGCATCGCCAGATACCAAGGGCCAATGGCCTGCGCCAACCCCAACGGGATGGCCAGCATGAACCCCAACACGGAGGTCACCGCCAAAATCCAGAGAGTTCGCCAGATGCCCTGCAGGGCCAAATCCTGATATTTCGGGATCCAGCCCCAGTTCAGCGACCATGCGCACCACAGCACAAAAGCCGCAATAAGCGCGATCATCACCACCCGATGCGGCAAAAGCCATGCGCGCATCCCGCTCATATACCGGTCTTTCGCAGGTTGGGTTGGCCACGCCGCGCCCAGACTTCAATCCGGGCAAACACCTGGCCCGACAGCAGTGTCACCATCAGATACAGCGCCCCGGCGGCCAGGAAAAAGGTAAAATAGGCCCGCGTGCTGACAGCCGCCTGCCGCGTCTCCAGCGTCAATTCGCTAAAGCCCACCACGGCCAACAGGGCGGTGTCCTTGGTGGCAATCAGCCACAGGTTTGCCAGCCCCGGAATGGCAAAGGCCATCATCGCCGGAATGGTCACCCGCCGCAGCATCAAGAATGGTGACATCCCGAACGCCCGCGCCGATTCGATCTGGCCAATCGGAATGGCCTTGATCGCTCCGCGCAAAATTTCTGTAGAATAGGCGCCTTGAACCACGCCCAGCACGCCGATTCCGGCGGCAACTCCGCTGATTTCAACCGTGCCATAGCCCAGAGCCTCAGACGCCCGGTTGATCAGATCCGTGCCCAGATAGTACAGGATCAAAATCAGGATCAGTTCGGGCACCGCCCGCACCACCGTGGTATAAACCGCCAAAAGATCGCGCGTGACCGGCCCGCCATACAGCTTACCATAAGCCCCGCACAAACCGATCAGCAGCCCCAACCCATAGGCCCCCAGCGCAATCTGGATCGAATGCACCAGACCACGCAAAAGGTTCCCCCCCCAACCGGGAGGGGAAAACGACAAAAGTTCGATCACCTGATCCACGGAGCCGCCTTAGCCGCCGTAGATATCCGTCGCAAAATACTTTGAGGTGATTGCGTCATAGGTGCCGTCCTCGCGGATGGCTTCGATGCCTGCGTTGAACTTCTCGCGCAGCTCGTCTTCGCCCTTGCGGACTCCTACGCCCACGCCCAGACCCAAGATCGCCGGATCATCGGCAACCGCGCCTTTGATCTCACAGCAAGCCCCGGCATCATTTGCGATGAAATCGGCCATCGCGATGCTGTCAGCCTGAATTGCATCGATCCGCCCGGCAGCCAGATCCTGATTTGCCTCATCCTGCGTCTGATACACGCGGATTTCGGCCGCACCGGTGAAATACTGCTGCGCATAGGCCTGATGCACGGTTGACGCCTGCACGCCAATGATCTTGCCAGCCAGACCTTCGGGTGTTGCCGCGATGTCCGAAGATTTATCGGCAATCACAACTGTCGGCGTATTGTAGTATTTGTCCGAAAAATCAATGGTCTGCATCCGGTCTTCGGTAATCGACATCGAGGCCACGATGGCATCGATCTGCTTTCCGGTCAGCGACGGAATGATGCCATCCCAAGCCGTCGGGGTGATCACGCACTCCAGTTCTGATGCCTTGCAGATGGCGTCAATGATCTCGATTTCCCAGCCAACCCAGTTGCCAGACGCATCTGGCGACATGAACGGCGGATAGGGTTCTGCGGCGATGCCGATCTTGATCGGCTCTGCCATTGCGGCCCCGGTTGTCAGCGCAATAGCGGCAACGCCGGCGGCAAGAATTGATTTCAGTGTCATAGAAGTCTCCCTTTTGGTGTTTTTTGGTTATCGTTTCTGCCGTTACCCGACAGATTTCAGAAACTGTTTCAGCCTGTCAGATTGCGGTGCGCCATAGACCTGATCCGGCGGCCCCTCTTCTTCGATCCTGCCTTCCGACAGGTAGATCACATGATCCGACACTTCGCGCGCGAATTTCATTTCATGCGTCACCAGGATCATGGTCCGCCCCTCGGCCGCCAGATCGCGAATAACGGTCAGCACCTCGCCCACCAACTCGGGGTCCAGCGCGGAAGTCGGCTCGTCAAACAACATTACCGAAGGCTCAATCGCCAGCGCCCGCGCAATCGCCGCGCGCTGCTGCTGCCCGCCCGACAGGAAAGATGGATAAACATTGGCCTTTTCCGCCAGCCCCACCCGCTCCAGCAAAACCATCGCGCGATCTTTCGCCTCAGCCTTGGGCACGCCCAGCACATGCACCGGCACTTCGGTCACATTCTCGATCAAGGTCCGGTGCGTCCACAAATTGAACGATTGAAACACCATCCCCAGCTTTGAGCGGATCCGCTCAATTTGCCGCCGGTTCGCCGGGCTGCCATCCGCCCGCATCTCCACCGCCTCACCGCCGATGATGATCCGGCCCGAGGTCGGCGTTTCCAGAAAATTGATGCAGCGCAGGCACGTCGACTTGCCCGACCCCGACCCGCCGATGATCGCGACCACGTCACCCTTTTTGGCCGTCAGCGAAACGCCTTTCAGCACCTCCAACTGGCCAAAGGATTTGTGCAGGTCTTCAACCCGAATAGCTTCGTCCAAGTCTGTCGTGGCCGAAGCCATATGGCGCTCCTTGCGTCTTGCCTGACTCAATAACAGCCGATTCCCTATATTCTGCAAGCGTATAATTGCACTTTGGCACATTTGCCCCGCTTCCATCACCGCGCTGGAAATCATGGGTTGTGCAGGCTAAACCAAGCCAACAACGGGAAAAGGGAAAAACAGATGTTCCGCGCGCTCTTGCTTGAAAAAGATGCCGAAGGGGTCGCTCACCCCCGCTTGACCGATCTGGACATCTCGGCCCTGCCGCCGGGTGATGTCGTTGTAAACGTGGAATATTCCACCGTGAACTACAAAGATGGCCTTTGTCTTTCGCCCAGCGGCAGCGGCCTTGTGCGCAGCTATCCCCATGTCGCCGGAATTGATTTTTCCGGCACGGTCGAGACCAGCGAAGACCCCCGCTATGTCCCCGGCGATGCCGTTGTCCTGACCGGTTGGCGGGTCGGAGAGACCCATTGGGGCGGCTACGCCCAAAAAGCCCGCGTTAAGGCCGATTGGCTGGTGCCATTGCCCAAAGGCCTGACCACCCGTCAGGCGATGGCCGTCGGCACTGCCGGTTTCACGGCTATCCTCGCCGTCATGGCGCTCGAAGATCACGGCCTGACCCCGGCCGCCGGTGAAGTCCTTGTGACCGGCGCCGCAGGCGGCGTTGGCTCAGTCGCCGTCGCCATCCTTGCAAACCTTGGCTACGAAGTTGCCGCTGTCACCGGCCGCCCAGAGACTGCCGCCTACCTGCAAGCCCTTGGCGCCACCCGCATCATCCCCCGCGCTGATCTGGCCGAAACCGTCAAACGCCCGCTAGAGGCGGAAACCTGGGCTGGTTGTATTGACGCCGTCGGCGGCGCGATGCTGGCCCGTGTGCTGGGCCAGATGAAATACGGTGGCTCTGTTGCTTCCGTTGGCTTGGCTGGCGGCTCCGCCCTTCCCGCCACCGTTATCCCCTTCCTTTTGCGTGGCGTGAACCTGCTGGGCATCGACAGCGTGATGAAACCCTTTCCAGACCGCCAACGCGCCTGGGCCCGGATTGCCACCGACTTGCCGTTGAACCTGCTCGACTCAATGGTCCAGCCCGCCACCTTGTCAGACTTGCCAGCCTTGGGTGAGGCGATCCTGAAAGGCCAAGTGCAAGGCCGCGTTGTCGTAGACGTCAACGCCTGACCGGGAAAAGCCCCCTATTGCACGATAAACTCGGCATGCAACGCGCCCGCCGCGTTGATGCTTTTCAGAATATCAATCATGTCATGCGGCTTGACGCCCAAGGCGTTCAGCCCCGCCACCACTTCTGACAAAGACGTGCCCCCCGAGACTTCTGCCAACCCGGTGCCATCCTTGGCAATGGTGGCATTCGTGCGCGGCACAACAATCGTCTCGCCCTCGGCAAAGGGGTTGGGCTGCACCACCATCGGGCTTTCTTCAACCCGCAAAGTCAGATTGCCCTGCGCCACCGCGACCCGGCTGATCCGCACATCCGCCCCCATCACAATCGTTCCGGACCTTTGATCCACCACCACCCGCGCCCGGGTTTCCGGCTCCACCAAAAGCCCCTCAATCCGCCCGATCGCATGTGCCGGAGATCGCATCCCCGCCCGGCCCAGATCAATCGACGCCGTGCCGGAATCCAGCATTTCGGCCACGCGCCCGCCGAATTCATTGTTGATCACCGCCTCAATCCGCGCCGCCGTGGTGAAATCCGCCGCCTTCAGCGCCAGCCGCAAGGTCGTCACAGTGGTAAAATCAAACGCCACCTCGCGTTCGATCCGCCCGCCTGACGGAATTGTGCCCGCCGTCGGCACACCTTGCACCACCCGCCCCGCATCGCCTTCGGCCGAAATGCCTCCTGCGATGATCGTGCCTTGCGCCACGGCGTAAATCTCGCCATCCGCGCCGTTCAACGGCGTCATCACCAGTGTCCCGCCCAGCAGGCTTTTCGCATCCCCAATGGCCGAGATGGTCACATCAATCCGGCTGCCCGCCCGCCCGAACGGTGGCAGTGTCGCCGTTACGAACACCGCCGCCACGTTCTTCGGCCGATACTCCTCGCCCGAGACGTTGACGCCAAGCCGCTCCAGCATATTGGCCATGATCTCTTCGGTGAACGGCGCATTTCGGATCCCGTCGCCGGTACCATTCAGGCCAACGACCAGACCATACCCCACCAGATCGTTGCCGCGCACGCCATCCACCTCGACCAGATCCTTGATCCGGATCGCTTCGGCCTGGGCCGGTGCCAAGGGCAAAAGGGACAGCACGAAAAGCATTATCAGAAATCGCATCATCAGATATACTCTGCCAGGGATAGGCGCGACACGCGCGCAGTGATCAGATACAGCGCCTCAAGGCGCGTTTGCAGGTCTTGCAGCTTAGTTGCCGCATCAAACGGATCGGCGCCAACGATACCCACCCGCAAGATCGAAAGCGCTGAATCCTCTGCCGTATTGCGCGTTTCGGCCTCGGCAATCTGCGCTTGCGTGGAGCCAACTCTTTCCATGAGATGCGTCAGCCCACCCCCTGCAGCCAGCAAGGCCGCACCCGCACCCTGCGCAAGGGCTTCTCGTTCTGCCGGTTGTCCCGCCAGCACCCCGCGCCCCAAAAGTGCAACCGTCGCCAATCCCTTCAACGTATCAATCAGCGCTGGGTCCATTGCCGTCACGGACAAATCCGATGTCTCTCCGGGGGCCAGCTGTACAGGCGCGCGCGGACCGCCGCCGCCATAGGCCGCCGCATAACCCAGTGGGTCGGAAAACCAGCTGTCGATCGCCGTCTGCACATCTGCTGCTGTCGTTGCCCCGGCTGTCGCACTCTCCAGTGCGGTCAGAATGTCACCGGCGCTGGGCAGGGTCTGCGCATCCGAATTCACGCCCGAAAACACCGAGCGATCTGAAAACCGCGTGTTCAGCGCCCCCACCGCCGAGCTGAAAACCCGCCCGGCTTCGGTCACCGCCGGGCCCAATCCTATGCTGCCCGTCAGGCCGCTGCCTTGCAAGATGGACCCAACCAACCCCTCCGTTCCGTCAGAAATCACCGCAAGCGCCGTTTGCATGACCCCCGCAAACAACCCCGCCTCTGCCGTATTCGCCCCATATCCCTTCAGCCGCGCCAGCGAATGATCCACCGCCGCCAAGGCCGAAAAATCCCCTCCCACGGCCTTTCCCATATCGGCGTGCAGGCCTGTGGTCATTTCCTTGCTGGTCCTGATGATCTCTTCACGCAGCCCGCCCGACTGGCGGCTCAACAGCGCGTTCAGCGCCGCATCCCCTGATCCAACGCGCGAAATCATCACAGACCCAGAAGTGTGTTAAGCATGTCATCCACCGTTTTCAGCACCTTTGCATTGGCCGCATAAGCCTTTTCAATCACCAGAAGTGATTGCAATTCCTGATCGGTATCCACCCCGCCAGCCTTCTCCATCTCATCCAGCGCGACAAAGCGGGCGCTGGTAAACGCCTCTTCCGTCTCCGCATTCAGCCGTTCCGAGGATGACGCCGACAGCAGATCCGCCGTCAGCCCGGCCAAAGACCTGTTCGCCGCCGGAAACACCGAAGACACCGTCGGCCGCGCGGTCGACAACGCATCCGTCAGCGCCACCAGCAACGCCGAATTCCCCGTCGCCCCCGGGCTCACCGCGCCCAAGCCGTCACGCAGCCGAAACGCCGCCCCCCCCGCCTGCGGATCAACCATGGCGTTCACCGCGATGCGCGCGGAAAGCCCTACCTCATCCAACGGATCAAACGCGGCCCCGGCATCGGTGAACAGCCCCAGATCCCCCGGCGCCACCGTCAGATCCAGCCCCAAGGCCGAGAACCGCTCCACCATATCGCGTGCCATTCCGTCCAGCCGCGCCTGCCCCGTTACCGCCAGATCGTCGCGCACCGCAAACAGCCCGGCCAACTGCCCGCCCCGCAACAAACTCGCCTCGCCCGAGGTCGCCATCGGCCGCCCGTTCAGCGTCAACCCTGACAGACCCCCGCTGGCCAGCGTCATCTCCGGCACCACCGTATTCACCGCCGTGAACCCGAATTGCGAGGCTTGCCCGTCCAGCAACACCGCCCCGCCCGTCGTCATCAGCGCAATCTGATTGTTGTCTCGCGCCACTTCGCGCAGCGGCACCAGCCCCGAAATCCGGTCAACAATCTGCTGCCGCTGGTCCAGCAGCGCCGAGATATCCTGCCCGGCGCCGGTGGAGCTGCGGATCTGGGTGTTCAAAACCTGCACTTGGCTTAGCGCAGAGTTCAGATCCCCAACCGCCTTACCAATTGCGCCATCGGCCCGCGCCCGCGCATCCTGAATGGCATTGCTGGCGCCATTCAGCCCGAACGCCAATTGCCGTGCGGCATCCACCGCCGTCGTCAGCCGCGCGCCAGATTCCGGGCGGCTGGCCGCCTCCATCAAGGCGCGGTCCAGCGCCGCAACCCGGGCCGACAAAGATGCAGGATCGCTGGGTTGCCCGACAATCCCCTCCATCTGCCGCAAGAAGCTGGCGCGAGTGTCGCGTTCCCCGGCAGAGGCCTGCGCCCCGCGCCGATCATTGATCAGGAACTGATCAATCTGCCGCGTGACTCCGCGCACCATTACGCCTTGCCCGGTGCCGCCCAGCACGCTGGCCGACAAAGACACCCCCCGCCGCCCATAGCCCGGCGTCGAAGCGTTGGCGACGTTCGACGCCACCACCTCGGCCTGCCGAGACGTGGCTTTCAGCCCGGTCAACGCACTGGAAAGGGCGGAAGAGATGCTCATCCCACTCTACCCTTAACGCTTGATATTGGTGGTTTCCTGCAACATCTCATCGACAGTCTGAATAACCTTGGCATTCGATGAATAAGCCCGCTGCGTTTGAATCAACGACGTCAGTTCCGCCGCCACATCCGTAGTGGACCCTTCCCGTGCATAGCCCTGGATAGCCCCCGTAGGCCCAGTGCCAGCATCCCACAGAAAGAATGATCCCGACTCTGGCGACACCTGATAGGTCTGGTTGCTGCGCGATAAAAGCCCGTTCGGGTTGGGCACATCCACCAGTGGAATCTGATACAATCGCCGGGTGAACCCGGTATCATAAGTCGCAGTGATATAGCCGTTTTCATCCACCTCAACCGTGGTCAGGTTCCCGACCGGAGAGCCGTTCTTCGTGATCGACACCGGCGCGAAAGCGTCTGACAGTTGCGTCAAACCGTTCGGATCGCCCGGCCGCCCGATCCCGACAGAGATCGGACCCCCGGCCACCGTTAGGTTCAACATCCCCGTCGCCGGATCATAAGCGCCACCCGACACTTGCGTGACGGATTGCAAAGAACCGCCTGCCGCGCGGCTGTCGTCAAAGACCAGCGTATATTCGCCCACCACAGCATTGTTGCTGGCGGTATCGCGGATCTGCATTGCCCAGGTGTTCGATGGCGGTGCGCCCGGGGCCGGAACCGTTGGCGTGAATGTCACATCCAGCGAATCCGACGTGCCCAGATTGCCGAAATACTCTACCGACAGCGGCAGCGGCGCGCCCGATGCCCCGGCTTCGGTCCCCGTTGCGGGCAGGTTCACACCCAGGTTCATCGCGGTCGTCGGATCGCCCGCTGTCTGGTTGGAGTTGATGGTGACAGGTTCCAGCCCGCCCAGCGTATCGCGGGGATAGGTCGGGATCGTGCCATCCGAATCCGCGGGCCAGCCCAGCAGGACCATTCCCGAATCCGTCCGCAAAACCCCGGACGAATCGGTGCGGAAGGCGCCCGTCGTGGTCAGCATCAGCGGCGTTTCACCCGCGCTGTTGCCCAGAAACACCGCCGGCATCACCGGCAGCATCCCCCGGCCCGATACCGCCATATCCAGCGCGTTCGAAGTGCCAACCAGCGCCCCCCGCTCTTCAATCAACCGGAAAGACGAGGCGCGCACCCCGCCCGCCGAATACACGCCCGATCCGCGGGCATTGGTGATTACCATGTTGGAAAAATCGGCTGCGGCACGCTTGTATCCATAGGTGCCAGAGTTCGCGATGTTGTCGGCGATGGTGGCCAAACGCGTTGCATTTGCGTTCAGTCCGGCCACGCCGGCATTCAGTGACGACGAAATGGTCATCTTGGCACCTTTCTGCTGCTTCGATCCCGTATTGGGCCAAGCTGACGCAGGGGCCTGAAGAAACCCCTAACAGATGCAATTTTAATAATTCTCAGCGATCGCGGCGCAGCAAGATGATCTCCAGCCTGTTGTTGCGGATTGCGGATGAATCCGCCGTCACCGGTTTGCGATCGGCAAAGCCGGAAACCCGCTGCACCCGCTCGCCGTCAAAACCGGCCGATTCCATCAGCAGTCGCAGCCGTTGCGCCCGCCCGGCCGACATGTCCCAAACCGGATTGCTGACCAGCATCACCGGATAGCTGCGCAGGTGTCCGTTGATCGCAAGGTCATTCTTGGTGATCTCCAGCGTCTCGGCCAAAAGCCCGGCCAAAGCGATCAAAACCGGCGTGGGTTCCATCGTATCATTGGTGAACAAAGGCGCGTCTTCCAGATCATAGATCTCGATCACCAGCCCCTCATCCGTCACCCGCGTGATGACATGGCGCAGCAGCTGCTCCATCGTGCGGCTTTCGCCGCCGCGATCCATCAGGGCCTGCTCCAGAACCCGCATTTCAGCGGCCTGGGCGTCGCTTGGGGCAGCGGCATCGCCCACGTCAGACGACGTCGTCGTGCCCCCGGAACCCATCTGCACTTTGGCATCATCGGCAAACATCGATTCGCCGCCAAAGGCGCCATCGCCCCCACCAGAAATCCGGTTCACCGGGATCGTCGGATTGAAGTAATCCGACAGCCCTTTTCGCTGCTTTTCCGTCGTTGCATTCAACAGCCACATCAAAAGGAAGAACGCCATCATTGCCGTCACAAAGTCGGCATAGGCCACTTTCCAGGCGCCGCCATGGTGCCCACCACCCGCGACAACCTTCTTCCGTTTGATGATGACTGGCGCGGCATTTGCTTGCCCAGCCATTCCACCACCCATTTGTCACACCCAAGTCCGACACTAGCCCAACGCAATGAACACCGGCTTAAAGGTCTGCATCTTAGGTATTAGTCACCCTTTGGCCAGAATCGGGGCTCAGGTCTCAGCCCTCCATCTGCCCTTCACGGGGCGGCTGGCCCGTGGGTTGCGCGCCAAAGACTCGCTGGGCTTTGGCCCCTTCTGCCGTTTCACCCTAAAGTCAGCGGGGCGGTTGATCGGGCATGGGCATTCGGCGTAGAAAAACCCAATGCACCACCTGACCCATACCGCCAGCCGCGATTTCCCAGCCCCGCCAGATGCGGTCTATTCCGCCATTCTACACCAGAACACGACCCCCGCAGATCGCAGTGCCTTCGGGGCCTTTCTGTCGATCACCCCGGTTTTGGGAACGCTTGGCTCGGTCGGATATCAAACTTTGTTTCGCTGCAATTGGAGCTTGGTTGACCTTGAAATGACAGAGATCACCCTTGCCGCAACCCCCCCCAGCCTGCTCCGCGTCAGCCAGCGCCCGCAGCGGTTTTTGCTCTATAAACCAACCGAGCGTTTGCCCCCCGTGGGGGACATGCCGCCCACCAATCTGGAAAAGGCTTTCGCCAGCGGCTTTGGAAGCCCGCCGCCCACAACCGAGATTCAGTTTGACCTGAGGCCTAGCGAAATTGGCACGGATTTGCGCCTGTCGATAGATCTGCGCATGATGGAAAAACCGGGTTGGCTCAAACGCCGATGGGCCAAACAGATACCCCGGCAGGTTCCGGCCATCTTTGCAAACATCACCGCTGCGCTGGGCTAAGGCGTCTCAACCGCCTGCGCATAGCGCACGAAAGGAGTCAGTTCCGCCACCTGATCATACAGCCCCCGCGCGGTTTTTTTAAAACTTTGGGTGTGCCAATAAACCTCAAACGCGCCCGCATCCTTGGCCGCCGCATGCACGGGCGCGATCAAGGCCCGCCCGATCCTCAGCCCGCAAGGAGCGAACGGTCAGCATCTTAATTGGTTCAGAAGGGCAGGGGGATCATCAGCCACCAACAGACTCCAAGTCTGGCGAAAGAGTGAACAAACTCCTAAGCTGGCCCAGCTAACCCTTTGACATCCTTTGCTGGGGGCAAGCGTCCCGAGTCGGGACATCTCAGATCATCCGGATCACATCCTTGCCCACCGCCAGCATATAGCCCCGCCGCGCAACGGTCTTGACCAACAACTCACTCACCAGCTGATTGCCCAAAGCATCCCTCAGCCGCTTGACCCGCGTGGCCCCCGCCGCTTCATCGCAATCGGCCTCGGCCCGGCCCGAAATCACCGCCTCCAACTGCGCCCCGTTCAAGACCTCATCATCCATCCGCGCCTCAGCCAGAACCGACAAGGTCTCCAACGCCGCCTCGGTCAACGAGAACTCCAGATCATTGATGTAAACCACCCGCGCCTCGCGGCTGATCATCAGGCTGGCCACCTGAATCCCGCTGCGCTGGATGGCCGAAATCCACCGGTTCAAAGCGATGATGGTCACCAAAAACACCAAAGCCGCCACCAGCAAAGCGGTGGAAAACACCAGCAAGACAAAGATCACGCTGCGATAACTGATCAGCACTTCGGAAAACGACGTTCCCGATTGCGCCAAAATCTCCAGCAGCTTGATCTCCGCTCCAGAGGTCAGATTGTTATTTTCGACAAACAACCGCTCAACCCGCAAGTTGAACGCATTTGCATCCGGCAGGTTCAGAAACAAAAACAGCGCCGCCCCCAACAGGATCAGCACAATCGCCCCGATGCCTAAAGCAACCACCCGGTTGCCCGTCTTCAGGCTGTCAGAAACGGAGGTAGAAATCTCCGGCACTCGCTTTCCTTTCTGCCAGACCTTCCGGCCCGAACGTCGACACCACATTCAACAACGTCCAGCCATCGCCAGCCAACCGCGGCGCCAACTCGCCCGCGGCGGCCCCGGCGTTGCAATTGGCATCCGACACCTGCGCCACACCATAGTGCAACTGCAAGGGCGAATCCTTCTTGGCCTTGTAATCTGCGTAGCATTCCGCCTGCGCCATCCCGGTAGCGGAGGCCAGCAGAACGGCTGCCAGTAGTGCGGTCTTCATGGTCCTGCTCCTTTTGGGGACCTGCTTGATCCTTGCGCTGACCATGCCCCCCATAGCCTCGCTACACAATAACAGCCGCCCCCCGTCGCCCCTGTTATCGCATATCACGCCCGCCAAACGCCCCGGCTATAACCTATCACCCGGGCGTTATTGCTTGTCGGATTTCCCACCCCGCATCCTGTCTTCATGGCCAGCTGCATCCGGCACTGGTCAGGCGCTTAGCCATACCATGACACATAGGAGGCCCCCATGACCGCAGCAATTGAGACGATCCGCATCGCCCGCACCGCCAAGGCGCCCCCCTCGCCGAACCGTCTGGCGGGTTACATCACCGCCGGGGCCGTGACCCTGTCGCTGATCCTCGCCACCGCCCTTCCCGCCCGTGCCGGAGACCGGGGCGATGACCTGGCCAAAGCGCTGATCGCCGCTATTGTCATCGGCGCGATCATCCATGAGACAAAGCGCGATGATCCGGCCCCCGCCCCGCTGCCAGAACCCGTTCGCAAGAAAAAGGGCGGATTCATCCATGAGCAGGACAACCGCATCCCGGCCGTCTGCGCCCTTCAGTTCGAGGGCGATCGCCGCGCCGTCACCGTCTACCCCGAGCGGTGCTTGCGCCGCGAAGGCGTGCAGGGCCGTCTGCCCAGCCATTGCGCAAAAGATGCCCGCATCTATGGCAAGCGCGACCGCGTCTATACCGAGCGGTGCCTGCGCGACGCCGGGTTTGATCTGCCGGGCCGGCGTCACCGCAATTGATCACATCAAGGGGTTCCGGGCCGCTTAGGGTCCGGACAGGCGCGGCGCCCTATTTCGTCGCGCCCCACTTCGGGGCAGAGGGCAGAGCAGCCTCTGCCCCCTTTTTCTTCGCCGAAATCTGATCCAGATCAGGGCGCAACGGCCTGCGTTTGCCTCTCTACACGCAACCCCGCAGGAAGCCATATGTTAGACCTCACCCTGCCTCTGGATTGGTTGGAGGAGCCCCAACTTTCCGCCCTGTTTGGCCTTGATCTGGGTGCAGGGATGGTGCTGTACGGCTGGCTCGCCCCGGCGCGTGAAACGTTTGCGGGTCTGTGAGTCACGCCCGGCGTGCGCAATGTTGATCTGCTGGCCCTGCTGTCACGGCCACAGGCATCGGGCCTTGCGATGGGTATAGCGGTGGCCGCACTGGCGTTGTGGCCGTCATGGCGCAACCAGATCGTGACGTGAGTTTTGATCTTGCCTCGGGCTGGATGTAGACCCTTAGACTGGCCCAAGTGGCGTTTGAGCCGATCTGCGTGGCTTTGGCCACTTGCTCGGACCTCTCGGCCAATACCTTGCTGTTCTTCCTGACCCCGGATCCGATGCTGGAATTTGACATCAGCCTGATCCCGGGTGTGTTCCTTGCGGCTTTCGTATCCGCCCTGCTGGTGCGTCAGTTGAAGTTTCGGGGCTTTGACGGCCCCAGCCAGATCGCCGCCCTCGTCGATATGCGCACCGATCTTGGCCCGCAGATCCACCGGATTATCATGCGTAGAGCGAGTATTCGGGGCCAGATTGGTCAGGTGGCCATGGCCGGGAATGATATAGGTGGGGTTCAACGGCAGCAGTTTGGACCTGCCCTGGTTTCGTTCCGGTCTTTTGAGAGGAATACTCGCCATCAAGGAGACCGGATATGGCAATGATACACAGCGACGCGTTCAAGCGTGATGCAGTTCGCATCGCGACGACCAGTGGCC
>Ga0209491_10003533_pt1 | contig 25623 bp, 28 predicted proteins | sample BON02_FD_187213 | JGI IMG/M metagenome (GOLD analysis project Ga0209491, IMG submission 187213) | Freshwater microbial communities from Lake Bonney liftoff mats and glacier meltwater in Antarctica - BON-02 (SPAdes) (version 2) | ecosystem: Environmental > Aquatic > Freshwater > Ice > Glacier...
TCCGCGCCCGTCTATCCCTCGATGGTATCGAGCCAGTAATCCCTGCACGCTCCAACCGCACTGAGCCCATTGCGTATGATGTAATTAAATACAAACAGCGGAATCGCGTCGAAAGGTTCTTCAACAAACTCAAGCAGTTTCGCCGTATCGCGACCCGATACGAGAAACACGCTTTCACCTTTCTAACCATGATTCATATCGTCTCCGCTTTCATTTCGGCTCGGAATTAGTAAACAGCTCCTAGCAGCCTGTCGGACTTAGAAACGAATCTCAATAAGACGGCCTCGAAGGTGCCTCAGTCTCAATCCAATCACTTTGCGGCGAACTTTGAAGTCATCCTTGAGCCTATAGATCGCTTCGAGGGGTTAAGTCCGACAGGCTCCTAGACAATTTGTGCTCTTTTCTCACCACCGACGCGGAAATCAATTCGATGAAATGAAGCTGGAGAAAAACAACCAAAGCGTCCTCATCGCCGCCGGGCGTTTTGGCTACGATCGAAGTGAATTCTTTAATCTATGGCGTCCGGAAATGAAGACTGATACGCTCGCAGAGTAGGCCGCCGAAGGGGTGTATCCTGAATATGATGCAGCGGTGGCGAATGCCGTTGAGCAAATTTTGGCAAGTCGTGACGAGAACCGATTCTACTGGATCCACGCCGGGCCCTTTGAGTCTGCCTACCGCTGCATTCAAGACGCGGTGTATGCTCACGGTGCCACCGCCGAGAACTTAAGAAATACGATTCTCGTTTCTCACTCCGGCAGCAATGAAGGCCCCGATCACCCACACCGGGGGCCGAAAGGTGCGTGAATGACCTCGCGGAGAAGACCGGCGCAAAAGTGGGCTTCCTCTTTACCGGTTCTCAAACAACAACCCGATTTGGCGGAAAAGATCAAAAACCCGGCCTCCGGGCGATGGTCGATTGGATGCCAGTATCCCGCCGCGAAAACTACCGTTGGATGCACCAACGTTTCCTTCCCACTGCAGATTTCTACCAACCCGCCCGCGATTGGGATCTAGGCAGGAACGGCTTGAGCTGACGCGGAGATGGCTTTCACGCTCATGACCCAAAACTACCGCGGCAATTATCAGCTGGGGGCCAAGCTGGTTAAAGACTTCCGCCCTGACTCGCCTGCATCCAAACACTTGTCGCAGGCACCAGAACGGAAGGATCACTAGCGGGTCGCCGGCGTTTGCTTCAGGAGCAGGACTATCGTGGTGACGCTGGCCGCCAACATCAGCGAAATTAGCGAAGCGGCAAAGAGCTTTTCACCCTGACCGCCGGCCACCGCTATCCATCCAACGATCGCCCGCCAAGAGAAGATGAGGGCGAGGAATCCGCTGATGCCGATGCCAATCTTGCGGGCGGGCTTCCACCCCTTGCTGACGACGATGCCCACCAGGATCTGAAGCACCCCGAAGGTGCCACCTGACATCAACGCGGTCTTAGCCTTTTCAGGATTGGAAAGAAAGCCAGCCAGACCCGCGAGGATCAAGAACAGGCCGTAGAAGATCAGAATAGTGCCGCTTTTCATGGATTGAGGGAGGTTTAAGGTGAAACGAATTACGTACTTCCGGTGCCGGATAAATTGAGGTCGAAAATAGCGCTGCTGAAGAATCGGACTTTGCCAAAAGGGTCAAATGCGAATGGCACTTAGTTTAGATCGGGCATTATTTATTTCTGTCGCCGATATGTGGATACAACAATACCGGCGTCCGATTAGTCTCAATCTTGGTGACTTTTTGGCCGCTAAAATGCCCGGAATTAAATCACCGTATTCCGAATAGTACGAGCGATTGGCCGAGTTGGATTAGGTTGAATTTGAAGTGGTTGGAAGGGCTCGATAATCGGCTCGAATCAAATGCGGGATTCAGCCTTAATCGCGGCTCTCACGCGATTGAAGAGATTTTCCGCTTCACTGCCCGGCCGCAGGCGCATGGCCTCGCGGAGCGGCGCCAAGGCCTCCTCATAGTGTTCAGCTTCGATACGCAGTCGAGCGAGGTAAAGCTGAGCGGCGTATTCATAGGCCACGTCGCCTCTCACCTTCACCAGATAATATTCGGCCCGTTCGCTTTCTTTCAGATCGATTAACACGCGAGCGATCCGAAAAAGAGCCTCCGGGTGCAACGGTTTGAATTCCAACAATTTTTCATATTCGCCCCGGGCCGCCACCAGATCGCCGCGTTGCACCGCGAGCTGCCCCAGGACGAGATGGCGATCGACCAGGTTGACGGCGGGCCAGGAGACAATCCGTTCGGCCGCCGCCTCCATCAGGCGCTCGGCGAGCGCATAGCGATGGCGGGCCAAGAGGGTTCGCGCCACCGCCAGGATCAATCCCGGGGACGCCGCCGGTTCGAGTTCCATGGCTGCGAGATAAGCATCGAATGCCAGGGTCGGCAGGTCCTGCCGCATGTAGACGCTGCCGAGGAGGTAAAGCGCGTCAGCGTTGCTCGGACCGAGCAGGCGAGCGATTTCTAAACTTCGAGCAGTGCCTGACAGATCCTCCAATGCGAGATAGGCGTTGGCTTGGAGACGCCAGTATTCCGGATTCGTGGGGTTCTGCTTCTGCAGTTCGCTCACTGCCGCAATGGCCTCGGCGTGGCGACCGGATTCAGCGATAATACGCACCTTGCCCTCGAGCCACCGAATGTTGTCAGGTTCCCGCAACAGCGCAGTGTCATAAGCGGTCTCGGCGGCAATGAACTTGCCTTCCTGCAGCAGAGCGTAGCCGAGAAGGCCGAACGTTTGCGCATCGGAAGCGCCCAGCTCGATGCTCTGGGAAAGCGACTTGATCGCCTCGGCATGCAAACCCAGCCGCATATGCATGGACCCTAGCCCGTTCCAAGCCCGCTGGAACGACGGGAATTTATTAATCGCGCGGCGATAGGCTTCCTCGGCTTGGGTCCATTCTTCCGCCGCGACATAAACCCCGGCCAGCATTTGGTCGAAAGTAGCACTCAGGGGCAGTCCATCGACCAGCACGTTAGTCAAGGCCGAGATTACCATCTGGGGCGAATTCTGAATCATCGGAGCCAGTCGTTCGAGCAGGGCGAACTCGCCTTCGGTCAACGGGGGTTCGCGATCCGGCAGCAGGCCGTATTGGCCGGTGACCCGGCGGAAGAATTCCTCGTCCGACATATCGGGTGACCCCATATCGTCCGCCCTCATCGGACTCAGAACGGAGACCCCAATGAGGCTCGCCGCCGCGGCGGAGATCAGACGGGAGCGAAACAAACGATTTCCTAGGGACGATTTCATAACGTAAAGGGGCTTTTCGAGGAGGTATCGTAGTCCACAAACTGCTGCACCCACACTTTCACAGCTTTACCGTCATTTTGCGCGGGTCGAAAGGTCCAGTCGACGATGGCCTCGGTGACACTCTCGTTGAACGTCTCGTCATTGGAGTCTAGAATGTGAACGTTGCTCGTCTTACCCTTTTCCGAGACGGCGTAGAGCACCAAAACCCGGATAAAGACTCGCTCCGAGGTGTTCTTCGGTCGCGGCATGGGGCCGTAGAGCCAGATCGGTTTCTCATCCACCTCGTTTTGATCAAAGACGATCATCGGTTGCCGTATTTCGGGACGGCTTACATCGAGTTGCGGGCGAAAGTCACCGTGTAGGGCAAAATCCTCGGCAACCTGCGGGTTGATATTGATCTGGAGAAAATCGAGCGGGATTTCGGGTCGCGGTCCCTGATCGGTCGGATCAAACGCGAGCGAATCTTCCAGAATCGAACTGACCGGCGGGGGCGGACTCTGGACTGTATCGATCGGCGGCGGCGGCACGAAAACAAACTGCAGTTTGGGCAGCGTGGGGGCGCGGGGACGCTGCACGATGACACTGCTGGCCGAGATCATCGAAAACAAGATGAACGTAATGCCCAACGCTCCGCCCCAGGCCTTCCAGGACCAGCTGCTGCGCCGAAGTTGCCGATCATACGTGTCTTCCATGGTCGTTATTTAGCGTCTCTCCTCGCCCTTGGTGGAAAAATGAATATTGGTCGCGCCCGCCGCAATCGCTTCGCCGTAGGCCTTGGCAAACACGCCGTGAGTGACTTTCTCGTCGGCCTGGATGATCACCGAAGCATCCGCCAGCACCAACAAGCGCTGCACGATCGGTCGGATGCCGGACATCCCGATCTCACGTCCGCCATAGAACACCCGGCCGTCGTCGGAAATGGCGATCAGGATGCTCTCCTGCTCCAACGGAACCGCACTCGCCGCGTCGGGCCGCTCCACCCGGATCCCCGTCTCCTCCACAAACACCGTGGTAAGGATGAAGAAGATCAACAGGATGAAGATGCAGTCGATCATCGGCGACAGGTTAATGTCGACGGTCTCGTCCTTTTCTTCGCGCAGCGTTTCTTTCAGCATGGGTCAGGGGTGTGGTTGGGACAATAATTGCATTTTGTGCTCCATGATACGTAGTTCGTGCCGTTCGATTTCGCGTTTGATCCAATGCAAAATAAACAACGCCGGGATCGCGACCATCAGACCGGTTTGCGTGGTGATGAGCGCGCGGGAAATACCATCCGCGACGGCGCGCGAAGTTTCCTGGCCGAGTTGCAACGACATCCCGTGAAAGGTATCAAGCATCCCCATCACCGTCCCGAGCAACCCCAGTAACGGGGCGGCGGCGAGCAGGGTGTGGGAAAATTTAAGCCGACTGCGAACCAGTTGCCGGAATTGCCACAGCGTCTCGTCAATGACGGCCAGTTGCTGCCGATGCACCTCCTCCTCCGACTGGACACCGATGAGATGCCGGTCACTGAAGCGCGTTTCGCCCCCCCCGTTTTTTATCTCTCGGCCGGATACCCGTCGCACAAAAACATACAGACCGATGATCGCTTGATACAAGAGTATCGAAAGCAAAGCCAGAGCCACCATGACGGGCCCTCCACTTTCAATAACGTAAATAAACGGATAATCCATGGGGAGGCGTACCCGCTCAGTTGGCGACAGCTTTGGATTCCTCCAAAGATACGTTCTTCACAAATTCGAAGGCCACCCGTTCCATGTCCCCAAATCGACGTTTGATCATCCGGGAGAAAATACCGTGCAAAATCAGGGTCGGGATGGCCACCATCAACCCAAGCTCCGTGGTCACGAGGGCCTCCGAAATACCGGCTGACAACGTCCGCGGGTCGCCGGTGCCAAAGACCGTGATGAGCGCGAAGGTCCGGATCATGCCCACCACCGTCCCCAGCAGGCCCAGCAACGGAGCCGCCGCCGCCGTGATCGCCAGAAACGGCAGGAACCGCTCCATCGCCGGCCGCCGCCGCAGTATGACGCTGAGCATCAACTCCTCCAACAACACCGTATTCGCGTGTAAATTACGCACGCCCAGTTCGAGCATTTCCCGCACCGGCCCGGCCACCTTGCCGATCTGCCCCAAGGCTTCATCGATCTGGTTGGCCCGAGCCGAGCGAACGATCCCACCGACTGCGGTCGATTCGATCGTACGAAAATGTCCGAGATCCCCCAGCTTGATTATACTCAGGATGAGCGCGATCGCACCAAGTAGCAGGATCGTGTACCCCACCGGTCCACCTCGCTGCACATGGTCGATCAGCCGCACGTTTGACTCCAGCACCGTGACCGCATTGCCCATCGACACATCGAGCGGGAGATTCCCGTGCCCCTCGTCCACCAACAATTTCAGCCCCCTCCCCATCTCACCCGCCAGTGCCACGACTTCCGGTTCAATCGTGCCGGAGCGATGTTGCAGCATGCCAACTAGATCGGAGCCCTGGTTATCCCGACTCACAAAATAGGCCGAGGGCCCGATCAAGGCGATGTCGCCGGTCCGCACGGCACCCGTGCCGTCGATTGCCCGGCCCTGCGTGATGTTGCCCCCTAGCAAGTGCTCCAGACGCTCGAGACCGATGTTAGCCGCCTCCAGCTGGCGCAGCAGCCGTTGCGTGATGTTGGACCCGTCGTCCGCGATCGTTTCGCGCAGCGTCGTCAATTGGTCCTTGTAAAGTTGGTCCTCGGCTGGATTCAGCCGCATCTCAAAACCATTCAGGTACTCCTGCAGAAACTTCTCCGCAAATTCCGTCTGCGTCTTCAGTTCGCCGCGGCGATTTTCTAGCGCATCGAAGCGATTATTGTCATCCGCCGTGCCGGTCCGTGAGTCTTCGACGTTCTCTCGCAACCGGATATTCTCTGCCTCCAAACGATGGATCTCCCGTAGCAGCGGCACTTTTTCCGCAGCAATCTGCGCCGATTGCTCCCGATAAGTGGCCAGCGCTACCCCAAGTTTTTGATCAAGAGCCGCCGAGACCTGAGCGGACTCCGTCGGCTGCGACCAAGCGAGGGAAGTCGCCAACACCACCAGCGTGGTCAGGGCAATGGGAGCGGATCGTTTCATGGGTTCACCTCCTGCAAGCGGGCGGGCAACTGCACCAATGCGGGACTGCGGGTTCGCTCGTAAATTTCGAGCAACTCCCGCACGCGGGGGCCCGCCCCGGCGAGTTCGGACCAGACCCAGCCGTCGTCGGAGGGATTCAAGGTCCAAGCCCGATTACGGGCAGCATCAACCCCATAACCCATGGCCAGTCCCCAGTAGAGCACCTGCACGTCGACCTCGCCTCCGCCTTCGTTGGGTCGCAAGTGATGGGTTAAGGTCACCGTATTATTGAACTGATCAATCGCGGATAGAATCGAAATCACCGTCTGAGTGCGCTCGGATACGGTCACCGGATTGTCCTCCGTCCCCGCCCGTAATCGCGCCACCAGCGGACTAATCCGTTCCTGCAAAGGCGGCGGCCACAGCGTGTAGAGTTGCCCGAGTCGCGCCTCAATCTCGTCTAGCCCTTCGTTTAATTGTCCCTTCGCCTCTTTCTGCGTCGCGAGTTCGGCCTCCAGCTCCATCCGCCGCTTGCGGAAAAGCGCCCCGGCCAGTTCGTTGGATTCCAAACGTTCCTTAAGTTTGGCCTGTTCATGCTCTAGCACCGTACGGCTGGCTTCCAAGGTCTCCTTTTCCGACAACCAGTCTCGACTATCCGCCGCCAGTCGCTGCTCCAGTTTGAGCCATTCGTTGGTCTTCGTCTTCCACGCGTCGGCGGTGTCCGTATCCGCTACGGCAACACAAAGGACTGTAACCAAATAAACTACAATAAGGGGGATCGCCGAAAGCGGACGCCAAGCAGGGGTATGCATAGAGAACAATAGGGGTGGGGAGAAGAACGTGAACAATTTGACGCAAAATCCGAGTGAACGTTCATTTATTGACCCGTGGTTTCGGTTATCGGCCCAGTAGGATTACCCTTGATTCCGGGCGCTGGTGGAGCCGTCGGCGATAATAGAGAAATCGAGGGACGCTGGATTGAAAGCCCAACCTCGTTGCCTGCTCGCTTCGCGATGAGCGAAGTGAACCGGGCTCGCGAGGTAGCGTGTTCTTTTATGATAATTTGAAACGATCGGGTGCTCGGGACCATGCACCGAAATCCCATTTATGAATACAAATATATCCCTCTCCAGCTCTTCGATTTTATCCGCCGAGATCCAGTGGTTTATGGAGGCAAGGCGCACTGCATAACGGGTCACCAGTAGAATGGTAAGGGCCTGCCGGCAGTGCAGTTTCCGCCGCTCCACCCCTTCATCTGGGTAACCGAATCTCCGGAGCCTCTCACCAAACTGTCGCTAAAAGGATTGATGGGGTCGATTGAGGTTCTGGGCCCGCAGTATCCCAAGGTCGTTCCGATGATACCCTCCGAACCCAGGCTCGATGAGGAGGAGCTGACTGCTGTGCTGACCTATGTGAGAAAGTCATGGACGCACCGGGCCAGTCCCATAACGACCGAACAGATCGCAAACGTGCGGGAAGATGTTAAAGCGCAGCCGGGATTTTATGAGCCGGAAAAGCGATTGAAACTTCACCCCGCCGACTCCGCGAAATAGGCGACCCCGTTAAGTGAAATTTAGCGGAGTCATGTCGTCACCATATCACGGCCGGAGACGAACGGGCCGCAACCCATTTCATTGGAAGCGAGTAGCTCATTTGGAGCGAAAACACGGCACGCTCCCACCAGCTTCCCAATACAATCGGTAAAACTTATTTCCGAGCATTAGTTTGAAGTGTCCGATCACTGAGTGGGCCATCTCGTGAAATTGTGAAGCCACTAATCTGGAACGAATAACGCTCGGTGAAACCGGTTGGTTCAAATGGTATGACACCTTGAAATCAGTGGAAGCCGAAGCCCTAAGTGTCCAAGGCGAAGGCGCCCTTCCATTCATTGCAGTTGTCGACCTAGCTCAAGGTAACGCCTTCTCCCCGGGAACAAAATTGGATGTTAAGGTAAACACGAGCGCTGCGGGTGGTATCGACGAGGTGAAACTCTACCTCAACGGCCTCGTGCTGGATCGGGCGAGAGGAAGCGATCCCTACGTTTGAAATGCGCCGTCCGATGGCCTGCTGCAGAATTTTCCCGACGACTGGTATTCCTTGGGGGCGGTTGCCGGGGACAAACCCGGTGTTCTTAAACGCCCGGAGATCTACATCCCAGGGGCGACGCATCAGGTGACCGGGAAGACTGGGAATTCAAGCACAGGCATCCCATAGGATTTGAGAGTTAAGTCATTGATGAATATCATGATAAAATCTAAGGAGTGCGCCAATAGCACCAAACGTCATCCCATAGGAATTCGTAAACCCGTAACACATTGATTATCAGTGCCTTTCATCCTTTTCCCATGGGATGTTTGTGGAATTCAAGACGCTTGTCGTTATCTTATCTGTTCGTGATGAAATGCCCCCGGGGACACGGCGATACCGAAGAGGAAATCGAAAAGCACGACGTCACAATGAAATGCAAAAACTAGAGGTCGCCGTCCAGTTCGACACCTTAGGAGCCTGTCGGACTTAACCCCTCGAAGCGATCTATCGGCTCAAGGATGCCTTCAAAGTTCGCCGCGAAGTGATTGGATTGAGACTGAGGCACCTTCGAGGCCGTCTTATTGAGATTCGTTTCTAAGTCCGACCGGCTACTAGGAAAACTAAAACTCCAAGACGACTTCCTCGGCGTGACTGTCTTCAAAACCCGCTCGAAGATCGACCCCGGCCCGCGGGTTTTAGAATTCCAAGACGGGGCCATCACCACCTACAATCCAATTGAACCTAAAAGTGTTCTCTGGTCGTCCCGCGTTTAGGATGCAAACGCACGAAACTTCCGTCGGAAATCTCCGGTTGAAGCGGGATTCACCGGACCATTCGAAGACTCAGGAAGCTAGACGCATCGCAGATGCAGCGACGCTGAGTTTTGGTCACTTCCAAGATCTCATCATGACCCTCACGGACGTGCACCGCCACGTCGGGTGGGGAATTCTAGCGCAGTCGTTAATGTTTCATCCCTGAAGCGCAAACTCCAACCTTGAGCTTGGACTTCGCCCGTCGCTATTTCGCGACGATGCCCCTGTTTCGCTACCTGACTTTATTTTTAATTATGGCACTGGCAGCCTACGCCGCCTCTCGCCCAAATTTGCTCATCATCACGGTCGATGACATAAGCGCCGATTCGCTCGGCATTTTCGGTGCCAAACTCGCCGACACTTCCCCCACTATCGATCGGCTCGCTCGCCAAGGTATGCGCTTTAACCAAGCGCACGTCGTCGTCGGCAACTGCTTCCCTTCTCGCAACGTGATGTGGTCGGGCATCTACCCACACAATACTGGCGTTGAGGGATTCTATCAGATTCGTAACCCCCACTACCTACACCTCGCCGACATCATGCAACACGGCGGTTACTACACGGGCATTTCCCACAAGGTCTCCCACTCCACGCCTTACCATCCGTATCCCGGGTGGGATGTGGATCTCACCATGACTCCTAGCGGTAAGAAGCGGGATATCAAAGCCACTCGATCCTATCGCGATGGGATGGCCCAGGGCATCACGGCCGCCCAAGCCGCGGGCAAGCCATTTTGCCTCGTGATGAACACATCCGACCCGCACAAACCTTTCTACGCGCAAGCCAACGACGGCTCCACCATTCCTGACAAAAACGTCCCGTCTCGCGTATTCACTCCCGAGGAAGTCCCCATCCCCGGTTTCCTTTTCGACGATCCCGTCGTGCGCAAAGAACTCTCCCACTACTACTCCAGCGTGCGGCGCGCTGATGATTGTGTCGCCGCCTTGCTCGAGTCGCTCGATGAGTCCGGTTTACGCGACGAAACCATCATCATGTTCGTGTCAGATCACGGCATGCCTCTCCCCTTCGCCAAGACTCAGGTCTATCACCACAGCAGCAGCACCCCGCTGTTTTTCATCGTGCCGGGCATGACCCGACCCGACACCGTAGATGACACCAGCCTCGTATCCGCCGTTGATCTGTTGCCCACCCTCATCGAGCTCGCCGGAGTCCCGCACAACGGCAAGATGGACGGCCAATCTTTTGCCTCGCTCCTCCGCGGTGGCAGCTCGGGCGCACGGAATTTTGTGGTGAAGGAATACAACGAAAACTCCGGCCGCTGGCGTGATCCGATGCGCGCCGTGCAGACGAAGCAATACCTCTACACTTTCAACCCGTGGTCAAACGGGCGACGCGTCATGGCCACCGCCACCACGGGCACCCCGACTTATCGCCGCATGGCTGAGCTCGCGAAAACGGATCCTGTCATCGCCGCCCGCCACGACCTCTACCAACACCGGGTGGTCGAGGAATTTTTCGACATCATCGCAGACCCCGATTGCTTAAACAACTTACGCGATTCACCGCCCCACCAATCTGCGCTGGCTCAACTCCAAAAAAACTTGGCGCAATGGATGCTCGAAACCGTTGATGCCATGTTGGACGTATTTCGCCAACGCGACAACGCCGCGGCCCGAGCTGCCTTCATCCAAGCTCAACAACGGGATGCCAATAAACGCAGCGGGAAAAACATTCAGCGCGAAAACTAAAGCGAGCCGGTCAAGGGACTGGCGCAACTTACAATTCGAGTCTCAGGCCTCGAAGCTCTCGTCCCACAATCGATAGTAGGCTGCGAGGTCCTTACGATAGGCTGCATAAATTTTCTCCCGAGGCCACGTGATCTCTTTTTTACCCTTGTTGGCCCCGCCCACATCGTATTCCGCGTGCATTGAAACCACCGGGTCGATCTTAAATTCGCGCAGCAGTTTGAAATAGCGCTTAAAGTCCACCACTCCTTCGCCCAAAGGTACGTTCACCACCTTCAAACCGTTTTTCGTTTCTTCCCAGCGGAAGTCCTTGAGCACAATGGTGCGGATGTGGTCCTTCAATAGTCGCAAGCCCAATGGCCATGCCGTCCCGCCTTCAACCGTCGCGTGCCGAATATCATACTGCGCGCCCTGCCAGCGCACATCGGTGCCATCCAAGAGATAAGCCACATCCGAGATAAAAGAACCCATGTGGTCTCCCGCATGATTTTGATAAGCCCCGTGCAATCCGTATTGCGCATTCAGTTTCGCCAAATCGGAAAACTCACCGCGGGCTCGATCGAGGGCCTGCTTCCAAGTCTCCCCGTTTTCATAATCGTAGTAGCTCAGTCGGAAATAACTCATGCCTTGGTCTCCGGCCGTCTTGAGCACGTCTTCCACATGGGGGCTCGCTAGGTTCGCTATGGCCGAGGCCATCCCCAATGCCTTCAGGCCGTGGGCTTGCATCGCTTTCACCGCTCGGGGCAAATCACGTTTCACATTTGCTGGCTCCACATGACCGCCCGGTCGCACCGACAACTCCAACCCATCGTAGCCAATCTCTGCCGCCACCGCCGACATTTCGTTGTAGTCCAAAAACTGCAGATGCTTCGAAAAGAAATGCACCGGCGGACGTTTCGGCTTCGCCGGAGACGCTCCCGCAAGATTACGGGTCGCGAGTCCCAGCGTGGCGAGTCCAGTGAGTTGAGTAAATTGGCGACGATTCATAGGGATAGGATTAGGCTAAATTTGGTCTTACTCGAAGGACTTCGTCAAGCGAAGGCCTACAACTGGACCGCACTTCGGTGCCCAATGTTGGGTGCCGCTTGACCGCACCCAAGAGCGGTTACCGCGATTGCCTGGCTGAGTAAGTTTCAGGTGTAACCCAAGTCAGGTCGAGCGCACCATCCCGTATCGTTACCCTGCGCCGGGCCCGGCCTCAGGCCCCCGTTAACCACGATTGATGTAATCATGCGCTGTAACTCACGTTGCGCGTCTCAGCCGGTAGCGAAGATGGATGAGGGGGGCATGGCGTCGTCGCCTTGAGTTGGATGAAATGCCGGGCCTGACTTCTTATGGATATCCAGCTAGATCGACGATGGTGCGGCGCACTTTGAGGATGCGGTCGTAAGCGCAGGCGGAAAGAGAGTTAATTCCTTGGTGTGAAAGCAATCGGTGGAGTAACCAGGAGCACTATCGATTTCACCGACTAGCAAAAGTGCTAGAGACAATCATGAAACATTGGACAGCCCCCTTTAGCGCTCCGATCACAAATTACTGTTTATTGAATTCAGGGTGGTTACGGATGACCTTAAACGCCTCTTCAAAGACAAACTCCAACGGTTCCCCGGGATAAGCTTTGGAACGCTTGAGTCTGTAGGAATAGAAGATATAGTTTAAGAAAAGCTGGTCTCGGCCAAAGCGGAAAATCTCTTCTGGGGTAACGTATCCGTCCGGATGGATGGGTTTCTCGCCTCTATGAAAGGCCCGCTTGTCGCCATTACGCCGATCATCCTTGTGATGGCGATAAGAGTCATTCTGCACGGAGCAGAAGAGTTTCAACTCGCCCTTGAACCGCTCGTAAATGGGATAGGGTTTGATGAGGCTGTCCCGGGAGGGCAGGATGGACCGCCCATGACTACCCGGAAAGGCACGCACGCTTCGGCTACGTCATAGAGATAGCCGTTGTTTTGGGGGAGAAAGTTCTGATACCAGAGGACCCGTGAACGGGGGAATGCCTGCCTTGATTCGGTCAGCAGCCTGATGAGCCCGTCTCGCATGAGCTCCGGGGTATAACCGCTTTTGTCGCGCTCGGCCCTAGAGATAGACGGCGCTGATTCTTGAAACGCGATGCCCTCAAAAAAGGGATTATCGTCAAAGGATTTCGCGAGCGCCTTGCACAAAGCGACCTGCCGGTCGATGAGGACCGGATCCCATTTCTTGGCGGATGTCCCGCCCGTTATGTTGGAGAACGCGTGCGCCCGCGCATAGACGGGAACCGAGTTGGGACTATGGGATGAAAAGGTCTTGTCGGTGATAAAAACCACCAGCTGCTTTTTAATCTCCGCTAAGTAAGCAAGGTCTTTGGCTATGGCGGAAAAATCATATTGGTCTTTTCCGGGTTCCAGACTGGACCAACGGTATCGCTTACTAATCCCTGAAACCGACTCGTGTTTTACGACGGCCACTTTCCTGAAATCTTCGGGCCCGCCGAAGCCAATATAATGGCCAGGATGGTATTTCACCCCCGGATTTTCGGCCGCAGAGGCAATCGCCGACAGTATGATGAAGGACAAAAGAAACGCCCGTATTAAGGTTCGACCGCCGGTTACAAACGGCGAGCCCCCCCCTGCGGGATGCTCGCAAATCACAGTCAGCTGTGGGATAGAAGAGAAAGCAGCGAGCGGTGGCTCGACTCTTGGTCGTGTCAGTCGTGTTCATAGCATTACCGGTTCTTGTATTTAGCCTCAGACATCCTGACCAAGTTTTGCCTCGGATGCTCTTTGGAATTAAAATGGGGTTCCTACCATGTTCTCATGGTCGGGTGGAACGGGCGAGCTCAGCGCTGACTTTGAGAACCACAAGCGAATGCGAGTTCTGGGCGGTGACGAAGAGATGGCCGTCATGATAGACAAGATCGTGGGCGTCGTCCAGTGCGCCGGGGAACGCGGCGGGCGCGGTGAGGCGGGCGAATTCGCGCGGGGCATCAGGGTTTGAGACATCAATCGCTTGCACGGTCTGACCGCCAGCCGCGAAGACAACGGTGCCCGCGACTTCGAGGCCATTTGGGCCCTGCACCTGTGGGTCCGGAAAACCAACGCTGCCGCGGATTCGAGGCTTCGTTGGATCGCTGAGATCAATGATGGAGACTCTGGGCCTAAGATCGTCCGTGCGCCCGACCATCGGGCTCAGCGAGCTGCCTACATAAGCGAAGCTGCCGCGGGTCATCACGCGGTTGGCTCCAGCGAGACGATTGTCTTCGATCTGGCCTACAAGTGTCCATTGCTTCGCTGGCACCACCCGGCCCGTCGTGGGATCGGTGACCTGATACACTCCCAGCTTCCCCGGCAGGCCGGTCCGGCCAAAATTCTCCGGCGATACGATGACGAGTAAGTCGCCGCTCAAGGCCACGTCGTGGGGTGCCTCGAAACCATCACGGTCCTTCGTGTGGCGTGCGCCCAGCAGCTTAAGTTTGTTCGGCGCGGAAACATCTACAGCGAAAATTTGGCCCCGCTTGTTCGAGCCGAAAACGACGTCGCCGAGACGCACGGAGCCGTTGATGAGGTCCACCCGCGGGCGATCGTTAAGGCGGGCGAGGAGCTTGGGCAGTGCGGGTTGTGCAATATCGAAGAGCAGAATTTCGCGCGAGCCGACGAGCAGGCGATCGCCACCGAGCGGCAGCACCGTCTCTGCGTCTTCGTAATTCAACGGGTCTCGGGCCGACCAGAGCAGCTCCGGCGCAGCGGGCTGTTTCACGTCCACGATCGCGAATGAGCCGCCCTTTCCTTTTTCATAGGGAAATACCCCGTTCCGTGGCAGGGCCCGCGAGGTGAAGCCCTTGCCCACGATGTAGGCCAGTCCATCGTGCACTTGGATGTCGTGCGCACCGGCGAAGGCCGTCTCGTCGTGCAGGACGGCGGCGACCGTGAGTTCGGCGGCGTGGAGTGGTATAACGTTCGCTAGAAATAGCGCGAAGACGGCGCCGAGGGGCTGGAGTGATTTCATGGCTTTGTCTTTTTTTACGTCACGGTTTCGGTGTGAGTTTGATGGTTCGGCGAGATCGAGTCCCATGAAGAGAGAACGCCGTCTGGCTGCGCTCAATCGCCATGGTGGGGCGCGGCATTCACCAGCTCGGTCGTTCGAGTCTTCGTTTTCTGCAGCTGTTGGTAGGTTTCAAGCATTTCGGCGATTCGTGCCTGCTGCTTCGGATCGTTAATGAGGTTCTTCGCCTCTATCTCCGTCGCGTTCTCTCGTAGATCGAAAAGGGCAAACGGCGCACCAATATTGAAATCGTCATCCGAGTTGATGATGAGCTTCCAGTCGCCCTCCCGGATTCCCACCTGACCAAGATTACGGGCAGCTTGGAGCAACATGGATTTTCGCCCTTTCGCTCCCGGTTCGCCGCTGAGCAAGGGCAGCAGGTTGAAAGAATCCATCCCTTGATCGGCCGGCATGTTCTGCCGGGTCACGGCATAAAGCGTGGCCATGAGATCCTGCGCCTGGATCGGCTCATCCAAAATTTTCCCCGCAGGAATCATCCCCGGCCAGGAAACAATGAAAGGCACGCGGTGCCCACCTTCATACATGCTCTTCTTGCTCCCCCGGAATCCATTGCTGGAATCGTGCCCGGTGGTTTCGGTGGCAATAATATCGAGCCCACCGTTGTCCGAGGTAAAGACGATCAAGGTATTGTCGAACACACCGGCCTCTTTGAGCGCAGCGACGATCATCCCCACCTGCAGATCCAGTTCGAAGATCATGTCACCGTGCCGCGAGAGAGTCGTTCCCCGCACCGGAGTTCCCCAAAAATCCGTGGGTGGTTCGTGCGGCAAATGCACGGCCTGGGCACAATAGTAGATAAAAAAGGGCGCGCCGTCCTCACGCTTGCGATGGTCTTTAATATATTCGGATGCCCGGCGGGCCAGCATCGGGCCCACCCGCTCCGTTTTCCAATTCGAATCGCCTTTCACGTATTCGCCCCGCGCATTGGATTCGGATTCATCCCATGGGTTCTTCCACACCTGAATCTCCGAGTCTTGGGAAAGCGGTAGCCACTGGCCGTTTTCGTAAAACGCGAACGGAATTTGCTGAATGCCGGCAGGTAGTTGCAGGCTGTAGTCGAAGCCCAGCTGGTTCGGATTCCCTTCGACAATTTTTGAATAGTCGTAGCCATCGTCCCACTGATCGCTTCCGGGATAAGCGTCGGATTTACTCATTTTATTCCAACCGCCTCCCAGATTCCATTTCCCGAAAAACGCGGTGTGGTAACGCGCATCTTTCATAACCTGCGCCACCGTCTGCTGGCCGGGGCCAACGGCGGATGGTTCGAATGCGCCCCACACCCCCCACGGTTTGCGACAGCGTTGAGGGTAGTTCCCCGTCATCACGCTGTAGCGAGTGGGAGCGCACAAAGCCGCGGGCGAATGCGCGTCACGAAAACGAAGACCCTGCGCGGGCAGTTGGTCGAGATTGACGGTGGGGATAATCTCTTGGCGGCCGGTTCGCTCCCGGTGGTAGACGGCAACGTCGCCGGGGCCAATGTCGTCCGCGAGAATGAAGACCACATTCGGAAGCGCATCAGGAATAGCAGCGGCCTGGGCCGAGACCAAGGGCGCCATCAAGCCGGTCGTCAGCAGGGCGACGCCGAAGAAAAGCACAGGGGTGAGTCGGGCGAACAACGCGACCATGGCGGGAGCAGATTCCTGTTCGCTGATTGGGGGCTTCGGGCTCATAGATCGCGAACGTAGATATTCATGAGTTGGATCGCGCCCGCGCCGGGGCGAAAGCCCACCGCGAGCAACCCAACAAGCGTGAATGCCGCGATCGATGAAATGGTTTTCATGCTCGATCAACCCGATTGGATGGAACGGGTCGTGGCGTCGTAACGCATCCGGTGACCGGTCTCGTAGGACATCATGGCCATAATGGTCGCAACCGCGTGCCGGTAGCCGGCCTCAAGCGGCGCATGCGGCGTGGCTCCGGTGCGCAGGCACTGCAGCCAGTCCAGGATATGATCCGGACGCTCGATGCCCTTCACGATGTTTTCGCCGCGGATGGAGCCGTCGCGCTTGATCCCGCCCAACGCGCCAAAGACCGGCTCGCGCCGTCGATCCACGTTCAGCGTGCCGTTGTAGCCGTAGATCTGCGTCCCGTTACCGGTCGAGTTACCGAAGTTCGTCGAGTAGCTGACCATCGTGCCTTCGGGATAGTGCCAGGTGGCCTGCACTTGATCCGGCGACGTGAATCCGTGCTCGTCCTTCCATGTGTAGGTTCCCCCGAGGCAGACACATGTCTCGGGAATGTTGAGCCCGACGATGTAGTGGGCCAGGTCGATGAAGTGACTGCCAAATTGTGGAACCGGTCCTTGGGAGAATTCATAGAATCCATACCAGCCAGAATACATGATGGGATCAAAACCCCGCGTGGTCCGTCCCTGAGTGAACTCCGCCCAGTCGAGATCCTCTTTCCGCACGTCTGACTTCAGATAGTTATACCAATAGGGTCTAGGGGTGTTGCGCACCTGTTCGACGCGGGAGATCTGGCCCAGGATACCCGTCTTGAGCAGCTCATGGCAGCCTACGATTCCGGGCTCGCTGCGCTGCTGGGTGCCAACCTGAACGATGATGCCGGATTCCTTCACCGCATCGCACGCGCGGACGAGGTCCGCCATCCCGATGCCCATGGGTTTCTCAACATACGCATGTTTGCCGGCGCGGGCGGCGGCTTCCAAGTGCATCGTGTGCACGTGATCCGGCGACGAGATCATGACGGCGTCCAGGTTCGGCTGGGCCAACAACTCCTCGTAGTTCCGGCATAGCTTCGGCTCTCGGCCGAAGAACTCCTTCACGTCCGCCCCAGCTTTTTCCCGGGCGATCCGCCACGGATCGCACACCGCGACCACTTCTACGTTGGCGGCTTCGGCGTGTTGTTTGATCCCCGCTAGATGATTTCCGATTCCGCGATTGCCGCAACCGATGAGGCCGATTCGGATCCGATCGTTGGCCCCGGCACTGCGCGAGTGCACCGCCGCGGCCAGGGTCGGCCGGAAAGCCCCGACCAGCGCGGAGGAGCCAACCAGCGCGACAGAGGCGCTGGCCACGGTCTTGAGAAAACTGTGACGGGTCGTGAGCGGAGTGTCTTTCATAGGGGTAATTTCTTATCGAGTTTCATAACGAGGACGGGATGAAAGGGCGCAAACAAGCAGGGTGCGGGACGAACTGGAGCGTCATGACGGGGGCAGTTATCCATTTTCCACTTTTAATGACGCGCTCCAAACCCAAAACCCCTACAAAAAAATTTGTCGGCAGTCAAACCACCGATCCGCGCTCGACCGCGGAGCGGCGGCGGAACGCTCCCCGACTGGCGATGGCAGGGGCCAATTTCGATTCGGATTTCGATTTTGGAAAAGTCCTACCGATGCCTCGCCCCCGTTTGACGTCCGTGCCCAAGTAGAATACCCAACCCCCTCGGACATGCCTCCCCCAGACGCGTCCCTCCCGAGATCATCGCTCAATGGGTCGCTCTACCGCACAAGCATTCGGCTCGCCCGATTGGGCGAAAGAACCACCACCCCGCCAGGCGCAGCCATAGATTCCCGGGACTCGCCCGCAGCCGCGAAACTCAGTCTATCATTTACCCTAGCCACCCGTCCTCCCAGTCCCCGAATATCGCCCAATATTCTCTGGATCCCTTCTAAAGATCTCTCACCCGACCGGGGCTGCAGCATTGGCTAATCCGGTCCTGCACGGTGCACCTGAATGACACTCCGGTGCGTTCTTTCATCCGACATCACGACCAAATCGTGACACCGAAATCACCAAGATCGAAGTGAAGAAAAGGCGACCGCATAGAATTTGTCACGGAAGGAAACTGTCTCCTCAAATTCTGAAAATTCTCATGTTCTGGCTTAAGCCATCGCGCTTTGCCTACTTCGTTTCCTTCGGAAAAAAGGCCGGCCTCAAAACCCTGCTTTCCGAGTATTTCGTGGGCACTCAGTTCGCCTGTAATTGGCGATAATCTTCGGGAGTCATCCAGGCGAGATCGTTCCACCAGTCGGTATCGTTGGACTGAACAGGACCCGGCGTCAGTCGACCGCGACCGACGATCTGAGTGATACGTTTTTCCATTCGTTCAACGACGATTCCGTGGTCGCCCACTACGTTGTTTGCTTCCGCTGGATCTCGCCCTAAGTGGTAAAGTTCGGCCGCTTTTTCGCCGTGCGGCATGACCAGTTTCCAATCTCCGTCGCGAATCGCAAAGCGACCTCCAATTTCGTGATGAATCAAGGGCAACGCCTCGCGCTTAATCTCCGGGCTGCGCAACACTTGATAGAAACTCACACTGTCCTCCCCCGCTTCGGCGGGTAAGGTCGCTTCCAGCATTTCGGCCAGAGTCGCTAAAACATCGAGCTGACTCACCGGCTCGGTCCATTTCCGGTCCGGATCCACCACCCCCGCCGGCCACCGCACGATAAATGGCACCCGATGGCCGCCTTCATAAATATCCCGCTTTCCGCCCCGAAACCCACCGGCACTCGCATGATCAAATTTCTCCTCCCGCGCTTTCCACGTGTTCTCCGGGCCGTTGTCGCTCGACATGATGATCAGCGTATCATCCGCCAAGTTCGCTGCTTCCAAAAAATCTAGGACGCGTCCGATGTGATGATCCGTTTCGATCATAAACTCGCCATAGGCCCCCGCCTGCCCTTGGCCTTGGAACTCAGGCAACGGCGCCACCGGTTTGTGCGGTGAAGTATACGGGAGATAGAGAAAAAACGGCTGCGCCGATTCCGCGGTGTGTTTCCGTATCCACTCTATGGATTTATCGGTGAAACGCGTGAGACATTCGCTGTCGACGAAATCGGGGGCCACTTCCATCAACCCGTCGCTCAGTTCCGATTCATACGGCGGTGCAATCCGATAATCGCTCAGCGCCCTTTGATTGGGTTTCTTTTTCGTATAAACGGTCGGCGGCACTTTCGCGTAACGGCCTTCGAACCACGCCAACACGCCATAGTTCAGTGACGCCGGAATACCGTAGAAATAATCGAATCCCTTGTCCAAAGGCATGTCCCGCACCGGCTGGGACCAGTCACGATTTCCTGGCGTACCGGGGAAGTCCATCCCGAGGTGCCACTTGCCCACCATCGCAGTGCGGTAGCCATTATCGCGCAGCAACGACGCCACCGTCATGCGGCCATCTTCGATCAGCCCTTTAACCTCTGCGCCAAATACTCCCCGCTTCAGGGTCGTGCGCCAGTTGTAACGACCCGTCAGCAGGCCATAGCGCGAGGGAGTGCACACCGTGTCGGAACAGTGAGCATCGGTAAACAAGATGCCCTCCCGCGCGAGTCGATCCAGATTGGGCGTCTCAAATTTCGCGTGCGGATTCAACGCACTCATGTCGCCATAACCCTGATCATCGGTGTAAATTAGAATGACGTTGGGCTTAGGGACCGCCACGGCGATTGTTCCGGTCAACAAAAGACCGAGCATAATGCCCCGAAATGCCCGTTTTGATGTCGAGCATAAAGCCCGACCCACCTCAATACAACGAGCGGTGACATGTGGGTCGGGCTTTACGCCCGACAGCGAGTTAAGGGGCCAATTCATAGATCAAAGGTAACGCTTCGCCACTTGGACGGTTTTACCCGAATTGATCGACTCAAAAATGCCATCGATTACAACCATATCCCTCCGGCTCGTCTCACCTGGAGTACGCCATGGAATGCCCGAGAGAATGGACTCACCCACGCCGACCATATGCCTATCTCCATATCGAACCGCCGCGCCTGTGGAGATCAACCAAAGGGGACATCGCCCGTGAATCTTGACCGCAGTTCAATCACAGCAGGTGACTGGTCCTGTTTAGACAATTCCCCCCAGTCCTTCTGAAGTGGTGAAGCCCTTTTCGATGCTATCCAGAATCGCCAGTTAGACAGTTGGATCCTGCAACGTGTCGGGCAGCGACTTAACGGCGGTCAGCAATTCATCTCCGTTATAGATAACGTTGCCCAGCAAAACCCCCGGAGCCTCAAACACTCCACCAATCCTCCGTTCAATTCCCCGACCATATCCTACGGCACCACCACCGGCCGCCTTGAGGTCATCTCGCGCTGTATTTGGGTCAACAACACAACTAGTGCCGTTGTAGCGTTCGCATGCTGGTTTTCCTAATACAGTTCAGCGACTTGCGGAGTCGTTTTCGGGTGCGTTTTGGGGACTTCGGACAAAAAAATCCTAGTGCGGTCTTTCAGTCCACCGCGGTGTTTTTCAGGCGAGAGTTAGAGCGGTTTCGGCGGGCTGGCCGGGCAACCAATACAAAGAGCGGGGCCGTTTCGAGCGGCGGGTTTGCGGGCTTCGGTTCCTCCCGTTGGGGGTTCGCCAGTCGCTCGCGATTCCTGGGCGCGTCGTGCGTCCGGGTGAGCATCGTTTACGATGGCCAGCACGATGGGTTCAGCGACTAAAAAAAAGAATCGACCAAGCGTCAGCTTTGGCTGGCAAGTCGGCGCAGCAATATGGCCAGTTCAGCCTTGTCGATGCGTCGCTCGGCAATCGCGATCATCGCCGCGTAGAGCTCATCCGTGGCCTTGGACACGCTCACGCCGTTGCCGGCCAAAAACACCAATGCGACCGCCATGCCCGTGCGCTTGTTACCATCGAGGAAGGCCTGCGACTCGGCCAGATGGAAGGCGTAGGCCGCAGCGACATCGGAAGAGGTCACCCTGCGCATAATACCAGACGTTGCGCGGGTGTATCACCGCGCTTTCAACCGCCGAGTCGTCTCGGGTCCCGTCCTGACCACCGTGGCGCTCCAAGGCCAAGCGATGCAGGATCGCGACCTGCTCGCTCGTGAGGAAGGCCGGCTCGTCGCTCACTGGCTGAGCCTGTGCATCAGCTCAGCGTGCTGGTCGAAGACCTGCTTGGCGGACTGCTCAAATGTTCCCGTATCGAGGGTGCGCTCCGACTCGATGTCATGGATGAAGCCAACCACCTTGGCGCGTTCTTCCGGCGGCAAGGATTTGATTTGGTCGATAACTTCGGAAGCGGTCATTTCGCCGGTAAGCTACGCTTCCTCCTCCCGTTTCGCAAGCTCGTCTTCGGCCTCTTCCTCGGCTAATTTTTCGAAAAATTCGAGCTGGAAGAGATGGACGCCGGTGTGGACATGCTTCTACCACCGCATGAAAATCTGCCTTCGGGCGCAATCTTAGCGACCAGGCCGACGCCGGTGGCTTCTGCCCTGTGGACTGGAGCGACGTTCAGGAACGCAGGAAACAAGCAGACGACGTGACAGATCGAGTACACGAGCAAGGCGACCGCAGGGCTGGCGCGGCGTGTGCCGCAGGGGCGTGGTTATTCGCGTTTCGAACCCATCTAAAATTAACGACTAGCAGCCTGACCCTCTCAGGGTCGCTCTCAGGGTCGCACCTTCCATAAAGGCCTGCACCGCTTTACGCTGCCGTTGTGGCGGCGTGGCTAGGTTCGTGCCGTATTCGAGTTCACCCAGCGCTACGAGCGGCACCAGCAATTCCGCCGCCTCACTCAGCCGTTCCATCACGCCGGGCACGCGGCGCAAAACCGCCACCACGATCGACGTGTCGAGCAGGACATTACCAGTCACGGGCATCGATCTTTTCGCAGCCGTCCTCGATCACCCGCTCCAGCTCCGCGCCTTCCTCGTCACTCAAAATCCCAGCACTGCGTTCCAGCGCAGCGAACCGATCAGTTCGGGCATTTTCGCGCAGACGGTGGATCAAGGTCGCCGCTTCCTCCAGCTTCTGCGGCGGCAGGGCGCGCAGGTCTTCGACGATCATTTCCAAGGTGCTCATGCCGGCAAACTACGCTCCTTCGCTATCTCCACAAGCTCGGCTACCCTGCTTCGGGCGCGATCTTCGCAACCAAGCCGCCGTCGGTGGGGCTTGTGCCTCATGGACTGAAGCGACCAGCAGGAGCGGAGGGAACGAGCAGACGACGTGACAGACTAGAGGGAGCAACGCGACCGGAAGGCTGGCGCGGCGTGTGCCGCAGGGGCGTGGTTGTTACGCGTTTCGCAAAATCATGAATCATTGGACTGACCCTTTTTTCTGACCCTCGAAGGCGTTCTCCAACAGGCAGGCTGAAGCGCGCCGGGGAGGCGGCGCAAGATGACGGCGAAGCCGACGGGCGGTCTGGTCGCGTCAGCGGCCAGTCCGTGGCCGCAACGAGCAACAGCGAGGCGCAGGGAGTGACAGCGACCGGAGGGTTCGGAGGCGCGGGGCTGGCGGAGCGCCGCACCACCGTCGTGATCGGGGGACGGCGACGCGCAGACCTGACGAGCATCGAACGGACCCCGTGCGCAGAGGTGGCCGTGGACGCGGGCTGATGGACGTCTCTAACAAAAGGGGCGAGCACGCGGCTTTCCGCGAGCGCCGGGCCATGCGGACCCGGCTGCAAGGAGCGACGCGACTGGAACCGCTGGGCGACTGCAACGAAGTGCAAGGAGCGGACGCGCGACCCCGGCGAAGCGTCAGCGTAGCCGGGTTGAGCGCGACCGGCACCCAGCCGGGCGCAGCGGGGTCCCCGCCGGTCTGATCACGGCGGGCACCGACGGGACGTAACGAAGCAACGCGAAGTGGAGGAGCGACGGTGACAGGGCGGGGCCTACAGGAGCCCTGCTTCGGGCGCGATTCTTCGCGACCAGGGCCGACGCCGGTGGGGCTACTGCCCAGTGGACTGGAGCGACTCACAGGAGCGGAGGGAACGAGCAGACGACGTGACAGGCTGGAGGGAGCAACGCGACCGGAGGGCTGGCGCGGCGTGTGCCGCAGGGTTAATGGAACGCGTTACGGCTCCCAAAATTCAGACCCAGGAAACAATAGATGTATATTACCATACCGACTTTTCCCTCCAACTAAAACAGCCCTCCTGCGTCTAGCATCCTCCACAATACTCAATACATCGTTTAGCATATTTCCGGGAATTTGAGCCCGCAATTTGCCTTCTGACTCAGGAAACGATCTCAACATTTTTTCCAGATAATCAGGGACTACAATTGAGTTTCCCAACGCTGGGCCCGCCAACGGCATCTCCAAAATAAATTCGTTTGGAATCCAAGACTCTCCCGAGTTACCGCAAAACTCATAGATTTCACTCAGCACTTCTTTAATAGGCGCTGGTAACGTATTCCACGCTTCGATTTCACTCTGGTTAATTTCATCAATAAACTCCTTTTCGCTACCAAGCTCAGCGTCCAATAGCTTAGGCGAGTCCCAGCTTCCCCGGATCTCGATCCATTCATCCTCCAACCAAATTAGCGTGATTTCCGGGTCTGATGAGCGAGAGATAGTGAGGACTTTCCCCAAAAACGGTTCTAGTTTATGAATAAAATTAAGAACACGCGCACTCGAAGATTTTTTATCTCCAGAGACTAGCGAATCCATCGATTCAACCCAATTCTTCCTCCAAATCGTTTTGCCATTAGAATATGCAGCAAAAGCTGGAGAACTCCAAAGAATCGCGCCTTTGGAGCTTTGCCCGCCAGCTTGATTTTCTCCCCAAACAGCCAAAACGGGAGAAGCACCGAAGATCTTACATGAGAAAAAGACTACGTAAAAACATAGAAGGGTAAGCAGATCTTTGGTCTTCATTTAGAAATCATCTCCTATGTAGGCTTTCGGCTGATCTATACGCTTATTTCTATCGTAGATTTCATCAACAACACCGTCCAAGTCGTAGAGCGTCTGATTCTGAAGGCGATAGATTTCCGCATGCCTTGCCGCGTCGTCGGCTAGGATCTGTAACCTCGTTCGAGGGCGGGCGTAGTCGACTACGTGTAGCAATTCATGGATTATTGAGACTACCATTTGACTGTCGGTGTCGCGCTCAATTGTGACATGAGATCTACCATTCTTACCGGGGCGAGTTTCGCTTCCAGCTCCTGACGAAATTACAGCTTTGGCAGTTACTCGGTATCTCTTATTAGAGACCACAACTCCCGCTTTCAGTTCAATTATTCTTGAAATTACCTCACGCATACCAATAGCGGCTCTTCCATTATCACGTTTATACAAAATTGCCTGCGCAACGAGACGCTTAATTTTATCTGCATCACGACCACGTGGACTAGCCAATTGAATGTGATCTTTCCAAACATCCCAAACCGTATCGATCTGCCCTTGGGTCAAATCGGGCAGACCACCTAGGTAAACTCCTCTTTGCCGGGCTCGTGGGTTCCTTGCTACACTATTTGGGGCAACAACGCAGCCTAGTGCTGTCGTAGCATTCGCGGACTGGTTTTCCTAGGAGCCTGTCGGACTTAACCCCTCGAAGCGATCTATAGGCTCAAGGATGACTTCAAAGTTCGCCGCGAAGTGATTGGATTGAGACTGAGGCACCTTCGAGGCCGTCTTATTGAGATTCGTTTCTAAGTCCGACAGGCTGCTAGTGCAGTTCAGCGACTGGCGGAGTCGCTGCCGGGTGCGTTTTTGAGGACTTCGGACAAAAAACTCATAGTGCGGTTTTTGAGTCCGCGACGTGATTTTCAGGGCGAGAGTTAGAGCGGTGTCGGCGGGGTGGCCGGGCAACCAATGCAAAGAGCGGAGGCCGTCGGTTAGCGGCGGGGTAATAAAACAGCGGCTTCCTCCGTCACGGGTGTAATTAGAAGTGATGGTATAAATGCAAATGATTGTACTGTACCCCGTGATAGAAGTATGCTGAACACTTGGGATGAATTCAAAACAAACGGTTGAACTAAGAGAACGGGACAATGCCGAACT
>Ga0209491_10003535_pt1 | contig 25618 bp, 24 predicted proteins | sample BON02_FD_187213 | JGI IMG/M metagenome (GOLD analysis project Ga0209491, IMG submission 187213) | Freshwater microbial communities from Lake Bonney liftoff mats and glacier meltwater in Antarctica - BON-02 (SPAdes) (version 2) | ecosystem: Environmental > Aquatic > Freshwater > Ice > Glacier...
GACCAACTCGCCTTCCTCCTTTGCTCCGAACTCAACGCCACGCAAACCCATTATCCGGGCACCTCCCTACGGCTGGAATACGTCACATTGAGATCATCCTCTTTCCCCGCACGTCAGGATGTCTGAACCTAGGGACGCACCCATCTCTAGGGATTGAACGTCGCGATTCCTTGGATCTGTTGGCCCCCTCAAAACAGATCACCTCTCGCCCGCTAGTTCCTTTCAGGGCCACGAGTGCAGCCACCGCGTTGGCCGCGCGACTCGCCGCCGAAATCATGGCGGACTATCCCACATTCTGGCCGGAAACGGTTCGCGGCTTAGTCGTTCATTCCGCCCGTTGGAGCGAGCAGATGCTGCAAGGCACGGACCCGCATCAATCGGGAACGCAAAACGGTATTGAACGTATTTTACGCCGCTATGGTTATGGCGAGCCGAACGCTGATCGTGCCCGCGGCTGCTCCCAGAGTGCGGTGACGCTGATCCGCCAAGACGAGCTCACCCCCCTACGCGGGATCAGCCGGCTCCACCCGAATTCAGGACTGTCATGTGCATCAGCTCCGATTGCCGGTCGAGCTCCTGCAATCGTTGAGCGACACCGACTGCACCATGCGGGTGACTCTCTCGTGCTTCGTCGCGCCCAACCCCTCGGCGAGCAATCGTATCCCCGGATCGCGCTACCGATACGGCGGCAGTCCGCTGCGCTTTCGCACCAAACACCGCGATGAGTCTGAGGCTAATTTCATCACGCTAGTTTCTCGCGAAGCCGAGGGTGAATCGAACGAAGAAGGCGAGCGCCCCGAGCCAGACCGTTTGTATGATTCTGCTTGGGCGCTTGGGTCACAACTCCGAGGCAAGGGTGGCTCGCTGGTTCAGGATGTTTGGCGTGGCTCCGCCACTGATCTCGTCACGATGGACCGGATCGCTGTCTTTCCGGTCAAGGGCTGGTGGGCGGCGCGCAGTTTCAAAGATCCTGACTCACCCTGGTATCGCTGCCACAAGCGCAAGATTCGTTACAGCCTCATCGTGAGTGTTGAAGTCCAGGCCGACGTCCCGCTCTACACCGAAATTTCGAACCTACTCAGCGTCCCGGTTGACGCTTGATCCCGTGTATCCCATGGCCCGTAAATCTGCCAAAACACCCAAGTCCGTTGAGACCCTCAAGCATGAGGATGCCTCGCGGAAGAACATCCCATCCGCCGAGCAGCAGTCCATCATCCAACAGGAGGTGGAGAGTCCCAAGCGGGTGCGCTATCCGCGCAATACCGATCTCGATCCGCAGCTCGTCTGGCGCGGCAAGGACGAGCAGGATTGGAGCGACCTCGTCGTCAATGCACCGCCACTCTACATTCAGGAAAAGGTTCACCCCAAGGTTTTAATCGACGACCTGCTGCGGCAGACCAAGGAGGCGAAGGCCGAGAGGGAGAGCGAATTCCAGACCGATCTCTTTGGCGATTTTAACGGTATCCCGGAAGGCGCCGATAAGACCGAGTTCTACCAGCACGACCAGAATTGGAGCAACCGGATGATCCTCGGTGATTCATTGCAGGTCATGGCCAGCCTAGCCGAGCGCGAGGGCCTGCGCGGCAAAGTGCAGTGCATCTACTTCGACCCGCCCTACGGCATCAAATTCAACAGCAACTTCCAGTGGTCGACCACCAGTCGCGATGTGAAGGACGGCAACGCCAATCACATCACGCGTGAACCCGAAATGGTGAAGGCCTTTCGCGACACCTGGCGTGATGGTATCCACAGTTATCTTACGTATCTTCGGGATCGGCTCACCGTCGCTCGTGATTTGCTGACAGATTCCGGGTCAATCTTCGTGCAGATCGGCGATGAGAATGTTCATCGGGTTCGGGCTGTGATGGATGAGGTGTTTGGTGACAGCAATGGTATCGTGACGATCTATTTCCGAAAAACCGCGGCGCAAAACAGCGATTTTCTTGCCGATACAAACGACTATTTACTTTGGTATGTGAAAGACAAGTCTCTGGCGAAATTTCGTTCTCTCGGCAACAGGAACGCGAGGGTTTCGATTGGGTAAACTATGATTTTGTTCTGTCAGCCGACCTTCGTCTGCGAAAGATTAATAAGTCGGAAAAACAAGGCTCTGTGTCGCTGGCTGAAGGGGAACACGTCTACCGTCGATCACCACTGACGTCAACTTCGGCCTCGCAATCGACGCTGCTGCCGTTCGATTTTGAGGGGGAAACGTTCCGCCCTGGTAAAGGCGGGTGGAAGACTAACCCAGTAGGTCTCTCGCGTTTGAGTAAGAGTTTCAGGATCGAAACATACGGCACGACTGCATCATTCCGCCGATTCACGAGCGACTTTCCATTCTTTCCGATTTCCAACAGTTGGATCGATACAGCCTCGGGTGGATACGGCGCAGATAAAACTTACGTTGTGCAGACCAACGAGAAAGTCATCCAACGCTGCATGTTGATGTGCACCGACCCCGGCGACCTCGTGCTGGACCCGACCTGCGGCTCCGGCACCACCGCCACCGTTGCCGAGCAATGGGGCCGACGCTGGATTACAATCGATACCTCACGCGTGGCGTTGGCCTTGGCACGGGCTCAGACATCCTGACGTGCGTTATCCGTTCTACCTGCTGGCCGATTCCCGTGATGGTCAACTGAAGGAAGCCGCGGTATCCCAAATGGCACCGAGTTCGCAACCCGTGCAGAACAACATCAATCACGGTTTTGTCTATGAACGGGTGCCGCACATCACGCTCAAGGCCATCGCCAACAACGCGGAAATTGATGTGATTTGGGACAAGGGGCAAGAGACCTTGGAACCACTGCGCGAGCAGTTGAACAAAGCGCTCGGCCAGAAGTGGCAGGAGTGGGAAATCCCGCGCGAAGCCGACGAAAAATGGCCGTCAGCAACCCGCGACCTGCACGCCGAGTGGTGGCAGGCCCGCATCGCTCGCCAACAGGAAATCGACGCCTCTATTGCCGCCAAGGCCGACTCTGAAACCCTCTACGACAAACCTTACGAAGACAAAAAAGCGGTGCGTGTGGCGGGCCCGTTTACCGTCGAAAGTCTCAGCCCGCATCGCGTGCTGGGCGTGGATGAAGACGACGAGCTTATCGACCCCCTCGAAGAGGCGGCGGCGGACTACAACGGGAAGCAGTCGTTTCCCCAGATGATTCTGGAAAACCTGAAGACCGCCGGCGTGCAGCAGGCGCACAAGGAGGATCGCATCACCTTCTCCACGCTGAAGGGCTGGCCGGGAGACATGGTCTGTGGGGAAGGGCGCTATCAGGAGGGCGAGACCGAGAAACGCGCCGCCATTTTCATTGGTCCGGAGTTTGGCACCGTGCAACGGGCCGACCTCGTTGCGGCGGCGCGAGAGGCGGGCGAAGCCAACTTCGATGTGCTCATCGCCTGCGCCTTCAACTACGAGGCGCACACCACCGAGTTCACCAAGCTTGGTCGTATCTCCGTGCTCAAGGCCCGCATGAACGCCGACCTGCACATGGCCGAGGACCTCAAAAACACCGGCAAAGGTAACCTCTTCGTCATCTTCGGCGAACCCGACATCGATTTGTTACTGGGAAGCAGCGAGGCCGTGAGAATCAAGGTTAAGGACGTGAAACAACAAACGGCGTCGCTGAAAGCAGAGCAAGCGGACCTGAAGACTCGACTCGACGCGTTGACCGCTAAAAAGGACAAAACCCTCAAAGAGAAGATCGACGAAATTCGCGACCGCCTGACGGTTTTGAAAAACACAATCGCCAAAAAGACCCGTTATGTGGAAATCGCAGAGTCCGTTCCCGCAGATGAGCTCGTGGTGAAGGTCAACGGCGTGGACGTCTTCAAACCGCAAACCGGCGAAGTCGTGAGCGACGATGCCGACGGCATTGCCTGTTGGTTCATCGATACCGACTACAACGAAGAAAGCTTCTTCGTGCGCCACGCTTACTTTCTCGGTGCCAATGATCCCTACAAGTCGCTCAAGACGACGCTCAAAGCCGAGATAAACGCCGAAGCCTGGGCCACCCTTAACCGCGACACCTCGCGCCCCTTCGACAAACCCAAGTCCGGCCGCATCGCCGTAAAAGTCATCAACCACCTCGGCGACGAAGTCATGAAGGTGTTCAAGGTATGAACCAGCTGAAAATCTACCTACCTCCGCCTTCAAACTGGCAAGACCTACAATCACTTGCTGCCGAAATTGCACGCACTCGGTATGACCCGCAATCCGTTCAGGAGTATGGAAGGCAAGGCCAGGGCCAGCAGGGTGTAGATGTCTATGCGATGGATAAATTCGGGAAGAGCATAGGCATCCAATGTAAGGAAACAAAAAAAGCACTAACGGAAAATGTCGTTCTAAAAGAAGCCGATGAAGCAAAGAAATTCAGTCCAGCACTTGATTATTTCATAATAGCAACAACCGCACGTCGGGATGCGGTGCTACAGGCTGCCGTATTTAGAATAAATAAATCCGATCAGTTTCCGTTTCGTATCCGAATCGACTCGTGGGATGAAATGATGGATGATATAAATCGATTTGGTGCAGTGCTAAATAATTGCTATGGAAGCTACAGCAAGGCTTTCCAGCGTAGCGACGAGGCCAATCATTTGGCCTGTCTTCGAGTTGCATTTGATCGACCCGCCTTCACAGACGATTTTCTTTATGAACGAAATTATGATAATTTTGAATCCGCTCTCGTTTCCCTCAAGAGATTGTTTCGGACAGGATTCGTTGAAGATCGGTTGCTCAAAATCCCTGTAGTCCAGACCGTGCCAGTCGATTTCTTACCCGAGGGCCATTATCGTAAATTCGTCGATTCACTAGAGCGAAAGTTGGAGCAAATCTACCGGCGCTATATTTCAAACAAGTCTAAGATTCTTCAGTTTTCCCAACATGCAACTGAATGTGCTGGACAGTTCAATATACAGAGGAGGGCCTTGCTCGTCTCCCTGAACGACCACCTTGAGGAAGCCGGTTTAATGAGAATTCAATATCAATACGAATAGCCGGATGAGATTCGGCTGCTTTAGCAGAGTTACTTCGATCGTGAAGTCATGGTGAATGTAGCGTTTATAGCGAATATGGCTTGCGAAACCGAGATTTCGTGACGTTATTGAACCGCTATGATGACGACCCGAACCAACCGAATTGATCCTTCGCTGATCCCCGAAGACCAGCTCGCGGAACTGGCGCAGGCTTTTGCCAAGCCAGGTCATGTCGCCCTCATCAATGAAAAGGGTGAACAAACCCATATTCCGGAGGAGATGTTCCGGCATTTCGCTCGTATCGTGCGGCTGATGACCGAGCGCAAAGCCATCGTACTCATTCCCGAAGCGGAGGCGTTCACCACGCAAGCTGCGGCCAACTACCTCGGTATGTCGCGTCAACACTTGGTGAACCTGCTGGATGGAAATGAAATTCCGCATCATAAGGTCGGCACCCATCGGCGCGTGACCTTCAAGGATCTGTTGGCCTACGAAAAGGTTCGCGATCGCAACCGAAGCCAAGTCCTCGATAAATTGGCGGCCGAAGTGGATGCCGCCGGACTCTACGACTCTGATTACACAGGAGAGGAATGAAGGCGGACTACCGGATCTTCATCGACGCGTGCGTGCTCGCCAATCAGGGCGTGTGCGACTTGTTGCTGAGATTATCCGAACGTCCCCGTCTCGTGGTGCCGCATTGGTCGGCGGAAGTCTTGGCCGAGGTCCGCCGGACCCATGCCGAAAAACTGAACTGGCCCGCAAATTTGGTGGAGTCGTTTCAACAGGCTCTCCGTCGGTCTTTCCCGACCGCCGAGGTGGAGGGATATGAGGGCTTGCTAGATGACTTAACCAACCACGAAAAAGACCGCCATGTGCTGGCCGCAGCGATCCGGGGACACTGTCCACTTATCCTGACTTTCAATCTCAAGCACTTCCCGGCGGAGGCGCTCGCACCTTGGTCCATTCAAGCCAGTCATCCGCAGGACTACCTGCTCATTCTCTACGAAATGGAGCCGCCTCAGGTGATTGGTTGTTTGGGTGAAATCGCCGGCCGGCGGGGATTGGATATCGAGGATGTGGTGATTCGCTTGGGACGCGTACTCCCCAACTTTGCCGGCAAGGTGCTCGACGACTTGAACGGCTGATTTAACCCCATGGAATTCCTCATCGCTGACACGTTTACGGATGGACTCGCCCGGCTGACGAGTGACGAGCAAAAGGCGGTGAAGACGACGGCGTTTGACCTGCAGATGAACCCAGTGAATTCGGGCATGAGTCTGCACAAACTGGATCAGGCGAAGGACAAGAATTTTTGGTCGGCACGGGTTAGCTCCGACATTCGAATCATCGTCCACAAGACGTCCGGCAGTTTGTTGCTTTGTTACGTGGGGCATCACGACGACGCCTACCATTGGGCAGAGCGGCGCAAGCTGGAGACGCATCCCAAAACCGGGGCCGCGCAATTGGTCGAGATCCGCGAGACGGTGAAGGAAATCGTGGTGCCGGTCTACGTGCAGCAGGAGCAGGTCATCCCGGAGAAGGCAGCGGCAATCGAGCCACCGTTGTTTGCTCACGTGTCGGACGACGCGCTACTCGGTTACGGGGTGCCGATGGAGTGGCTGCCAGACGTGAAGCAGGCGACGGAGGATACGTTGTTGGCGCTGACGGAGCATTTGCCGGCGGAGGCGTCGGAGGCGTTACTGGAGCTCGCCACGGGCGGAAAACCGACAATGCCCGAAACGGCGGCCGCGGCGGCGAGTCCGTTCGAACACCCGGATGCGCAGCGTCGTTTCCGTGTGATGACCAACGTGGAGGAATTGGAGCGTGCGTTGGACTTTCCCTGGGAGAAGTGGACGGTGTTTCTCCATCCGGCACAGCGGGAGTGGGTGGAGCGCGACTACTCCGGACCTGCGCGTGTCTCCGGCTCGGCGGGCACGGGCAAGACCATCGTGGCGCTGCACCGGGCGGTGTATCTGGCCCGAGCCAACCCGGATGCGCGGGTATTGCTCACCACGTATTCCGACACGCTGGCGCGAGCGTTGCAGATCAAGCTGCGGCGACTGCTCGGCAACGAGCCGCGCTTGGGTGAGCGAATTGACGTTCACTCGATTGATGCGGTGGGGCAAAGACTCTACAAATCGCAGATTGGACCTTTAATCTTGGCGAGCCGTGAAACGGTGCGCGAGGTCATAAACGAAGTGGCGAGCACCGTGGGTGGGCACAAGTTCAGTGCGCACTTTCTTTTCACGGAGTGGGAGCAAGTCGTGGATGCGTGGCAATTGGTGGACTGGGAGGCTTATCGCGATGTCGCTAGGTTGGGTCGAAAGACACGATTGCCGGAGGCGCTTCGCACCGTGTTATGGGTGATCTTTGAGCGCGTGCGCGCCACGTTAAAGTTGCGCAAGCTGATCACCCACGCAGAGCTGTTCACCCAACTGGCCGCCGTCCTCGCAACCCGCACCAGTCCCGTGTTCGACTTCGCGGTGGTTGATGAAGCACAGGACCTGAGTGTATCGCACCTGAAGTTCTTCGCGGCGCTGGGCGAGGACCGCCCGAACTCACTCTTTTTTGCCGGCGACCTGGGGCAACGCATCTTCCAGCAACCGTTCTCTTGGAAGACGCTGGGCGTGGATATTCGCGGGCGGTCTAGGACTCTCCGCGTCAACTATCGCACATCGCATCAGATCCGATCCCAAGCGGATCGTTTGTTGGGTCCAGTCGTAACCGATGTGGACGGAAACATCGAAGACCGGAGTGGAACTGTGTCCGTTTTCAACGGACCGCCACCGATTCTCAGTCTGTGCAAAAATGAAAAGGAAGAAGCGGCGACGGTGGGTCGGTGGATCGCGGAGCGAGCGAAGGCCGGAGTGCTCCCGCGCGAGTTCGGCGTGTTCGTTCGTTCGACGGCACAATTGAACCGAGCTCAGGCAGCGGTCGAAGAATCTGGCCTGCCGTTCAAGATCCTCGACGAAGAAGTCGAAACGCGGAGCGGTAACGTGTCCATTTGCACGATGCACCTTGCTAAAGGTTTGGAGTTTCTCGCGGTGGTGGTGATGGCCTGCGATGACGAAGTCATTCCCCTCCAAGACCGCATCGAAGCCGTGGGTGACGACGCCGATCTGAAGGAAGTCTACGACACCGAAAGGCACCTGCTCTATGTTGCATGCACTCGAGCGAGGGAGGAACTCCTGATAACGGGAGTGGCTCCGACTTCAGAGTTTTTGGATGACCTTCAAAACGCCTAGGCTTCGCGGACACTCTCGAAGTTGGGATGTCTGAAACGTGGGCTGATAAATTCCGTTGCGCGGAGTCACCGGCTGGTCGCGGGAGTGAACAAGTAGTCCGATGACCGTGACGTATGTCGATGTCGTGGGAATAATTGTTAAGTATGTTTACTAATTTGCTCAATAATGCCGACGGGGTGACGACTGGAGGGCAGCTGCGGCGTTTCCGTTTTGGCTCTACCTATGGTGTGAGCGACCTTATCAACGAACAGGTAGCAGCCCTCGCCAAAATTGCCTAGAAGCGTTCGAGTGGCGGGGAGTTTTGATCCTCTGATTGATATGACTTGTGCTTCTTGAAAATCGATCCGGAGCACGACCTGTCGGGGCCCGTTCAGGCGATCGAGATGGATTGATATGCTGGTCCTGAGTTGATGGTTTGGGCTGCGGAGTCTCTGGTTAACCTGGAGGAAACTAGGACTTGTTGTCTCGACCATCTGGTTGTCTCTCACGCTCAGGGAACGGGAGTGGATATTGAAGCTGATGATCTTTTATTTCGTGGTCGGTTGCGGAAAGGAATGGAGCTGACATTGGGTTGCGAAGGGGGTTGAATTCCTCTTGGAGAAGGCGCTCCTCGATCTTGTCGCATGCGGACTTGAGCTGAGCTAGCTCGGCCTTCAAGTGAGCTTCTTCCAAAGCCGGAACGTCGGCGGCATATTGTTCAAGGTAGGGCTTGAGCTTAGCCCCTAAGACTTCCTCCGCTGCGGCGTCGAAGGCGCGGGCGAGTTGAACGTCAAAGGGGACGGCATCGTTTCCCTCGCGATGCCGAAAGTTGGCGAGCGAGCGGTCGAACTGAGCTCGTTTTTGGCGACTGATTCGGGCGTTCGATCTGAGCTGCCGGTCAAGAGTTGTGCACCATGCTCCAACCATGCCCAGTCCCGCCTTACCGATCCGACCTTGGGGGCCGTTCCGAGACACGACGACGTCGACGTGGAGGTCATCGGTGTCGACATGGAGCGCCGCCCCAATCGTGTTACGTTTGTTCCGAAAGAGTTCTGCGGCCGCGGCGATAAATTTTTCAAAAATCTGCCGCGGCAAGTGACGCGCATCGGCATCGATGGATAGCAGGTCGGCAATTAATTGAGAGTGGGCAGGGTGGAAAGAAACTGTGTGAATTTTCAGCAGCGATGGATCGCTGCGGGCCATCCATTCTTCTTCCCCGTGCCTGAGGGTCTTGGCGTAGAATCGAGACAGTAGTTTAGTCTGAAGGGTGAGGTAGTCACCAAACTCGTCTGGCTCTTTGCAAGTGAACCACCTCTCTGAATTCGGATCGGCAATTACCTCGACCGCGTCGACACCGGGGAAATTGCGCTGAGGCGAAGGTCTTGGTTCCGTTTTAACTGAGATGAAGGTGATCTGCCTGCGCGCTTCCCCTTCCGCTTTGTCTTGCTTGTGATCGTTGCTGCGACTGCCAGCGTGCCGTGCTTGTTTACTTGTTTTGATTCTAGTGAATTTCATGGCCCCTAGATAACACCGCCCGGAGAAAGTCCATTTTTACGGAGGGCACGTGGGCAAATCTGTGGCACAGAAATGCATCTCGCAGTGTCAGTGGAGCCATTTTCCGGTTTAGTCCCCGAGGCCCCTGCCATCACTTAATCGAACAAGTTTTCCACGACTGCCCAAGCCCCTTTGCCGAGTCAGATTACTTAAAATTGAACGATCCTATCACGAGTAATTATCATGATCCTTTGGGTTATTGCCTGCCTTAAATCCATCCCGGGTATCATTAATCTTACCCATTTTCGGAGCCCTCACGTCGTCTCTAACTTACTTGCGCAAGCCTTCCCTCCTCGGAAATCTACATCGATTTTACTCAGACTGCGGACCCTTTAACACGTCGCAGTCGCTCTCCGCACAGCCTCGTAGAAAATGAGAATTGGTATTACCCCGGCCCTATCGGTCACTGCTATTTGGAGAAACACAGACTCTGGAGAACGTTAGAAAGGGGAATAATTGTCGCCGCGCTTGGTGCTTAAATCAACAAAGTCCAAGGCCTGATCTTTGATGCTGGAGTCCATGCACACTGCCCAATTCCACCGGGGTGAAACGAAACTCAGGACCTTCGCTAAGGCATCAGTTCGCCTATCACAGAGCCCAAACCATAAGTAAATGATAACCTCAGATCAGCCAAAAACCGGCTCCTATCATCGAGATTTGTGCGCCACATGAAGGTCTCTTCCATCAGTGTTTTATTGATTGAATGGCTTTCGAGTTGCGTGCTTTCGACCATCGCTGGCCCTTCTGTTTTGGCGCGTGAAGACTCACCTTGGGGAGGCAAATGAACCAGCTACCAGCCTGATTGACCCTCCATTCTAGTGCAGACGAAGAGAGGAGGTGGGGGCTGGTTTGCTGAGATTTGTTGATAATCTGTGTCGCCGAATGTGAAGTTCGAGTGGGAATAATGTGCTGCCAGCGTGGTTGACTTAAGATCGCGCGAGACCGTTTGAAGGCCGAGTAGATCGTGAAATCCCTGGTAGATCTGGCCTGCAAATTGAAGGGATACCGGGCGATCGGAGCAATGTATCTTGCCATGAATCACTGGTGGATACGGGCATCTGGAACATCGATAACGTGATCAAACTGTTCATCAAGTGACTAGCGTCCCGATGGAAATACCGGGACAGTTGGTTGATATTGGGCTCCCGGTTTTAGGATTTGGCTGCTTCCTTCCGGTTTATCCGAGCCGGAGACTCCCTGATGAAATTGCTTCGGGACTGCGAGACTTTGACCAATGCGCACGCTTCGTTCCGTCGCTTGAAGCCCACCTTTTGCGAGACAATGGGAACCGTATGTCGATACCGATTGGCTCTTCATGCGAGTATTGGCGGATGGATTGAAGGGGTTCAGGGCGGCTGAGGTTTGTTGCAAAACCAAATCGCCGAGCGTGCCATTTGGCGGGATAAATGTGCTGCCTGTGGTGGTGAACTTAGGCTATTGCGAGGTCGTGCGGAGGCCGAGTTGGTCGAGGAAACCCAAGCTGGGCTTGAAAGCGGAAGCGGCATTTTGAGAGATTAATCGGTCTGATAGTCACGAGGATATACCGGTTTCTGGCCCCGGAAGGGCGGTCAAAATGGTCATCAAGTGAATGAAAACTCGACGGAAATACCGGCAGTGTCGGTTAAAATTGGCCTACCGACCAGCGATCCAACGCGGCCTTTTCCTGATGGGATGCCTGAAAATTACGGAACTTCGGCCACCTCTGGAGTCTCTGTAGCGGCGGGTGGGTAACTGGTTTAAGGGGCAATGGGAACCAATAGATTAACCTTGTTCGACCACCATCCCATGCAGATGAAGGGGCCGAATGGTGTCTGGTCAGCTGAGATTTGTTTAAGAGTTAGCTTGTTGAACGCGGTAGTCCAGGAGGGATAGATATGCTGCTGAAGTCCGCTAATGCGGGATTTAGAATGTCGTTCCACACATGGGGCGCAACCGGCAGCGCGACAACAATCGCGTAGATCTGGACCGCAAACTGAATGGATGTGGAGGATCGGAGCAGGCAATTTTGTCCGGAATCACCACTGAGATGAGGGTATCAGGAACATTGAAAAAGCGTCAAGCTGTCCGACGGGCGACTGGAAAATCGACTAAAATACGGCCTCCAACCGGCTGGTCGATGGTTCCCTGACTTGAGATTCCGGAGCTCCCGATCGGCCACGCTAGTCGGTCTTTAAGTGATGAGATAACTTTGGAGCTGCGGGACTTTAACCACCAGCCCCGCTGTGGTTTTGACATGAAAATTCGTTTCGAGAATGGCAATTAACGGAACGCAAACCGGATCTTCAGCGCTATTTCCTGGGTAATTTGTGAAGCTGCCACGGATCGTTTGCACCTTTTTGAAACCGTTCAGGCGAGCGAATCCCGGGCAGGCGAGCACGAACCTTAACGCAGGATTCGCGTGTCGGTTCCCCTTTTTGAATCCAAAGTCGAGGCTCTGAAACAGCTCCGAAGGCGGTGCCGAGAGCGGCTTGATAAGGTGGTGGCGATAGTTGGAATTGAAGACCGATGGTTTTGTATCGCTGCAAAATCTACCGCGAATTAACGGGTCTCGGAGTCCATCCTAGATGGGAATCCAGCTTGGAACGGGGACTAGGAGGCAGACCGATGCGGGCGGTTATAGTGCAGTTTATTTCGGCGGAACACGACCAGCGCCCATGAGGAGGAACAGGGCCCCTAGGCGGTGGATTAGGCGGATGAAAGTCGTAAAAGCAGAAGCGTTGAAGCGTGCCAATGTCGTCGCTCCCGGCGAATGGACTTCATTTCAGCAGCCGACGGAATGCTTGAGGATCGACGTCTTTTACCTGTTATCGCTTAGGCGCAACCTCAGTCATTGGGAGGAGAATATTACGTGAACGTGGTCGGAATTACCACTGAAACGGATTGTCGCTGACACTCTACATCGGCACCATTCTGTTCCGGGACGTGGTGGTAAACCGCGCTCACCGCCACCGGTCATCACAACAATTGCACTGTAATGCGGCTCCAATGCGCTGGATCTATTCGGCTGAATAAATATCCTGTCGCTCGCTGGATTTGATGGATGCCGCACGCAGGCTATTGGGGCGGAGCCCATCCGTGATACTTCAGGGCTTGCCCGAGGGGGCTTCCAAGCGGGTGCTAGCGGTCAATAAAAGTTAAAGAGCGTCGTTCTGCGTGAGGTATTCGCTCCCAGATCATTTCGACAATTAACGTCGAAAGATCTGAGTTCGCGCGCGCTTTGGATATAACTGCCTTGCTGGTTGATTGAGTTAAGTGTTTTCCCACCATTTTGCCAAGATCGTTGCTGAAAACAGGAATCGTGATTGCTCCAATTGCTTTCGCTGGGGCGATGGCAGACATACAATTTGCGAGCTGCTCGATTGCTTTGCGTTTCGTCTTGAACGCTTTTTGAAGCAGAGGGAAGACTGTATCCAAGGCGCCGAATGTCGCTTCAAGCGCCTTGATTTGATCCACGGTGATTTTTGATTTTGATTTCACAGGCATCCCACAGAGTGATTGAGAAAGAGGTTGGGGTTGGCCAGGTTCACCGAGCGGGTTAGCGGTCGGGTGTGAAAAAAAGAACCCAAAAGAGACCAACCCCAACCAAAGGTAAGCACACCATACTCGCCCAACTTTGCAATCTGATACCGGGCCATTTGGTGTCCAAGCTGGCGCGCGAGACCGGGGTCGATACCAAGGTGCGCACCTTGAGCGCATGGAGCCACGTGGTGGCGATGCTCTACGCGCAGCTCACGCACGCGATCGGGCTCAATGATGTGTGCGACGCGCTGCGCCACCACTGTGGCTGGCTGGCTCGCATTCGCGGGGCGACCCCGCCAAGTCGCAACGGACTGTCGCATGCGGGCAAACATCGTGATGCGGTCATGGCCGAAAAGTTATTCTGGGGCGTGCTCGCGCATCTGCAAAACCTGCAACCGCGCTTTGGAGACCGACGAAAGGGGCGCGGGCTGACGCGTCGGTTCAAGCGCGTCATCCACGTGGTCGACTCGACGACCATCCAATTGGTGGCCTCGTGCGTCGACTGGGCTCGGCATCGTCGCCGCAAGGCCGCCGCCAAGTGCCATCTGCGACTAGACCTACACAGCTTGTTGCCGCGCTTCGCCATCGTCGATACCGCTCGCCACAATGATAACGCCCGGGCCCGCGAAGTCTGCGCAGGCATCCGCGCCGGGGAGATCGTTATCTTCGACCGTGCCTATGTCGACTTCGCGCACCTCTTTGAGCTGGGGGTGCGCGCGGTCAGTTGGGTCACCCGTAGTCAGGAAAACCTCAAATTTCGCGTGGTTAAAAAGCGCCTGCGTCGACCTTGCGGTAGCATCCTGCGCGACGACGAAGTCGTCCTGATCAAGCCCAACTCCCGCAGCGCGTATCCCCAGCGGATGCGCCGGATCACCGCCCGGGTCGAACTCGACGGCAAAGAGGTGGTGATGACGTTTTTGACCAACAACTTCGAGTGGGCCCCAGCCACCATCGCCGACCTTTACCGCAGCCGCTGGCAGATCGAGGTGTTCTTCAAACAGATCAAGCAGACCCTGCAATTGTGCGACTTCATCGGCCACAGTGCCAACGCCGTGCGCTGGCAGGTCTGGACCGCTTTGTTGCTCTACGTGCTGTTGCGTTTCCAGGCATTCCTTCATGGCTGGGCGCACAGCTTCACTCGGTTGTTCACTCTCGTGCGCGCGCTCACTTGGGACCGAATCGATCTGCCCAATCTGCTCGACTTCTATGGGACAGCCACTGCGCGATGGCGTATGCGTGCCCAACCCGAACAGGCCTATCTGCCGGGGCTCGCCCCGTTCGCCATGGGACAGCACCCCTGAGTTCATCGCCATCGTTACGCCCGTAGCTTCTCCAAATTCAAGAACACCTATCCCTTCACTTCCTGCTCACCTTTGTTGCACCGCAAACACTTGCGTTGCTGTAGCTCCTGCTATGTTCCACTTCCAACGATAAATATTTGTCTTGCGATGATCAGTAGTTGGTCTTTGGTTACAGGTGGGACCGTTTTAACTCGGTGTTCGGATTGTAAGTATGCGTCGATAGGTAGTGCACCATCGAGCAGCGAAAAAAGGTCTGAGAAGATCGAGGCACTCCACTCTTGCGCAGGAGTCAAATTCTCTCCGAAATACCATTTGTCGAGCTCGTCCAGATGCACCAGTATTCGTCCAGCAGATTGCAATACCGCATCCAGAACTAAATGTAAAGTTGGGTTGTGGCGGTTGGAACCCTGAGGAATAAAATCTCCTCGCTGAAAGCGGTAATACTTTGCGCCAATTTGATCCGCTAATGCTCGAATCAAATCCGATTTCCCGGCGCCGGTCGGTGCGGAAATCAAGGGGTATAGCCTTGGTTTTATCGGCATTGCGATGGCTGGACGGTTTGTAATCGTAAAATGGATATCAGCAAGGGATATGCAGAAGTCTTGCACTTCTTTCTGCCGCTCAGTGAGCACGGATTCATCGGTGGAATTGAGTTTAGCAGGCTCAACGATTTTGGGTTTTACCGATTCATCCAGTCGTGGGAAAGGCCCTCGAGTTCGGGAAGATTTCTTGGGAGTTATTTGAGGTAATTGAATGACTTTATCCTCCGGTTTATGTGTTGCGGCAGCCGAGCGTGTTTTTCGAGGTAAAGTGGGTGGCACTTCAATAGATAGCGCCTAGTTTGGCGTCTTTCGTGCCCTAGGGTAGGGGGGGGGAGTCGGACTGAATTCTCCAAACCAACCTTCCGGAAATTGCGTTTCAACTTAGTCAGACAACCGAAGAAATGGATCGAAATTCTAGTCATTTGGTTCTTTTCAGAGAAATGACAGTTGGCCGATCGCTGGTGAATTTCCCCGTGCCCCCTCACTCACTTTCACTTTGCTTCGCGGACGCCTCGTGAAATCACACGCCCCCATTGCGGCCATCAATCGATCTTGATCTGGCACGAGATACTTTTGCGTCGTTGTGACTTTTGCGTGATTGAGCGCGGTGGCTAAAAGAATGATGTCGTGCCCAGAAGCTTCATACACCGTTTGCGCCCATGTCTTGCGCCAACAGTGAGTGCCCAATCGACCATCGTTTTCGATGCCAGCTGCCTTGAATGCGTTGTGCGCAATGAGTCGGGCGGACTCCCGATCAAGAGTTTTAGGACTACCGTCAGTTCCACATTGTCGTGACACAAAAAGTGGCAGGTCGGGAGTGAGTTCCCAGCGACGCTTCATGCTATTTAGGTGTGAATCTAGTGCCCGTCTAAGTTCATTGGATACAGGAATCCACCGAGTGGTTCCGTAGCCGCCCTTGAGGTTTCGGGGAGCTACGCCAATCTTTGTCACAATCTTTCCGTTACGCATCACCGATCCGACCGTGAGTGAGAGAACTTCAGAAACCCGAAATCCCGTCATCCACTGCGTGGTCAAGAGCGCACGATCACGAGTTGAAAGCGTCCGCACGACGCGTAAAAGTGAGCGTTGTTCAGAAGGAGAGAAGGATCGACAACCGGCCATGCGAATAGATAGCCAGTTCAATTGCGCAATCCGGGCGGGACTTACGCATTCGGAAATTCACCTGATCCGCATAATTAAACCTTCGTCGTTAGCGTATTTTGGCCCCGGCGAGTTTGGACCATGTGCCGCAACACCAAAGTCGGGATGGCGGTGCGACCACGCGACACCGCGCTGGTCGGAAGCGGTGATGCCTACCAACGCTTGCGGCGCGTTCCTCTCCGTGCGGTAGACGCAGGGCGACTCAAAATTGCCCGAATATGTTCCTGATGTTGTTGCGCCCGAGTGCGATCGGATTCGGGCACCGCGTGGGATTCCGCGATTTCCAACCAGCGTTCAATTGCGAGTTCTACTTCTTCGTTGATTTTGAGGAAGTCGGTTTCGTTGACACTGAATTCAGCGGCAATTTCCTGCATGCGCTCAAGGGTGGGTTGATCGCCGAACGTGGTGGGAAATAACCCATAGTAGTGGCTGGACTCGGAATAGTTGAGGGTCAGGTCGTAAGCGGGGGATAGGGACCAGCGAGCGGTTGAGCGATCAAGGGTAAAGGCGTGATTCTTGCCGTGATCGTCGGCGTTGGCTGATCGCACATTAAAGACCATGCGCCGCACCGCTTCCCGAACCTGCTGATGGTCTTCGGTGAGTCGTCGGGTAACGTCCAGAAGTTGGAAGTAGGTCAATCGGTCGAAGGTCTCGAGTGCTCCCGCCAAACTAAGCATGTGTAAGCGGCGAGTGCCTTGATCCAAGATATCGAATCGTTCCACGAACAGGTGATGACGGGGGCGCAATTCGTCCTCGTGCGAAATCACGTTCGCTTGGGCCACAGTGACGCCAGCCTCTTTCGCCATAGCAAGGTAGGCCATCTCGAGCCGCCCATCGGTGCGAGGTCTGGTGGGAGCATCCTCCACATCAAGTTTTAGGATACCCAGTTTGGCCAGGGGATGGTCTTGCAGCGTGGAGGCGACGTTGCCACCGCATAGAAAACTTCCGTCCGGCAAACAAGCGACAGTGGCTTTGGGAAAAGCACCTCCGGCGGTTCCCGCTCGGCGCAGATTTTCATACGCCTCCGGTGGCGATTTTTTCATCACCGCTTGGGCTTCCCGGGCGAGCAGAATGGGTTGGACGGGGTCCCAGATCTTTGACGAGTTTTCTGTCTGGTCGGAAGGATGAAACTTGAGGGCACCAATCCCTCGATCTCCCACCCAGGCCAGCATACGCAGAGGGGAAGTGGTCAGGCCGGCGGCGGCGAATTCGCGATCCATTATTGTTCGCCCCCAATTGTCCGGCAGGCAGTCGGCCAAGAACCCTGGGAGCTGGTCGAACGCATCTTGTCTTACCCGGTGAACTTGGTCGGTGAAGGGCACGACGAGGGGCGAAAGGTTGACGCCTGAGGTCAGCCATTGGGGCACGTAGCCGAAGACTTGACGGCCCGGGTTCACCACTTGCCCCACCTGTTCACCGGTGTGCCACTGGATGTCCAGAGTGGGATAAGGCTGGGGTTTCATGTCGAAGACGAACCGCGCTTACCGCTGGCTCGCACGCGCGAAGTGGACTCGGTCCGTGCCCGCAGTGATTCGAGAGTTTGGGGTGCTTCGGGCTCCGGGACTAATTCGGCGATTCGGTCCGTGAACCCTAGGATCCCCAGAATTCGCATGAGGTTCGACAGCGTTGGGTTCCCGTAACCTCCCTCTAAGTTCTGGTAGGTGGCTCGGGACATTCCGGCCCGCTTGGCCATTTCATCCTGCGTCCAATTACGAGCCAGGCGATGGCCGCGTAGTCTTCTCAGCAATTGTTGAGCTGCCGCGCGGTCGCCAGAGGGAATCGAGTTGGATCGATTTAGGATCATTATGACTAACTAATTAGGTATTCTATGAGATTGTCTATAATAAAGCCTAGTTAAATATGCTTAAATAAAATCATCCAGCCCCCTCCGAGGGCAGGTAATCCCGGGGGGGGGGCAGTTTTTAAGAAGGCCGGTGTGCGGCGTTGGTTGTCATTTTCATACGGCGGTAAAGGCAGGGACCGAGGAATCCGCTTTGATCGAATTTCTACACCAGCCCCTGTCCGCCGAAAATGGGGAGGGGCGGATTTTTTGCTCACCGGTTTCCACTAGCCTTTTTCCTCTCGGCAGGTAATCCCTTTCGCCGTTGGCCCCTCCCCTCGGGATGGTCGTTTTGTTTCACGTAATATCATGCTTGGTTCTCCGACAAGGGACTTTCCCCCGTTCACAACGTGCCCATGCTGGGCGCATCCAAGCCGTCAGATCCGACGATGGCCGGCGTCACGACTATTGCGCACCTGCCGCGCCAGCGGCCCCTGTGGCTCAACTAAGTCGATGGACGAAAGAGAATGAGCAATACACGTCTGAAAGTCCTATTCGTGTGTGCCATGAACAAGCAGCGCAGCGTGACGGCGGAGCGACTCTGCCGAAACGATCCACGTCTTGAAGTTCGCTCGGCGGGGGTGCGTTCGGAAGCGAAGAGAAGAGTCAGCGAGAAGGATCTGGCTTGGGCTGACATCGTATACGTCATGGAGAATAAACATAAGCTCTGGATCACAATGCGATATGAAGAGCTGAATCTTCCGAAGATCGAAGTTCTCGATATTCCGGATGAGTTCGACGTGATGGACCCGGAGTTGCAGGAGATATTGAGGTCGCTCCTTGATCCGGAATTCAACAGCCTGCTCGCGTGAAGTGGTTTCGTTCATCACATCCCCGCAGCCCGCCCGGGACTTCGCCCTTCCGTGTCTATCTGACGTTGCATAAAGCAAATGATTCGATCCCCCGTTTTACTTTTGATCACGCTTGTGGCGGTCGCATTTCCCGGCTGCCGGAAACCACCCGAGGTATCCGATGTATGGGGAAAGTATGCGGGGACCATCCATGGAGCCGTCGAGTCACTTGAGCTTCGCGCAGATGGGTCCTACTCACAGACGTTGAGCCTTCCTTCTGGCGGCGACCTCACGACCTCAGGCGCATGGCACCTTGAAAGGAGCGTCGTGTATCTTGATGGCTATCTGAGTTTCTACGATTCGTTCAAAGAAGGAACCCTCCGAACTCCTAGAAAGACCAATAACGTAGGGTTTGAATTGGCTTCAGATATGTTAATCGACGATTGGGGATCCGGATTCTACACGCTTCAAAAACAGTCCAACTCTGAGAGTTAGAATGTCGCGAAGCTGATAGGGCCGCTTCAAAGTCCGATAGATAGGTAGTGGTCCATGTCCCGGCGAGTTTTTCCAGTTCCTGGTTATGTTAGCGTCGAGGCGGTTTTTGGATCCCGAGTCCAATACGCATAGCTCGAATAGCGGCCGCATTCAGGCTGGATGCGTTCTCCTCAGCATCGCGTTGTAGGGCAGCCTTCAACTGGGCGTCCATGTTGCGCAGGGTGATCGTTTTCATGAGGGGCACTTGGTCGACTGAATCCCGGACGGACGTCGGCCCGACTTGGGTTTCAAGGTATTTATCGCCGCCGCCGCTGGGGTTGTGTTTCCCTACCAATTTCGCTCTGCGATCAGGGCGAATCCTCGTCCCCGGTTATGGTAGTTGGCGGGTGAATACCCTCGACTGGTCCACAGGGCTTGAGGCGGGTCGATGTCGAATAGGTTGGTGATGGTGAGCCCCAACCGAAGTTTAGGCCGTAGGTTCCAACCGAACGACAGATTGGTAAAGATCCGACTATCCAAACTCGGATCGCCATCACGGGCATACCCTATACCGGGTTGAGCGCTCACGTAGCTGGCGTGCAGGGCCGCATCCCAATTGTTCTTTTGATAGGCTAGGGCGGCGTTGCCTTGCCAGTGGGGGCGACCTGGGCTGCCCGCGAACTGTTGAGCACCTTGCAAGGGATGTTCCCGGACTTCGAGCATCGAATAGGAAGCCGGTAGATCGAATCGCCAGTCGCCACCCCGGTTGTCCCTCCACTTCGCGTTTCCGGCAAAATCCCAGCCTTGGAAGGCGGATTTATTGATGTTCACGAAACTGTCGTCGATCCGCTCAATGAGTCCGGGGCGACCATCGGGTTCGTTGGGAAAGCGAGAGATCCGATCGGCGAACGTGCCGGGGGAAAGCGTTTCCACATCTAGCATGTTTTGCGCGCCGAATTGGGTGATGAGATCGCGTTGATCGTAGCGCCAAAAATCGGCGCTGAATGTGATGCTTAAATCCGAGTCGTGGTTGGGGAAATTTTCCCATACGATGCCAGCTCGCCAGGCGGTAGTTTTTTCGGGATCCAAGTCCCCGTTACTACCAGCGGTGTATTGGATTAAGTAGGTTCCTTCTTCGGGGCGTTCGGGGTCGCTTCGGACACTGGAGGTGTAGGTGATTCGATCGCCATGGGTGATGATCAATTCGGGAGGACGAAACAGTTCTGCGCGTCTCACCCGCAACCGCAGGCCGGGTCTTACTTCGTAGGAGAGACCGAATTGGGGAGTCCAAGCGGTGCCGTAGTTATCGTTGTGCTCCGCCCGGGTAGCCGCATGGGCCACCAAGCCGTGCCACTCCTGCATGCCGAGTTCGACGTGCGCCGCCTTGGTCTCCCGGCCCAGGGTTCGTGTGCCGGGGACTCCCCAACCCACGTAGCCGCGAACCTCCGCTAATGGGGTGGGGCGCGCTCGAAATTCTTCGTCGCGCCATTCAGCTCCGGCGCCCAACACCCATTCTGGTCCCAAGGTGAAGGTATGCTGTGCGCGGGCATCGATCTGCCGGAGGGTGTAGTCTTGAACATTGCGAAGTTCAGTGCGGGCCTGATCGATAACGCCGGGATCGGATGGACCGAATGGGTTGATATAACCTCCGAGTCGACCGCTGAGCCCGTCCTGCAGACTCTGGTCGGTGATGTAGTTTTTGGCGGTTTCATCCACTTTGTTGCGAGTCCATAGGGCACCCGTGGTCCAATGCGTTTCAGGGCTCAGCTTCCCCTCTAGCCCCACCACGGTTCGGGTCACGTCGTTGGTGTAAACCCGATGACGCGACCCCAACTCGACAAACGAGAAACGCACGTCTTCCAAATCTACCCCAAACGGATTGTAGGGAGAACTCGCCGGCAGGATTACCTCTCCGTTGGGTCCATCTCCAACTCCCTGGGCACCCTCGCTGCGCAAGGAAACGGTGACTGGATGGATGGCTCCGTCTTGTATGCGTCGTCGCCATGCCAGATCGACGAAAGCCTTCACGTTTTCCGTCAGGTTTGACCGTCCACTTAACCAGATTCCAAACATTTCATCGGACGGGATCATACTGGTGAAGGGAGCGCGATCAAAGGCGGTCCGGGAGTCGCCGGGGCGAGGGGAGCCGTCGGGCATGACATTGGGCAACACTTCAACGAAGTCTCCCGGTCCGGCGGTGGCGACCGGATCGGACCACGTCACCTTACCAGCAGAGTCGACGGTCCCCAACCCCACGAGTTTGCCGGCGAGTTGGGCGGGGATGCCGACTACCGGCAAATTTACAAATGCGGGGTAGGCTAAGGTGGAGCGCAGATCGAGCCCCCCGGATGCCCGCAGATCCTCCGTGCGCGACACGGGCCGGTCGGAGAACCGCACATCGTTGTTGGCTGCGTAATCGAGGGCGAACAGGAGTGAATAGCGATCCCGCGTCACTCCTTGAATCACGGAGGCCTCCTGGCGACTCCAGTCAGTGTCCTCAAATTGTCGATACGCCACCTTGGCTTGTCCGCCATCGAAATCACGCCGGGTGCGCAAATTAACCACGCCGCCCACGGCATCGGCGCCGTAGATAGCGGCTGACCCATCGAGTAAAACCTCCACCGATTCCAAGGCACCAAGAGGCAGTGCGCCGATATCGAAAGGAAGCCCGCTGCCATCGAGTAACCCCATGGGTGCAATGCGGCGCCCGTTGACCAATACGAGTGATGCCGATCCACCCAGTCCACGGAAATTTAGCCCCTGACGAGCTGAGGCATCATTGGTGGGATTGGCTGCGAAGTTGTAGGTTCCTCCACTGTTGATCGGCAGATTTTGCAGCCAGTCTGCCACCGTGGCCGCGCCGGTTTGCTCGATGGCGGAGGCACTGATCGTTACGGCTTAGAAAAGACCCGATCATCAAAGGAAAGTAATCGGGTGCCGGTGACTTCAACGGGATCGAGAGTGTTTTTACTCGAAACCTGAGCCACAGTGCTGGCGAACGGGAGTAGCAACGCCCCGCCCAGAATTACGGATTGCAGGAATTTTTGTGAATTCATTACGGAAAAATCAGTCAGCCACGGGATCAAGCTCTCTCGTTCTCGACGTTCTGGGGAGGGGTTGTCTGAACTGGAATGGGGGGATGTTAGTTGGCACTACCTGACGGCATCGGTGCTTGAGGTTAACGACGTTTAGAGCGGACGGAATTGGACGAGACTTTTCAGTATGAAAGCGCTCTTTGCCAAGGATTTAGCATGAAATATCATTTTTTATCGAATGCGCGTAAGAAAAGAAATTTGAAAGTAATGCTAAAGGGCCTTATTGCTTAAATCACTCCAAAGTAGATAGGTTAGAGTAAAGTATTGCTAGGGAGGTTATTGCGCCATTTATTAGGGGTTCGTTTTGCGGAATCGAAACTAATCCCCGTCTCCTTGGACCCTCCTTCAATTATCCCTGAAGATCCGACTGAGCCTTTCTTGCAGGTTCAGGCAGGGGTATTGTGGTTTGATCGCTTTCGGCTAGTTCGGGTTTTGGGTCAGGGTGGAATGGGCGTCGTCTGGGCGGCTCACGATGAGCGGTTAGAAACGAGTGTGGCTTTGAAGTTTTTACCCGGACCGATTCGCTGGGATGAAGCGGGCATGAGTGCGATTCGCGGGGAGGTGAATCGCGCACGACAATTGAGCCATCCGCATATCGTGCGAATTCATGATCTTTATGAAAATAATGAAGGCGTGGCGATTGCGATGGAGTTGGTCGAAGGCTGGACCCTAGGTGCATGGCGACTGGAGCAGCCTAACGGATTGGCCGATCCGGAAGCCATACTCCCGTGGCTGGGGCAGCTTTGTGAGGCGTTGGATTACGCGCATCAGAATGCCGGGATCGTGCATCGGGATATTAAGCCCGGAAATTTGCTGATTTCGCGAGACGGTAATTTGAAGATCACGGACTTTGGGGTTGCGGCTCAGATGTCGGAAACGATGGCGAGGGTGAGTTCGGTTTCGAGTAGTGGGACGCTGGTTTACATGAGCCCGCAACAGCTTTGGGGTGAGCCTCCAGCGGTGACCGACGATATTTACGCGTTGGGGGCGACGCTCTACGAATTGATGGGAGGGGAGCCGCCGTTCGTGAGGGGGGATATCGTGAGTCAGGTTGAGCGCAAGCGACCGATGTTGTTGTCGGCGCGATTGCGGGCTAGCAGGGTGGAGCGGACGATTCCGACGATTTGGGAGGAGGTTGTCATGCAATGCCTAGATAAGAAACCGGAGTGTCGACCGCAGAGTCTTTCAGCCGTAATGAATGGATTGAGCGGGATGGGAAGTGGGGTATTGAGAGACTGGAGAAGTAAGCGAGGCTTCCGGTTAGTTGCTGGTGTGATTGTATTGGGGCTAGTTTTGTTTGGTGTATTTATCATGAAGTCCCGGATTGGCGCCGAGGTCGGACTAGGCGGAGGAGTCGATGAAAGTCAGTCCCCGCAAATGGCTAGTTTGTCTGCAAAATCTGAAGAGCGGGCAGATGTGGATACCGTTGACCCCGTCGGCCAAGAGGATTCAAGGGAGGTATTTGGATCTATGGCGGTTGACCTAATCTGCCATCTGCCACTTAACGGCGTTTTGGTCAATATGGTGGGGTTTCTTTCTAATGTGAAAGGGAGTCGGGAACAGTGGACAGAGGATCGATTTGGAAGAAAAGATGCCGCAGCATTGTTGAACAGCCATAGCCTTATAACTGCACCGATTCCGGAGACGTTTGTTCGGAATGGCGTTTGCCGTATTGCGCTTTCGATGTGGTTGCGCCGTCCCGAGGGAGGAGGTCAAATTCTGGAACTCATCCCCGATGTTGCTCGTGCGATGAGTGTCGGTCTGGCGGTGTATCGCGGCCGGTTGATCGCAGTATTTGGAGAGAATGAAGATTCGCGAAAAAAGGAGCTATCGGCGGGTCTGGATGGAAACATGGGTGAGTGGATTCATATTGCTCTTCTCGTCGACGGTGAGGAAGCAACCCTGTGGGTGAACGGTGAAAATCGAGGCGCGCTTTCGCTCGATGAAGGCAGGGAATTACCGATAGCACATCGTTACAGTCTTCGAATCGGGCATGACCAAAGTGCGATGACATCTTCGAACGAATTTGCGATCGACGACGTGCGAGTGTGGCGGCGGCTTTTGGATGACGATGTGGTGCGCAGTCTGTCGATGGAAGACGATCCGCCTCTAGAGAAAGTCGTGCATGAAGAGGTGTTCACTTTGCCTTGGGAGCGGGAGACCGTTTTCCGTTTGGCGGAGGGCCGTTATCATGCGGACGACGATTTGGCGGCGGCAGTCATCGGGGAGTTTGGTTCAGCGTCAAAAGTGGCAGATTGGAACGATATCAAATTTGCCGTGGGGCCTTGGCCGTCATTGTGGGCTGAATTATCGGGCTTTTTTGAAGGAAATACTCAAGTGCTTCGTGGCGGAAGCCGGGCGTTTTCTGACCGAAGAAATTACAATATGGCCCGACTCAATGGAATTATTCCACGATTTTATTTGGCGCATGCCCAGGTCGGAAATCAGGAACTGGGGCTCGGGAGTTGGACGAGTAGCCCGCCAATGATGGCTGAAATCCCTACGGGGGATCGCTACCATGTGGTGAGACATTCGGGTGCTAAGATGGCTGAAGAGACTGTAGGATTAGATTTGGAAGGAGTGGGTGAAGGGGATTTTGCGCGATATAAGTATGCGTCGGGGAAGGAACCCTCAGGTGACATTGTGCGACGAATCTGGATGTTTGAACTCCCTCCAGAGATTAGTCGCTGGAAAGCCCTGTCGTTGGAAATTGGTGACGGGATGGAGTTATCATTGGAGCAGCAAGAAAGGCGACGTTGGGATATGGTAATCCGGGAGTCGGTTGATTCTATTCCAGTAGTTCGCACGATCATTATGGCGGCGAAAACGAATTGGTGGGTGATCGTTCAATCTGAAGGTCGTCTTTACCAAATGCTCGCCGAAGGAACGGATAAACTCGTGTTGCAGGAACTCGTCATCAACGGACTCGTTGATGATGCTTCACTAGAGGCACCGTGGAGGATCAATTTCACGAACAGAGTTGGCTCGTCTTCGTTCGGTGGAATACCAACTGCTCAATTCCCCTCATTAATCCAAGTCGACGAATCGAAGAATTCGTGGAGAATTTTGGATAAATAGTATCACCAAGGCGGCGTCCACACCCTCATGATCAATACCGATGAAATATTGCTAGACCGCGTTAAGGA
>Ga0209491_10003537_pt1 | contig 25612 bp, 23 predicted proteins | sample BON02_FD_187213 | JGI IMG/M metagenome (GOLD analysis project Ga0209491, IMG submission 187213) | Freshwater microbial communities from Lake Bonney liftoff mats and glacier meltwater in Antarctica - BON-02 (SPAdes) (version 2) | ecosystem: Environmental > Aquatic > Freshwater > Ice > Glacier...
CCTCCAAATCCTATCAGGTTTTTATACTATTTAATGCATAAGGTTTATTCAATAAACCCTTCTGCCTTTCCATTTTTTCTAACATCACTTTTTCTCTGCCTCTTAAAGCTGCGCATCGCTCATAATTTTTTGCATCAGCTGCTTTTTGTTTACTATTGGCAATGGACTCAATCTCTGTAACTCCTTCAATAATTATAGTTCTTCTCATTTGCCAAACCAAACGCTCTAAAGACCCTAAATCCAATGCTCTACCGCCTGTAAACATGCTGGAGAAAAATATGGGAACTTTTTCTAAGGCATCATTATTTTTTATTCTATAAGTGCCAATATTTCCATCAAATTCAAAGTCATAATCCAACCACACGTTTTTCATTGTATTGTTCTTAACTTCCTTCTTTTCAAACCCCAAAAACTTACGGGCAAGGGTATTGTTTACCACAATTATTGTGGGTTTAGAATCTTCAATCATTTGCTTTGATAATTGCAACTGCTGGTTTATAAAATCTAAGCCTTCTTTGCTCTTGAATAAACCTTCCATTTTCTTTTGATTGGTTTCTCTGCAAAATAGCAAATCTGTATGTGTCCAACGGGTTTCTAATAAACCCGCAATCTCTATGAATGACTTTTTGGGTATTAAGGTTAAGCCTAGCAATTTAGTAATAGACGGAGGAAACATTGTAAAGCATAATGACATCTTACTTCTTACCGATAAAATACTCATTGCAAATCGAGCCCATACCAAAGAAAGCATCATCTATCAAATAAAAGCAGATTTTGAAGTAAGCAAAGTGATATTGATACCTAGAGACGAAAAATGTGATTATGGACATGCAGATGGAATGCTTCGGTTTATTGATAACAAAACAGTGCTGATATCAGACTTTTACGCTTACTTGGGAAATACACTTACTAAACCCCTGCTAGATGCAGGACTAAGCATAGAATGGTTAAAAACGGGTGGTAAAAGTTTGGGAGGAGATGAAGTAGCTTATATCAATTTTTTACAGACCAAAGATGTATTACTTATCCCACAATTAGGAAAAAAACCACAAGATGCATTTGCCATAGAGCAACTCCAATCCTACTTTCCTTACTACAAAGTGAAAGGAATTAATACTAAAATGATTACCAAACACTTTGGTGGTGCTTTGAATTGTATGAGCTGGACGGTGCTGGAGTAAAAAGAACGATTCTTTTGCAACATCCAGGAATGAAGCGTAACTATTAATCTCTGGTAATGTACGTCAGCATTAATTTTCCCATAAATATTATTTGTGGCACTTAATTTTATATATTTGTGCGGTAATAGCAATGTAAAATACTTTTAACATACTTTTAAAATGGCAGACTTTGCACCACATATTGACCTCTTTAAAATAACCAATCGATTATCCTCTTTTGCCAACGGTATTTTTTGGTCAATTTTAGTGTTCTCATTTGCACCGTTTGTACTGAAATATTTTTCAATTCCTGAAATTATTACTGATGTTATAAATATTTTAAATATAATTGGCATTGGCTCATTCTTTCTAATCGAGATTGTAATTGATTTTATCTTGTTACCACAGGCTAATAGTAAAAGACGTGACGACTTTATCGATAATGCTTTTGGCTCTAAATTTTCTCCAAAAAACTCAAAAGGATATTATGATAACGATGAAATAGGAAAAGGTCTTTATAAAGCATCTGTAAACCTATTTGAAAATTGTTTTTTTACATTTTCTCTTTCGAAAATTGCTATAATTTCTAAAATAGCAATACCAATTGTAATGTTAATAGCAATGTCAATATTTTCATACTATGGATTTAAGGAAGTTCCCTTAGCCTTATCAATATTGCAAGCATTATTTTCAGCAAATGTTCTTGGTTTATTAATTAAACATTTGATTCTACTAAACAGACTTTCTACAATACAAGACTCTTGGATTATACTTTTTCAATATGAAAATTTCAAAAGCGAAACTTATAAGTATCAAGCCAACGTTTACAGATTTTGGCTTCAATATGAGACTTTACAAAGTAAAATAAATACTGCCATACCGCATAGGGTATTTAGTGAAAATAATGAGTCATTGACTAAAGATTGGGCAGATTTAAAAGAAAAATATAATATAATATAAATGGCCTCAATAAACTCCCGATTGCAATATATCGCATCACAACTATTCATAAAATATGGCTCAACTGAACGAAAATATATAGTTGATAAAATTGAAATAATAAAGTCTAACCTAAAGGCATATTTTGGTTCAGATATTAAAGAAATTTTGATTTTCGGTTCTTTTAAAAGAGATACTATCTTACCAAGAAGGTTTGACGAACTTTCTGACATTGATATTCTGATTGTATTTGACCATGCGGAAAAAGAATATACCACAGAAACCTACAGGGCTAAATTGAAAAAATTTGCTGCAAAGAATTATGTAACATCAAAGGTTATCAAAGACCACCCATCTGTGGTTCTTGAAATGAATAAAATAAAGTTTGACTTAGTTCCATGTAGGATTGTAGAAAACTTTTTTTCAAGCTCCTATCAAATTCCTGATAAATATGGGAGATGGATGGACACCGACCCATTAGGATTTAATAAAAAACTAACAACAGCAAATACAAGCTATGGAAATTTAGTAAAGCCTATGATTAGATTATTCAAAAGGTGGAATGCGTGCAATAGTTATCCATTTAATTCATACGAATTTGAAAAAATTATTGCCGACATGAACTTTTTGGGAAAAAATTTCGAAACGGGGTTTTTATATACCATTAATCAGATATCGAGTTATGGATTAAGTATTAGTGGAAGCAAAAAAGTAGAAACTTTAAAGTCAAATGGAGAATGGATAAAAACCTATTTACAACGAGATAACCAAGAAAAGGCAATTGAAAAAGCATGTCGGATTTTAGGAATTAAACCTTAAAATCAGAATGAATAAAACAAGGTTGCCACCATTGTAAATATCCCAGTTTTTTATAAAAATAGCTCAATTACCTCTAGCCATTTTTGAATTAAAATTTATTAGCCATTATGTTTTGTAACAACTTTATTAATGGAGCTGTGGAACAACCGGGAGAACAACCTATTCGTGTGTTCTTTAATTTAATCAAAAATGATTTTGAAGGAATTCGTGAGGAACTAGCTCGACAAAAACCGAACGCTCAAATTGAAAATGTGCAATTTGAGTTTTTGAGTGAAACAATTCCATTAATTGGCCCATCAACAAACGGCAAAAAAATAAGCATTCACGATACTTATCTATCTTTTCTATGGGGCTATATTTATGGCAGTTTTACATTAACTCCAATGGCAGGTAAAATTCTTTCTGATGAAGAAAATAAAAGGGCCCGTGAAGTAAGGAAATACGCTAAAGGGCTTATGAATAACTATGAAGAATGGGATAAAAATAAACTACCTAACCCAGAGCTTTGTGGTCGTGATGAAAAGAGATTAATAGGTAATACCAATATGGTTTTTATCCATAGCGTTCAGTTCGTTTTACTTCATGAGTTTTCACATATATACTTAGATCACCCTAATGTACCTTTAGAATTTAGAACAATTGATAATATAAGAAAGATGGAAATCGATGCAGATTTGCTGGCTACTAAATGGGCAATTCAAAATTTCACATCCGAAAATAAATTCTCGTCCCAAATTGCACTCATTTCTACATTAAACAGTCTTAGCTATGCCAAATACAAGTTTGGCGATCCTGGCACGCATCAACCTGCTGAAGATCGTATTACTGCATGTTTGGAAATTCTAAACCCAAATGACAATGACTATTTATGGGGTTACGCCTTATACTCTATATTAGAATGGCAAACTGATTTTGAACTATTCTATATACCAGCTTTTGAAATACAACAGGGATATAATTTTAAGCAGTTATTTTATGCCATGATTAAAGAGCTCAAAGAATATAAGGAAACTGGTGTTGCTAAATTAAAAATTCCTCCTAAGTAGTTATCCAAAAAAATAACCAAGAGCCTTGCTGCTACAAGACTCTTGGAGGGGCAGCTAAACCTTCGTTATGCTGCGATTCCACAAAAGTAAGAACTTTAGCTTAATTTTAGAAAGATTCAATCCAAACAACTCATTTTTACCTATTTTCTAAATCAACTGCTTTCATTACTTTTGAGCAATTCAGGAAATAGACTAAATGGCAATAAAAAAATCAGAATTATATAGCTCATTATGGGCAAGTTGTGACGAACTTAGAGGGGGCATGGATGCAAGCCAATACAAGGATTATGTATTGGTTATGCTGTTTCTAAAATACATAAGCGATAAATGGGCTGGTCAACCTTATGCTCCTATTACTATTCCTGCTGGAGCGAGTTTTAAAGACATGATTGCCTTAAAAGGGGCAACCGATATTGGCGACCAAATTAACAAAAAAATTATTGCTCCAATTGCTGAGGCAAACAAGTTGGCAGACATGCCCGACTTTAATGATGTTTCTAAGTTAGGCAGTGGCAAGGAAATGGTGGATAGGCTAACTAACCTGATTGCCATATTTGAAAACCCAAGTCTTGATTTTAGTAAAAACAAAGCAGAGGGCGATGATATTTTGGGCGATGCCTACGAATATTTAATGCGCCATTTTGCCACTGAAAGCGGAAAAAGCAAAGGGCAATTTTATACCCCTGCTGAGGTTAGCCGAATATTGGCTAAAATTATTGGCATAGAAAACGAGCAAACCACCTCAGACACTACCGTTTATGATCCTGCATGTGGTTCGGGATCGCTGCTTTTAAAAATTAGCGAAGCAGCCAATGGAAAAGTTACCCTTTATGGGCAAGAAAAAGATGCTGCAACTTCTGGATTGGCTCGTATGAATATGATTTTGCACAATTACCCTACGGCAGAAATCAAACAGGGTAATACCTTGGCTAACCCTTTGTTTGGCAATAAAGAGAACGATAATTTAAAGACTTTTGATTATGTAGTGGCCAATCCTCCGTTTAGCGATAAACGCTGGAGCAATGGATTAAATTTACCCGAAGATAATCCTTACAATCGTTTTCAAGAGTATGGTATTCCGCCAGAAAAAAATGGAGACTATGCTTTTTTATTGCACATTGTACGTTCATTAAAACGTGAAGGAAAGGGTGCAGTTATTTTGCCACATGGGGTATTGTTTAGAGGCAATGCAGAAGCAGAAATTCGCACCAACTTAATTCGTAAAGGCTATATAAAAGGAATTATTGGTTTACCTGCCAACTTATTTTATGGAACGGGTATTCCTGCATGTATTATTTTGATCGATAAAGAAAATGCCCAAAACCGAAAAGGTATTTTTATGGTAGATGCTGGTAAAGGATTTATCAAAGACGGCAATAAAAACCGATTAAGGGAGCAAGACATTCATAGAATAGCGGATGTATTTAACCATCAAGAAAACATCCCTGGTTATAGTAAAATGGTTCCTATTACAGCTATTGAAGCCAATGATTTTAACCTAAACATACCAAGATACATAGAAAGCCAAGAAACAGAAGATTTACAAGATATTGAAGCCCATTTGTTAGGCGATATCCCCAATGCAGATATTGAAGCTTTACAAAGGTTTTGGGAGGTGTACCCTACCCTAAAAACTGCGCTATTTACCCCAAGCAAAAGGGCTAATTATTCCAGTTTAAAAGTAAAAACGGATGAGGTACAAAACACCATTTTTGAACATCCAGAGTTTGTGGCATTTACCACCCAAATGGATACACTCTTTACAACTTGGAAAACCAAAAGCACTAAAGATTTAAAGGCATTAAGCCAAGGTTTTAACCCAAAGGAGTTGATACATACTCTATCAGAAAATTTATTAACCCAATATGACAACAAGGCATTGATAGACCAATATGATATGTACCAACATTTAATGAGTTATTGGTTTGAAACAATGCAGGACGATGCCTATTTGATTACCCAAGATGGATGGAAAGCAGAAACCTACCGCATTATTGTGGAGAATACTAAAACCAAAAAGAAGGTTGACAAAGGTTGGACTTGCGACCTTGTGCCTAAAGATTTGGTAATTAACCGTTATTTTGAGGCTGAAAAAACGATGATTGAAACCTTGGAAGCCAATAAAGAAACAGTAGCTGCTGAGCTTACTGAAATGGAAGAAGAGCATACTTCGACAGGCTCAGCACAAGGTGAAGATGGTTATTTTGCTGATATGGATAAGGTAAACAAAGCCAATGTGCAAAAGCGATTAAAAGAATTGTTGGCAATAAAACCTAAAACTAAAAAACAAAATTTGGCTATTGCAGCCGAACCCGAAACGGCTTATGGAGAACAAGCAGTGTTAGAATTATATTTGCAACTATTGGACGACCAAACCGAGCTGAACAAAAAAATAAACGATGCGATTGCAGACCTCGACACCAAAGTAATTGAATGCTACAAAACATTAACCGAAACCGAAATCAAACAATTGGTAGTCGATGATAAATGGATGGCAAGTATAGAACGCAGTGTAAAAACTGAAATGGAACGCATTAGCCAACGCCTTACCCAACGTATAAAAGAACTGGCAGAACGCTACGAAACACCCTTGCCGAGGCAAACAATAGAAGTTGCCGAGTTTGAAGAAAAAGTAAATGCTCACCTTCAAAAAATGGGATTTGTATGGAGTTAACAAAACTACATAATATTGAGTCTCGGATTGTAACGGCTAGGGGGGCGCAAGTGATGGTTGATTCAGACCTGGCTGTGCTGTTTCAGGTGGAAACCAAAGTATTGAATCTAGCTGTAAAAAGGAATATTGACCGATTCCCAGAATCTTTCAGGTTTCAATTAACTGGTGATGAATTTGATCCACTAAGGACACATTTTGTGACCTTAGACAGCCAAAACCTTTACCACATTGCTGCATCTTTCAAAGATTTAGGCAAAAAGCCTGTGGTGAACGAAGTCGAACCATGGTTTGCTTTCTCGCAAATGAATTCCTTAACCCCACAACTACTGTCAAAACTTAAATAATGGAAATAAATAAAAGCATCAGGGCTAAAACATTATTTGCTCACCTTCAAAAAATGGGATTTGTATGGAATTAATCAATCAGGTAAATATTGAATCGCTTATATTCACAATTAGTGGTCAGCAAGTTATGCTTGATTATCATTTGGCACATATTTATGAAGTAGAAACCAAAAGATTAAATGAGCAAGTAAAACGAAATAATAAACGGTTTCCCGATTCATTTATGTTCCAACTAAGCCTTAATGAATGGGAAAATTTGCAGTCGCAAATTGCGACCACTAACCAATCAAAAAATTTGCAGTCGCAATTTGCGACCACAAAAAGAAGAACCTTGCCGTATGTGTTTACAGAACAGGGTGTTTCAATGCTATCGGCAGTGCTAAATAGCGATTACGCAATTCAAGTAAGCATTCAAATAATGCAGGCTTTTGTGAATATGCGACAGTTTCTGCTCAGCAATGCTTCGGTGTTTCAGCGGCTCGATCGAATGGAAATGAAGCAGCTCCAAACAGATGAAAAATTTGATAAAATATTTAACGCACTTGCAGCAGGGCAGCCCAAACCTGACAAGGGCATTTTCTTTGAAGGGCAAATATTTGATGCCTATGTATTTGTGGCAGATTTGATTAAAAATGCCCAAAATGAAATTGTTTTGATTGATAATTATGTAGACGAAACAGTTTTGAATTTACTAACCAAAAGGGTAAAAACAGTAACTGCCACCATCTACACCAAGCAAATAAGCAAACAACTGCAATTAGACCTTGATAAACACAATGCCCAATACCCAACCATTACCATAAAAACCCTAACAGATAGCCACGACCGATTTTTGATCATAGACCGCCAACACCTTTACCACATTGGGGCATCGCTCAAAGATTTGGGTAAAAAATGGTTTGCTTTTTCGCAAATGAATTCCTTAACCCAAGAGCTAATAAAGAAACTAAAATGATGGAAGCTGTAGCAGAAAAATATAAAAAAACGGAAGTAGGTTTTACTCCAAGTGATTGGGAAGTGAAAACTTTGGGGGAAGTTGGAGATGTAAAAATGTGTAGGAGAATCTTAAATAATGAAACATCTCCAAATGGGACAATACCTTTTTATAAAATAGGAACTTTTGGTAAAGAACCTGATGCATACATTTCAAAAGAGCAATACGATGAATATCGGAAACGCTTTTCATTCCCAAGAAAAGGTGACATTTTAATATCTGCAGCAGGGACAATTGGAAGGACGATAATTTACAATGGCGAAGATGCATACTTTCAAGATTCAAATATTGTTTGGATTGAAAATAATTTCAACAATGTTTCAAACGAATTTCTTTATCACATTTATCAAGTTGCAAACTACAATACTGAAGGTGGAACTATACAGAGATTATATAACAGTATTTTAAAGGCCACAAAGTTTGCTTGCCCCGAACTCACCGAACAAACCCTCATAGCCACCGCCCTATCCGATGCCGATGCCTTGATAAGCAGTTTAGAAAAACTTATTGCCAAAAAACGCAACATCAAACAAGGGGCCATGCAAAAATTGCTGCAACCGAAAGAGGGTTGGGAAGTGAAGAAGTTGGGGGAGGTTTGTGATGTTAGAGATGGAACACACGACTCTCCAAAATATTTTGACAGTGGTGTGATGTTCGTTACTTCTAAAAATATAATTGATGGGAAATTAGATTTCACAGAAATTTCATTTATATCAACAGAGGATGCACATCAAGTCAATCAACGTTCCAAAGTAGATAAGGGTGATATACTGATGTCAATGATTGGAACAATTGGAAATGCTGTTTTAGTAAATTTCGAGCCTAACTTTTGTATTAAGAATGTTGCACTTCTAAAACCTAAAAAGATTATCACAACTTATTTATTGCAGTTAATTTATTCTCAAAGTTTTCAAAAGTATATTGAAAGTAAACTAGATGGAGGAATTCAAAAGTTTATTTCTTTAGGTGTTTTAAGAGATTTGGATATTCCATTTCCTGCCCTCGAAGAACAAACCCGCATCGCCACTATCCTTTCCGATATGGACACAGAAATAACCGCCTTAGAAACCAAATTGGATAAATACAAAAAGGTAAAATTGGGAATGATGCAAAATTTATTAACGGGTAAAATAAGGTTGGTATGAGGGTAAATAAAGCATCATTAAATTTTACTTTGTATGAAGAGTTTAAAGATCCTTTAGCTAAAAAAGAATTTTTAGCAGCAAAGGCGCTATATTTAAAAAGTTTACGAGAGTGCAATTTCCCTAATTTAACAGGAACTGCAATAGAAATCATTCAAAAAGCAAAACGAGATAAATGTAATATAGGGCCTTATAAAAATTTAAGTTATTTTGAAATCTTGAATAGAGTTGGCAGTGATTTGGTTCTATTAGAAGGTGTAACGATGTTATTTAGCAATCATATCAAAAACATTAAACCTAAACGCATTGCTTTAAAAATGGGAAATCAAGCTGGAGAGGATATTACCATTGAATTAGAAAATAATGGAGGTTTAATTTATGGAGAAGCGTTTAATGCTTCGGAGTCTTTAAAAGGGCATAAAATGAGGCATTCCGAAAAAATAATTCTTAAAAAGATAGCAGAAGATAAATCATCGAATAGAGTTGGTGTTATTTTTTACAATGCTGATATGGAAGAGACTAATATGAAACAGCAAATAAAGACCATTGACGATATTACAATTTATAAAATAGCTTGTCTGATTAATTAAGAGGGATAAGATAAATAGAAAAAGAATTTATAAAAATCAAGGTTAAAAAAATGGGGATAGGAGAAACACAATCAGCAATGCAAGCCGAAATTAAGAAAGTAAATGATGTCTTAACACAACACTTGCAAATTCCTCATTACCAAAGACCTTATAGATGGCAAGAGAAAAATGTGTTGCAACTATTAGAAGATATTTACGGAAGTTGGAAACAAGTAAAAAGTGCTTATAGAATTGGGAGTGTTATTTTACACGATAAGAATAAAGATGGCAGTCAATTAGAAATTATAGATGGGCAACAAAGAATAACAACACTTATTTTAATTTTGCTGCAATTAGAATCAGAGCAAGCCAAAACGCTATCCAAAAAACTAAGTTTTAATCACACAGATTCAGAAAAGAGCATTATAAAAAATAATGATTTTATTAAATATTGGTTATCTGAAAATATAGCTAATGAGAAAGCAGATTTTCTAAACTATATTAATAAATTCTGCCAATTTGTAGAAATTAAAGTAACCAGTCTTTCAGAAGCGTTTAAGATGTTTGATTCGCAAAATAGCAGGGGTAAAAGTCTTGAACCATACAACTTACTGAAGGCTTACCACATTAGAGCAATGCAAGATGAAGAGGCTACTAACCAAGATAAAATTGATAGCGACCGCAGGTGGGAAAACGCAACACGTTTTGTAATTGACCCATTAAATTCTAAAGATAAGCCAGAAGATATTCTTTTGAGATTATTTAATGAGCAATTGTATCGCACAAGAGTATGGAGCAGGAAAGAAGCAGCCTATGAGTTTGATAAAAATTGCATAGAAGAATTTAAAGGACATACAATAAAACTAAAAGAAGAAATGGAATACTCATTTCATAATAGAAATCTATTGCATTCTGTAGCTGTAAATTATTTCAACTCTCTCCAAGTTCAAGTTAAGGGAATGAAGTCTCGGTTTAATCAAAAGCACTTATCCAATGTTAATAATTTTGTTTCAATCAATCAGCCCTTAATAAATGGTAAATCATTTTTTGATTATATAGAATCGTATGTTGAAATATATAAGCAATTATTTGTCTTTAAGGCTGAATACACTTTTTTAAATGAGTTTAAAACATTCTACCAAGAGCATTGCTATTATCCAAAAAGCTACAGAGCAGGTGACCAGTATTTACGAGAATTATACAAATCACTTATCATTTTGCTTTTTGACAAATATGGAGAAGATGGTGTAAATAAATTTTATAAGATACTTTATGCTGCCGTATATCGGCTTCGTTTAGAAAAAATGCAAGTTAAATATGCTGCGATTGCAGCATATCCAGTACAAGAAAATCTATTTTCTATTATAGAACAAAGCAAAAACTTCTTTGAGTTAAGGGAATTAGCTGAACTTGCTAAAAGAGAAATTGTTTGCATAAAGGTTGAAGATGTTATTATAGACTTCTTTATCATGTTAGGAGTAACAATTGAAAAGGGTGCAAAAGACGTAGATTTATCAAAGTTTAATATTGACTAATGGAATTAAAAGGGTTAAACAAAAGTATAAGTGTTATTTTTCAATCGAATTATATAGTTCCATTGTATCAAAGAAATTATGCTTGGACGGATGAGGAAATACATCAGTTAATTAGGGACATATATGAAAACTATCAAAATGATCCAAAAGGCTTTTATTTTATAGGCACACTGGTAGTTTTAAAACGAAAAAACGGAGATTTTGAAGTAATAGATGGTCAACAAAGGCTAACAACTCTTTCCCTAATAGCTAAAAAACTGGACACAACCCTACACACCTCAAAATTACAATATGATTCCAGACCAGAAGTAGAGAGCTTTTTAAATACTTATTACCAAAGAGGAGAAGTAGAAATGACTACTACCAATCATTTAGTTTCTCATTTTAATGAAGCAATTGAACATATCGAAACAGTAGATTTAAAGTCGGAGCAATCTGAAACGCTTCATTTTATTGACTTCTTAAAAGATGAATCGATTGATAAGTTTAGGGATTATTTTTTTAATCAAGTTCAATTGGTAAAAGTTGAAATTCCGTCAGATACGGATGTAGCCCATTACTTTGAGGTTATGAATAACCGTGGTGAGCAATTAGAAGAACATGAGATTGTAAAAGCAAGACTTTTAGAAAAAATTAAAGACTATAAAGAAGGTTCAGTTGATTTTGCTAAAATATGGGATGCTTGTGCTCAAATGAATCAACCCATTCAAAGCCTTTTTAATAAGAAAGATAGAGAACGCTTTTTCAAAAAAGACTACGACAGCTATCAATTCTATGAATATGAAATTGAAAAATTGAAAGATAGCGAAGAAAATGAAAGTAAAGGCTCTTCGTTAAATATTGATGCTATTCTGCTAGGTCATTCTATTTTGATTGATGATGAAGACATAAAACATGAAAAAGAAGAGACTTTTGAATCAATTATTGCCTTCCCCAACTTCTTGATGCAAGTATTGAAGTTGTATTTTTCTATTGGTAAAGAGGATGACTTGGATGTCCCATTAAATGGTGATGAGCTATTAAAGTGGTTTAATAAATTGACAGATGAAATTAACCCTCTTGTTTTCATTGATTGGTTACTTTATTACAGAGTTGTTTTTGACCGTTTTATTGTAAAAGTTGTGGAAGATGAAAAATCGGAAGATTATAGTAAGTGGGTTTTGTTAAAGCCTGAAAGGTATCACTATGAAAAAAAGAATACATATCGGTTAATCTATAGAAACTCATTTGAAGAATATCAAGAGCCGATTATTAAATGCCTTTCTATGTTACAAGTAACTTTTAGAACAAAGAAATACAAAAATTACTTACAAGAAATTTTGTCTTGGTTCGATACCGCTAAAGATTTAAAAATATTGGGCAGAGATTTCTTAACCAAGCTAAATGGATTAGTAATTACAACCTTTGACGAGAATAAGAAATTTGAGAGCTTGGTTAATGAGCCACATTATAATGAAGGAACAAATACCCCTCACTTCTTATTCAATTTTATAGATTATCTTTATTGGACTGAAAATCCAAGTAAATTTTATTTTGAGTTTAAATACAGAAACTCTGTTGAGCATCATTTGCCGCAATCATTTAAAAATAATGATAATGAAGATTTTATTGACTGCCTCGGTAATTTATGTTTAGTTAGTAAAAGTGGAAATTCTAAAATGAATAATGAAGCCCCTTCAGGCAAGGCGGATGTTAATGGTAAATATTATAAAAGTAATTTACCTGCAAAACAATTAGTAATGTATAATAACACAAATAAGAAAAATGCTTGGGGTAAAGTTGAAATTTTAGCGCATTATTATAAAGTGTTAGATTTGATAAATAGAAGAAGTGAAATTTTAAATATACCATAAATGAATAACGTAGGACAACCAGAACGCCACTCACAAAACCGCATTGTAAAACTATTTAAGGAAGAATTAGGCTACGCCTATCTGGGTTATTGGGAGGATAGAGAAGGCAATAGCAATATTGAGGAGGCGTATCTTTCTGCCTACCTAACTAAAAAGGGTTACAATGCTGCTCAAATTACCAAAGCCATTTATGAGCTAAGCACTACCGCCAATAATTTTAGCGACAGCCTCTATACCACCAATAAAAACGTGTATCAGCTATTGAGGTATGGTGCTGATGTTAAAACAGAAGTGGGGCAAAATACAGAGAAGGTTCATTTTATAGATTGGAAAAATTGGGCTAACAATGATTTTGCCATTGCAGAAGAGGTTACCATTAAAAATATAAAAACCAAACGTCCGGATATTGTTATCTATGTAAATGGTATTGCACTAGCGGTGCTAGAGTTAAAAAGAAGTACGGTTTCTTTAAATGAAGGTATTAGGCAAAACATTACCAACCAACAAGACCGTTTTATAGAACCCTTTTTCGCTACCGTACAATATCTTTTTGCAGGCAATGATACAGAAGGTTTACGCTATGGTGCTATTAAAACACCCGAAAAGTATTACCTAAAGTGGAAGGAAGACATTGAAGACAACAGTCGCATTTTGCTTGACAAGTACCTTCTTAAAATGTGTGAGAAATCACGTTTTTTAGAAGTAATTTTTGACTTTATAATTTTTGATGGTGGGGTAAAGAAACTACCCAGGGTGCATCAATATTTTGGCATAAAGGAAGCCCAAAAATATGTAAACAAGTATGAAGGCGGTATTATCTGGCATACCCAAGGGAGTGGAAAGAGCATTGTAATGGTGTATTTGGCAAAATGGATTTTAGAAAACAATCCAAATGCCAGAGTTGCCATATTAACAGACCGAGACGAGCTAGACAAACAAATAGAACGTGTTTTTAAAGAAGCGGATGAAAAAATATATCGCACCAAAAGCGGTAGAGACTTAATGGATAAGTTGAGCAATCCGACCCCAAGATTATTATGCTCCCTTGTACACAAATTCGGGAAAAAAGATACAGGTAATTTCAATCAGTTTATAAAAGAAATAGAAAGCCAACCTTCAAAAACTGTGGGTGAGCTATTTGTATTTGTAGATGAGTGCCATCGCACACAAAGCGGACGGTTGCATCGCACCATGAAAGCCATGCTACCCAATGCGGTTTTTATGGGTTTTACAGGAACTCCACTACTCAAAAAAGACAAACAAACCAGTTTAGAGATATTTGGTAAATACATCCATACCTACAAATACAATGAAGGGGTTGCAGATGGGGTAATTTTAGATTTAGTATATGAGGCAAGGGATATAGACCAACAATTAACCTCGCAAAAAAGAATAGACGAATGGTTTGAATCTAAAACTAAAGGGTTAAATGATTTTCAAAAATCGGAACTTAAAAAACAGTGGGGAACAATGCAAAAAGTTTTGAGCAGCCGTTCTCGCATGGAAAAAGTAGTAACCGATATTGTTTTCGATTTTGGCACTAAGCCACGTTTATCATCCCATAGTGGCAATGCCATTTTAGTTGCAAAATCAATCTATGAAGCATGCAGGTATTATGAACTGTTTTTAAAAACATCGTTAAGGAACAAATGCGCCATCATTACCTCTTATTCTCCACATTCAAGCGATGTTACCACAGAAGATATAGGTGCAGATACCGAGACTGAGAAAGAGTTTATGTTTAATTTGTACCAAGATTTACTTGGGTCTAAAACAACTGAACAATATGAAGATTGGGCAAAAGCCAAGTTTGATAAGGAACCGGCTAATATGCGTCTATTAATTGTTGTATCTAAACTATTAACGGGCTTTGATGCCCCAAGCTGTACTTATTTGTATATTGACAAGAATATGCAAGACCACGGTTTATTCCAAGCAATTTGCAGGGTTAACAGATTAGATACGGATGATAAACAATTTGGTTATATTGTTGATTACAAAGACCTATTTAACAAGGTAGAAAATGCCGTAGCAGTTTACACAGCAGATTTAGACTATGATGATTTTGAAAAAAAAGACATAGATATTATGCTCAAAAACCGTTTAGAGGCAGGTAAAGAGCGTTTGGATAATGCATTGGAAGAATTGCACATTTTATGTGAGCCTGCGGCCATGCCTCGTTCTCCATTAGAATATCAACATTACTTCTGTGGCAATACTGAGATTGCAGATGAGCTTAAAGCTAAAGAACCACAGCGTATTGCCTTGTATAAAAAGATTGTCACTTTAATTCGTGCTTATGCAAATATTGCCGATGATATGGATGAGGCGGGTTATTCAGAACGGGAAACGATTGGGATTAAAAAAGAAATAGATCACTATCTAAAATTGCGTGAAGAGATAAGACAAGCAAGTGGCGAAAAGTTAGATTTAAAGAGCTTTGAAGCCGATATGCGACACTTGATAGATACCTATATTCAAGCATCTGAACCAGAGACTATTTCTCCATTTGGAGATATGCCCTTATTAGATATTATTGTAAAATCTGGAATTGCGGATGCCATAGTTTCCATGCCTGAAGGCATTAAAGGAAACCAAAGTGCAATTGCAGAGACGATAGAAAACAATGTTAGAAAAAAGATTATTACCGACCATTTAATTGATCCGGCATTTTTTGAAGAAATGTCTAAATTGTTGGCTGAGTTAATAAAAGAACGCAAAGAAAATGCTTTGGGATATGAGGAGTACCTGAAGCAAATAGCAGCGTTGGTTAAAAGGGTGAATGAGGGCAAGAATGAAGATACTCCATCTACTTTGGTAACAGTTGCGCAAAGAGCCTTGTATAACAATTTGGGTAAGGATGAAGTGTTAGCCCTAAAGATAGATACTGCGGTTAAATATGTAAAAAGGGACGGATGGAAAGGAAACCTAGCAAAAGAACGCGAAATAAAAGCAGAAATTTATAAGCAATTGGTAGATTATTCAAAAGATACTGGAATTGATTTAGCAAATGAGCCTCCTGCACCCTATGGAATTGAAAACAAGGTAGAAGCTATTTTTAAACTCATCATTGAGCAAAAGGAATATTAATGCAACTCATTGAATTAGGCAATATAAAAATTGAAGTGGAGCAAAAGGATATTAAAAACATCCATTTGAGTGTATATCCACCTAACGGTGCCGTGCGTATTGCTGCTCCTACCCGAATGGATTTAGATACCATAAGGGTTTTTGCATTGAACAAGTTAAAGTGGATTAGAAAGCAGCAAAACATATTCCAAGCTCAAGAAAGAGAAACCCCTCGTGAGTATTTAACCAAAGAGAGCCACTACTTTTTAGGTAAACGCTATCTACTGAAAGTAATTGTACATAATCAGCCTGCCAAAGTGGTTGTAAAGCATGGCGCTATTGAGTTGTTTGTAAGACCCAATACCTCCGAAGATAAACGAAAGACCCTATTAGATGATTGGTATAGAAACGAATTGAAAGCAATGCTGCCCAAAATGATACGAAAATGGGAAAAAGTAATTGGAGTGCAATCGGATGAATTTTGCATTAAAAAAATGCGCACCAAATGGGGAACGTGTAATGTAAAAGCGAAACGAATCTGGCTCAATTTAGAGTTAGCCAAAAAACCCTTGGATTGTATTGAATTTATTGTCGTTCACGAATTGGTACACCTTTTAGAACGCAGTCACAATGAGGTGTTTGTTGCCTACATGAATAAATTTATGCCAAAATGGAGGTTCTATAGAGAAGAATTAAATAAATTGCCTTTTAGGCATGTGGATTGGAAGTATTAGGGAGGGAATATATTTTAGCTTTTATTTATTTTCACAATGGTTACCTTTGAACAAATTGGCAATATATAAATGACAGAAATTTCAACAGAAGAAATATTGGAGTTGATTCGCAATAGTGATAAGGGAGTTTGGGATATTATTTACCGTAAACATGGTAAAATGTTAAAGAAATTTGTTTTAAATAATAGTGGTAATGAAGAAGATGCAAATGACATATTGCAAGAAACGATGGTAGCTGCCTATGTAAATATGCAAAAATTGGATTTTAAATTAACCTGTAATGTGGGCACTTATTTATTTTCAATTTTAAGGTTTAAGTGGCTAGCAGAATTAAAACGAAGGGGGTCAAAGAAAACTCTGGCATTGGATAATAAGGAATATATAATTCCTTATAATACTACAGAATTTGGGGCAATAGAAAAAGAAGAACTATTTTCCTCTGGTTGGTGTTCCACACCGCACAGCCATAATGTTTGCACTTAAATAAATGTAAAATATAGTTACATTTGGAGTGATGTTTCAAATGTACTTTGCTACTTACCTTTTTGCTGCAACCATTATCAGTTGGCAGCGCTTATTAACCATTGATGATTATAAGAAAATTATAGTGGACCCTTTAGCGACTTTAAAGAATCAGCACATTTCATTTGTCGAGTCGAAGACTCGTTTCTATACATACTTCGTAGAACGCTGCGCTAACTCTACGAAGAGGTTGAATAAAATATACAATTATATTTTTGGGCAAGAGGTGAATTTAAAAATAAATGAAAGGTTTTAGATTAATCAGAATATTATTGACCGGATTTGCATTATTATCAGTTGTTTATCATGAATTGATACCTTTGATAGAATGGGATTATGTCTGGAAATTAGCGTTGATTGGTTTAATGTTTTACTTATATTATAAACTTTTTGAGTATCACAGAAAATGAAATAATTTGCCATTAAACCGCCTTTTCCTTTCCTCTGGTTGGTATTCCACACCACACAGCCATAATGTTTGCACTTAAATAAATGTAAAAAATAGTTACATTTGGAGTGATGTTTCAAATGTACTTTGCTACTTACCTTTTTGCTGCAACCATTATCAGTTGGCAGCGCTTATTAACCATTAATGGTTATAAGAAAATTATAGTGGACCCTTTAGCGACTTTAAAGAATCAGCACATTTCATTTGTCGAGTTGAAGACTCGTTTCTATAAATACTTCGTAGAACGCTGCGCTAACTCTACGAAGAGGTTGAACCTGAAGAATTACTATTAACTAGTAAAAAATGATAGACAATAAAAAAGCAGTATTCCTCCCAATTGATAATAGAATTCTGAATCTATATAAGGGATATATTCTGAATGGAGAACCACTTGTAGGCATCAAAGAATCTGATGTCTACAAAGTAACAGAATACTATGAATATACAGGAGTAATTTCTCAAAGAGAAAGAATAATTAAGATACTTGTTGCTATTCCTTTGATTCCGATACTTTTTCTAGTTGTTTTGATTGCTGTAATCTTCAAAAGATCTGATCAAGCAAATTACCAAGTATTCCAAACACTAGACAGGTTCTTTAATATGCTTTTTAAAAAGAAAAAAGAACTAATTACACACAAAATTAAAACTAAAAAACATACTAAAACTGTTGAAGAGGACATACCTGAATTTCTTAACCATTGCAAAAACAACTTTGCAACGGTTTACCTTTATACATACACAGAACTAACAAGCGAAGAAAAAGTAAAAGTTCAAAACCTGATTGCATCTGATTTAATTTCATCGTGTAAGACGATTTCCAAATTATCAGATTTAATTCCGTTTATAAAAGTTTCAAGAATATCATTACGTAATTCACTTTTAATTATCTCAGATTCCAAAGAGAACAATGAAGCAACATTACTTGGATTTAATTCTGGAAAAGGGTTTCAGAGAAATGTTGAATTTTGGGAAAAGAGTAAGTTTAGCTCAGAAAGTGGTGAAGGAGAGATTGCATGGAATAGTCACAAAACAATTATTGGCATGAAAGGGAAGATTGAGTTTTACTTAAGGGCAAAGAGCAATTCATTTTTAACCAATGATTTAATTCTGTTTATTGAAGACGAGCGAGACGAGGTTTTAAATGGATACGTGCAGAGAAATCTAAGCTCAATAAACCATCGCTTAGAAGAAAAAGGAATGCGCTTGATTCACTTCCCCTCGTTACAAAATGGTGGAATACGTTTGCACGAACGGATACTCCAATTTATGAGGTACCGCAGTCCAACCCTCTATTCCCTATCAGACTATGAATTAAATGAAACAATACAAGCTATTCTAAATAAATTATCCCCAGGGGAATTTTACAGGATAGTACTTGAGGAATTAGAACTTCCATATTTTAAAAGACCTTGTTTACTGAGAAATATTTCAGGCGGAAACGCAAATACAGAAAACCAGTTTACTTACAAATATATTGAATATCAAACCGAGGAAGACCTTGATAAATTATTTGACGTGTATATTCGTCAAATAAAAATTCCTAATGATGGTGTGAATGTTTTTTACAGTTTGAAGAAACCGCCTGCTAAATATGATGCAGATTGGTATTTTGAAAATGATTCAAAGAAAGACACCGAGGAATTAAAGCAAAAAATTGATTCAATTAAAGCAGAAGGTAAATACGGTGTAATGGTAGAGGCAATCATGTATATGCTGGCGACTATTAAGGAGGAAAAGCCAGAGATCATAAATAAAGTCAGACCACTATTGGAAAAGAAAAAATTACTTGAATCAAAAGTAATTTTAAGTCCTATTGTCATAGATAAACACTATAATATTTTTCTACCTGACTTTGGCAATATTGTAGTAAAAATGCATGCTTTGCCTAAGACTGTTTACATTTTTTTTCTTCGCTATCCAAAAGGTATTAGGTTTAAAGAACTTTATCAGCACAAGATTGAATTGCTAGATATCTACAATAAAGTAACAAACAAATACGAAAAAACGGAAATTGAAAAAGCAATTAATGATTTGGTTGACATGACCAACCCCTCTATCAATCAGAAATGTGCAAGAATTAGAGAAGCATTTCGGAATATAATGGACGAGCACATAGCAAAACATTATTACATTGACGGACTAAACGGAGAACCCAAAAAAATTTCTTTACCTCAAAAACTAATTGATATTCGATTCTGATGAAAATATATCTAATAAAAACACCAGAATATGAATCCGTAAATTTCAGGGATGCTTGCGATTTTTTGAGTTCGTTTGATGGTGTTTTAGAATTCATTGCCACTGAATATGTCTTTGACAAAGAACAGTTTCCGTTTATTAAAAATGTTTACCCTGATTTCAAATTCAAGTATGAATATGATATCAAGAAAATAAATTTCAATAAAAAATTTGGACTCCCTTTAAGTTGGAAGGAGTTGTTTTTATTATGTGATTTTTACAGAAACACTTTCAATATTGATGCAAGCGATTTTGTTGTCCTTCTTACTCTTAGGCGAAATGCATTAAATTGGTTTAGCCATTGCGAAAACAAAAATGCTTTTGTTCATACTGGTGATTGGGGGTATTTTACGGATGCTAATCCAAAATACCCTATCGCATATCAAGTTGTGGAAAATGTGATGCAGTCATTGATGAAAATTGACACAGTTACAATACCCAATATAAATATCCATATCAATTCAAGGGGTTGCTTAAATGATTTCTGCCAAAATAAAGAGCAAATAATTCTGAAATTCAGAACAGCAGATATTTGTGCCGTTTGTATTGAAAAAATTAAGGAAGAAAATATTGATCAGAGAATTGTTAGCCAGGTCTCGGAAATATTAGAAGGCATCCGCAACGAGCTTTTATTCAAACAAAAATTTAAAAAGCAAATTGACCCAGTTTCAATTATCATTAACGCAAGGAATCAAATACTATTGCCAGATCTTAATAATCTTGAATTACGCCTTAATCCATTATTTAAAACGCTGTATATTTTTTATTTGAAACATACCGAAGGCGTTAGGTTAAATGAGCTCAATGATTTTAGGGCAGAACTGCTATCGTTATATCAAACGCTTTCTGTTGCCTACAATAATCAGACAATTGAATTGCGAATTACAGACCTTGTGAATCCAATTGGCGGGTCATTTAGTCAGAAGAAATCTAAACTAAACAAGATTATTACCGACCTTTTGGGCGAACCATTAGCAAAATTTTATCGTATAGAAGGCGAACCTGGAGAACCCTTTAAAATCAATATATCCGCCAATCTTATTGACATCAGATTTTGATTTTCTGCAACCTTGCAAAACAGACTGCAAGGTTGCAGAAATTAGTTAAGCTCTGATTACTATTCTACTTTTGCTCTATCAAATCAATATGTTGATATAACAAATTAAAAAATAAATAAAATGAAAAAATTAATCAAAAAAACTCTAGTACTTATTGTACTATTATTTGCAGTTCAATCTGCTTTTGCTCAAGTTAATTCTAACAATCATTACGTTAGTGGTTATACTAAGTCTAATGGAACGTATGTTCAGGGTTATTATCGTACTAATCCAAACAGCACAATTAAGGACAATTATACGACTAAGCCAAATGTAAATCCATATACAGGTGCAGCAGGCACAATAAGTCCAAGCTATAGGACAACAAGCTACTATAAGCCAATCTACAATACTTCAACCTACAGTAGTTATACCTACAGTACTTATAGCTACTCAATACCAGTTTACAGGTCATTTAGTTCTACTTATGTTGTACGATATTAAAGTTATCGATAAAAATTAAGATCTAATAGGTATTAAGGTGCTTGTCTAAAAAAACAGGCACCTTTTTCATTTAAAGGAGGCAAGAATAAAAATTAAAAAACTTTTTGAAACCAGGTTACCTTTTTGATAATTGGCAATTAATAGATATAACAAATCAGATTTTGATAATTACACAGAAAATTCAAAAATAGGAAATATTGTGACTTCAGTAATTATCTAAAAAGATAGAAACCAAGTAAAAATAAACAAAAATAAAATGGAATCAAGAATTGAAAATTTAGAAAATGAAATGAAACAAGAGCATCTGGACATGCTTAAGAATCAAAAAGAAAAGGGCCACGAGGACGGCATTAGGAATACTCCTGTTATAGAAGAAACTAATCTAACTCCTCATGAAATGGTGGTAAGAAGCAAGTATCAAGAATTGATATCTCGTATTTTTAAAAGTGGTAGACCAGAATTGGATAATTATCATGACAAAGAGTATCTGCCGCTTGTTAAAAAGATAAATGATTGGGATTCTGAAAAAGAAAAGCAAGAAACAGAAGACCTTAACAAAAAGCATCAAAAAGCATCCCATGATAATCAATCTAACTACTTTGATAATAGACAGGATAACCACAATGATGAAGCCTTGAGAAACTTGAAGAAAGAACTTGAAGAAGCAAAAAGTAACTTTAATCAAAAAGCAGAAAAACTCGGCAGGAAAACGAGTGATATATCTCTAAAGCCATATTGGGGTTACCTCCTACTGATATTAGGACTAGGAGTTGCTGAAATCCCATTGAATAATCAAGTATTTACTTCATTTAGAGAGACACCTTTGCTTACCATGATAATGTCTTTGGTAATGGTAATAGCAATTCCATTTCTTTCACATGCTGCTGGTAAATTCATAAAGCAAGTAAAAGAGCATAAGCAAGCCTATTTTCTGGTTCCAATTGTTGTTGTTGGTATTACCACCTTAAGTTATTTTACTTCTGACCTTAGGGTAAAATATCTCGCAACTAAAGGGATTTCAACTGCTGAATTACAAACAGACTTTTGGGTATTTTTAATTATGGGTCTGATATTATTTTTAGTTGGTGTGCTTGCTTCATATAAAGCTCATGATTCGAGTATTGATTTTCCAGAGATTCTAAAAAACTACAGTAAGTTATATAAAGAGGTGAAAGATAAGCAGGCTTTGGTTGACAAAAAAGATAAGGAACTTACACTTAAATATCAGCAAGATAAAACCATGGCACAAGCAATATTTAATTCAGAATTAATTTCAATAAAGAAAAGAGGAGAAGATCTTTACCAACAAAAACAAGTAGTTGCAGGAAATCATGACCAAATATTAAACAACTATAGAGGATTAGAATTGATTGTAGAACAATATTTCATTCAGACTATTCATACTTACAGGGACCATAATTGGCGAAGTAGGAGCAATCATGCACAACCACAATACTGGAGTGATGAATTAGCCCCATTAGATAAAAAGTTTAATCACTTATTAGAATTATGTCCAAATGAAATTGAAGTATATGTATAAGCAAATATTACTAGCACTTTTGCTAATCGGGTTTTTAAGTGCCTGTAATAATGAGGTTGTGAAGCATGATCTATATTATATCATGTTGGATAAAACAGATACAACTTTAAATTATAATGACCTTTTAAGTTCGAGCAGAGAAGAAATCCTAGAACTCTCTCAACTAACTTTAGAAGGTAGTTCTCCAAATGGTTGTAGTGTTAGGACTTTCGAAATAAACTCACTTAGTAATAATAGGTCTGATGAGGTTGAGTTGAAAAAAGGTTCTATTGGTTTAAATGGGGATAACCCTCTGGATCGAAATGAAGAGATTAAGAAATTTTATTATGAATTGGATGGATTGTTTAGTCGCTTAGCAGCACCTACACTCAGTTTTAGTCGAAGTAAAATATATCAGAATCTTTGCAGAGAACTAATCTCCCTTAAGGAAATTAAAGAGTATGATTCTAAGCGTTTGATAATATTTAGTGACATGTTAGAGAATAGTGATTTGTTTTCATTTTATAAAAACAAAATTGACTTCAATGACCAAGAAAGTTTGAAGTTGACAATTGAATCTATTGAAGAAAAAGCGTGCATTTTTCCTGACTTGTCGGATATTGAGGTTTATGTTATTTCTTCGAGAAACGAAACAAATGATGAGATGATTAATAATGCTGAACGATTTTGGAAATATTTGTTAGAAAGCAAGGGAGCTAAAAATATTCACTTTGATTCAGAACTAAAGTTATGAGAAGGATTCTTGTTCTCGTTTTGTTCATAAGCACTATTTCCTGCAATCAGAATAATGGATTAGAAGGTACTTATGATAATCCTTCAAGCTATCAGTACTACTCGGTGAAAAAATTTGTTGATGGTGATACATATTGGTTAGATGACGGCTCAAAAAAAGGTGTTAAAGTTCGATTAATTGGCATAAATGCTCCAGAACCAAGAAACTATTTTAAAATGAAAGAAGAACCATTTGGAAAAGAGGCAAGTGCTTATATAAAAACACTTATAGGAAACAGAAAAGTAAGAATGCAAACAGATGTGCAACAACTTGATCAGTATGGCAGGTTATTAGCGTATTGTTACTTTAAAGATGGAAGAATGGTGAATGAAGAAATGGCAAAAGCTGGTTATGCAATGGTAGCAACCTATCCTCCAAATGTAAAATATGAGGACGTATTTTACAAAGCTCAAGTTTATGCTAGAGAAAACAGAAGAGGGTTGTGGAGCAACGATAAGGATAGTAATAGCATGAAGGACATTTTATTTCTAAACGGGAAGGATGAAACTAATTAATTAGATTAACAATAACAAAATGAACCAACAAAACAACAAAAAGCCATACATCCTTAAAGCATTTAGGGAAATGGATATTGAGATGCTAAAATTATTGCTGAATAATGATCAGGAATATGAAGATTTTCCCAAAGATGTTTTTTTGAATTTTTTAGACGTTTTATTTAAGCAGTTTAGGGAAAAGGGTGATACCTATTTAAGAGCAATGCCAGGATGTTGTTCCAAGTCTCGTGGGTGCAATAAGGGCTTAGGCGGTTATCATTTTACTGGAAATAAATCACACTGCTACACTCCCTTTATTTTTGAAGAAGACGAAAATGATTTTAAAGACATTTACTATTGCACATATTTCACCCCTCAAGAAGGTATCCAAAATTTAGGAGAAAAAATATATTTTGGTTCAACAGACCAAGATTTTGATATTCCATCGTGGTTAGAGGAAATTTAGGGTTGACAGATTCTTTGAGTATTTTCACAAAGAAGGCAAAAGCTACCCCTACTTTATTTATGGGGCAGAACGCATCGCCTTAGAAGGTTAGTGAAGTAAATGGACAGATAACATTTCATCTGAGGCAATTTGGTCGTTCACCCTAGTTATCAACACTGCCAATGACTTGACGAATGGCATTCATAACAACCCTAAAGTTAAGGAGGTACATATGCCCGTTAAGTTGAATGAGGGACTCTGTCAATTTATGGATATACCCTAAGGTAGAGGAATTTGCTAAGGATGATATACTGCCATTTCTTGAGCCTTACCCAAATGCTTAACTTAACCCTTTTTACCCTCCCTAAACTGATTGGTGATTTTAGGATAGGAAATATAATCGAATCTAAAATTAAATTTATTTACGCTGAATTAAGTAACCAAGAAATCAAGGGAATACTATTTTGGACTACTTGTCTAATTAAAAATACAATAAATGCAATTCAATAGACGCTGTTGCAATTACATTAATAATTTTTGACAAAAATCACTTTCCGTGGTGCTATGGTGGTGCTGTATAATAAATAAAAAACCCGTAAACTATGATAATCAAATAGTTACGGGTTTTAATAGTGGAGCTGCAGGGAGTCGAACCCTGGTCCAGTGAAGCGCTAAAGTGAGCTTTCTACATGTTTAGGATAGTTTAATTTTAATGCATTAAAAGGAACGAT
>Ga0209491_10003538_pt1 | contig 25610 bp, 20 predicted proteins | sample BON02_FD_187213 | JGI IMG/M metagenome (GOLD analysis project Ga0209491, IMG submission 187213) | Freshwater microbial communities from Lake Bonney liftoff mats and glacier meltwater in Antarctica - BON-02 (SPAdes) (version 2) | ecosystem: Environmental > Aquatic > Freshwater > Ice > Glacier...
TGACGGTACGCTGATTGGCAAAAATCGCGTTTCAAATCGCCGGAATCGTAAATCCGGCTGCAAGCCGTATCCAGCTTGCGTTTCGACACGTTAGTCATGAAATTTACCGGACACTAGTGATGAAGCGTGCAAATAAGCTTATGCGGATTCGGCTACTTACGAAACGCTAAAATTTGGTAGTCCCTGTTTACTGTCCGCATCCACCATGAGCGCTTTTAACGAAGAAAAAGTCCTGTCCGTCCACCACTGGACCGACAAGCTGTTTACCTTCACCACTACCCGTGACCCGTCACTGCGCTTTAGCAATGGTCACTTCACCATGCTTGGCCTGCGCGTCAATGACAAGCCGCTCTTGCGGGCCTACAGCATCGTCAGCGCCAACTATGAAGATCACCTTGAGTTTTTAAGCATCAAGGTAGCCAATGGCCCACTCACCTCACGCCTGCAGCACATCCAGGTGGGCGACAGCATCATCGTCGGGCGCAAACCAACTGGCACGCTGCTGATTGACTACCTGCTGCCCGGCAAACGGCTGTATTTGCTGTCGACCGGGACGGGACTGGCACCTTTCATGAGCGTGATCCGCGACCCGGCTACCTACGAAGCGTTTGAGCAAGTCGTTCTGGTACACGGCGTGCGCCAGGCTGACGAGCTGGCCTATCACGATCTGGTGGTTGAGCATTTACCCCAGCATGAGTTTTTGGGCGAGATGGTTTCAAAGCAATTGCTGTATTACCCCACGGTGACGCGCGAGTCTTACCGCACCATGGGCCGGGTGACGGACTTGATCGAGTCCGGCAAGATGTTTGAAGATTTAAAACTGCCCGCACTCGACGTAGCCCATGACCGCATGATGATTTGCGGCAGCCCGCACATGCTGAAGGACTTGAGGCACCTGCTGGAAGGCCGGGGCTTCAAGGAAGGCAATACTTCCAAACCCGGTGACTTTGTGGTTGAGCGGGCTTTTGCGGAGCAGTAATGAGATGCTAATGTTTTAGTTAAAGCGACAGAACCCGCAGACAGCCATCAAAATAGAGCAGGCGCGGCCTTCTCAGGCTTTCGTTCTTTTCACCAGCACAGGCTTGAGCAACTGCGCCAGCTCGGCACCGTGCATCACGCGAATCTGGTGCGCTGCCGCAAACTGGCGCGCCTTGTCCGTGACGTCCCCGGTTGTGATGCACAGGCCGCTGTCTGCTTCATGCACGCCGATCGCGGCCTGCAAGGCCTGGAACGGTTCCACGCCCAGACGCGCAGCCTTCCAGCGCTTGCAACTGAGCAGGGTGGTGCGACCCGCCTTGACCAGCGAAAAATCCGCTGCCACGCCATCAAGGCGCTGCACCCCGTAGCCCGCGTGCGCAAACGCCTGCTGGACGGTGGCAGAAAAATCGCGCCATGACATGGCTTCCAGCTGCGCCAGCGTACCCTGCACATGGGCGGTGCTGGGCGCGTTGAGTTGCTTCCACGCGGCGATCCCACCGATCACCACGAAGGGAAAACCGCCAAGTACACCGATCACAAAATACTCCGCGGGCAGCAAGGCCTTGGCGGCCAGCGCAAATCCCCCGGCGATGGCAAAACTGATCCACCACGGCGAGCGCAGCAGGACGGCAAAGAGCGACTTTTCAGCCATTTTGAATTTCAAGATCTTCTTTCGGATTAGGGGGAGTTTGTAACACGGCGTGGACGCATTTATCAGACCACGCGCCGCTCGCGACTGAAATCGAACTGTAATGAATATAGCCCGTCGTCGGTTATCCCCTCAAGCAGGGGCCGCGGAACTGGCTTTGCCAGGCCGCAGGCGCAGCGGCCCCCTCGGGGGGCAGGGAGTTACACGAAGTGAACGACTGTGGGGGCCATTAACTCGATGCACACACCCGCAAAACCTCGGCCCCATAAGCGTCGAGCTTCTTCACGCCAATGCCGGCAATGCCTTCCAGGTCAAAGGTGCTGGTCGGTGCGCGCTCTGCGATGGCGCGCAGGGTGGAGTCGTGGAAGATCACAAACGCTGGCAGGTTGTGCTCACGCGCGATTTCGGCGCGCCAGGCTTTTAGTTTGGCAAGCCGCTCGAGTGCGCCTGCATTGAGCGTTGCTTCGGCCATGCCTTTGACCGATGTTTTGGTGACCTTTTTGGCCCGACTGACTTTGCTGTCAAGCTGCTCGCGCAGCACCAGGCTGGCCTCGCCCTTGAGCACCTGGCGCGCATCAGGCAAAAGCTGCAGCGTGCTGAACTCAGTATCAACGTGCACCATGTTTTTCGTAATCAGCTGGCGCAGCACGGCGCGCCATTGGGCTTCAGATAAATCTGCGCCTATGCCAAAGGTCGAAAGCTTTTCGTGGCTGTACTGCGTCATTTTCTCGCTGCTCTTGCCACGCAAAATATCCATCAAATGGCCTGCGCCAAAGCTGATGCCACTGGCCTGCTGCACGCGGTAAATGCAACTCAGCATCTTGCGTGCTGCGTCCGTCGCATCCCACAGCGCAGGGGGTGACAAACAGTTGTCACAGTTTCCACATGCCGTGCTGTCTTCGCCAAAGTAGTGCAGCAAACTCACCCGGCGGCAGCGCGTGTCTTCGGCCAGACTCAGCAGCGCATCAAGCTTGCCGCGCATCACTTGCTTGAACTCCTCACTGGCCGCATCGCTGGTGTCTATCATGCGGCGCTGGTTGACGACATCGTTCAGGCCGTAGGTCATCCACGCATTGGCGGGCAAGCCGTCGCGTCCGGCGCGGCCTGTTTCCTGGTAGTAGCCTTCAATGTTTTTCGGCATGTCGAGGTGGGCGACAAAGCGCACGTCGGGCTTGTCTATGCCCATGCCAAAAGCAATGGTGGCCACCATCACCGCTGAATCTTCGCGTAAAAAGCGGTCTTGCCGCTGCTGGCGCACGGCTGAATCCAGCCCTGCGTGGTAGGCCATCGCTTTGATGCCTGCGGCGGCTAAGGTGTCGGCAATTTCTTCAACCCGCTTGCGTGACTGGCAGTACACAATGCCTGCCTCGCCCGAATGTTCGGTTTCAATAAAACGCAGCAACTGGCGCGTGGCGTCAAGCTTTTCAACGATCGTGTAGCGAATATTCGGGCGGTCAAAGCTGCTGACGAAATGCCGCGCGTCTTCAAGCTTTAAGCGCTCGACCATGTCCTGCCGCGTCAGCGCATCGGCGGTGGCTGTCAGTGCGATGCGCGGCACGTTGGGAAACATCTCGTGCAGCAGGCTTAACGATCGGTACTCGGGCCTAAAGTCATGGCCCCACTGGCTCACGCAATGCGCCTCGTCAATCGCAAACAAGCTCAGCTTGCCGCGCTCATTGAGCGAGCGCAGCAGGTCTTTCATACGCGGCGTGTTCAGGCGCTCGGGTGCGGCGTAGACCAGTGTGAGCTCTTCGCGCAGCATCTGCTTTTCGATCGCGCTGCTAACGTCAAAGCTTTGGGTTGAATTTAAAAACGCCGCCGACACACCAGCCTCATGCAATGCGCCCACCTGGTCATGCATCAGAGCAATCAGTGGCGAGATGACGATGGTCACGCCGTGGCCGGCATTCTGCCGCGCAATCGCCGGAATCTGGTAGCACAGCGACTTGCCGCCGCCGGTAGGCATCAGTACCAGCGCATCACCGCCGTCAATCACATGCTCAACGATGGCGCGCTGCGGCCCGCGAAAGTCGCTGTAGCCAAAAACTTCGCCCAAAATATCGAGCGCTGTGGTGATGAGGGTGATGGGAGGCACGGAAGCGTTGCTAAGAGATGGGTGTCTATTGTCATTGAAAGGGGTTATTGGGGTTAGACACCAATTTCGCAGCGGCGCGAAGCACCGCCCCCGGAGGGCGAGCCGAAGGCTCAGCGAATTTGGGCTCTGACCCCAAAAACCCTAAAATGGACCGATGAAACCGATCACCTACACCCGTGGCCAGGCCTTGCCCGCGATTTTAGAAAAACGCATCGCCATTCTTGACGGCGCGATGGGCACCATGATCCAGCGCTTTAAATTGAACGAAGCGCAGTACCGGGGCGAGCGCTTCAAGGACTTTCACAAAGACGTGAAGGGCAACAACGAGCTGCTGAGTTTGACGCGGCCAGACGTGATCCAGGACATCCATGAAGGCTACCTCGCCGCCGGTGCCGACATGATCGAGACCAACACCTTCGGCGCCACCACCATCGCCCAGGCCGATTACGACATGGCTGATCTGGCGGTCGAGATGAACTACGAATCAGCCCGCATTGCGCGCGCCGCCTGCGACAAATTTTCAACGCCCGACAAGCCGCGCTTTGTCGTCGGCACCCTCGGCCCCACACCGAAAACTGCCAGCATCAGCCCCGACGTGAGCGACGCAGGCGCCCGCAACACCAGCTTTGAAGAGCTGCGCAAGGCCTATTACGAGCAAACCGAAGCCCTCGTCAAAGGCGGCAGCGACGTGTTGCTGGTCGAAACCATTTTTGACACGCTCAACGCCAAGGCCGCGCTGTTTGCGATTGACGAGTATTTCGAGAATTCCGGCGAACGCCTGCCGCTGATCATCAGCGGCACCGTGACGGATGCCTCAGGCCGCATCCTGAGCGGCCAGACCGTGACGGCTTTCTGGTACAGCATCCGCCACGCCCAGCCACTCGCCGTAGGCCTGAACTGCGCGCTGGGCGCGGCGCTGATGCGCCCCTACATCCAGGAGCTGGCCAAAGCCGCGCCTGACACCTTCATCAGCTGCTACCCCAACGCCGGTCTACCCAACCCGATGAGCGACACCGGTTTTGACGAAACGCCCGACGTCACCTCGCGCTTGTTGCATGAGTTTGCCGCCGAGGGGCTGGTGAATATTGTGGGCGGCTGCTGCGGCACCACGCCGGAGCACATTGCTGCGATTGCGAGTGCGGTTGCGCCGGTTGCGCGGCGGCAGTTGTCTTCGGGTGTTTTTTACAAAGAAGCCGCTTGAGGTATTTCTTTACCCGCCGGGGCCGCGGAACTGGCTCCACCAGGCCGCAGGCGCAACGGCAACGGTTTTAAGGACCCATCATGTCTCCAGATGCTCCAGCCAATCCCGTCCGAAACGACAGTCCTGCCGTGCCTGCCAGTGCCGGCACGCCGCCCACGCCCAGCCATATCCGCCTGACCTCCCACGCGGGCGGCTTTGGCGTACTGCCGATTCAATGGAGCGCAGCGACCGCCACCGAGCGCGGCCCGGTGGTAGGCACCACCACCAAGCGCTCGCACCGCAATGTGATTGGCACCCACAGCGGCTCCTACAGCATTTACCGCGCCCTGGCCGTTGCCGCCGGTGCACTGTCATCCCAGCACAGGGCCGACCTGACCAACACCTCGCCGACCGACGTGATTGGCCCCTACCCGCAATGGAGCGAGCCCGGCCGCATCGTCGCCATGGACCCCTGGGGTGCCACGGTGGCGGACGTGTTCTCAGCCGAGTTGGCCGCGGGCTACGACATCCGCCCGACCATCGCCGTGACCCAGGCGCACGTCATCCTGCCCGAGGTGATCGAGGCCCTGCAATCGGGCCGACTAAAAGCCGACGGCAAATTTTTGACCGCTGGCGGTGCCGCCATCGTGACCAAAGTCGCAGTGGAACCGGTGTGGTACCTGCCAGAGGTCGCCAAACGCTTTGGCTGCAGCGAAGCCAACTTGCGCCGCGTGCTGTTTGAAGAGACCGGCGGCATGTACCCGGAGCTGGTGACGCGCAGCGACCTGGAAGTTTTTTTGCCGCCCATCGGTGGCCTGACTGCTTACATCTTTGGCAATCCGCGTGACCTGGCGAATCCCGAGGTCGAGCTCACCGCCCGCGTACACGACGAATGCAATGGTTCGGACGTGTTCGGCTCCGACATCTGCACCTGCCGCCCCTACCTGACGCACGCCATCGAGGAGTGCATTCAGGGCGCGCAGCGCGGCGGTGTCGGACTCGTGTCCTATTTTCGCAAGGAGGGCCGAGCGCTGGGAGAAGTAACCAAATTTCTGGTCTATAACGCGCGCAAGAGGCAAGTCGGCGGCGACACGGCCGACCAGTATTTCAACCGCACCGAGTGCGTGGCGGGTGTGCAGGACATGCGCTTTCAGGAACTCATGCCCGACGTGCTGAACTGGCTGGGCATACGCAAAATTCACCGGCTGGTGTCCATGAGTAACATGAAATACGACGCCATCACCCGCGCCGGCATCGAAGTGGTGGAGCGCGTCAATATTCCTGAAGGGCTGATTCCCGCAGACGCGCAGGTCGAGATGGACGCGAAAATGGCAGCGGGTTATTTCACGTCAGGTGCGGTGCCCGATGCTGAGGAACTGAAAAAAGCCAAGGGACGGGGGATCAATGCCTGAACCGACACAGCCTGCCAGCGCTATAAAAAAAGAAACTACCAGCGCCCGCCTGGAAAGGGCTGTAGCCGAATTACGCTCTACAGACACGATACGGACACGCGCCCGCTCGCTGCTGGCGCGCGCACGCTGCGGCGCCTCTGCCTGGTTCACTGTCAACGACCTGCTGCTGGACGAAGCTGCCGCCGCCGTAGTCGCTGTCACGCGCGGGCGCTACCCTGACCTGAAGATTCCGTACCACAGCCGTTGGCGGCATTTTGAGGCCGGCGGCATGGATCGCAAGACGCTGCTCGACACGGCGCTGGCATCGACAGAGCCTGCCGAGCGTGCCCGCACCCAGATTGATCTGGCGCTGGTTAGCGTGCTGTTGGACGCTGGTGCCGGTGCCGACTGGGCCTATACCGAGGCCAGCAGCGGGCAAATCATCACCCGCTCGGAAGGCCTGGGTGTCGCAAGTTTTCATGCCTTCATGGCCGGGCTGTTTTCGGGCGACCCGGCGCAGCCGCTGCGGGCCGATGCCAAAGGGCTGCAGGCCATCACCGTGCAGCGCCTGGCGCAGGCTTTTCAGGTCGGCCCAGGCAACCCGCTGGTCGGACTGGAGGGCCGGGCTGCTCTGCTGCGCCGACTCGGGCAGGCGCTGCAGGAACAGCCCGCACGGTTTGGCGCGCAAGCCCGGCCCGGCGGACTGTTTGATACCCTCACCGCGGGCCAGCAAGACGCGCCCAGCGTGGCCGCGCATGACGTGCTGGCCCTGCTGCTCGCGGGCCTGTCCAGCATTTGGCCGGCACAAAACGCGATTAACGGCATCGCGCTGGGCGACTGCTGGCGCCACCCCGCTGTGGCGGGCGAAGGGCTAACTCAAGGCTGGATGCCTTTTCACAAGCTGTCGCAGTGGCTCACCTATTCGCTGCTGGAGCCGTTGGAGTGGGCCGGTGTGACGGTAACGGGCCTGGACGCATTGACCGGCCTGCCAGAGTACCGCAATGGCGGCCTGCTGCTTGACGCGGGTGTGCTGCAACTGAAGGACGTGGAGCTCGCCACGCGCAGTTATTGCGCAGGTGATCCGCTCATCGTAGAATGGCGCGCGTTGACGGTGGCCCTGCTTGACGAGCTTGCGCCGCTGGTGCGCACGCAACTGGGCCTGAGCGCCGAACAGATGCCGCTGGCCTGCGTGCTGGAAGGCGGCACCTGGGCCGCGGGCCGCGTGCTGGCACAGCGCTTGCGTGGGGGTTTACCGCCTCTACGCATTGAAAGTGATGGAACCGTATTTTGACAACTGCTGACTATTCCACGTTTTTCAAGTTTTCGAAGTTTTTACAGAGCCCCAAAAAATCACCATGAGCAACGTTCACCTGATTGACCACCCGCTGGTGCAGCACAAGCTGACCCTGATGCGCCGCAAGGACGCTTCCACCAACACCTTTCGTCGTCTGCTCAACGAAATCAGCGCGTTGATGGCCTATGAGGTCACGCGCGACATGCCGATGCAGAGCATCGAAATCGAAACACCGCTGGAAACCATGACATCCAGGGTCATTGACGGCAAGAAGTTGGTGTTTGTGTCCATCCTGCGCGCCGGCAACGGCATCCTGGAAGGCATGCTCAATGTGGTGCCTGGCGCTCGCGTCGGCCATGTGGGCCTGTACCGCGACCCGAAAACACTGGTGGCGGTGGAGTATTACTTCAAGATGCCGCACGACATGCACGAGCGCGACATCATCATCGTCGACCCGATGCTGGCGACCGGCAACTCGGCCATTGCGGCGGTGGAGCGACTCAAGGAGTTGAGCCCGAAGTCCATTAAGTTCGTCTGCCTGCTGACCTGCCCGGAAGGCCTTGCTGCCCTGCAGAAAGCGCACCCGGACGTGCCGATTTACACCGCCGCGATCGACCGCCAGCTCAACGACCACGGCTACATTCTGCCGGGCCTGGGCGATGCCGGTGACCGTATTTTCGGAACGAAATAAGCCTCTATCCCAATGGATACAGGAGCAAGAGACTATCATTTTTGTAGTAGTAGAGTAGTAGTTCACTTTAACCAGGAGAAATCATGATCCGCACCTTCCTCACCCGTCGCCACGCCGTGGCTCTTGCGGTCGCGTTGGCCGCAGCCACCCCAGGCCTGCTGATGGCGCAGGCCAAACCCAAGGTCGCCGGCATCTATACCGTGCCTTTTGAGCAGCAATGGGCTGGCCGCATTCACCAGGCGCTGAAGGCCGCTGAAGCACGCGGCGAAATTGAGTACAAAGCCACCGAAAACGTCAGCAACGCCGACTACGAGCGCGTCATGCGTGAGTACGCCACCGGCGGCAGCAACCTGATCGTCGGTGAAGCCTTTGCGGTCGAAACTGCTGCGCGCAAAGTCGCCAAGGACTTCCCTAAGACTTCCTTCCTGATGGGATCTTCAGGCAAACCGCAAGCGCCCAACTTTTCGGTGTTTGACAACTACATCCAGGAGCCAGCCTACCTGTCGGGCATGATCGCCGGCGGCATGACCAAGAGCAACAAGATCGGCCTAGTCGGCGGTTTCCCGATTCCGGAAGTCAACCGCCTGATGCACGGTTTTATGGCGGGCGCCAAAGAGGTCAACCCCAAGGTTACATTCAGCGTCAGCTTTATCAACAGCTGGTTTGACCCACCGAAAGCCAAGGAAGCCGCTTTTGCGATGATCGACAAGGGTGCCGACGTGCTCTATGCCGAGCGTTTTGGCGTCAGTGAGGCGGCCAAGGACAAAGGCAAGCTGGCGATTGGCAACGTGATTGACACCCAACCTCAGTACCCGGACACCGTGGTGGTCTCGGCGCTGTGGCATTTCGAGCCGGCAGCGGACCGGGCCATCAAGCTGGTCAAGGAAAGCAAGTTCACTGCCGAAGACTACGGCCCCTACGCGATGATGAAGCACAAGGGTTCCTCGCTGTCGCCACTGGGCACCTTTGAGAAAAAAGTGCCAGCTGACGTGGTGGCAAAAATGCGCGCGAAAGAAAAAGCCATTCTGGCCGGCAGCTTCACCGTCAAGGTGAATGACAGCCAACCTAAATCGACCGCAAAATAATGACTCCTCCCAGAAACGGCCTAACGGTCCTGGCCTGACCGCTGCTGCGCGCGTGGCAGAAGCTGCTTCGCCGCCGCCGGTGCTGCGGCTGTCCGGCATCAGCAAGCGTTTCGGCGCGCTGGTGGCGAATGACAGCATCTCGCTGCAACTGCAGGCAGGCGAGGTGCTGGCGCTCCTTGGCGAAAACGGTGCCGGTAAATCAACCCTGGTGTCCATCCTGTTCGGGCATTACGTTGCCGACACGGGCAGCATCGAGGTCTTCGGTCAGCCGCTGCCGCCGGGTAACCCCGCGGCGGCCCTGGCCGCCGGCATCGGCATGGTGCACCAGCATTTCACGCTGGCCGACAACCTCAGCGTGCTCGACAACGTGATGCTAGGCTCTGAACCCCTATGGCAGCCGTTCACGCGGCGCGCTGCAGCACGTGCCAGGCTGCTGGGCGTGGCGCAGCGTTTTGGCCTGACCGTACAGGCTGACGCCAGGGTTGGCAGTCTGTCGGTCGGTGAACGCCAGCGCGTCGAAATCTTGAAGGCACTGTACCGTGGCGCCCGCATCCTGATACTTGACGAGCCGACCGCCGTACTGACGCCGGCCGAGGCCGAGGCGCTGTTCGGCGTGCTGGGCCAGATGGTGGCCCAGGGTTTGTCGATTATTTTTATCAGCCACAAGCTCGGCGAGGTGCTGCGCGTGTCGCAGCGCGTGGCGGTGTTGCGGGGTGGGCGGCTGGTGGCCGAGGCGCGCGCCGCCGACACCACGCAGGCAGAGCTGGCGCAATGGATGGTGGGCCATGCCGTCACAGCGCCGACTACTGCCCGTGACAGCACCGCGCAGTCCGTTGGCGCCGAGGTCTGCGTGCTCGATGCCGTCAGCACCGCCCCGGCCGGGCGTGGACGAGGTGAAGGAGGCGACCGGCGAGACCGACTGGAGCAAGTGTCACTGAGCCTGCACAGCGGTGAGATTGTGGCGATTGCCGGGGTCTCGGGCAACGGTCAGGTCGCGTTGGCCGAACTGCTTTGCGGCACGCGACAAGCTGCATCGGGGCAGGTCACGCTACTCGGAAAACCGCTGCACGCCTCGCCTTCCTGGTTAGTGGCGCAGGGCGTGGCGCGCATCCCCGAAGACCGCCATGCCGTCGGCGTGATTGGCGACTTTCCCTTGTGGGAAAACGTGGTCTCTGAGCGTCTGCGCAGCCCGCTGTTTTCGCGCTGGTCATGGGTGCGGCAGCGGGCGGCACGCGCCCATGCACAGCGCGTGATGAAGGCCTTCGACGTGCGCGGCGGTGGCATCGATACGCCGGCTCGATCACTGTCGGGCGGCAACATGCAAAAACTGATTTTGGGTCGCGCACTGGTCAATCCGCACGGCCAACCAGCGCGCCTCATCATCGCGCACCAACCCACCTGGGGCTTGGACATCGGTGCCGTGGCCTATGTGCAAAACCAGCTGCTGGCGGCACGTGACGCCGGAGCCGCCGTGCTGCTGATTTCCGACGACCTCGACGAAGTGCTGGCGCTGGGCGACCGGGTGGCCGTGATGCACGCAGGCCGTCTCAGCGCAACTCGTCCCGCCGCTGAATGGACGCGAGAGGCCATTGGTCTGGCGATGGCAGGCGTGGAGACCAATCAAGCATGAGACTCGAAAAACGCACCCTCCCCTCTGCCGCAGCGCTGGTGTTCGCGCCGCTGGGTGCGGTGCTGTTCACGCTGCTGGTCAGCGCCCTGCTGGTGCTGTGGGCCGGCGCGCCGGTGGCAAAAACCTATGGGCTGCTGCTCCAGGGCGGCTTTGGCTCGGTGTTTGCACTCAGCGAAACCCTGACGCGCGCGATTCCACTGATCCTCACCGGCCTGGCGGCCACCGTCGCATTCAAGGCGCGGCTGTTCAACATTGGTGCCGAGGGGCAGCTGTATGCTGGCGCACTCGCGGCGGTGGCGGTCGGCGGTTTGCATGGCGGCACCGGCTTTGAGGTTTCCCCCTGGATTTTGTTTCCGCTGATGATGGCCGCCGCAGCGTTGGCCGGCGCGCTGCTGCTATTGGGACCGGCTCTGCTGAAAACCCGGCTCGGCGTGGATGAAGTCGTCACCACCTTGCTGCTGAACTTCATCATGCTGCTGGGGGTCTCGCTGATGCTGGACGGCCCGATGAAAGACCCGACGGCGTTGGGCTGGCCGCAAAGCGTGGCGCTGAAAAGCGATCTTGAGCTTGGCAAGCTGGTGGCGCAAACCCGCCTGCACACCGGCCTGCTGTGGGCTGCGGCCTTGGCCGTCGCCTTGTGGGCCTTGCTCAAATACAGCGTGCCGGGGTTTGACATCCGCGCCGTCGGTGCCAACCCGCGCGCCGCCGCCTTTGCCGGCGTGCCGGTCACGCGCACCGTGGTGATGGTGGCCATGCTGTCGGGCGCCCTGGCCGGTCTTGCCGGGGCCATCGAAGTGGCAGGCCGCACCGGCTACGTCACGCTGGACATGTCACCGGGCTATGGCTACAGCGGCATCGTGATCGCCATGCTGGCGGCCCTGCACCCGCTGGGCGTGCTGGCGGCCAGCGTGTTTGTGGCAGGCGTGCTGGTCGGCGCCGACAGCATGAGCCGCGCCGTCGGCGTGCCGACCTATATCGCCGACGTCATCGTCGCGGCCTCGCTGATCTCGGTGCTGGTGGCCACGCTGCTGACGCAATACCGGGTGAAACTGAAATGAAAACAGCCGCGTCATGACGGATCTGCTCGACATCCTTGCCAACCCGTCGTTCTGGACGGCGGTGTTGCGCATTGCCACGCCGCTGATTTTGGGCACGCTGGGCGTTTTGCTGTGTGAGCGCGCCGGCGTGCTGAACCTGGGCATTGAAGGCATTCTGGTCGCCGGCGCGTTTACTGGCTGGTTGGCGGTTTACCTGGGCGCATCGCTGTGGGCCGGGGTCGGTGTAGCAGCCCTCACCGGCGCGGCGTTTGGCTTGCTGCATGCGGGGCTGACGGTCGGGCTGGCGCTGTCGCAACACGTCTCGGGCCTGGGCATCACTCTGCTCGCCACCTCGCTGAGCTATTTCGCTTACCGCGTCAATTTTCCCAAGGTCAGCACGCCGCCCACCATCACGCCTTTTGCTGAAATGACTTGGCTGCCGCTGCCGATTTTGCAGCACCAGACAGCGCTGACCTTGCTGGCCCTGCTGCTGGTGCCCGCTATCAGCTATGTCTTGTACCGAACGCCCGCAGGCCTGGCGGTGCGCATGGTCGGCGAAAACCCTCAAGCGGCCGAGGGCCAGGGCATCTCGGTCGCCGGCACGCGCACCGCGGCCATCGTGGCCGGCTCCGCTTTGATGGGCGTGGCCGGTGCGTTTCTGACGCTGTCGGCTTTCAACGCGTTTTTCTTCAACATGATCAACGGACGCGGCTGGATTTGTATTGCGTTGGTGGTGTTTGCCTCGTGGCGGCCGGGCAAGGCCTTGCTGGGCGCCTTGCTGTTTGCTTTTTTTGATGCGCTGCAACTGCGGCTACAGCAATCCGGCTCTGCCGCGCTACCCTACCAGCTCTACCTGATGCTGCCTTACGTGCTGTCGATCGTGGCGCTGGTGCTGGTGGCGCGCAAAGCCAGTTACCCTCAGGCCCTGATGAAACCTTATCGCAAGGGCGAACGCTGATGCCAACATTCGGGATTCACCATGCTTGATCTACTGATAACCAACGCCACGCTACCCGACGGCCGCACCGGCATGTCCGTCGCCGTGCAGGACGGCCGCATCACCGAGGTGGGCCAGGGCCTGCAAGCGCCCGCGCATGAAACCATTGACGCAGTTGGCTACCTGCTTACCCCGCCGTTTTGCGACCCGCACTTCCACATGGACGCCACGCTCAGCTATGGCCTGCCGCGTGTTAACGAAAGCGGCACCCTGCTGGAAGGCATCACGGTGTGGGGCGAGCTCAAGCCCACGCTCAAGGCCGAAGCCATCATCGAGCGCGCCCTGGCCTACTGCGACTGGGCGGTGGCCAAGGGCCTGCTGGCCATTCGCAGCCATGTGGACACGAGTGATGCGAGCCTGCTTCCCGTCGAAGCACTATTGGAAGTCAGGCGCCGCGTCGCGCCCTACATCGATCTGCAACTGGTCGCCTTTCCGCAAGACGGCGTGCTGCGATCAAAAGGCGGCGTGGAGAACCTGAAACGCGCGCTCGACATGGGCGTGGACATCGTCGGCGGCATTCCGCACTTTGAGCGAACCATGGCCGAAGGCGCGGCCAGCGTCAAGCTGCTGTGCGAGATCGCGGCCGAGCGGGGCCTGCTAGTGGACATGCACTGCGACGAAAGCGACGACCCGCTGTCGCGCCACATCGAAACCCTGGCCTTCGAGGCGCAGCGCCTGGGCTTGCAGGGCCGCGTCACCGGCTCGCACTGCTCCAGCATGCACAGCATGGACAACTACTACGTCAGCAAGCTGATTCCGCTGATTGCCGAGAGTGGTGTGAGCGTCATCGCGAACCCGCTGATCAACATCACCCTGCAGGGCCGTCACGACAGCTACCCCAAGCGCCGCGGCATGACCCGCGTGCCCGAGTTGATGGCAGCAGGCGTCAACGTCGCCTTCGGCCATGACTGCGTGATGGACCCCTGGTACGGCATGGGCTCGGGCGACATGCTCGAAGTGGCGCACATGGGCCTGCACGTGGCACAAATGACCAGCCAGAACGGCATACGCGCCTGCTTTGACGCGGTGACGACGAATGCGGCGAAGGTGATGCACTTGCCCGGCTATGGTCTGGAGCCGGGCTGTGAGGCGAGCTTTGTGCTGCTACAGGCGCGGGACAGCATCGAGGCGATCCGGCTGCGGGCCACACGGCTGAAGGTTTTTCGCCGTGGCAAGCTGCTGGCTCACACCCCGGCAGCTACGGCTTCGCTACATTTGCCTGGACGGCCAGGCGAGACGACATTACTGCATGCAGGGCTAGGGGCATACCCTTAATCCTGCCCCTTCCCTGAGTATTTTCTGAGTATTCCCTGAGTAAGGCGCAAGTCACAGCCAGCGACTAAAATGATGGCAATCCAAGGAGCGTTGCAGCGAAACCATTGTTTCGTCAGGCTTGGGTTACGGGTGGTTCTGTTCAGGAACTCCCGCAGCAACGACGCTCACCTTCACTGCAAAGTGCTCTCAAGGTGAGTTATGTCTGAAATCGGAAACCAACAACTTGTTCCCCCCATGAAGCTGTCCGGCCTTGAGCCGTTTACGATTGGCCCCGACTATTCAGTTGAGGACAGAGCTGAAGGTCTGTCCCCAAGGACTTTGTTTGTCAACATCGGCGAGCGCACCAACGTCACTGGCTCGAAGGCCTTTGCGCGGATGATTTTGAATGGCGAGTTCGATGCGGCGCTGGCAGTGGCCAGGCAGCAGGTTGAAAACGGCGCGCAGATCATCGACATCAACATGGACGAGGCCATGCTCGACAGCCAGGCCGCGATGGTTCGCTTTTTGAACCTAATCGCCAGTGAGCCCGATATTTCGCGCGTACCCATCATGATCGACAGCTCTAAGTGGAGCGTGATCGAAGCCGGCCTGCGCTGCATCCAGGGCAAGGGCATTGTCAATTCAATTTCCATGAAGGAAGGGCTGGAGCCTTTCCTGCACCAGGCCAAGTTGCTCAAGCGCTATGGTGCGGCGGCGGTGGTGATGGCGTTTGACGAAAAAGGCCAGGCTGACACCTACGAGCGCAAGATTGAAATTTCCGAACGCGCTTACCGCGTGCTGGTGGACGAGTTGGATTTTCCGCCCGAAGACATCATTTTTGACCCGAACATTTTTGCCATTGCGACGGGTATTGAAGAGCACAACAACTACGCGGTGGACTTTATCAACGCCACGCGCTGGATCAAACAAAACTTGCCTGGCGCCAAGGTGTCGGGCGGCGTGTCCAACGTGTCCTTCAGCTTTCGCGGCAACGACCCGGTGCGTGAAGCGATTCATACGGTTTTTCTGTACCACGCCATCAAGGCGGGCATGGACATGGGTATCGTCAACGCCGGCATGGTTGGCGTGTATGACGACCTGGAGCCAACGCTGCGTGAGCGGGTTGAAGACGTGGTCCTCAATCGCCAGCCGGCATACAAACCCGGCGAGCAGGAACTCACGCCTAGCGAGCGCCTGATCGAAGTGGCTGAAACGGCAAAGAGCGGCGCGAAAGACGACAGCAAGAAGTACGAATGGCGCGCCCTGCCGGTGCGCCAGCGCCTTTCACATGCTTTGGTGCATGGCATGAACGAGTTCATCACCGAAGACACCGAAGAGGTGTATCAGGCCATTTTGCTTGAAGGCGGCCGTCCGCTGCATGTGATTGAAGGCCCGCTGATGGATGGCATGAACGTCGTCGGCGATCTGTTCGGCCAAGGCAAAATGTTTTTGCCGCAAGTGGTTAAAAGCGCCCGCGTGATGAAGCAGGCCGTGGCGCATTTGCTGCCCTACATTGAAGCTGAAAAACTGTTGCTGGAAGCCGCAGGCGGCGACGTTAAGACCAAGGGCAAGATCATCATCGCCACCGTCAAGGGCGACGTACACGACATTGGTAAAAACATCGTGACCGTGGTTTTGCAATGCAACAACTTCGAGGTCGTGAACATGGGCGTGATGGTGCCTTGCCACGAGATACTGGGGCGCGCCAAGGTTGAAGGTGCTGACATTGTCGGATTGAGCGGACTCATCACGCCCAGCCTGGAAGAGATGCAGTATGTGGCGGCCGAGATGCAGAAGGACGACCATTTCCGCCTCCGCAAAATCCCGCTGCTGATTGGTGGTGCCACCACCAGCCGTGTGCATACAGCGGTGAAGATTGCGCCGCATTACGAAGGCCCGGTGGTGTATGTGCCCGACGCATCGCGCAGTGTCAGCGTGGCGCAAAGCTTACTCTCAGACAACGCCACCCAATACATTGATGCGCTGAATGCCGATTACGTCAAGGTGCGGACCCAGCACGCGAATAAAAAGCAGCCGCCGATGTGGCCACTGGCCAAGGCACGCGCCAACGCCACACCGATTGACTGGACGACTTACACGCCGCCCGTGCCGAAGTTCATCGGCCGGCGCGTGTTCAAGAATTTTGATCTGGCCGAGTTGGCTGAATTCATTGACTGGGGGCCTTTCTTTCAAACTTGGGATTTGTCCGGGCCTTTCCCGGCGATTTTGAAAGACGAAGTCGTCGGCACGGAGGCGGTGCGCGTCTATGCCGATGCCAAGCGCATGCTCAAGCGCCTGATCGACGGGCGCTGGCTGACGGCCAGCGGCGTGATGGGCCTGTACCCCGCCAACAGCGTGGGTGATGACATCGAGATCTACACCGACGAGTCGCGCAGCGAAGTCGCCATGACCTGGTACGGCCTGCGCCAGCAAAGCGAAAAAACAGCGCTCGACCGCGTTATGCGTCCCAGTCGCTGCCTGGCTGACTTCATCGCACCCAAAGCGGTCCAGAAGTCGGATTACATCGGCCTGTTTGCCGTTACTGCCGGTCTGGGCGCTGAAAAGAAAGAAAAGTATTTTCAGGACGACCACGACGACTACTCGTCCATCATGCTCAAGGCGCTGGCTGACCGGCTTGCAGAGGCGTTTGCAGAAAGCCTGCACAAGCGGGTGCGAGAAGACCTGTGGGGTTACGCCGCATCTGAAGCCTTGAGCGTTGAGGACATGATTGGCGAAAAATATCGCGGCATACGCCCGGCACCTGGCTACCCGGCCTGCCCTGACCACAGCGTGAAAAAAGACATGTTCGAGTTGCTTAAAGCCGACGACATCGGCATGACGCTGACCGAGAGCCTGGCCATGCTACCGGCCGCCAGCGTCAGCGGCTTTTACCTGAGCCACCCGGACAGCACCTACTTCAACGTCGGCAAGATCGGCAATGACCAGTTGCAGGACTTGGCCCAGCGGCGTGGCGAGCGGGCAGAAGACTTGCAGCGGCTACTGGCACCCAACCTTTAGGGTACTAATGCGCCGCCTTCAACGCGCGCCGATACTGCACCGCCTCGGCCACGTGGGTCACTTGCACGCTACGTGCGCCGACCAAATCGGCAATCGTGCGGGCAACCTTCAAGCAGCGGTGAATACTGCGACCTGACCAGCCTAAGCGTGTCGCAGCGGTGTTCAAAAATTTTGCCGCAGCTTCGTCGAGCTGGCATTGCTCGTCAATCGCCTGGCCCTCGAGCGCCTGATTGGTACTGCCTTGACGAGCTATCGCACGCTCCCTGGCCTTGACCACCCGCAGGCGAATCGCATCGGTGCTTTCGCCGGGTGGCGTGTTGATGAGCTCGTCAGCGGCGAGCGCGCCGACTTCGACATGCAGGTCAATCCGGTCCAGCAATGGCCCGCTGAGTTTGCCCTGGTAGCGCGACACCTGGTCGGGCGAGCAGCGGCAGGCCCGCAGGCTGGAGCCCAGGTAACCGCAGGGGCAGGGGTTCATGGCGGCAATCAGCTGGAAGTGCGCCGGAAATTCGGCCCGCTGCGCTGCGCGTGAGATGGTGATGTGGCCGGACTCCAGCGGCTCGCGCAGCGCTTCAAGTGCCGCCCTTGGAAATTCGGGCAGCTCGTCAAGAAACAAAACGCCTCGGTGTGCCAGCGATATTTCACCCGGGCGTGGTGGTGAGCCGCCGCCAACCAGGGCCACGGCACTGGCGGTGTGGTGCGGTGCGCAGGTTGGCCTGACAGCCCATTGGTCGAGTGAAAAACGCCCGCCTAGTGAGGCAACGGCGGCGCTCTCGAGCGCTTCTTCGGTGGTCATGGCGGGCAGCAGGCCGGCAAAGCGTTGCGCCAGCATCGACTTGCCCGAGCCGGGCGCACCCATCATCAGCACGCTGTGGCCACCGGCTGCAGCAATTTCCAGCGCGCGCCGTGCTGCGGCCTGGCCTTTGACGTCGGCCATGTCCTTGTACGGTGTGACCGGCGCTTTCTGCTCAGCCTGTACCCGGCTCCAGCCGCCCGATATGTCGGGTGTCGTGTCGCCGGGCAAAAACTGCCTGACCACATCCATCAAATGCTGGGCCTGGTAGATCTCGGCACCGGGCACAAGGCTTGCCTCTTGCGCACTGCTTTCGGGTAACACCAGTTTCGGCGCTGGACCGGTTTGAGAGGGCAAGCCACGGTTAATCGCCAAGCTCATCGCTAAAGCGCCGCGCACAGCCCGCAAATCCCCGCCTAATGAGAGTTCGCCGGCAAACTCGTAGCCGTACATTTTTTTCGAATCAATTTGCCCACTGGCCGCCAGAATGCCCAGCGCAATCGGCAAATCAAATCGGCCTGAATCTTTGGGCAAGTCTGCAGGCGCGAGATTGACGGTGATTCTTTTGTTGCCCGGAAACTCCAGCCCCGAGTTCTGGATGGCCGAGCGTACCCGCTCGCGCGCTTCCTTAACTTCGGTTTCGGCCAGCCCCACCAGCGTGAAGCTGGGCAGCCCGTTGGCCAGGTGAACTTCCACCGATACCGGCCTGGCCTCCATGCCAAGCAGCGCGCGACTATGCACTAAAGACAGGCTCATCAGGGACTTCCTTTTTATAAAAATGCATCAAAAGCGGGCGTTAGGAGGGCCAACTTGGTGCATCACTGTTTCCAGTGGTTTTTATGCGACGTTACCTCTAATTCCATTTTCAGATCGATACGAGATTAGGCGCGAAGCCGCAGACAGTGCTGTAGCACGGCAAGGCGAAGCAACAACATATCGTATTGATCTGGAAATGGAATAACGCGCCATAGATGTTACGGGTAGACACCGAGGGTAGACGGCAAACGTCTTGAAGGCATGTGATATTTTTGGCACGGTAAGTGCTTGTCGCATACACCAAGGCGGCAAGCCTCGAGTTTGCCGCCCCTTTTAACAATCCTGGAGGAAACCTGACCATGAAACTCGTAACCGCCATCATCAAACCGTTCAAGCTCGATGAAGTGCGCGAGGCGCTCTCCGCCATCGGCGTGCAGGGCATCACCGTAACCGAAGTCAAGGGCTTTGGCCGCCAAAAAGGCCATACCGAGCTGTACCGCGGTGCCGAGTACGTGGTCGACTTTTTACCCAAGGTCAAGATTGAAGCGGCCGTCTCTGACGACCTGGTTGACCGCGTGATCGAGGCTGTTGAAGGCGCGGCCCGCACCGGAAAAATCGGTGACGGGAAGGTGTTTGTATACAACCTTGAGCAAGTCGTGCGTATCCGTACCGGTGAGACCGGCAAAGAAGCTTTGTGAAAGCAAGCTCTGTCCCCAACTATTCGAGAGAACACTAACATGAAAAAATTACTTGTTACCCTGGCGCTGGGACTGAGCCTGCTCACCGGTGCTGCTGCCGCACTGGCACAAGCCCCGCAAGCGGACCCCTACGCCTCTGCGCCCGCTGAAGCCAAGTCCGCCCCTGCAGCGACGGTGGCCCCTGCTGCAGCCATGGCCGCACCTGCCCCGCCTGCCGCCCCCGCCCCCGCATTGGTTCCCAACAAGGGCGATACCGCCTGGATGATGGTGTCAACCATGCTGGTCATTCTGATGACCATTCCCGGCCTGGCACTGTTCTACGGCGGCCTGGTGCGCAGCAAAAACATGCTGTCGGTACTGATGCAGGTCATGGTCACTTTTTCGATGGTCGTGGTGCTGTGGTTTATCTACGGCTACAGCCTGGCTTTCACCGAAGGCAACGCGTTCTTCGGCGGCTTTGACCGGCTGTTCATGAAAGGCATCTGGGACAACGCGGCTGGCACCTTCGCCAACGCGGCGACCTTCAGCAAAGGCGTCGTGATTCCTGAAATCGTGTTTGCAGCCTTCCAGGCCACCTTTGCCGGCATCACTTGCGCGCTCATCGTCGGCGCCTTTGCCGAACGCATGAAGTTCGCCGCCGTGCTGATGTTCATGGTCATCTGGTTCACCTTCAGCTATGCGCCGATGGCTCACATGGTCTGGTTCTGGATGGGCCCGGACGCCTACACCGTCAAGGAAGTGGTCGATGAAATGAGCTCCAAAGCCGGCTACATCTGGCAGTCAGGTGCGCTTGATTTTGCCGGCGGTACCGTTGTGCATATCAACGCCGCTGTTGCTGGCTTGGTCGGCGCCTACATGCTCGGCAAGCGAATTGGCTACGGCAAAGAGGCCATGGCTCCTCACAGCCTGACCTTGACCATGGTCGGTGCTGCACTGCTGTGGGTTGGCTGGTTTGGTTTCAATGCCGGCTCTGCGCTGGAAGCCAATGGCTTCGCGGCCCTGGCTTTCATCAACACCTTGGGTGCTACCGCTGCGGCTGTGCTGGCCTGGTGTGTCGGTGAAGCACTGATGCGCGGCAAGGCTTCGATGCTGGGTGCAGCATCTGGTGCAGTAGCTGGCCTGGTGGCGATCACGCCGGCAGCCGGCAACGTCGGCATCGGCGGCGGCCTGATCATCGGCCTGGTCGCAGGTTTCGCCTGCCTCTGGGGCGTCAATGGTCTGAAGAAAATGCTCGGTGCAGACGATTCGCTCGACGTGTTCGGCATACACGGTATCGGCGGTATTTTGGGTGCGCTGTTGACGGGCGTGTTCAACTCCCCAAGCTTGGGCGGCCCCGGCTACGTGGCCGACTGGGTCACGGCGACCATGGTGACGGCGGCCGACTACTCGATCGTTTCCCAGGTCTGGATCCAGCTCAAGGCCGTGCTAATCACGGTTGTCTGGTCGGGTGTGGTGTCGTTCATCGCCTACAAGGTTGTTGACCTCACCATCGGCTTGCGCGTCAGTGAAGAAGACGAGCGCGAAGGCCTCGACATCACATCGCACGGTGAAACTGCTTACAACCGTTGATATAGATCAACGATCGTATTGCAATCAGCCCGCTGGCCTAAGTCAGCGGGCTTTTTTTTGGCTTGCAAAAACCGCACAGGCAGCGTTCAAAAAAATCAATGCAAGCCTCGACTGGGCGACGTACCATCCTAGGCATGTCTTCATTTTCAAATATTGATGCCCCTGATTCCCTGAATTTGCTCACTGAGATGATAGAGCGCATACGTGCGGCTGCGGCTAGCGCGTCGCCCCTGAGAATTCGCGGTGGCGGCAGCAAGGACTTTTACGCGCAGGCGCTTCACGGCGAGATCCTCGACACCACAGCGCTCTCTGGCGTGGTCAGTTACGAGCCCAGCGAGCTGGTGGTGACCGCGCTTGCTGGCACACCGCTGGCCGAACTGGAGGCCTTGCTGGCGACCCAGGGCCAGTGCCTGCCGTTTGAGCCGCCGCACTTTGGTAGCCCCGACCGGAGCACCGTAGGCGGCATGGTTGCCAGCGGTCTGAGCGGCCCTGCGCGCGCCAGCGTCGGCGCGGTGCGCGACTACGTGCTGGGGCTCAAGCTCATCAACGGGCGGGGCGAGCATCTGACATTTGGCGGTCAGGTGATTAAAAACGTGGCCGGCTATGACGTCTCGCGTTTGATGGTCGGCGCTATGGGCACGCTGGGTTTAATCACCGAGGTGAGCTTGAAGGTACTGCCAATAGCACCGGCAGAGGCCACGTTGCAGTTCGAGTGCTCGCAGGCCCAAGCGCTTGCGTGGCTGAATGCCTGGGGTGGCCTGCCCCTGCCGCTCAACGCAAGCTGCTGGGTCGATGACAAGGCGGACAATGGTGTTGGCACGCTCACCCTGCGCCTGCGTGGCGCGCGTGCGGCGGTGGATGCGGCCTGCAAAACCTTGGGTGGGCAGCGCCAAAACAACGCCGACAACGTCGACAACGCCGAAGTAGCGGCAGACTGGCAGGCTTGCCGTGACCAGCAACTGCCCTGGTTTAAAGAACGCAGCGACGCACAAGACCTGTGGCGCTTGTCGGTGCCGCAGACAACGCCAGCCATGCCGGCGATGCTTGGAATGAGCGCTTTCGGCTCGCCCTTGATCGAATGGCACGGCGGCCTGCGCTGGGTGCGCGCCGACGCAGCGCAAGCGCAGCAACTGCGCGAGGCGGCCAAAAGTGCCGGTGGCCATGCTACGCTTTTCATCGCTGGAAACACTCATGAACAGGGCATTACAGCCGTATTTGATACTTTAAAACCGCCCCTAGATCGGATTCATCACGAGCTAAAGCGTGAGTTTGACCCCGCAGGTATCTTCAATCCGGGCCGCATGTACCCAGCCTTTTAGGCATCAACCACCCCATGCAAACCAAGCTCTCTCCCGAATTCAAAAATACAGCCGACGGCATGGAGGCCGAAGCGATTTTGCGCAAGTGCGTGCATTGCGGTTTTTGCAACGCCACCTGCCCAACCTACCAGTTGCTCGGCGACGAACTCGATGGCCCGCGTGGCCGCATCTACCTCATCAAACAGGTGCTCGAAGGCGAGCTAGCCACGCGCAAAACGCAGCTGCACCTGGACCGCTGCCTGACCTGCCGCAACTGCGAAACCACTTGCCCCAGCGGCGTGCAGTATGGCCACCTCATCGACATTGGCCGCAAGCTGGTGGATGAACGCGTTGCGCGGCCTAGCGCTGAAAAGGCATTGCGCTGGGCTTTGAAAGAAGGCCTGCCCTCGCCCCTGTTTGCGCCCGCCATGAAACTGGGTCAGGCCGTGCGTGGTCTGTTGCCTGATTCGCTCAAAGCCAAGGTGCCGCCGCGTCAACATGCCGGGGTACGCCCGACCCGCCAGCACGCCCGAAAAATGCTGATGTTGGAAGGCTGCGTGCAACCCGTCATGATGCCCAACATCAACAACGCCACCATGCGCGTGCTGGATGCCGCCGGTATTGAAGTCATCAGCGCCGCTAAAGCGGGCTGCTGCGGCGCGGTAAAGTTTCACCTCAATGACCAGGACGGCGGCAAGCAAGAGATGCGGCGCAACATTGATGCCTGGTGGCCGTATGTCGATTCAGGGGGCGGGAGTGGTGTTGAGGCGATTGTGATGAACGCATCGGGCTGCGGTGTGACTGTAAAAGAGTATGGCCACATCCTGAAAGACGACCCGGTTTATGCCGCCCGGGCGGCGCGCATCAGCGCCTTGACGCGCGACCTGAGCGAGCTGCTGCCAGATCTGGTGCAGGCCTTGCGTGAAAAAGTATCTAGCAAGGCCGGCAACATCGCTTTTCACCCACCCTGCACCCTGCAACACGGCCAGCAACTGCGCGGAGGTGTTGAGCAGCACCTGGGCGCTTTAGGCTTTGACATCAAGGTGGCCAGCTGCGAAGCACACCTGTGCTGCGGCTCGGCCGGTACTTATTCCGTCTTGCAACCCGATCTCGCCTACCAGCTGCGCGACCGCAAGCTGGCAAACCTGGGCGAGATGAAGCCGGAAGTGATCGTGTCGGCCAACATCGGCTGCATCACGCACCTGCAAAGCGGCACCGCCACGCCGGTCCGGCATTGGATTGAGGTGCTGGATGAGGCGCTGAACGTATGAAGCCAGGCAAGCGTCAATAGCTGCGCTTGAAACTCATACTGACGATAACCCGGTTGTAATTGCTCAGAGGCAGGGTGGAGTTGTTTTTCTCGTAGCCCAATTCGAGTACGGGTGTCAAACCACCGATTCGCAGGGTGCTGGGCTCGATGTTCAGCGTGATGTTCCGGCGCCTGTCCTTGCGACGGATTTCAAAAAAGGGATCGGGTGCAGCATGCTGACGAGTCGAGCTTGACCCCTTCATCTGGAATTTTGTGCCTATGGATGAGGCGTAATAAGTACCCGTCAATCCGATGCTGTTGCCTGAGTAGGAATAGGCTTGTTCTTTAGCGCGGCCAGTATCCCACCCCAGTTCAACACCTGCGATAAAAAATGCTGCCAAGGCTTTCTCTGCCACCAGCCGGTAGTTCGAAAGAGTGCTGTTCTGATATTCGTAGATCGGGTACTCAATGACGCCATGGCGGAGCTCATTGCTCCACCGCCAGCCAGCCTGATTTTCGATCACATGGAGCCCAGTGAGCCATGTGTAGCGGTGAAGCGGCTCGCCCCCCGTGTCCATGCTCTCGTGCGAGACCTTCAATTCAATGCGGGGTTCGAAGCCCAATCGATACGCCATATGGGCGTCAAAACCGGCTTTGTTCATTGCCGGATCACCGTAATGCGTGCCCAACAGTCCCGCGCTGGCAATCCAGCGCCGTGACGGGTCGATCCCCTTGCTGGCCAGCAGCCTGTAATTTATCCCCCATTTGGGGCTGGTGTCAAACTGCGGCTTGTACTCAAAAGGCAGACCGAACAGGTTGAAAGTCCGCACACCCGGAATCGCTCTAGGGTTGCTGTCACGCACCAGTGAAAAGGAATAATCCACGCGCCCTTGAGCCAAAGAGATGTCTTCCAGAAAAACGTTGATTTTTTCCCTAACCGGCAGTGGGGGTGCTGTGGCAAGAACGTCCTTGAAAAGGGCCTGGGCCTTGTCATAGTCCTGACTCAGATAGGCAGCCCGCGCCCATTCGAGCCGAACCCGCTCGCTGCCGGTTGCGGCGTAGAGCTGTTCAAACACCTGCGCGGCTGCAGCGTAATCGTGATCGAGCAAAAGTTGCAATCCCTGTTCAAAGCGGATCTGCGGTGGCGTTGCGGCAGACGGCTGGGAATACGCCGAGCGGGAAACCAGCAGCAGCGCAAATACGGCAGCCCAAGCTGCCACTTGGTATCCAGGCTGCAACTGCAGCCTGGATCGAACGGATAATTTCAACGCTTCCCGCCAAAAGCTCCGAGGTAACCCGTGCTGCCGTTGGTAAGACCGAAGGTACCACCAATTTCTTGCGCCGTAGGCCCATAGAATTTGCCCGTTGCCGTGCCGGACATGGCCGCATTGGACGGCCCGCCGCCCACAGTCGTCACACTGCCAGTGAACTGGTTTACGCCAGCACTGTAGGTCAGCGTGCCGGACATGTTCAGATTCGAGTTGGCTGTAGAGCTGATCAAGTCGGTGGAGGTCGCTGTGTTACTGGTTGCAAACGCAATGGAACGTGTGCCGAAGTTAGCCGTGGCGGTCATGTTAGATCCAGTGAAGAATGGAACCCCGCTGCTGTCGACGTACCGTCCTCCACTGACACCAACATAGGAACCGGTACCCGATACTGGAATAGCAGAGCCAGCGGTTTCAGCACCGACGGTAGCTGCTCCTATGGTGCCGCTACCCGTTCCGGCGCCAGTGGTCCAGACCCCAAAAGACTGGTAGTCCCACCCATAGGCTTCCGGACGGGCTGCTAAATAATATTTTTGGCCATTTGCTGTTACCCCGACTAGTGTAGTGTTTCACTCTGTTTGAACCGTTTTGAGTTTTTCCCTGGCACGTATGACCTTTCGCAAGATGTCACGAGCACTCTTGGTCCAGATGAAGGGTTTGGGGTTCTCGTTATGCATGCCCAC
>Ga0209491_10003545_pt1 | contig 25580 bp, 20 predicted proteins | sample BON02_FD_187213 | JGI IMG/M metagenome (GOLD analysis project Ga0209491, IMG submission 187213) | Freshwater microbial communities from Lake Bonney liftoff mats and glacier meltwater in Antarctica - BON-02 (SPAdes) (version 2) | ecosystem: Environmental > Aquatic > Freshwater > Ice > Glacier...
CGTTATTTCAATAAACGAAAAAGGCTGAACAAAAGTTCAGCCTTAAAGTCGAGATGACAGTCCCGAAACATCGGGAAAATCTGTAACATATTATTTCGATAAACAAAAAAGGCGGAACAAAAATCCAACCTTAAAGTCGGGATGACAGTCCCGAAACATCGGGAGAACCTGCAACATGTTATTTCAATAAACAAAAAAAGCTGAACAAAAGTTCAGCCTTAAAGTCGGGATGACAGTCCCGAAACATCGGGAGAACCTGCAACATGTTATTTCAATAAACAAAAAAGGCTGAACAAAAGTCCAGCCTTAAAGTCGGGATGACAGTCCCGAAACATCGGGAAAATCTGTAACATATTATTTCGATAAACAAAAAAGGCTAAACAAAAATTCAACCTTAAAGTCGGGATGACAGAACTAACTTTATATATATAATCAACTGTTAAACAGTGTTTTAAAGGTTTCATTTCGAATGACACACCGAATGGTACATCAAAGTCAAAGAGAGCTAATTAAGCACAAATTATATTTGTTCTTACTAATTGTAAATATTCAATTTTAAAAAGAAATAATTTCAATTTTTCAATAAATATAAAATTGTGTATCCAGTTATAATTCAGCAAGAAATTAAATCTTGAATAATAGAATTAAACTTATTAAATTTCTTGATTATTGTATAAAGTAAAGGAAAATTTCCAATTACTAATAATTACGAAAAACGACTATTGTATATTATGCAAAACCAATTAAAGGATTCACTACTCTTGAGGTATTTTTATATCATATCTTTTAATTAAATTACAGAAAAGAGTTCTTATAATATGGTTTATTTTGAATAGGTAAGTACTGTCAAAATTGTAGATATCACATAAATTCAAACCAAAAAAAATATCTTCTTTGATAACTAGTATTTTTCTATTAATAATTAAATACAAATTATCAATATTAAAATTATGCAAATATATCGATATCGAAATTTAGAGAACATGAATGGTAGGTAGGTCCAAAAAAGACACCTAGCCAAGATTTAGCAGCCATTATAACTAAAACAACTGGTAACTAATACTTTCTTTTTATTGATCATGTTTTTTTCCACGTTATTAGGGCTAATAAAACCGATAAACTAGCAGCACCAATCCAAAAAACAGATATAGTTTCAAAACTATAAAGTGTTTCTCCATTTACAATGGACTTATTATTTTCTATAAGATAACCGCTAGCAATGTCTTGTATACCCGCTGCTGCATAACTCATAATGCCAACAATACCTAAAGCAGCTCCCGAAGCTTTTTTTGAGGCAATGTCCACAGCCATAAGGCCACCTAAATAACAAATAAGCGCGCCTATAGCCAATCCAAAAATAACCATGCTCATTATATCCAACCACCATATTTTTTCTGGAATAAGTAAAACAAGAGATAAAGCAATAACATTCATCATACCAAAAATTAAAGCAGGTGCATTTCTCCGACCTTTAAAAAAATTATCAGATACAAAACCGGAAGATGCTGTTCCTAAAATACCACAAACAGCACTTACGGCAACCAAACTGTTTGCTTCGGTTAAAGAGTAGCCCTTAGCAGCTTCAAAATAGTAAGGCCCCCAACTGTTTATAGCATATCTTGAAATATACATAAATGCACTAGACATAGCCAAAACCCATACGTATGGATTCTTCAAAACTGCTTTCTGCTCCTCCCAAGTAGATGTCTTTTCTTTTCTAAAATCTTTATTTACTGGTTTAAGACCTTTACTTTCCGGGGAATCATGAAAAAAAAACGAAATCATAAATGCCCCTAAAAGACCAACTATTGCGGCAGCTCTAAAACCCCATTCCCATCCAAAATAAGATACAACCGCCGCTGTTAATATATAAGTCAATGCTTCACCAATGTTATGACTGGTACTCCAGAATCCATAAAAACTTCCTCTTTCTTTATCAGTATACCACCTTGACAAGGATACCACGCATGAAGGGGCTCCCATAGATTGTACCCAACCATTTACTCCCCAACAGATAGCAAAAAATAGAAAAGTGTCTGTGAAACCCATTATTAAATTAGCTAAGGCAGATATTAAAAGACCTGTTGCCATAAAACGTTTAATATTACTATAGTCTGCTAAAAAACCATTTGATAACTTACCAATAGCATAAGAAAAAAATAATGCCGAACCTATAATTCCTAATTCCGATTCTGTTAAGATGCCAGCATCAACAATTGGTTTTTTAACTACATTCAGACTAAGTCTGCACACGTAATATAATCCGTAGCCCAATGTAGCTGAAATAAATACTTGCCACTTCAGTTTTTTATAAAAGAATTGTTGATCCGTTGTTACTAGATTAAAATCTAAAGGTTTTGATTTTTTAAAATATTGTAACATTCTGAATATTTTATGTTATTTGCGAAGTTGCTTAGCTAGTAAAAAAAAACGCAACGAATAACTCCGCTGCGCTTTAAACTCAACTAACTCAAAAGATAAAGACAAGTTTAACGTCTAATGACCGTAACTACCTAATTTTTTTCTTTTTAAATAGTCAATTAATAATAAAGGATGATCAGTCTGAATAATGGTAGGCTTCAAAGCAATAACACTATCCATTGACGCTGTATTACCCAAAATAAAATCATCATCTTCATCCCATAAAGTATTTACAAATATTAACTCTCCTTTTTTAAGCATCCAATCCATATTGCCTTCTGTAAAACTTTCATCCGTAAAATGTTGTAGTTGTGATTTAGTATTTTCCAGATAAAATAAAATATCTTCTTTAGTCTTTGATAATGGTAGTACTGCATACAATGAGTCTATAGCAATCATTTCTTGTACTTTATTCTTTTTCCCTATGAAGGAAATCACATCATGAGCCATACCAATTGATTTTAACAAATCATAAAGTTGATTATAATCTACTGCCTTTAAATCTAAATTCGGAATAACTTTACCCTTTGCTAGTATTAGAGCGTCATGCAATAAAGGAATTTTTTCACCAGTTATAGAATCTCCTATTTTAAGATTGAACTTTTGTAATTCTGAGTAAGTATAATCTTTTATGAAACCATTACCATTTGTCACCCTCCCTATAGAATCATCGTGCATCAAAATAAGAAAACTATCTTTAGTCGTCCTCACATCAATTTCTACAATATCTATTTGATTTTCAATAGCCAATAAAATGGATTTTAATGAATTTTCAGGAGCGTTTTTGTGATAAGATCTGTGGGCACATACTAAAATGCCGTTTACTGCCTTTTTTTTTATAGTCTCAACTGCAGTATTTGTTTTATTAGTTTTTACATCTAAAATTTTCTTATCCACTGATATTTCTCGGCACGAGAAAAGTAAGATAAGAATGAAAGTGATAATCCATCTCATAGTTTAATTTTAAAATAAGTAAAAAAGACGGTTATCGAGCTTATGCGTAACCGTCTTTTTAAGTTTATCTTCCTGTGTGTTTTGCGTCTTTAGCAAACATCGGCCAACCGCCCATTTGTAAACCTGTGGCATTTGTTTTTAAGGCATATACTTTACCAAATTCCCCTTGATTTCCAGCAACATAAATTACACCATCCGTACCAATAGCAACAGAAGAATGAATTTCGTCACCCAATTTTATCACTTTATAAATATTTAAGCCATCTGAGTTTATTATATGAAAGAAACCTGAAGTATCACCAAAATAAAGATTACCTTCATTATCAATAGCTGGAACTGTTTCTATAGCGCCATTTGCTGTGTAAGCCCATTTTTCTGTACCATCAGGATTATACGCAATCATTTTTTCTTCATAACCTCCTAAATATATAGTGCCATCTGCTGCAACTGCTGGTCCACCTTGTGCAGCTTTTTCAGGTAAAGCATTACGCCACTTTTCTATTCCATTAGGATTAAAAGCTATTAAAACACCTCCACTTGAGGTTTCTCCAGAAAAATAAATAGTTTCATCTGGCCCAATAGCTGTTGCGCTTGCAGTCCAAGTTCCGTATTCTGCACTCCATTTTTCTGTTCCGTCTGGATTTATTGCATAAAAATTATCATTAGTTGAGCCTATATAAATAGTACCATCTGAACCAATTGCAGGGGTTGCATTAAATTCTGCACCTTCATTAAACACCCAGTTTTGAGTTGTTAAACTTTGGTTAATTGCATGAAAACCTTGTGGCCCTCTACTATGACCAGCAATATATACTGTACCATCCATAGCAAAAGTTGGACTCGTATATCTAACTCTAGTATCTAAATTAATTTCATTTTCAATAGTTCCTGTAATTGGATTTAGAACGAAGGTAGTTCTACTAAAATATGATGAAGTGTATAATTTACCATTTGGACCAATTGCAGGAGAAGATATTATTTGATCTGATTTTTGGGCACTACCCTCTAAAAAAACTTGTTCCCATACTTTTACGCCGTCTCTTATTGCAAAAAAATCTGGACCTTGGTTTTCTCTTATTGCCTGATTAAAACCAATATAAACTGTGCCATCATCTGAAACTGCTGGGTTTGAATGGTTTATTTTCCCAGGTAAATCTAAACTCCAAAGGGTTACAGGAGCTTCTATATTTGCTAAAGGATCGTCTGTAATATCTATTACTTTGGAATATACCTGACTTTTACTACCAGTATTATCTGTAGTTACTAATTTAACGGTATACTGTCCACCAACTGCATAAAAATGTTCTGGTGATTGTTCTGTAGATATATTATTATCACCAAAATCCCAAGCCCAAGAAGTAATAAAGCCATCTTTATCCTCTGATAAATCTGTAAATTCGATTTTTTGGCCCGCTTGGTACTTATCTGCCTTAACGCTAAAACTTGCTTCTGGCTTTAAAGTATTTGTTGGAAAACCAACATTATTTTCTTCTTCACAAGACCAAATACTCATAAAGAATATTAACAAGAGTGATATTTTTTTTAAATGTTTTTTCATCGTATTTAATTTTAATTAGTTTAAATGTTCTTTTACTAAAACAGGATAATCTGTTTGAATAATATTTCCTGCTAATGTGATTATTCTGTTTACCTCGTTATAATTATCGTCCAAAGGAGATTTAGAAGAATTTATATATGCATTCATGAAAATATACCAACCCTTAGCCTTTGCTCTATTCACTAAAGCTTGGTTAAACGTTTGTGATTGAAAATGAACTACTTTTACATTGTCCATAACTTCATACTGACTTAGTCTATTTTCATCATTTATAATTGGCATTGCTATTATGTCTGAATCTTTATTAAGTGCTGATTTCGTAACACTTAGACCTTGCGTATAAAATAAAGCTTGTTTTATCATGCCATATTGTTTCACAACTTGATAAATACTTTCAAATGATACCTTACCATCACTAATATCTAAATCAAAATATATTTTACCTCTGCCCACAACCAAAGCTTCTTTTAATGTTGGAATTTTTTCATTTGTTAAAACTCCTCTACTATTTTTCAATTTAAATTGCTCTAATTCTTCTAAGGTATAATCACTAACTTTTCCGGTAGCATTTGTAGTTCTATTTAAAGTTTCATCGTGCATTAAAATTAAATGACCATCTTTAGACTGTCTAATATCAATTTCTACCATTTCTATCTCTTCTTTAATAGCTTCTTCAATTGAGGTTAGTGAGTTTTCAGAATTATTTTCGTGATAACCTCTATGCGCACAGGTTAAAATTTTTTGCGTTGCTAATTTTTCTAATAACGTTTTTCTACCCGTAATTTCATCAGTATAGTTGACAGTTATTTCCTTTGAAAAACTATTTTCCCTTCCATTACTAGAAACTTTTAAAGCTACTTCATAAATACCATCACCAATTTCTGTAAAAATATGAGTTGGATTTTTTTGGCTTGATGTCTTACCATCACCAAAATCCCAACTATAAACAGTGCTTTGCTCTAAACCACTAGAAGTATTGGTAAAACTTACAGCATTATCAATAAAAACCTCTTCTGATAGAAGTTCAAAAGAGGCAGTTAAATTAGAGATACCTGAATCAGTTGAATCACATGAAAAGATAGTGATACTTATAAAAAGATATAAAAAATTTAAATATGTTTTCATAGTGTATTTAACTTTTCTAACATTAATAACCAGGATTTTGTTTCATACTCCCAGGGTCGCTGTTCAATTGATCCAATGGAATAGGTAATACTAAATCATTTTGATCAATTATAATATTTAAGCCAACGAAGCCTGCAAAATGATTGTTCATTACATCTACAGGATTTCCAAGCCTTTTTAAATCAAACCAACGATGATTTTCGTAAAAAAACTCGTGTCTTCTTTCCTTTAATAATACTTCATTAAATTTTGCTTGGTCTGTTATTGTCGCCGCAGTTAAACTTGGCAAACCTGCTCTTGTTCTAATTCTATTCAATAAATCAAAAGCTTCTCCATTAGCAACATAACCTTTGTTATTTAATGCTTCTGCCAATGATAAAAGTACATCTGCATATCTAAAAACGATTACATTATTATCTCCATCATCTACTAAAACTCTACTATCATCAATATATTTTTTTGAGATAAAAACAGTAGGATCTTGAGGATCTTCAATAATTTCGTCCCTTCTTAAATCGCCTGCCTCAAAGGAATTTAGTAAATCTTGTGTTACAATATTATTGCCTCTAGAACCTGGGTTTTTTTGCGAAGTAAATCTACCAGCAAAACTGCTTCCTTCTTTACCACCATTTACGCCAGATTGAAATTGAACTTCAAAAATAGAACCAGCATTATTTTCATTGTTTATCCCAAAAATTTCGGCGTAGGTATTTATAAATGTATATCCATTTACCAATCTTAAAGCCGTTTCGGCTTCAGTAGGATTACTATTAGCTAAATGTACTTTACCTAATAAAGTGTAGCCTGCACCTTTTGTAACTCTCCCAGTTTCATTAGTTACTGGTAATTCAATAACGGCTTCATTTAAATCCATAATTATTTGATTGAAGACATCTTGTACAGGAGTTCTTCCTTGTCCAAAAAAATCAGTTGGATTTGTGGTTTCTATGGTAACTAATGGAACTCCCCCATATAAATTAACTAAATTATAATAAACTAAAGCTCTTATAAATTTCATTTCGCCTTTTCTGAAATCTTTAATAGCCGCATCCATATCGGCGATACCATCTATTCTATTTAAAACAATATTGGCTGCTTGAATAGTTAAATAAGAATCTACCCAAGTTTGCCTAAACACACCATTGTTTGTTACTCTATTAAACAAATCTACCTCACCAAAACCACCTGAATTAGAAGGTTCTTCTTCAAAGGTATTATCTGATCTCGTTTCCATTAGAATATGGTAATTAAAACCATACAAACCATCCCTTTGAAGTCCACCATACGCGGCATTTACCGCCGCTTCTATATCGGAAGAATTTTTATAAAAACTCGCGACAGTAAACCTATCTTCTGGTACTGTATTCAAATCATTTTCACAAGCTGTATATGTTAAAATTACAGCCATAATTAGTAGTATTTTTATTGTTATTTTCATTTCTGTATAATTTTTTGTTGTTAAAATGAAACATTTAAACCGATTACAAAAGACTTGTTTAATGGATATACTCCTTCAGTATCACTAGGAGATAATGGATTGTTATTATCTCTTTGTTCTGGATTAAATCCTTTAAAATTTGTAGATATAAATGGATTCGTTGCTGTTGTATAAATTCTCAATCTCGATAAACCAATTTTAGGGAGAATATTGGCTGGTATATTATAACCTAAAGTTATATTTCTAACTCTTAAGAAAGAACCATCTTCTATAAATGCCGATGATGTATTTGCTCTTAATCTTTCACTAGATTGTGTGTAATCTGGTCTTGCTAGTGTTCCATTAGGATTATTTATGGGATGAAATCTATTGTTATAATAGGATTGTAATTGGTTTGAAAACCCTTGACCATTCGTTGCATTTCTAACCGTTCTAGACAAAACATTTACACCTTGTACACCATCTACAAAAATATTTAAATCAAGATTTTTATAAGAAAAACGGTTATTAAAACCATAGGTAAAATCGGGTAAAGTTGCACCTAAAGATTGTCTGTCGTCATCATTAATAATTCCATCTCCAGAGGTGTCTGTAATTCGCCAATCACCAACTCTAGCATCTGTTCCACTTTGAGCAGAGGCGTCTATTTCTAATTGTGATCTGTAAATACCATCTACTTGATAACCAAAAAGCTCTCCAATAGAACTGCCTACTTTAGTAATGTGTGCACCATCAATTATTTGATTCTGTCCAGGACCTAAAGCAGTAACTTTATTATCTATTGAAGTGAAATTTATACTAGAATTCCATTTTACAGTACCCAAGTTTATATTTGGTGTAGAGAGCACTATTTCTAAACCTCTATTTTCCATTTTACCCACATTTTGTAAAGAACGTGTAAAACCAGATTGTAAAGGAACAGGCACGTTTAGCAACATATCTTCGGTTTTTGCAACAAAATAATCTACAACCAAATTTAATTTATTGCCAAATAAACCTAAATCAAATCCAATGTTGCTCGTTATAGAAGTTTCCCAAGATAAATCTGCGTTTGGAGAGGTACTAGGTATTTGACCCACAGCTAAACTTCCGTTTAGAAATCCATTTAAATTTCTAAGCGTTGCAATAGATCCAAAATCGCCAATTTGATCATTTCCACTTTGCCCCCAACTATATCTCAACTTCAATTTTGAAAGTATCGAATTTTCTGGAAAAAAATTTTCATTTGACACAATCCAACCTGCTGATAAGGAAGAGAAATCACCGAATTTTGTATTTATACCAAATCTTGATGAACCATCTCTTCTTGTAGAGGCTGAGAGTAAATATTTAGAATCATAATCGTACTGAACTCTTCCAAAATAAGAAATTCGTACCCATTCAGAAATATCTTTATCTACTGTAGTAACTGCTGTACCAGCTATATTTTCAATATTATTGCTATCCAGCGTTGGTGCATCTACAAAAGTACTTGAAGAGTTTTCTTTTTGATATGAATATCCTGCCAAAGCATTTAAATTATGCCTATTAAATTCTTTAGAATACGTTAAAGTATTTTCTGAAATAATATTTTGACGAACTCTAGTTCGTTCCTGCGCCGAAGGCACAACACTTGTAACATCATTTCTATACCTACCAAGTGTTGATGGTCTAAACTCTTCACTAAAAGAATAATCAAAATCTCCACCAAATAAGGTTTTAAATTTTAAATCTTTTAAGAATTCGTACTCAAGAAATGTACTTCCAAACAATCTGAATTTGTTTTTTTCATTTTTATTTCTTAGCGCTATTGCAACAGGGTTTTCTGATAAAGCTCCATCTGTACCACCATTATTATGCCATCTTATTTGTTGACTAATATTTAATTCTCCTTCGTCATTGTAAGGTGTAAAAAAAGGTTCTGATAAAATTGCTTGTTGCATAGGACCACCTGTCCAGCCTTCAACTACAGAATTTGTATTTGACACGCTTGGAGACAGGTTTATTCCAAACTTAACCTTATCATTAAACTTTGTTTCTAAATTTATTTTTGCAATATATCTTTCAAAATTAGACCCAATTATTAATCCTTCTTGATTAAAATAACCACCAGAAATGTACCAATTAGTATTTCCAGATCTTCCTGAAACTGCTAAATCATAACTTTCAATTCTACCACTTCTAAATATATCATCTAACCAATTGTTATCCGTTAAGCCAGGAGTACCTGAAAGGTATTTATCAAAATTTGTTGGAATTAGATGTCTTGAAACTGCTCCTTGAGAAAGTCTTGTTGAATTACTATCATTTTCATTTCTGTTAGATGGGTCTGCAGAAACATAACCCCAATCTCTAGCCTCTTTAACAACTTCTGCAAATTGATATGCGTTCATCAATCTTGGTTGATTCAATACTTCCTGAAATCCTGAAAACATATTGAAATCGAAAACAACTTTATCTGATTTTGCTCTTTTGGTTGTAATAATAATAACACCATTTGCACCTCTAGAGCCATAGATAGCAGTAGAAGCTGCATCTTTAAGAATGTCCATAGATTCAATATCATTAGGATTAATAGCGTTTATATCGCTACCTTCTGTCAATGGATAACCATCTACAACAATTAAAGGAGATCCACCTGCCGTTAGCGTACCAATACCTCTAATATTTATAGTCGAGGCACCACCAGGAGCGCCATTTGAAACTATTTGGACACCTGCTACACGACCTGCAATTGCATTATCTATTCCACTGACAGGTAATTGACTGATGTCTTCTGAACCAATGGAAGAAACGGCTCCTAAAACCTTAGATCTAGATAATGTGCCATATCCAATGACTACAATCTCGTCAAGAGCAGCAGCATCCTCTTTTAATGTTACTATAATTGTGGACTGGCCGTCTATGGAGATTTCTTGGGACATGAATCCTACATAAGAAAAAATTAATTGCGGATTTAAAGTTTTGACTTCTAATGAAAAATTTCCATCAAAGTCAGTTTGTGTGCCATTACTAGTACCTTTTTCTACAATACTCGCACCAGGTAAAGGCTGGTTATTTAGATCTAGAACCTTACCTGAGACCAGTATTTGCTGCGATTTAATAGTGTCTTCCACATCATTTATTTCAACTTCTTCTATGATAATGGTATTATCATCGGAAAGTTCAAATTTAAGGTTACTACCCGTAAAGCTTTGCTCCAACAATTTTGTCAATTGTATTACGCCTTTTTTTAATTTTACTTTAGGAGTATCTTCAAATAAGTTTTCGGGATATAAGAATCGATACTTTGTTTGTTTTTTAATAATCCTAAAAACTTCATGAATAGATACCTCCTTATCCACATCAATAGTTACATTTTCTTGAGAAAAACTTTTTACTGTGCTAAAACCAAATACCGTTGTACAAAGTAAAAAAACAAATATTCTCATAATAAAAGTTAGAATCCGTTTTCGAATGAAAGAACGGACATTAATAAATTTAATTTCCATAAATTTGTTTAGTGTTAGTTAATTAATACTCAATTTAAGGGACGAAGTTTGTGACACCTCGAAATGTTTTTGCTTCGCTCCCTTTTTTATTTTAGTGTTATCACATTTCCATTTATCTCAAAATTTTTAATTATTTTAAATTTTTTAATAGTTTGTAATATTTCTGTAATGCTCTGTTCTTTATCAAGAACACCAAAAAATTTAACGTCTTCTAAAGCTTTATTCTCAAAAACCACTTCCATATCATACCATCTCGATAACACCTTCATAATCTCTTTCAAAGGTTTTCTTTCAAAACTAAAAACACCTTCTTTCCAAGATATTTCGTTATAAACCTCTACATCCTTTATTAAAGAACTCTTTGTATTAATGTTTAAATTTAATTGTTGATTGGGTAGTAAGTTCTTATTTCCATTTTCAAAATTAATACGGACTTTTCCTTCCACTAAAGTTGTATAGATATTTGTTTCATCTTTGTATGCTTTAATGTTGAACTCTGTTCCTAACACTTCTACTTCTTGAGCATTATTAAACACCCTAAATCTAGATCCATTATTTTTTGTGCTTGGTGAGACAATAAAATAAGCCTCTCCATAAATTAACTCTACTTTACGGGTTTCTCCATTAATAAAACTCACTGGATATTTCAATTGAGATTCAGAATTCAACCAAACTTGAGTACCATCTGATAACTTAACAAAGAATTGACCTCCTCTTGGAATAGTCAAATAGTTATAAACTATTTTTTTTGCGTCATTTTTTTCAGCTTCGTAGGTTAATTCCTCTCCATTACTGCTGGCATTCAGCGTTTTAAACGAAATGCCTTTCTGCAAAGTAACTTGAAAACCGTCCTCCATGGTAAGTATAGCCCTATCCGTACCTGCTTCTATAGTATTTAAAATTATAGGTTTGATATTTTTATTATTACTAAATAGATTGTCTTTAAGAAAATAAGTTGTAGCCAATAACCCAATAAGTATTGCTGCGGATGCATAACTTAATTTTTTGCGAATGTTCTTAAGCTTGATTACTTTTCGTTCCTTAGCTATTTCTTTACCAAGTATAGCCTTTAAGTTATCTGAACTAAATTTTCGCATATTATAATCAATAGCATAATTAGTTCTGACATAAGCATGAAAAAACTTTTTATTCTCTGAGTTTTGAATCCATATTTGGAGCTCGTCTAGCTCAATAGATGTCGCTTGGAGAGAAAGATATTTTATTATAATATTTTGTGCTTCTTTTGATAGCATTTATTTTAACTTTATCCTATTATAACGTTACAATTTTATAAAACCCTAATTCAAACAGAAACTTTTTTTCTATTTTCGCAATATTAAAATCTAAATATTATCATATTCCGAAATGGCTAATAAATTTAAAACCGATATCGATCTAATATATGCCTTAAGAAAAGGGGAGTCTGACGGCTATACTTTTTTGGTAAACAATTACCATCATAGACTTTGTGTTTATGCTTTTAGTTTAACTCAGGATCATGATTTGTCCGAAGACATTGTTCAAAACGTTTTTATAAACTTTTGGAAAAATAGAGGTAGGTTAAGAGATGATATTATTATTAAGAGTTATTTATATAGATCTGTATATAATGAATTTATAGATCAATATCGAAAGCAAAAATTAGTTTTACCATTAGAAAAAAAACACATTGACTACTTGACTGATATTGTACAAAATGAAGATGAAAACTCCTTAGATAAACTTATAAAAATCGTAAAACAGGAAATCGAAAATTTACCACCAAAATGTAAGCAAGCCCTTATACTAAGTAAACAAGATGGATTAAGTAATATTGAAATTGCAGAATATTTGAACGTTTCCATTAAATCTGTAGAGGCACATATCACAAAAGCGTTTAGTATATTAAGAAAAAAAGTTGGTGATAAAACACATGGAATAATGTTCCTATTGTTCAGAGTTTATAGAAAATCTTAGATTTAAAAGAAAATGAAAAATCATGATTTTTATAAGATTAACCATATTTTGGTGCCAGATAACACCTTAAGTGCCGGGATGACAGTCCGAAACATCGGGAAAATCTGTAACATATTATTACGATAAACAAAAAAGGCTAAACAAAAATCCAACCTTAAAGTCGGGATGACAGGATTTGAACCTGCGACCACACGACCCCCAGCCGTGTACGCTACCGGACTGCGCTACATCCCGAAATTTTGAAGAAATATGGATGACCATAAATCCCTAGCATTTTCTCAAAAGAACTCAAGCATAACTTAATTATAGTTAATCCTGAACCCTGTGGAAGAGCATCATTCTATGCTCTTTTTTTAACTGGTTCCAAATATACAATTATCAACTTATAACAAACAAGTATTTAAGAATACAAAATTTTATAATTTAAAATCAAACAATTATAGCCATAAGTTTCTTATTTATTAAAGCAAACAATAAACGAATAAAAAGTATATTCGTCCTTTAAATAATTTTCATGATGAGAATCTTTTTAATCCTATGCTTAATTAGCCCTTTTTTTGCTACGTCTCAAAAAAATCGTGTTTTTGAGAGTGAAATCATCGGTATCAACTCTAAATACGATAGCATCTGGGATTCTTCCCGTGAAACTATCGTTTTTACTGGCAGTTCCAGTATAAGAATGTGGCATAATCTAGCAGAATTATTTCCAGAAGAACAAATTGTAAATACGGGTATTGGCGGTTCGCAGGCAATAGATTTATTGAGATATACTGATGAATTAATTTTAAAATACAAGCCTAAAAAGGTTTTTATTTATCAGGGCGATAACGATATATCGTCAAAGAAAAAACCAAAAGAAATTATAAGCACTTTTAAAAAAATTATTGCGCAAATTAAAAAGCAAAATGATAAAATAAAAATTGTTATCATTTCAGCGAAGCCGAGTGTTGCTCGCTATCATTTAAAAAGCAAATATAAAAAACTAAATAAAAAACTACAACTTCTTTGCGATAAAGATGAACAATTAGTTTTTGCCAACGTTTGGGATATCATGTTCAAAAAACGAAAAATAAAATCTGATCTTTTTTTAAACGACGGTTTACATATGAATGCTAACGGCTACAATCTTTGGTATAGCGTCATTAAAAATTATATCAAATAATTTAATAGAAATGAAAAATAAGCTCCTTTTAGGTTCTTTTATGCTAATACTGGTTGTATTAAGCGTTTCATGTGGAGAAAATAAGAAAAAAATAGTCCTTAACTTTCCTGAAACAAATTTAGCGCAGGAGGCCTTAATTCCGAAACCTTTAAAAATAATCGCTACAAATTCTGCTTTCGGATTAGACAAGAATACAGTTATTTACACCTCACAAACTTCAAAAGATTTTGAAGAGATTGGGCAATTTTTATCAGACAAAATTGCTGAAAAAATAAATTTGACTGTTCCCGTAAATACAGCATCCTCAGAAACAGTAAAACGGATTATTTTTATCAATCAGTCCAATAGTCTAGATTTACAAAAAAACGAATCCTATCAATTGTACATCACCAAAGACTCCATCATCATCAATTCAAAAAATGCTGAAGGTGCTTTTAGAGGCGTTCAGACTTTACGTCAAATTATTCCATCGAAAAGTAATGACACCGTTACCACCCATAAAATGTGGTTAGTGCCCACAGGTAAAATCATTGATAATCCCAATTTTGAATATCGTGGGGCTATGTTAGATGTTGCTCGTCATTTTTTTACCGTGGCCGATGTAAAAAAATATATAGATCTTTTGGCATATTACAAGATTAACCATTTGCATTTGCATTTATCAGATGATCAAGGTTGGCGTATTGAAATAAAATCATGGCCTAAACTGACCGAAGTTTCAGGAAAAACTGAAGTTGGTGGTGGCAAAGGTGGATTTTATACGCAAGAAGATTATACGGATATTGTTGCTTATGCCGCAAAACATTTTATCACAGTAGTTCCAGAAATTGATATGCCTGGGCACACCAATGCAGCTTCAGTGGCCTATCCCTTTTTAAATGGGAATGGAAAAGCTTTAAAACCTTACACTGGTATGCGCGTTGGTTTCAGCACTTTTGATACCCGAAAAGATACGACTTACGCTTTCATTGACGATGTCATTAGAGAAATAGCGGCACTTAGTCCAGGACCTTATTTTCATATTGGGGGCGACGAAAGTCATGTGACTAAAAAAGACGATTATATTTATTTTGTGAACAGGATTGAAAAAATTGTTCAAAAACACGGCAAAAAAATGATAGGTTGGGACGAAATTGCCCAAGCAGACATCAATTCGAATTCTATTACACAATTTTGGAGTAAAGATGCGAATGCAATTAAAGCTGCTGAAAAAGGGTCTAAAATATTAATGTCGCCTGCTAAAAAAGCATATTTGGATATGAAATATGATAGCCTTTCTGTCTACGGTTTAGACTGGTCAGGACATATTCCCGTTGATACAGCCTATATTTGGTCTGCAGAAAAATACCTTAGAAATCTACCAAAAGAAAAAATTCTGGGCATAGAAGCCCCGCTTTGGTCTGAAACCATAAGCAATATGCAAGAGTTAGAATATTTGGCTTTCCCGAGGGTTATTGGTTATGCTGAATTAGGCTGGACAACCGATGAAAATCGAAATTGGGAAGATTACAGAGTGAGGTTGGCAAACCAAACACCTTATTTAAAAATGATGGATGTAAAGTACTATCCCTCTAAATTAATAAATTGGGAAGAGTAAACCTCCTTTAAAATAATTAACTGCGTTACCTATGAGAATTTTTATAGGCTTAATTTTATGCTCTTTAATGGTTCATTGTAAATCCGCAACAACTATGGCAGCAAAATCTGTTGAAAAAAAGATCAAAAATACAGAGGATTATACCTTTTATGTGGGAACTTTTACTGAAAAGGATAGTAAGGGTATTTATAGGTATGCCTTGACATCCGAAGGTAAATTAAAAAAAATAGGATTGGTTGCTATAACTGAAAATCCATCATTTTTAGCCCTTAGTCCTGATAAAAAATATGTTTTAGCGGTAAATGAAGTTGCGAATGAAAATACTGGTTTTGTTTCTTATTATGCCCTTGAAAAAGACAGTTTAGTTTTTATAAACAAATCTTCCTCAGGCGGCAAAAACCCTTGTTATGTAGGGGTTACTGAAAATAGAAATGTATTAGTAGCAAATTATAACGGAGGTAGTATTGGCCTCCTAAACTTAAATAAAGATGGGAAACAAAGCGAGTTATTAGACGTGCAACAACATTCAGGAAAAGGCACTACAGAACGCCAAAAAGGCCCTCATGCACATTCGGTTTATGCGGAGAAAAATAACAAAAATAAAGTTATTGCCGTTGATTTAGGAACTAATCAAGTGTGGTTTTCTGAAATTAACACATCCAACAATAAATTTTTACCCACAATACAAAAACTGGATATGGCAGCTGGTGCAGGCCCAAGACATTTGACCTTTCATCCGTCTAAAAATAATATTTATGTTTTAAATGAATTAGATAATACGATTACACTTGTAACAAAAAATAATGGTATTTTTGAAAAAAGGAATTCCATAAGTACCATACCAGCCGACTTTACCGAGTTTACAAAAGCTGCCGATATTCATATTTCAAAGAATGGAAAATTTGTTTATGCTTCAAATAGAGGCTATAATAGCATTGCTATCTTTAGCGTCAACCCTGACAATGGTACTTTAACATTTTTTAGCTTTTGAAGCTACAAGAGGCGAAGCCCCTCGTAATTTTTCTTTATCTCCAGATGATAAATTTTTATTGATCGCTAATCAAGATACGGATACCATAATTGCTTTTTCTAGAGATTCCAACACTGGATTATTAACCTAAAGTTCAACAATAGACGCGCCTACGCCAGTTTTTATTTTATTTGATTAAAAAATAATTAAGCAACTTCAGCTATTTTTAGAAGCAAATGATGAATTTTTTCATAGTTCATTGGCTTTTCAATATAGTCTATGACATTCATAAACTTTTCAGTAAGCTGCTGATCTTTGGGTCTATCCGAGGAACTAAGTACTATTATCGGAACATCAAACCAAACCTTATTTTTATCTTTATACATTAGAAAATCAAAGCCATCCATAAAAGGCATATTTATATCTAGTAAGATTAAATCAGGATACTCAGTTTTTAAATAATCTACTGACAATAACCCAATTTCAAGAGTTATTATATTTTCAAATCCTAAATTTTTAAATTTATTTTTTGTGATAAAGTTGGTCACGCCATCATCTTCAACTACTAGAATTTTAAATGGTATTTTTAAGGTATCTTGATTCCACTGTTCATGAAACATAGTGTTTCAAATCACTATTAAAACTGGATAACTGTAAGTGAATAAACCTTATATGTCGTTAAATGAAATTCTATCTTTAAAACTAGGAAATACCTCAGGATAAAATCCATGAAAATTGAAACCAAAGAATGTTGCGCTACAAGAACCAAGATTTAAGGCTTAAACTTATTGCCTAGGTTAATAAATCTGAACTTCAAATTTTTTTATTGGTTGAATACTAAACTTGAGACGGCAACTTGAGGAATTCCAATAATTAATACTTAAGGATAAAAAAAGCAAGAACCAAGGTATATTTCTTGCTTAATAATTATAAAACAACATTATTACTCTTTTTCGGTAGTTGCTTCGGTATCTTCTTTTTCTTTTTCTTTTTCTTTTGCGGTAAAGTCTGTTATTCCCTGCTCTTGAAGCATGTTATACCACTGAATAACTTTTTTAATATCACTTGCATAAACCCTATCTTCATCAAAATTGGGTAAAATTTCAAAAAAATATTCTTCTAAGGCAATTTTATCATCCTTATGATTTACCGGGGTTTTTTCGCCATTTTCTTTTTCTTGAATTTTTAAAAAAACTTCACGCAATGGTACTTCTGCCTCTAAGGTATAAATAGCTATTTCAGAAAGCACACTTACATTATTCTTAAAGTTAACGGTTACTTTTTTACCGTCCAAAAAAGACTCTGCAACAAAACCAGCTCTTGTTTGTGTTAATAATTTGAATAAGCCTGGCTTTCCTCCTATGGATAAAATTTTATCTAAACTCATGTATTTTAATTTCTGGACAAATATTAAACTTTTAATTGTAAAAAAAAACTAGATTATCTCGCTTTTTTTTGGTCTGGAAAACGCATTCGATAGTCAATACTAATTTTTCCTTTAGAAATATTACTTAATTTATTTTTGATCAACTGCTTTTTTAAGGTTGATAATTTATCGGTAAACAAAACGCCTTGAATATGATCGTATTCGTGTTGAATCACCCTTGCTAATAAACCATCGAAAGTCTGGCCTTGTTCCTTGAAGTTTTCATCCCAATAAACTATTTTGATGGTATCCTTTCGTTTTACATCTTCTCGAACATCCGGAATACTTAAACAACCCTCATTAAAAGTCCATTCTTCTCCTATTTCTTCTTCAATTTGAGCATTGATAAATACTTTCTTAAAACCTTTCAAGGCTTTTTGTTCTGTTTCGGATAAATCTTCGTCTTCCGAGAAAGGAGTGGTGTCAATTACAAATAATCGGATAGCTAAACCAATCTGTGGTGCTGCCAAACCAACACCGTTGGCATTATACATGGTTTCCCACATATTTTCAAGCAAAACATCTAGTTGAGGATAATCTTTTGTTATGTTATCGCCTACTTTTCTCAAGACTGGATCTCCGTAAGCTATAATAGGTAAAATCATTTTTTAATTTCTATTTAAATATGCTTGTAAAATTATAGTAGCACTAATTTCATCAACCAATGCCTTATTTTGTCTTTGTTTTTTCTTTAAACCACTATCAATCATGGTTTGAAAAGCCATTTTAGAAGTAAATCGCTCATCTTGGCGCTCTACCGGGATAGCAGGAAAACCTGCAGCGAGCTTTACTAAAAAAGGAATAATTAAAGCCTCTGACTCTGACGGTTCATTATTCATTTGTTTTGGTTCTCCAACTACAATTTTATCTACGTTTTCTTTGTCGATATAGTTCTTTAAAAACGGAATTAATTCTTTAGTCGCTACTGTTGTGAGTCCCGATGCTATCAATTTAAGCTCATCGGTAATCGCTATACCTGTGCGCACTTTTCCGAAATCTAAAGCAAGAATCCTACCCATTCAGTGATTTTTTTGCAAAAATAAAACATAAATTGTTATAACTGTAACTAAGTGACATTTATTAGTTGCTAGGCGTTATATTTGAAGAAATATTTTAGCTAAAAAATGACCGAATTAAGACAACAAATAGAAAAAGCTTGGGATAACCGAGATTTACTAAAAGAAACTGAAACGCAAGAAGCTATCCGATCGGTAATCAATTTATTAGATGATGGTAAACTTAGATGTGCTGAACCAACAGCGGATGGTTGGCAAATAAATGAATGGGTAAAAAAAGCCGTTGTGCTTTATTTTCCAATTCAAAAAATGGAAACTTTAGAGGCTGGTATTTTTGAATATCACGATAAAATGCCCTTAAAAAGAGGCTATAAAGAAAAAGGTATTAGAGTTGTACCTAATGCTATTGCAAGGCACGGCGCTTACATTGCACCTGGCACTATTTTAATGCCTAGTTATGTAAATATTGGTGCTTATGTTGATGAAGGCACTATGGTAGATACTTGGGCTACCGTAGGCAGTTGCGCACAAATTGGAAAAAACGTACACCTAAGTGGCGGTGTAGGTATTGGTGGCGTTTTAGAGCCTTTACAAGCGGCTCCTGTAATTATTGAGGACAATGTTTTTGTAGGTTCTAGATGTATTGTTGTGGAAGGGGTTCGGGTAGAAACCGAAGCAGTTCTAGGTGCCAACGTAGTATTAACAGCTTCTACCAAAATTATCGATGTCACCGGTGACACTCCGATTGAAAGAAAAGGTTTGGTGCCTGCACGGTCTGTAGTGATTCCTGGTAGCTATACAAAAAAATTCCCAGCCGGTGAATACCAAGTCCCGTGCGCTTTAATTATTGGAACTCGTAAAGAAAGCACCAATAAAAAAACATCGCTGAACGATGCGCTTAGAGAATATAATGTAGCTGTTTAATAAAAAAAACGAGTGAAAAATCTGCTCTGAACCTTATGGTTTAGCAGCAGATTTTTTATTTAATCTATCAAATAGTAAAAACTCAAGCTATTTTTTATAGGTTTGTTAAACGAACTATCTTGGTTTTATAGCTACCTAAAATACATTGAAAAATGAAAATTGTGATTCTTGCCGCTGGTATGGGTTCTAGATTAGGAAATCCATTCCCAAAACCTTTAACTAATTTAGTCAATGACAAAAGTATTATGCAAACGCAAATGGAAAATTTGACGGACTATTATGCTATTGATGATATTTATACAGTCGTTGGTTTTAAGAAAGATTTAATTATGGAGCGTTTTCCAGAAGTAAGCTATCTTTACAATCCTTTTTTTGATAGTACCAATACCTCTAAAAGTTTACTAAAAGCACTTAAAAAGTTTAAAGATAAGTCGGTTTTATGGTTGAATGGTGATGTAGTTTTTGATGGAAAACTTTTTGAAGTTCTGAATCCCTATATTAAGAAAAAACAATCTTTTGTTGCGGTAAATACCAATAAAGTAGCCGAGGAAGAGGTGAAATACACCTTGAAAGAGGGGTTTATAGCAGAACTCTCGAAATGCGTTAAAAATGGTTTAGGGGAAGCGGTAGGCATTAATTATATCGCCTCAAAGGACATTAAGCAATTCATCAAGCGACTGGAAGAATGTGATGATAACGATTATTTTGAGCGTGGACTTGAAATGGCGATTGCGAAAGATGGTTTAAAAGTGGCTGCCGTTGACATTTCGTCGTATAACTGCATGGAAGTGGACTTTAAAGAAGATTTAGAAAATGTCAATAAATTACTGCGCTAATGAAAGTGATTCTTTTTTGTCAGAATGCCTATGCTTTTGGGATCTTAGCACCCATTAGGGATGTTTTAAAGACAGAAAATAATGCTTATATCTGGTATATTCAACCTAAACTACTGGCTGGTTTTCCTTTTAAAAATGAAGCATTTACAACGAGTATTTTTGATCTACAGCTTTATAAAAGTGATGTGATTTTTGTTCCAGGCAATGAAGTCCCCCATTACCTAAGAGGAGTAAAAGTACAAATATTTCATGGCTTTGCAGGAGAGAAGAAAGGACATTTTAAAATAAGACATTATTTTGATTTGTACCTAACTCAAGGGCCTTTTTTTACTGAAAAATTTAATAAATTTAAAGCCAAATTTAATGACTTTGAGGTTATTGAAACAGGTTGGCCTAAGCTAGATATTTATTATAAAAATGATGAAAACTATACTATAAAAAGAGTAAATTTGCTCTCTGAAAATGGCGCAAAAAATACGGTTCTTTATGCGCCTACTTTTTCACCTAGCTTAACCTCAGCCCCGTTTCTACTTGACGAAATTGAAGCATTAGCGAAATTAGGAAACCATTATATTTTCTTAAAATTTCATCCGTTAATGCACCAAAAATGGATTAACGTTTACAAAACTCTAGCTAAAAAATATCCCAACCTTCAATTTATTGAAGATCCGAATATAATTCCTTATTTGAAAATGGCTGATGTATTGATAAGTGATACTTCTTCCGCGATTTATGAATTTTTATTGTTGGATAAACCAGTGATTACCTTTAAAAACATTTCCTTAGAAATAAAATGGAAAAATAGTTTAACCTATAATCATTTGATAAATCTCGTTGAAGAAACTTTAGAAAAAGATGAACTTTCAACCGCTAGAACCGAAATAAATAAGGCATATCACCCTTACACGGATGGAAAATCAGCAGAACGAATGGTACAAGCTACCAAAGATTACATTACAAAAAACGGAGTTCCGGAAAGTAGAAAATTATCTTATTTAAGACGAAAAAAAATCTATAAAATATTCGGCAAGCCAGTTCAAAATCTTTTTGGCGGAAACAAAAAAGAAAAAATATCTGCTGCTGTCATCACTTTTAACGAAGATGAACATATTTATAATCTTTTAGAAAATCTTCAATTTGCAGATGAAATTATTATAGTTGATTCTTTCAGCACTGATGCATCCATAGAAAAAATAAAGGAATTCAAGAATGTAAAACTGCTTCAAAGACCCTTTGTGAATTTTACAGATCAAAAGCAATTTGCCTCAGACCAATGTAGTAATAATTGGGTAGTACTTATTGATGCCGACGAACGCCTGAGTGATGGCTTAAAAAACGAAGTATTAAAGACAGTAAATTCTGAACTGCCCAAAGCAGCCGCCTATTTTTTCAGAAGAACCTTTATGTTTAAAAATGAAAAAATGAGGTTTACGGGAACACAATCCGACAAAAATTATCGCTTATTCCAAAAATCAAAAGTCCATTTTAACACCTCAAAAACAGTACATGAAACATTAGTGGTCAACGGAAATTCTGCCGTTCTTGACCATAAACTTATTCATTTTTCTTATAAAAACTATGAAGATTTTAAAACAAAAAGATTAAAATATACCAGCATGCAAGCCAATGAATTGTTGGCTAAAAATAAGAAGCCAACCCTACTCCATTTTATCTTTAAACCTCCATTCCGATTTATGAAGCATTACTTTATTAATCTAGGTTTTTTAGACGGTAAAAAAGGTCTTATTCTCAGTTATCTTATGGCATTAGGCATTTACAATAGATATGCAATGCTCAAAAAATTAAGAAAAAAAAAGTGATTTAAAAAAGCGGTTGTTTTTTACTTTTTTATATCGCTCCTTAGTTTTCATAAATTTCAATACAACATAGTAAGCTGCTAAAAATGCCCAATAAAATCCTTCTTTACCAATCAAAAAGTTGAGCTAATAAAAACTAATGTTTTACTTTTGGAGAAAAGTTATAAAGTGCAAGAGGCAATAAATAAATGTATTGAAGTACTGAGCAAGGGTGGCTTAATAATATATTTGACAGATACTGTTTGGGCTATAGGTTGCGATGCCACCAATGAGGAAGCTGTAGCGAAAATCTATGCTTTAAAAAAACGCGCTACTACAAAAAAAATGATCTGCTTGGTAGCCAATGACGTTATGCTCGAAAAACATATTAAACGAGTACCCGAATTGGCCTATGATATTATTGATTTAGCGACAAAACCAACCACCCTAGTTTATGACGAACCTATCGGGATCGCTAAAAATTTGATTTCAACAGACAATACCATTGCAATTAGAGTAGCATCAGATAAATTTTGTCAATATTTAATTTCAAAATTTAAAAAACCCCTTGCCGCTACCTCTGCCAATCTCGATGGAACAGATGCCCCTCGAAATTTTCAAGAAATTCGTCCTGCTATTTTAAAAGGTGTTGACTATGTGGTAAATTTGCCAGAAGAAAAAAATTCAGGAACAGTATCGGCCATCATTCAATTGAGAAACGATGGTACTGTGAAAATTATCCGAGAATAGACCCATGCAAATAAACCAAAAAAAAGCCTTAGAAAATCCTATTTTTTTAATTATTACAGCAGCGGCTAAAGAACTTGGCATGGACGCTTTTGTAATTGGTGGTTTTGTTCGTGATTTTTTATTGAATAAAAGTACCGCTAAAGATATCGACATTGTAGCCATTGGTAGTGGTATTGCTTTAGCTAAAAAAGTAGCCAGTCAATTAAAAGGTAAACCCGAAGTTTCTGTTTTTAAAAATTTTGGCACCGCCATGGTAAAATATGGCGATATTGAATTGGAATTTGTTGGTGCCAGAAAAGAAAGTTACAGTGAAAATAGTCGCAAACCAGTAGTCGAAGATGGTACTTTAGAAGATGATCAAAAGCGAAGAGATTTTACCATCAATGCTCTTGCTATTTCATTAAACGAAGCCAACTACGGTGAACTATTAGATCCTTTTAATGGGGTCGAAGATTTAAAAGGCAAACTCATCCGAACGCCCTTAGCGCCAAGCATTACTTATTCTGATGACCCTTTGCGAATGATGCGCGCCATAAGATTTGCCACGCAACTTAATTTTACTATTTATCCTGCTTCTTTAGATGCGATAACAGAATATAAAGAGCGCATCAGGATAATATCAGAAGAACGCATTATTGATGAATTACATAAAATTTTAGCTAGTAAAATACCATCCATTGGCTTTGCTTTGCTTCATAAAACGGAATTATTAGATTATATTCTTCCAGAATTAACAGCTTTACAAGGCATTGAAGAAATTGAAGGGCAGCGCCACAAGGATAACTTTTGGCATACCCTAGAAGTCGTAGATAATATCGCAAAACATACGGATAACCTTTGGTTACGATGGGCGGCACTTTTGCATGATATCGGAAAAGCACCCACCAAACGCTTTGATAAAAAAATTGGCTGGACGTTTCACGGACATGAATTTAAAGGCTCAAAAATGGTCTATTCCCTTTTCAAAAGACTTAGAATGCCCTTAAATGACAAAATGAAATTCGTGCAAAAATTGGTCATGATGAGTTCTCGACCTATTGCTGTTTCTGAAGTTATTGCAACCGATTCAGCGGTTAGGAGACTTGTGTTTGATGCTGGCGAATATATAGATGATTTAATGACGCTTTGCGAAGCAGATATCACCACTAAAAATACGAAAAAACAAAAAAAATATAAAGATAATTTTAAACTTGTTCGTCAAAAAATTGTAGAAGTTGAAGAACGAGATCATATCCGAAATTTTCAGCCGCCAATCAGCGGAGAAGAAATTATGAAAATTTTCAACTTAAAACCTTCAAAAGAAATTGGTATGCTGAAGGAAGCCATTAAAGAAGCGATTTTAGAAGGCGATATTCCCAATGAATACGAAGCTGCAAAAACTTTTATGTTCGAGAAAGCTCAAAAGATGAATATTGTGAGTAACTAGAAGACTTTTTTAAATTTATAATAATTAATATATTTTCTTTTAATCTTAACTACGACTAACTTCATTTCTAAGTCAAAGTGTAGTAATTTTGAACATCAATTATTTAGAGATGCATAAACACTTTAGAAAAATAGCTAAAACAGCTTTAATCCTCGTTTATTTGGTCATTGTAGCCGGTGCTTTTGTTCGGATGACGAGCAGTGGAATGGGCTGCCCCGATTGGCCTAAATGCTTTGGATATTATATTCCTCCAACAGAAGAAACAGCTTTGGAGTTTCAATCCGATAAGGAATTTAAAAAAGGACAAATTATTATTCATGATGAATCCCTTAGAATCGCAAAAAGTGATTTTACAACATCCGAAGCTTATAACCAAAATAACTGGGAAAATTACACCAAACACGATTACGCCATTTTTAATGTTTGGCATACTTGGATTGAATATATAAACCGACTTTTAGGGGCATTAGCAGGGCTTGCAACGTTAGTTCTTGCTATTGTGTCACTAACTTATTGGAAAAAAAACAAAAAAGTTACCATACTATCATGGCTAGTCGTTTTTGGAATGGGTTTTCAGGCATGGCTGGGGGCAACCGTTGTCTATTCCGTTTTAGCCCCAGTAAAAATCACTTTTCACATGTTAATGGCATTGCTCATTGTCGCGTTACTTTTCTATTTAATCTATTACACATCAAAGGAAAGGATAACCAATAAGGGGCATAAAAAATTAGCCTTGTTATTTTCAGGCGCTTTGG
>Ga0209491_10003546_pt1 | contig 25578 bp, 25 predicted proteins | sample BON02_FD_187213 | JGI IMG/M metagenome (GOLD analysis project Ga0209491, IMG submission 187213) | Freshwater microbial communities from Lake Bonney liftoff mats and glacier meltwater in Antarctica - BON-02 (SPAdes) (version 2) | ecosystem: Environmental > Aquatic > Freshwater > Ice > Glacier...
AGCGGAGCTGGTCACGGTTGTAGCGGTCGCGAGTCTCAGCGGTCCACATCGAGGGCCTCCCAACTTGAGCGGCCTTCCTTGAATCACATCAGATTCGTATGACACAAGGAGTTTTCGGACGGACACTGACACTCCGCTAATCCCCGCGTCAAGGCAGAAGCAGAAGGCGGGCGAGAGCGCGCCCGATGGTGACGCGCTACGCAACTCGGTGCGCCTGGTGCAAAAAGCCTTCAGCCAAGGATGGCCCGGCCGGTTCTACCTCCCGAGCGACCGGACCCTTTGCGCCCTCGGCATGCCCGACCTAGCGGGGATGCCCGCCGAGATAGACCGGCGGATCGGCAGCTTGTTCAAGCGACCGTAACCAGCCGTGACGGGGGAAAAATCTCCCGCGCCTATTCCCGCCGAATCGCTGGGCACAATGGGCCATGACTAGCGACACGAAACACCTTGGAGGGTTCCCGTGTCGCGCCGAGCAACCTTGAACACTACGCCTGCCGCCCTGACGGTGGCGCAGCCCCCGGCAACCGAGCTTCTGACTGCCGAGCAATCCGCCGACGTGCTGGGGTTGTCCCTGGCCGCCCTGTGGCGCGCTGTGGCCGCCGACCGGCTGCCGCTTCCCGTCTATCCCGCCTCGCGCGCGCCGCGCTGGTATCGCCACGAGCTGCACGCCGCCCTTGAGGTGACGCGGGCGAAGCCGCGCGAGGCGATGGCCGCCCGGCGCACGGCGAAGCTCGCCGCCGCCCGCGTCGCCTAGCCCGAACCTGGCCGGATGGCCCGTGCGACCCTTCGGGTGGTGGTGAACCCGACAAACCCGCGGGCGGATGCCCCGCATCGCCTCCGCCGGTTCCTTCGGTGGCACGCGGCACAATTGACGAAGCTCGCGCCGATCCCGGACGAACCGGGGTTCGTGCTTGTGGCCCGCACCCTCACGTGGTCTGGCGATAATGGCGCGCGGCAGCCGGTGATGCGCGCCCTTGAACGCAACTTTGCCCAGGTGCTGTTCGCCGCGCTGGCAGCCTCGGACCAGACGCTATGAACGCGCGCGAGATTGCCGCCCGGCATGGGCTGAAGCGCGAGGGGCGCGAGTGGCGGGGCAACTGCCCGGTCTGCGCCTACAAGAATGGGTTGACCGTTTCCGATGGCAAGGAAGGCCCGTTGCTAAAATGCTTCGGTTCCTGCCCGTCGCAGGCTGCAACATGGGCGGGGGTGATGGGCGATGCGCTGCCTTCGCCCCCCGAGCGTGCCCCGGCTGCTGCGCCGTCGCAGGATCGCCGCGCGGCCGTGCGGGCGCTGGCGGAGCGGGCGCGGCCCTCGCCGATCATTCCGGCCTATCTCGGCGGCCGTGGCCTGCGGCTGCCGCCCTCGGCGCCGCTGCTGTACCTGCCGGACGCCAAGCACCCGAGCGGCCGGCGCTTGCCTTGCATGGTGGCGCCGATGGTCAACCAGGCCGGCGAACGGGTGGCGCTGCATCGCACCTTCCTGTCGCCGGGCGGCGCCGGCAAGGCCGCGGTGGAACCCCAGCGCATGACCCTTGGATCGCCGCGCGGCGCGGCCGTGCGCCTCTATCCCGTGGCGCCGCACATGCTCGTTGCCGAAGGCATCGAAACCGCCCTGGCGGCGGCCGAACTGCTGCACCTGCCGGCATGGGCGGCAACCTCCGCCGGCAACCTCGCCGATGCGCTGGCCCTGCCGCCCGAAGTGCGAACCGTAACGATCGCCGCCGACAACGATGCGCCCGGCCGGCGCGCGGCGAAGGATGCCGCGGCACGCTGGCGGGCTGAGGGCCGAACGGTGCAGGTGGCGATGCCCGACAAGCCGGGCCAGGACTTCAACGACGTGCTGCGGGAGCGGGTGCCCCATGGCTGAGGGCGCGGGCTTCACCATCGGCGACCCTGGCGACGAACCCGCAGGCGACGAACCGGAAGGCGACAATGCCAAGGCCGCCGGCCGAGGCCGCAAGCCGCGCCGCCGCGATACCATGGTGCGCATTCTCGGCGAGGTGGATTTCTGGCGCAGCCCCGAGGGCATCGCCCATGCCTCGGTGCCGGTCGAAGGCCGCCCGCACCACGAGCATATGCGCTGTGCCTCCCGCGAGTTTCGCCAATGGGTGACGCTGAGCTATTTCCGTGCCGAGGGGCGCGGGCTGTCTGGCCAGGCGGGCGCCGAGGCGGCGGCGCTGGCCGAGGCGCGGGCGCTGGCCTCCGGCGTGACGCGGCGGCCCTGGCGCCGGGTTGCGCTGGCCGACGATGGCCAAACGATATACCTCGACCTGGGCGGCGGAGATCCCCAAGGCGAGCGGCGCGCCGCCAAGATCACCGCGGCGGGCTGGGAAGTCGTGGCGCCCGAACTGGTGCCCGTCGGCTTCCTGCGGGCGGCCGATGCGCTGCCGCTGCCGGAACCTGCGGCGGACGAGGCAACCGTCGAAACCCTCCGCTCCTTCGTCAACGTGGCCGGCGTTGACGACCTGGCGCTTGCATGGGCCTGGATTGTCTGTGCCATGCGGCCGTTCGACGGAGGCGGCAGCTACCCAATGCTCTGCATTCACGGCGAGCACGGCACCGGCAAGTCGCAGGCAACCCGGTTCCTGCAAGGCATCGTGGACCCTTCCACCCTGCAGGGCCGCGCCACGCCGCGGGAAGAACGCGACCTGTTCGTATCGGCCGGCAACCGGCACGTGCTGGCCTATGACAACCTCAGCACCATCCACGAGAGCTTTGCCGATGCCTTCTGCCGCATCGCCACGGGCGGCGCCTTCTCAAGCAGGGCGATGTTCACGGATGCGGATGAAAGCATTCTCTCGGCCGTCAAGCCGCTGCTGCTCAACGGCATCCCTGCGACCCTGACCGGGCGCCCGGATATGGCATCCCGCGCCCTCTCGCTGGAGCTGGCGCGCCTGACCGCGCGGCGCGCCGAGCGGGAGTTGATGGCCGATTATGCGCTGGCCTTGCCCGGCCTGCTGGGCCTGGCCTGCGACGGGCTGGCCTCGGCGCTGCGCCGCGTAGACGCTACCACCCTCGCCGAAGATGTGAGGATGATCGACGCCGCGACATGGGCCGAGGCGGCAGCCGAAGGGCTGGCCATTCCGCCCGGCCGGATCGGTGCCGCATGGGTGGCGAACCGCACCGCGGCCGATCGGGCGCTTGTCGAGTCGGACGAACTGGCCCTCGCGGTGGCCGCCCTGCTGGCCGAGGAAGAACGCGAAACCCTCCGCGCGGAGTGGCGCGGAACGCCCTCCGACTTGTTCCACAAGCTCGGCGTGCACGCGACGGACCAAGCCAAGCGCGGCCCCCAGTGGCCGCGTTCGCCGAGCGGCATGGGCACGCGCCTGCGCCGCCTCGCCCCGCCCCTGCGCACGGTGCACGGCATCGACGTGCAGGCCGGCAAGGGCGGTGCTGATTCCGCCCGCTACTGGGTGTTGCGGCGGCTGTGACCACTGGCGCCGGGCGCGGGGTATCAGCGGCGGGAGGGTGCCGGCCTGCCAGGCGCGGAGGAGGTCTTCGAAGCGGGCGAGGAGATTGCGGATCTGGCGGTGGATGAGGAGGATCAGCAGGGCGCACTCCACCACCTCGGCCGCGCGTTGCGCGAGCCGGGCAGGCAGGCTGCCTGGGGTGGGGTGCCGTGTTGCTGACATGAAAGTTATTATATATATCCTATGGCTGGATGCAAGGGTTTTCGAGGGGCGGCCGGTGCGGCCGGGAATGCTTTGCGTTGACCCGCGGCGGCCGTATCGGCAATCATTGAATGCAACAGGGGGAATGGGACAATGTCTGGCAGCCTGGGGACGAAGGGCACCGCCGCCTGGAACCGCGTCAGGAACAAGGTCAAGAACCTCGGCGACCTGATCCTGTTGATCCGGGCGAAGGTGCCGAACGCGGCCACCACCTCCTGCAACCTGACTGCTGAAATCCTGGGGGACATCCTGGACCCGGCGTGGCTGATCAACTCGGCGATGACGCCGGTGCACATGTCCGTGCAGCCCAAGGCGGTCGTGTCGAAGGGCAGCAGCGGTTTCGGGGACATGATGGATGGGCTGAAGGGCACAACCAAAGTGGTCGAGGCGCCGTCGCTGCGGCAGGAGCAGCGCGTGGCGAAGGTGAAGGAACTGCTGGACGGGGAGAACATCGTTTATATCACGACGAGCCCGGACCACCATTTCGTCGTGTTTCCGATCAGCGATTCGGAAGTGGTGATCCTGCAGGGGTTCCAGGGCGTGTACAACCTGGTGGACTGGATGGCGAATGCCGACCAGGGCGGGAAGTTCGCGAAGGCCAGCCTCGTCGCAGCGCTGGGCGCGCTGGTGTCCGACAACGTGAACGAGCGGACGGCGGCGGCGGCAGCGCTGTTCGGCTTCGAGGAACGGGGGATCATCCCGGAGGTCGTGAAGTATTTCAGACCCGCGACCCAGATCGTGGCGATCGCCCACAAGTCGCTCTGATACGAGCCCCTGGAATGGCCGACTCTTCCTGCCATTCCAGGGACCGGTATCGCGCGCGGGGCTGGCCGGGGGCCGTGCGCAAAACAAGAACTCATGCCGGCCCGGCGCTGGTTCGGGCACGCCGTTGCGGTCCTTTGATCCCAAGGTCAGGGTGCGGGTGCGGCTGTAGCGACCTGGCGGATCGCCGCGGGGTTTGCGCCGCGGCGATCGGATTCGCGCAGGGCGGGGACTGCCGTGGGGCGCTGGTCTTCATCGACTGGGCCTGGGGCGCCGCCCCATAAGCGCTAGGATAAGAAAGGCGAGGGCTCTGCCCTCGACCCGCAAAGGGTCAGAGACCCTTTGATCCCATTATCTTTAGTGGCCCTGCCAGCGGCCATCAGTCGAAGCCGTGTATCAATCTGGGGCTGCTGGCGCAGCCAGGAAACTCCTAGCGTTCCCAAACCATCAACTAATTGTAATCATTAATTATTCTTGTAAGTGAAGGTCCAGGGGCTTGGCCCCTGGCGGGTCTGGGCAGAGCCCAGCCTCCCTTATCCTAGCGCCTATGGGGTGAAACCCTGGCTTGTCCTTTGTTCGCGGCTCCCGCCAATTGTGTTCTGGTGTCAGGCGCCGCCGCTGGCGGCGAAGACGCGGACCAGGTCGCGGCGCGATATGACGCCCACCACCGCGCCGTCGCGCAGCACCAGGACGCGGTGCACGCCTTCCTCGGCCATCAGCTTGGCCACGTCGCGCAGGGGGGCCTGCTCCGGCACCCAGACGAGGTCGCCCTGCATCACCTGTCCGACGCTGCGGGTGCTGTCGCGCAGGGCGGCGGTGAACTCCGGGGCGATCTCCACCTGGTCGGCAAGCTGGTGCAGCCACCAGTCGCCGCGGCGCGAGGGGGTGTTGCCGGGCTGCAGCAGGTCGGTTTCGCTGACGACGCCCACGACCACGCCGCCCTTGACCGCCGGCAGGGCGCTGATGCCGTGCTTCGTCATCAACTGGGCGGCGTGACGCAGCGTGGTGTCGGGGGCGACGGTCACCACATCGCGGGTCATGACGTCGGCGGCGGTCTTGGCGGTTGTCTCGAACATGGGGGTACCTCCATGGCGACCATAACAGGCTGGCGGGCGCCGGCGTTGCGTTGGATCAAGTTGGGGGGGATCAAGCAGGGCGAGGCTCAGTGGGCCTCGGCCCAGCTGCGTCCCTTGCCGGTTTCCACGACCAGCGGGACCGACAGGGTAGCCGCCGACTGCATCAGGTCGCGGGCGAGTGCCGCCAGGCCGGTGGCGGCGGCCTCGGGCACCTCGAACAGCAATTCGTCGTGTACTTGGAGCAGCATGCGCGCGCCGAGGTTGGACTCGGCCAGGGCCGCGGGGAGCTTCACCATCGCGCGCTTGATGATGTCCGCGGCACCGCCTTGCAGCGGGGCGTTGATGGCCTGGCGCTCGGCATAGCCGCGGCGGGCGGCGTTCTTGTCGGCGATGCCGGGGATCCAGCAGCGTCGGCCGAACGGGGTGAGCACATAGCCGTGCTTGCGGGCCTCGTCCTTGGTGGCTTCCATGTAGTCGCGGATGGCGGGGTAGCGGCGGAAATAAGCGTCGATGTACAGCCGGGCCTCGCCGGGATCGATCTGTAGCTGGCGGGCCAGGCCGAAGGCGGAGATGCCGTAGATGATGCCGAAATTGATTGCCTTGGCGCGGCGGCGGGTCATCGCGTCCATGCCTTGCATCGGCACGCCGAAGACCTCGCTGGCGGTGCGGGCGTGGATGTCCTCGCCGCGGGCGAAGCTTTCCTTCAGCTGGGGGATGTCGGCGACATGGGCGAGGAGGCGCAGCTCGATCTGCGAGTAGTCGGCGGAGACGAGGACATGGCCGGGCTCGGCGACGAAGGCACGGCGGATGCGGCTGCCTTCCTCGGTGCGGATCGGGATGTTCTGCAGGTTGGGGTCGGTGGAGGAGAGGCGGCCGGTGCTGGCCACGGCCATGGCGTAGCTGGTGTGGACGCGGCCGGTGTCGGGGTTGATCTGTTCGAGCAGGGCGTCGGCATAGGTGGATTTCAGCTTGGCGAGCTGGCGCCATTCGAGGATGCGGGCGGGCAGGTCGTGGCCCTGGTCGGCGAGGCCCTGGAGAACCGCGGCGTCGGTGCCCCAGGCGCCGGTTTTCATGCGCTTGCCGCCGGGCAGCTTCATGCGGTCGAACAGGATTTCGCCGAGTTGCTTTGGGCTGCCGAGGTTGAAGGTCTCGCCGGCGAGCTTGTGGACCTCCACTTCCATGGTGGCCATGCGTTCGGCGAAATCCTTGGACATGGCGCGCAAATCGTCGGCGTCGACCTTGATGCCGGCGCGCTCCATTGCCAGCAGGACGGGGACGAGGCGGCGCTCGACCTGTTCGTAGAGGGCGAGGGATTTGGCGGCGCGCAAGCGGGGGCGCAGGGCTTGCCAGAGGCGCAGGGTGACGTCGGCGTCCTCGGCGGCGTAGGCGGTGGCGCGGTCGAGCGGGACCTGGGCGAAGGGCAGGCGGGCGCGGCCGGTGCCGGTGACCGAGTCGTAGCTGATCGGGGTGTGGCCGAGGTGGAGCCCGGACAGCTCGTCCATGCCGTGGCCGTGGGCGCCGGCTTCCATGGCGAAGGAGATCAGCATGGTGTCGTCGATCGGCTCGGGCAGCGGGGCGCCGGCGCGGGTGAGCACCATGAGGTCGTATTTGGCGTTCTGCAGCACCTTCAGCACGGCGGGATCGGCGAGGAGGGGGGCGAGGGCGGCGAGCGCGTCGTCGGGGGTGATCTGTTCGGCGCCCGCGTGGCGCAGCGGGATGTAGCAGGCGCGGCCGGGGGCGGTGGCGAGCGAGATGCCGACCATGTTGGCGCGCATGGCGTCGAGGCTGTCGGTCTCGGTGTCGACGGCCACCACGCCGGCGAGGCGGGCGGTATCGATCCAGGTGTGCAGGGCGTCGAGGCTGGTGATGGTTTCGTAGGGGCCGAAGCCGTCGGTGTTGAGCGGTGCGGCTGGGAGGGGCGCGGGCGGGGGCGTATCGCCGAACGACAGCGCGCCTTGTGCGCCGCTGCCTTGTGCGCCGGGCCGGATGGCGGGCGGGGGGGCGGCGGGGACGGAGGCGGAGGTGCCGTTCTCCAGGCCGAGGCGGCTGACGATGCTGCGGAAGCCCTGGGCGGTGAGCCAGGCGGCGAGGGCGTCGCGGTCGGGGTCGCGGGCGACGAGGGCTTCCAGGGGTTCGGGCAGCGGCACCTCGCAGCACAGGGTGACGAGCTGGCGGGAGATGCGGGCGAGGGCTGCGTGCTCGATCAGCAAGTCGCGGCGCTTGGACGGCTTCATGCCCGGCGCGGCGGCGAGGATGCCTTCGAGGTCGCCGAACTCATTGATCAGCTGGGCGGCGGTCTTGGGGCCGATGCCGGGCACGCCGGGAACGTTGTCGACGCTGTCACCGATGAGGGCCTGGGCGTCGATCAGCTTTTCCGGGGGGACGCCGAACTTTTCCATGACGTCGGCCAGCCCGATCGACTTCTGCTTCATCGGGTCAAGCATGTCGATGCCGGGGCGGAGCAGCTGCATCAGGTCCTTGTCCGAGGACACGATGGTGGCGCGCCCGCCGGCGGCCACCGCGGCGCAGGCGTAGCTGGCGATCAGGTCGTCGGCTTCCCAGTCGTCCAGCTCGATGGAGGGGACGCCGAAAGCGCGGGTGGCGTCGCGCACCAGGGCGAATTGCGGGCGCAGGTCTTCGGGCGGCTCGGGGCGCTGGGCCTTGTATTTTTCGTAGAGGCGGTTGCGGAAGGTGTGGCGGCCGGCGTCGAAGATTACCGCGAAATGGGTGCCGACATGGTCCTTCAGCAGGCGCGAGAGCATGTTGGTGAAGCCGAACACGGCGTTCACCGGGGTGCCGTCGGGCCGGCTCATCGGCGGCAGGGCGTGGTAGGCGCGGAAGATGAAGCCCGAGCCGTCGATCAGGATGACGTGGGGCGCGCCGGGGGTGGGCGCCGTGGCGTCGGTGGGGAGGGACTTTGCGTCCATATCAATGGCCGTGGTCGTCGCCCGCGCCGTCGTTCAGCACGTAGAGACGCGAGCAATACGGGCAGACCGTCTCGCGATCGACGATGCGCAGGTAGACGCGGGGATGGCCGAGCGCGCCGCCGCCGCCGTCGCAGGGCACGGTGCGCTCGTCCACGTGGATGATTTCGGTGGGCGAGATCGGGGGGGCGGCGCCGTCCGGCATGGGTGGTCCTTCGCGGTCACGACTGGCGATGTCACGGGCCGATGTCACGGGCCGATGTCACGGGCTGATGTCATGGGCGCGTGCATCGGGCTGTCATCGGGGCAGCGGTGCATGATAGCCATGCCCGGCATGCTTTCAACCTCGTTGCTCGCCCCCCTGCTGCGCCGCCGCGCTGCCCTGCTGGCCGCGGCCGGTTCGCTGCTGTCCGGCTGCGTTGCGGAGTATGCGCCGCCGGGCCCGGCCATGCGGGTGGCCGACGTGGAGACTGACGCCTTCGTGATGCCGGACGGCATGCGCCTGCCGTATCGCGCCTGGCTGCCAGTACAGGGATGGGCAGTGCAGGGGCGGGCAGTGCAGGGGCGGGCAGTGCAAGGGTGGGACGGGGTGGCGCCATGGGCGGTGGTGCTGGCGCTGCATGGCTTCAACGACAGCCGCGATGCCTGGGAGATACCGGCACCGGCGCTGGCCGCTTCGGGCATCGCGGTCTATGCGCCCGACCAGCGCGGCTTCGGCGCCACGATGGTGCGCGGGCGCTGGCCGGGGGCCGATGCGCTGGCCGACGATGCCGCGGCAATGGCCCGGCTGCTGCGCCGGCGGCATCCGCGCGCGAAGCTGGTGCTGGCCGGCGAGAGCATGGGGGGCGCGGTGCTGATGCACCTGGCCACCCGCGGCGGGGGGCCGCACTTGGCGGGAGATGGCGGCGCCTTGCCGGTGGACGGCTACATGTTGCTGGCCCCGGCAGTGTGGGGCCGGGCGTCGATGAACGTGTTCATGCAGGGGGGGTTGTGGCTGGTGGCCACGCTGCTGCCCGGGCTGACCGTCAGCCGCCCGCCCCCGGGGGTGCGGATCATCGCCTCGGACAACAACGACGCTTTGCGCCGGCTGTCGCGCAACCCGCTGACGGTGCGTGCCACCCGTTTCGACACGCTGCGCGGGTTGGTGGACCTGATGGACCTTGCCTTGGCCGCGGCGCCGCGCTTTCCGCAGGTGCCGGCGCTGTTTCTGTATGGCGCTAACGACATGATCATTCCGGCCGCGGCCACCCGCGCCATCTGGTCGGCGCTGCCGGGCGGGGTGGTGCGGCGCAGCTTCTATCAGCAGGGCTACCATCTCCTGCCGCGCGACCTCGGCCGCGCAGTGCCGATCGCCGACATCGTCGCCTGGATCCGCAACCCGGCGGCGCCTTTGCCCTCGGGCGGGGAGGCGGCGGCGGCGCGGTGGGTGGCTGGCAGCCCGGCCGTGTGAGCCGTTCACCGAAACGGGATGGTGGGCCGGTGCGCCGGCGGCGGTAAACTTCCTCGCCCGTCACGTCAGGTGGCGGATGCTGCGGCGCTGCGGAGCGCGGGCCCTGCGGTCCAGGGGCCCTGCGGAGGGACGTGCGATGGCGTCAGGCGGGCGGCTGACCGGTGACGAGGCGCTGGCCGAAGAGGCCCGGCTGGTCGGGCGCGCGATGCGGCGGGCGCCGAGCTGGTGGCGGCATCGGAGCGGCTGTTCCGCGGCAATGCCCTGTCGTGGCTGCTGGCCACGCTGATCGCGACGGGGCTGACCGGCGGCGGCATCTGGGGGCTCAACGAAGCGGTGGCGCCGGGCGATCGGCGTGCTGCTGGGCGTGCTGGCCTTCGTGTTCGCCGCCGGCCTGCTGGCGGTGCTGCTGGTGGCTGCCGGTGGACAACAACCGATTCTCGCTGCACGGCATGCACCGCAACCGGCTGGTGCGCGCGTTCCAGGGCGCGGCGCGGCGGCACCGCAAACCCGACCCGCCGAGCGGATTCGATTCGCATGACGACCCGCGGCTGGCAGCCATGGTAGTGCCCGGGCAGCCGCGCCGGCTGTTTGCGGTGGTCAACATGGCGGTGAACCTGACCCGTTTCAGCAACCCGCAATGGGCCGAGCGCAAGGCGCTGTCGTTCACCGCGACCCCGCTGCATTGCGGCTTCGCCGATCTGGGCAACGCCATTCGCAAGGCGGCGCTGGCGCCCGGGTGCGCGCCGCCTGCCCCCTGATCGCTCTTCCACCCCCCTGGCATTCGGGCTATGAGGGGCGCGCGGGACCCGTAGCTCAGCTGGATAGAGCGCTGCCCTCCGAAGGCAGAGGTCGAAGGTTCGAATCCTTTCGGGTCCGCCAATTCCCCCATGTAAACTATTGAAATTGTTATGAATTAATTTGAACGCGCCAATAATTACCACAATTCTTACCACACTCGGGCTTATTGGCGGGCGACTTCGGCCGCGAAAGCGCCTGCTCGCTTGACGGTGGCTGGACCTACGCCGTGCCCATTCCGCCTGGTGCCCACCCCCTCGCCGGAACCAGTGCGGTGTGGTTACCTGCCCGGATGACCCCGGAAGCCTTTATCGCGAAGTGGCAACCGAACACCCGCCACGAGCGCGCGGCGTGCCATGAGCACTTCATTGACCTGTGCAACGTGCTGGGCGAGCCGACGCCCAACACGGACGCAACCGGCGCGCGCTACGCCTTTGAAAAGGGCGCGGTGAAGGCCACGGGCGGCAACGGTTGGGCCGATGTGTGGCGGGCTGAACGCTTCGCCTGGGAGTACAAGGGCAAGCACAAGGACCTGGAGGCGGCGCACCGGCAATTGCTGCTGTATGCCGGCGCGCTGGGCAACCCGCCTTTGTTGGTGACCTCGGATATCGAGCGCATCGTCATCCGCACCAACTGGAACAACACGGTCTCGGCCCGCACCGACATCCTGTTGTCCGAACTGGCCGACCCCGCGAAGCGCCAAATCCTCAAAGCCACCTTCAGCAACCCCGACACGCTGAAGCCCGGCAAGACTCGCGCCATCCTCACGGCCGAGGCCGCCGCCGAGTTTGCCGAACTGGCCCGGCGGCTGCGCGCCCGCGGCCACGACCCGCAGGCGGTGGCGCATTTCGTCAACCGCCTGGTGTTCTGTCTGTTCGCCGACGATGTGGGGCTGCTGCCGGCGGGGCTGTTCGAACGCATGCTGGGCGCCGCCCGCAAGGCGCCCGAGCGCTTCGCCGCGTATGCCAGCCGGCTGTTTCGCGCCATGGCCAGCCGCGGCGGCGAGGTGGATTTTACCCCGGTCGCCTGGTTCAACGGCGGGCTGTTTGATGACGACATTGCGCTGGCGCTGGAACGCGACGATATCGCCAGCCTGGAACGGGCGGCGGCGCTGGATTGGGCCGATATCGACCCGTCGATCATGGGCACGCTGTTCGAACGCGGCCTGGACCCCGACAAGCGCAGCCAACTCGGCGCCCATTACACCGACCGGGAGAAAATCGAACGGCTGATTGACCCGGTGATCCGCCGCCCGTTGCTGGCGGAATGGGCTGCGGTGAAGGCCAGCATCGAAGCCGCCTTGCAGCGCGAGGCCGCCGCCAAGCCTGCCAGCCGCGCCCGCAAGACGGCGCGCACCGAGGCCGAGGGCGCCTATCGCGGCTTTCTGGACCGGGTGCGCGCCTTCCGCGTGTTGGACCCCGCCTGCGGCTCGGGCAATTTCCTGTATCTGTCCTTGCTGGCGTTGAAGGACATTGAATTGCAGGCATCGGTGGAAGCCGAGACGCTGGGTTTGCCGCGCGAATTTCCCCAGGTTGGGCCGGAAGCGGTGCTGGGCATCGAAATCAACCCCTATGCCGCCGAGCTGGCCCGCGTGTCGGTGTGGATCGGCCACATCCAATGGGCACGCCGGCATGGCCTGCCGGCCCCGGCCGATCCGGTGCTGCGCAGCCTGGATACCATCGAATGCCGCGATGCGGTGTTGGCGCCGGATGGGACGCGGGCGGAGTGGCCGAAGGTTGATGCTATCGTGGGCAACCCGCCGTTCCTCGGAAGTCAGGCGATGATCGGGACGCTTGGCGAGGAATATACCGGCCGACTTCGGACTGCCTATGATGGCCGCGTGCCCGGCGGTGCAGACCTTGTCTGCTACTGGTTCGAGCGGGCGCGCGAAGAAATGGCAAATGGTCGCGCAGCCCGCGCGGGGCTTGTTGCCACCAACAGTATACGCGGAGGAGCAAACCGGAACGTGCTGCGGCGCATTCAAGCGGTCGCAACGATCTACGACGCATGGAGCGACGAGCCCTGGACTGTGGACGGAGCGGCGGTGCGTGTGTCGCTGGTATCGTTCGCCTCGGGTGATGCGGGCCAAGTACGCCTCGATGGGCGTGAGGTATTTGCCATTCATGCGGACCTATCTGCCGGGGTCATAGACCTTACGAAGGCACACCGTCTCAACGAAAATGCTAGCCTGGGCTTTCAGGGGCCAGTGAAGGTCGGTCCATTCGATGTACCTGGGGCGACTGCCCGTGCGTGGCTGACCGCCCCGATGAATCCAAATGGTCGGCCAAATACCGATGTAGTGTGCCCTCTCGCAAACGGTCTTGATATCGTGCGTCGCCCGTCAGACACATGGATTGTGGACTTCGTTGATCGCGATGAGGCAACTGCAATGTATTACGCGGCGCCGTTCGCCCATGTGGTGCGCGAGGTAAAGCCATTGCGGGAAAATAACCGCCGCCCGCGGCGCGCTCGCCTTTGGTGGCAACATGGCGAGACCGTCCCCGGTCTGCGTGCGACAATCCGACCATTAACGCGGTACATCGCAACACCACGAGTTTCGAAGCATAGATTGTTCGTTTGGCTCGCTGCCGTTGTCCTACCCGATTCTGCCGTTGTCGCCATCGCCCGCGACGACGATACGACCTTTGGCATTCTCCACAGCCGCTTCCACGAGGCGTGGGCGCTGCGGCTGGGCACGTGGCTCGGGGTTGGCAACGATCCCCGCTACACCCCCAGCACGACTTTCGAAACCTTCCCCTTCCCCGAGGGACTGACCCCCGACCGCCCAGCCGCCACCTATACCGACGAACCACGCGCCCAAGCCATCGCCACCGCAGCGGCCGAACTGGTGGCCCGGCGCGACGCCTGGTTGAACCCGCCCGACCTTGTGGACATCGTGCCCGAGGTGGTGCCCGGCTTCCCCGACCGCATCCTGCCAAAATCGGAAAAAGCCGCCGCAATCCTGAAAACCCGCACCCTGACCAAGCTCTACAACACCCGCTTCACCCCCGAGGGCGCATGGTTGGACGGGCTGCATCGCCGCCTGGATGAAGCCGTGGCCGCCGCCTATGGCTGGCCCGCCGACATCGCTGAAGATGATGCCCTCGCGCGCCTGTTGGCCCTCAACCTGGCGCGCGCTGGCGCGGCAGCGCGCACGTGATGGAAAAGCCGCCGCCGGATCGTCACGTTCCCTTGCAACCCGAACGCGCACCTATCAGATTGATAGGTGTGGCGCCACGGCTGTAGCCCATGCGGATGACTAAGCGTTGGCGGCTGACCGCCCCCATGGCAACGCGGGAGATACAAAAACGTGCCGCCGATAGCGCGCAGGTGGTGCTGACGCAGCATGCGCAGGAACAGATGGTGGCCCGTGACATTATCGCGCCTGAGCTGTTCCGCATCCTGCGCGAAGGGATTGTGCGTGCGGAGCCTGTGAAGGTGGGCGATGGGTGGAAGGCAGAGATTGAACTTCGCCTGCCCGGCGGCGCCGATGCGGCGGCTGTGACGGTGGTTCCCGAGGGCGACGGATTGAGGGTGGTGACAGTGATGTGGAGGGACGGACGATGACGGCGATGCAAAAGCCGAGACCACGCCGGCCGGCGGGCAATGCCGAGCCGTTTCATTACCTCGCATCCGGGCTGCCCAATGTGTGGCTGATGGATGGCTTTCACCGCGCCGATACGCCGGACGGACCGGGCGTGCGGATCGAAGATGCCGACGGCCTGCACCTCGCCTTGGCGCGCGCCATCGTGACGGACCGCCGGCGGTTCCAACCTGAGGAATTGCGCTATCTCCGCCGGTTCCTCGCATTGTCGCAAGCGAACGTGGCGGCATTGCTGGGCAATTCGGAACAGACGGTGGCGCGCTGGGAAAAGGGCGAAACGGCGATTGACCCGAGTGGCGAACGGCTGATCCGCTTCATCGTGACCGAGCGGCTGGGCGATGACGTGACGGTGCTGGAAGCCCTGCGCGACCTCGCCGCCGCCGACGAAGCCCATCACGGCACCAGCCGCCGCTTGCAGCACCGTGCGGGGGTTTGGCGCGAATTGCGGGCGGCGGCGTAGCCGGCGCGCTCATGTGACAGCCATTGCCGCGCTATGGGTCCTTCCGAGGCCTGGTGCGATGCGGGTGGCAATGGCGCGACACCCCGCTAGTTGCAGACTATATTTGTTGCCTAAACTGAAGTGAGGCCCCGATGCCCCGACACCAGCCGCTGCCGCTGCCGCCGCCTGCCTGGGATGACGCGCCGCGCTGCCTCGTGACGAAGGGCGAGTTGGCGGGGGACTTGTGCGTATCGCCCGCCGCAATCTCCCATTATCTGCGCCAAGGTATGCCCGAAGGCCCCGGCGGAATGATGGACTATGCGCCTGCGCTAGATTGGCTGCTGGGCAGTTTGGACGCGACGAAGGCCCGCCGCACCCGCGCCGAGGCCGAGGGTATGCGACGGTTCCTAAATGGACAGGCCAGTGAGTATGCGACGGCACGCGCCGGGATTGAGGCGGGAGCCGTCGGCGCCTATGCCGCAGCCCTCGCCGCCGGTCTGCCCGAAGAAGCCGCCGCCCATCTGGCCGACGATGCCTCCGCCCGTGCGGTGCCGGTGATGAACCGCCATTTGATCGAGGACAGCAACCAGCCGCTTCCTGCCCCCCCGCCGGGCATATGGCGCCGGGTGATGGCCTGAGGGTGCGCCGTCGGCCGGGGGTGCTGAAGATTCGCTGCCGGGGGGGAGGGGGGCCGTAAAACTCTGGCCGTGCCGGCGCCGGAACCGTCCGGGTGGGGCAATGCAGCTAATCCGTGACTTTATGGCCCGGCTTGCGGGCAGAAATGCCCACTTTGGCGGGGCTTTGAATTATTACAACCCATTAGCGGCCTTTCAATTACGCTGCCGCAATCAAGGTGGTGGGTGGTGGTGGGTTCTACATTTCGACCGTATACGCGTGAGGCGCGCACACATGTAACGGGGGAAATGGGCAACCCACCACCACCCACCACCTCGTTACATTTTCGCTCATAATCCGGCTTCCGGCAGCAACAAGGTCAGGCCGAGGAACACCGCTCCGGCCTTCGTCGCTTTCTTCGGGACCACCCGTTGCAGGGCTTCGCTGAAACGCTTTTCCGTGCCGGCAGCCTCGCCCCGTGCCGCCGTCCACATCTTCCAATCGCCGTAGAGGTGCCGCGCCATCGCGGTGGCATAGACATCGCGCCGGTCGCACCGTTCGGCCAGCCATGTCGCGATGCTGTCCTGTTCCGCGAAGTATTCCGCCGATGCCTCGGCCACCACGGCCGGCGGCTGCAACCCGTCGCGCTGCCAGGCGAGGCACCCCCGGATTGCCCATGCCAGGATACCGGGCATCTCGGCCTTGAGCCGTTCGGCGAGGTCGGTGTCGGGTTTGGCGGGCACGTAGGTCAGCGGCACCAGGTGCAGCCGGCGGCGCATGGCGGGATCAGGGTTGCGCAACACCGGGGAATGGTTGCCGGCAATCCACCATTTGCCGACCGGTTGAAACTCGAAAGGGTCGCCCCTCATCACGCGGGCCGCGATTCGGTCGCCTGCTACCAGGGCTTTCAACCGCGCCTCGGCCCATGGGGCGCCCTGCTCTATTTCCGAAACCATTACCATCCGCGCACCGCGCAAGCTGGCGAGGTGCGTGGGGTGCTGATCGTTGCGGCCTTGCGTCACCACGTCGCCCATCGCGGTTGTCGCGTAGTCGCCGAGCACGGCCGCCACCGTGGCCATCAGAACGCCCTTGCCGTTGCCGCCCGGCCCGCGAAGGAAGACGAAAGCGTGTTCCCGCGTGCTGCCCGTCAAGGTGTAGCCGATGAACCTTTGCAGGTAGCGCACCAACGCCTTGTCGCCCTGCGTAATCTGCAACAAGAATCGCATCCATCGCGGGCACCGGCCGCCGGGCGCGACGGCCGTCACCTTCGTGTGCAGGTCGTCGCGGCGGTGCTGGCGCGTTTCGCCGGTGATGAGGTCCACCACCCCGTCCGGGGTGTTCAGGCTCCACGGCTCGGCGTCGAAATCCTCGGCGCGGCGGGCGTGGCGCGGATCGGATCGGGCCAGGCGTTCCACGGCCGCCACCGTCGCGGCGCTGGCCAGCTTCGCACCCTTCCCGCCATCCTGTTCGGCAGCGGCGCGGCGGCAAACCAAGCGTGCGAGGTCGAACACCGCCAGCGTGTCATCGGGCTTCCACCGGCACCCGTCCCACCGCAGCCATGAGTTGAGGGCGGAAACGTAGAGAAGTTGCCCGGCGTGGCGTTCTGAGAATGCCAGCGCCAGCGCGTCTTCGGACGTGGCGGGCGGGTCGCCGACAATCTCGGCCGCACGGGCTGCCGCTTGCTCCGGTGTAAAGGCTCCGGCGTCATCCATGGCGCACCTCGGGGACGGCGGCGGCGCTGGGGTTCGCGAGTGCCCAAGTCAGGATCGCGGCGATCTCGTCGTGCGGCTTGTCGCGATCAGCGGCCGCGGCGTGGATGGTGCGCCGCATGTCGCCCTCGCCGAGCATTCCGGCCCCCACCAGCCGGGCCAAGCCGCGCGCCTCGGCCATGATCGCCGGGTGCCGTTGCTGCGCCGTCAGGATGCGCCGTGCCGCGCCCCGGAGGGCTTGCCAGGGCGTAGCGGTTCGCGGCCTTGTCGGTGTGATTGCCACGGGCCGCGCTGGGGGGCGTGGGGGCGGTGCCAGGGCCGCCGCAGACGGGCATTGCAGTTCGGCCAGGCCGGGCAACCGCGCCAGCCGCACGGGCAGCGGGTCGGCCCTACCGGCGGCCAGTACGGGCGCGGCGGTGTAGATCAGTTGCGCCGCTGAGAATACCGACGGATCGGCCGGCGTGCCGCGCAGCCATCGCTTGAGTTCCACCGCAGTCATGGGGCGGGAACACCACCACCATACGCGCAACCGCAGATCGGGCAGGAAGCCATGGCTGCCGCTCGCGACCACGATGCACGCGGCCTCGCTGAACACCGGCGGCAGCGTCGTCAACGCCACACGGCCGCAGGCGGCGAGGTCGGCGGCGGGCACGTCGGCGGGTAGGGGGATGCCTTCCATGTCGAGTGCCAGCCATTGCCGCGGCACGTCGCGCAGCGTTGGCGCTTCGCCCGTCTCGGGGTCGGGATGGACCAGCCGGCGCACGCGGCGCAGCGGGCCAATCGGCTCGCCGCGCACCACCGCGCAGTCGGGGCGGGAAATCAGATCGGCCAGAATCCCGGCCAGCCCATCGAGGTCGGCAACGGCGCGCGTCGTCATGTCGAAAGTCCGCGCGCGGTCGTATCCATCAATGGTGCCATCGGCGCGGATCAGCTTGGCCAGGCGCCGGCCGTTGCTCCGCAAGACGGTAACGGCGTCGGTCATGCCCGCGTCTCCGGCTTGCCGGTGCCGTAGCGCCGCCGCAAGTGGGCTGTGGCGTTTATGGCCTTGCTGATTGCAAACGAACAAAGGTTCGCTTGCGGGTCAATAATGTCGCGGAATGCGTCGGCCAGGTGCCCGATGTCCAGCGGCGAGCACCAGGTTTTGTCGCGAACCTGAAAAATCCAATCGAGCACTTGCGCCGATGTTGCGCAGCGTTCGAGGTCGATTCTGTAAAGCGAGCGTTCGCTCTTGCGGCAAACGAGTTCCAGCGTAGCGGTTTCCAGGTGCCACGGTCCCCACTGGCGGCGGTTAAGGCGTTCCCGGCTCTCCTGATCCGCACGCCGGCAAATGTCGTCCATTGTCAAAATGATAAGCGTCATGCCCGCACCTCCTGCCCGCAGGCGCGGGCGGCAAGGATGGCGTCATTTTCGGCCACGGCGGCGGCGGCCAGGTCGCCACGGCGGCGGTGTTCGGCGGCTTCGGCGAGCAGATCGCGAGGTGTTGGGTTCGGGGGCGTCAAGGTCGGTTCCTTTCGGAGCCGGCCGGGCTGGAAATCCACGCGCGGGGATGATATCAACGGGGTGTCAACGCCGCCCATACGATCCGCGCCGGTTCCTCGCCCGAGGGCCGGCGGTTTCGTTTCAGGCGGTGCGGGGCGGGGCGATGCGGGCCGGCGGCAGGGCGTCGAGGAAGCCGCGAACGCTGCCCATATCAACCAGCGTGCTCCGGCCCAACTTCACCATGTGAATGCGACCGGCGCCGGCCTCGCGGTAGATCGCGGAACGGCTGAGCCCGGACAATTCGGCAGCGTCACGGATGGGCGCGTGCGACGGCCACAAGGCCACGGTGCCGGCGGTCAGGCTCGCGGGCGGGCGGGGGATGGCGTAGGACATTTCGGTTGCACCAGCTTGTTGCTGGGTATCCAAGTATGCCTTTCAGGCGGCCGGTTCATTTCATGGAATGCCCGGATTCTTACATGGAATTACATCGTAACGAAGTTTTCGGGTCCGCTTGTGCAGGCTCTATCATTGCCGCTGCAAATCTCGCGTAGGCTTCACGGGCCGGGCGCGTCTTGATTTCCTGTCTCGCGACGGCTTCACGCGCCGGGCGCGTCTCGCGTTCCACTCTCGCGACGGCTTCACGAGCCGGGCGCGTGATGCGTTCCACTATCGCGGCGGCTTCACGCGCCTCAAGGCGCTGCCTTGCTGCGGCGGGCATCCTGCCGGCTTCGGCGAGCAATGGCACTGCTAATGGTGCAAACTCGCGGTCGAGACGCATGGACAGCGACCGCAGGTCATCCCTGTTGCCGATCCGATGAAGTTTGCCGAAACTGCGCCCAGCATCGCTTGCGGCTACTAGCCCGGCCGCACGCCAGCGCGGCACTCGGTCCACAAGCATCAACTTGGCCATCGCCAGCAACAACGGCCGCGGCGTCGTCAACGCCCGCCGCCCACGGGCCTTTACCTGTCTCATCGCGCTCCGCCGGCACTCCGCAGGAAGGAAAGTCGGCGGGGCAGCCCGGCGCGGTTCCGGGTTGTCGGGGATCAGCCTAGCCCCGCCGATTCGCAGTCTATCCCACCGCCTCGCGGTGCAGGGAAACAACCTTGCCGCCGGGCTGGCGGGTGCAGAACGCACCCCACGCGGCCATGAGCGCGCGGCGGCGTTCCAGCAAGTCGGAACGCTGATAGGCGGCTTCCGACTTGTCGCGGATCGCATGGGCCAGGGCCGCCTCCACCACCTCGCGGCCTTCGGGGCGCGTCTCGCCGGCCCATACGCGGAAGCTGGAACGGAAGCCATGCGGCACGGCAGCGCGGCCTTCAGCATCCCGCCAGCGCGGCGGCTCGCCCTCGGCCAGGCCATCGCGCGCCATGCCCCGAACCTGCATAGACAGCGCCATGTCGCTCAACGCCTTGCCCTTGACGGGGCTGGGGAACACCAGCGCTGCGGTGCCAGGGGTGCCCAGCCGCACCAGTTCCAGCACCGCCACCGCGCCACCGGACAGCGGAACGCGGTGCAGCCGACCGGACTTCATGCGCTTGCCGGGGATCGTCCACACGGCGGCGGCAAGGTCTACCTCGCCCCAGGTCGCGCCCCGAATCTCGCCAGTGCGGGCTGCCGTCAAGATGGCGAAGCGCAGCGCCAACGCAGCCATGCCACGTCGCCCCTCCAAGGCCGTCAAGAACGCCGGAACCTCCGTCCACGGCAGCGACGGATGATGCACCACGCGGGCCACCTTGCCGGCCGTAGGCAATAGTTCGGCGAGGTTGCCGCGCCACCGGGCCGGGTTGTCGCCCGTCCGCAGTTTGCGGGCGCGGGCATAGTCGAGAATCGCTTCAATCCGGCCGCGCACCCGTGAAGCTGTCTCCGGCGTCTTGGTCCAGATCGGTTGCAGCACGCGCAAGACATGCTCGGTCGTCACGTCCGCCACCGGCAGCTTGCCGAGGGTCGGGAACGCATGTGCGGCGAGGGTGGCGCCCCACTGTGCCCCGTGCTTGGCGTTGCGCCAGCCCGGCGCCTTGGAGGCGATGCAGGCGGCGGCGATGGCGGCGAAGCTGCGATCCTCGGCGGCTTCGGATATCTTGACGTTTCTCGCCTCGGCGCGGGCAGCTTGCGGGTTCACACCGTCGCGCAGCTTCGCCCGTGCCTCTGCCGCCTTGGCGCGCGCCTCGGCCAGCCCCCAATCGGGATAGGCGCCCAAGCCCATGTCGAACCGCTTGGCGTTGAAGGTGAACCGCAGCACCCAGGCGCCGCGCTCGCTCGGGGTCGCATCAGGCTTCCGGGCAGGCAACAAGAGGCTCAACCCCTCGGCGTCCATGATCCGCACCGCCTTGCCTGTGGGCGCCCGAACTGCCGCCGCCACCTTCGCCTTGAGTGCAAGCGCTGTCAGTCTGGACATTCGAACCGCCGCCCTGTTCCTGTTACCACACCTCTTACCACACTCGGCGCGGGATGGCCAGGAATGACGGAAGACGCCATGGGATAAAATGCGTGTTGATATCTAGGTGTTTGCGGGGCGCTTGAACCGTGCGGAACGGCTGGAAACGCTATTTAGGCGGATTTCGGGTCCGCCAGTCTTCACTGAAATCGCCGAGAAGCGGATGGCAATGCGGTGTGCGGCCGGTCTGCTTGATCCAGATCAATGCCCGCTCCTCGTGGATTCCCTACCAGTATCCGTGCTCGTGGCGGCGTGACCGCCGGGCATCGTGGGCGCAGAGACGGGCGTCGCCGGGCGCGTTGCATCCGGCAGGCCCGCCTCGTCCTGGCCACCGGGCATACCCGGCAGCGCAGCGCGCAATGCGCAGGATCGGCATCAGAATCGAGGGGAGGATTATGACAGATCAAACGCCACGCCAACCGAATCGCCGCAGCCTGTTGTCCGGCATAGGTATCGGCCTTGGTGTAGGAATGACAGGTTTCGCTACCGCACAGGCTGCCACTTTGCCCGCGCCGCAGGCGCAGCAACGCGCCGATGTGATCGTCATTGGCGGCGGCATGGCCGGTTGCGCGGCCGCGCTGGAGGCGGTTGGGCGCGGTGCTTCTGTCATCGTGCTCGAGAAGGCCGGGCGGCTGGGCGGCAACTCCACCCTCGCTGCCGGCTCCTTTTCCCTGCCGATCGGCGACACGCCGACGGCCCGCCAGGAATACGCCCAGGACTACGAGCGCGTTTGCCTGGGCCGCGGCAATGCCGACATCTTCGCCCTCATGGCCAACCACGTGCGCGAGAATATTGCCTGGCTCGAGGGCCACGGCGTCGCCTTCATGCCGGAAGCCGAGCGCGCCCCCAACCGCGTCGCCGCCCGCGATGCCGCGCCCGGCGCGTGGCAGGGCATGCCGGTGCTGTTTGACACGCTGCGAAAGCGTATCGAGGCGGCCGGTGGGCGCTTCCTGTTCGGCGTCAAGGCGCGCGAACTGGTGGTGGACGCCAGGGGCCATGTCGTGGGCGTGCGCGCTGCCGGGCCTGACGGGCTGGTCGATTTTCTCGGCCGCTCGGTGGTGATCGCCACTGGCGGCTATGCGGCCAATACCGCGGTGCTGGAGGCTTTTTCCGACCCCAATGCCGGTGCGATGATGGTGCGTGGCTATCGCGGCGCCACCGGTGATGGCCACCGCCTGGCCGAGGCCGCCGGCGCCGGGCTGCGCGGGATGGGCGGCATGATGGCACTGCACATCGCCGCGGTGGATCCGGACTCGACCGCCGCCGGGCAGCCCGCCCGCGCCATTCCCTATGTGCTCAGCATCAACCGGGCCGGGCAGCGCTTCATCGACGAATCCCGCGGCTACGTGGCGCACGGCAAGGCGGTGCTGGGCCAGCCGCAGGGGGTGACCACCGTGGTGTTCGACTCGCGCATTGGCGGGATCGCCGCGGTGGCCGGGGTGGTGGAGAATTTCCGCCGCCTGGGGCTCGACGTGCACACCGCCGACACGATTGAGGCACTGGCCGCCAAGGTCGGACTGCCACCCGCGGAGACCGCGCGCACCGTTGCCGCGTTCAACGCCGCCGTGCAGGAGGGCGCGGCACCAGGGGCCTCGCCGCCCAAGCGGACGCTGGCGCACAAGGTGGAGCAACCGCCGTTCCTGGCCCTCCACCCGCTCTCTCCCGGCATCACGCTGACCTTCGGCGGCATCATGACCGACGAGACGGCGCGGGTGCTGGAACCGGACGGGCGCGTGATCCCGGGGCTGTTCGCTGCCGGGGAAGGCGCCGGCGGGGCGTTTTTCGAGGACTATATCGGTGGCGGCGCGCTGACCTTGTGCCTGGTGATGGGACGGATCGCAGGGCGTAGCGCGGCATTGTAGATGCCGGGTGTCCTGGCAGCATGACGTGGTGCTGCCAGGACTCTAGCTTATTGTACGGTTGAATGACCGGCGCGTGCGGGCCGCCACAGAAGCTTTGCTTGGTGCGGCCGGACGGCATCGATAGGTGGAGTCCAGCCATAACGCAGGGAGAATCCAGGATGATTCGAGGCATGGTGGGTTTGCTGTTGGCGTTGCTGGTCATGGCGGCACCTGGCGCTGCTGGCGCCCAGGGCGGGAGCCAGGCGGAAGTAACGGCCGGTGCTGCGGCCTACGCGGAGGCCTGCGCCTCCTGCCATCGTACCCCGGCACGGTTCATGCGCCGCCACCTGGACAAGACGCCGGCGCAGCGCCAAACGCATTTTGACGAGTTCCTGACCAAGCACCACGCGCCCGCACCGGCAACGCGGGCGGCGATCATCGCCTGGCTTGAAGCCAACCACACGTCGCGCTGAGGCAGGGCCGGCGGCTATAGCGCGCGCAGCACATAGAGCGCGGTGGCGAACGCGACGGTCGCGAGCAGCAGGTTGATGCGCCGGCGCAGCTGCCGCTCGGCGCGGGGCAGGGGGTCAGGCATAGTCGAAGAGCTCGTAGATGATGCGGTCCGGCGGCACGCCGAGGGCCTCGAGGTGCCCTGCCACTGCCATCGTCATCGGCTCTGGCCCGCACATCATCGCGGTCACCTGCCCTGGCTCCCAGCCGCGGATCAAGGCGGCGATGCGCTCGCGGTCCATCAGCCCCTGCTCCACGCCCGGCGGGGCATCTTCCTCGGCCAGGAACAGCGCGCGCCAGGAGCGGCGGGCGGCGGTTGCGGTGATCTCGTCGCGCCGTACCAGGCGGTCGGCGCGTCGGGCGCCGTGCATCAGCGCGACCGGGCGCGTATCGCCGCGCCGGTCGAGGTCGCGGGCGAGCGAGAGGATCGGTGCAATTCCGGCGCCGCCGGCGATCAGCAGCAGTGGGCCGGTGCCGGTATTGTCGAGCGTGAAGGCGCCATGCGGGCCGTCGACGCGCACTGGCAACCCGGGCGGCAGGCGACCGATGGTGGCGGTGCGGTCGCCGGCCTCCCGGATGACGAAGCGCAGCCCCGTCTCGCCGGGCGCGGAGGAGTAGGAGAACGGATTGTCATTCCACGGTGCGGCGGGGCCGAAGGCGAGCCAGGCGAACTGGCCCGCGGCATAGCCGGGTGACGCGGGACCGGCCACCTGCAGCTCCCAGTAGCCCGGGCCCAGTGGTTCGACCTTTGCCACCTGCCAGCCAACGCTGCCGAGCCGCCACAGCTTCCATGGCCACGACCACATCAGCAGCAGGACCGCGCCTGCAAGGCCTGCGAGCCAGAAGACGGATAGGGTGTCGGCTTCGGAATACAGGCCCACGCTGCGGGCATGGGCAACGCCGGCACCGGCAGCCAGCAGCGAGCCAAGGCCGTGCAGCAACCGCCAACGTTCGTAGCGCATACTCCGGCGCCGGAGCGCCAGCACGACGGTGCCGAGCAGCGCCACCAAGGCCAGGGTACCGCTGGCCATGCGCGGGCTGGTGAGCATTGCACCTAGTTGGGCGAGCGCCATTGCCGGCTCGCGGACGAACAGCGGGGCCAGGAAGGCGAGAGGATGCAGCAGAACGAAGATGACGAGCAAAAGGGCGGCGGCGCGGTGAAAGCGCATGGTCACGTCGATGCCGGTGCGGTCGGAGACCAGGCGCCAGCGCCCGGCATGGCTGAACTGCAGCAGCAGCAGCGACAGGCCGACGAGGCCGAGCGCGATGCCCGCCTCCTCGTGCCAGAGGCCAGGCTCCTCGTCGGACACCATCGCAATGCCGAGGGGCACCAGCGCCAGGCCCAGAAACAGCAGCGCGGCCAGCCAAGTGGGCAAGCCACGCGGGGTCATGCCGCTCTTCATCATGACAACTTGCCCGAGGTCGCCGCGGCTGGCCAGTGCCGGAACCGCAGCGGAGGCCGGCGGGGCTGTCCAGCCGGATGGACCCGCAGAAGCAGATCGCGTTCATCGCCGGCTACGAAAGCCTGTTAAATCAATTGCCTGCCGACGAGATGGTGATGTTTTCCGATGCCGTGCACCCGGTCCATGGCGCCCGCCCGGTGGGGTGCTGGGCGCCGCGGGGCGGCGCGCTGGCGGTGGAGCAGATGACCGGGCGGGACCATCTGAACATCCACGGCGCGCTCGATCCTGAGAGTGGGCAGACGCAGATGCTGCTGGTCGACAGCGTCGATGCCCAGAGCACGATCGCCCTTTTGGGCGCCATCGAGCGGCAATTTCCCGCCATGTGCCGCATCCACGTGTTCGCTGACAACGCGCGCTGCCATCGGGCAAAGCTGGTCCGTCAATGGCTCAGCCACCCGCAATGCCGGATCAGACTGCACTTCATCCCTATCCGCCCGGCGAGGGCCGCCTGGGCGTGAGGGTGCCGCCACCTTAAAGCGCTAATTAAGTCGCTGGTTAAGTTGTGTGGATGGACGGCGTTGTCGAGATCATCACGGGGCGGGAGCGCCGGCGACGTTGGAGCACGGAGGAGAAGCTCCGGCTGGTGGCGGAGATGGTGGAGCCCGGCGGCCGTGTGCGCGCCGTAGCGGCCCGTCACGGGGTATGTGATACCAACCGCCCTATTGATTGACCGATGTACAAAGGCAAGGCCAAGGCTTTGCCCTGGACCCACCAAAGGCCGGCGGCCTTTGGAAACCATTTTATTATCATATAGTTAAGGTCCAGGGGCTTGGCCCCTGGTGGGTCCAGGGCGAAGCCCTGGCCTT
>Ga0209491_10003548_pt1 | contig 25561 bp, 15 predicted proteins | sample BON02_FD_187213 | JGI IMG/M metagenome (GOLD analysis project Ga0209491, IMG submission 187213) | Freshwater microbial communities from Lake Bonney liftoff mats and glacier meltwater in Antarctica - BON-02 (SPAdes) (version 2) | ecosystem: Environmental > Aquatic > Freshwater > Ice > Glacier...
ACTTCTCAACCACGTCTGGCAACATCACCGATGACATCATCATGCGGTATCTCGATAAGCATATCCACAAGGATGGCTTCAGCCACACCACATGATCCTACCGGCATCAGCCGGTCAGTTATTCAGCTCGCTGAAATAGGCGATGCCGAACTGAAGGCCTTGCAACAGGCGGTCTATGTGCACGGTGTGGCGGTTCTCCGGAGTCAGAGCTTTTCGCCCGAGCAGCACATTGCCTTTGCTGAAAGGTGGGGCGGCATCGACATCAACAATTACTTTCCGCTCGAGGATGAATATCCCCAGATTGCGATAGTGCGGAAAAAAGCAGACCAGCAAACCAATATCGGCGGGGCGTGGCATACCGATCATTCCTATGACCAGATCCCGGCAATGGGATCGATTCTGGTGGCGCGGGTGCTGCCCCCGTCAGGCGGCGATACTTTGTTCGCGCATATGGGCGCGGCGTATGATGCGTTGCCCGATGATTTGAAGGAACAGGTCGCGGATCTGCGTGGATTCCACACTGCCGATCATGTTTACGCGCCTGATGGAGCCTACGCCCAGACCGATATGGGTTCCGAATTGCGCGGGCAGGAGATGAAAACCGGGGCGACTCATCCGGTGGTGATCCGTCACCCGCGTACCGGGCGCAAACTGCTATATGTGAACCCGTCCTTCACGATCAATTTCGAGGGCCAGACGCGGGCAGAAAGCCTGCCACTGCTGCAGCGTCTATACGATGTTGCAATGGACGCGGCGAACCAGTGCCGGGTGGTGTGGCAACCTGGAACCGTGGCGATCTGGGACAACCGATCAACCTGGCACAATGCGTTGAACGATTATCCCGGATATGCCCGGGAGATGCACCGGATTACTCTAAGCGGGGAAGCTTTGGCGGCTTAGCGGGCGGCCAGACGTAACCTAATCGCCTGTTTTCGCCTCGCACGAATATACCAGCCGTTCATTCGGCTGTGCTGGCAGCGCCGAAGTTACCGCGCCTTGCAAATCGCCCAGCTTTGCAGCCGCGTTTTCCGTGCCGCATTTGGGCGCGGTGTAGGCGCTTCGAGCGGCGCGGGCTTCGTCCATTGCGGATCGGCCAAGCAGGTAACGGTCGGTGCGGAAAGTCTTGCTGGCCGGATCATATCGGTTGACCGAAACTGCCGCTTCTTCATTGGGCACGAATACGCGTGACCAGCTGCCCGCGGCGAAACCATATTGGCTCCGCTGGTTCACACAGCCGTCGCCGGTCCAGGCAAACTCTACCTCTGTCGCGGGCGCGCCGGTAATACGGCTGCGGTCTTCCTGAAGCACGCAAGTCAGCGCGCCAGACCCGGTGGCCTTGGCCGACATATCAATTGCATCGGGGTCGTTCTCGTCCCCTGCGTTTCCGCCATCATCACCGTTGGCGTCTACTTGCATCGCACCAGCCACGCGGCGGTCGATTTCATCGAGGCCGGGGCGAGTGAACCACGATGCCAGCGCTGCGACGAGGGTGATCGCGGCGATTCCGCTGGCAATGGCCAGTTTACGTTCCTGACCTTCGACGCCGCGTGCCTGATAGGCAATCATGCCGCCGCCAATTGCGATCAGCAACAATACGGCGGCAATCGCCATCTGGTTTTCGCGGGCTTCGGTTACGGCCAGCTCAGCCTCCAGCCGGGCGCGGTCCCGTTTAATACGGTCGGCTTCGGCACGTACGGCCAGATTTTGGCGGGCGACCAATTGCTCGCGCTCAATTCGATCGCGTTCATTCTCGTCAATCTCCGCCAGACTGCGGCAGGGCAGGGCATTGACCCGCGGATTGATCTTGTTGGCGCGCAGGAAAGGCAGCAGTTCACGGATGGAGACAGCGAAATAGAACTCCGCATCTGTCCCATCCGAATCGGCGCCAAAGCTGTTGACGCCCAGCACCCGGCCGCAACTGTCCAGCAGCGGCCCGCCCGAATTGCCGCGCGCAATCGGCGCGGTATGCAAAATCGTGTCGAACTGCCGCGATGGCCGCGTGCCTGACAGGAAACCTCGGCTTTTTACCGGCGGCTGAGAATTGAAAATGTCGCTCATGCTCAGGCCCTGCGCGCGGTCGACATTCATCGGATAGCCGACGGCGGAAACCTCGGCTCCGTCCTGGTCATCACCGCCAGATATGGTCAATTGCGGCAGACGCAGATCGGAGCCGATAATCTCGATCAGGGCGAGATCATTGCGCGAACTGATCGCGACAATTTTGCCGAAAGCGCCTTCGTCCCCGTCGGGTGGGACAATCCCGATCTTCAAGGTATTGTCCCTCAGCGCTTCGCGGACAACATGCGCGTTGGTGACGATCCGGTTTGGCGAAATGGCAAAGCCGCTGCCGTGGCTGACTGCGTAAATCTTCTGCCCGTCGGTGCCGATAATCACCACCCGCACCACGCCGCGCGCTGCGGCGGAGATATCGGATGGGTCGGCCATAGCCGCAGATGGCAGCAACACTGTAATCATAGCCAGCATGGCAAGGAAATATCGCTTCATGCAGCGCGTCTTAGACCGGGCAACCTTTTGACCGCAAGCTTCGGGAAGCGTTGGATGAAAATTGACCCTAGGTGGCGGGAGGTGGCCGGGTAGGGCAGCACATAGTATAGAGGCTTTCCGATGAGCGATATTGAAACCACCGATGAACGTGCATGGGCAGCAGTGCTGCGCCGGGACAAGTCCTTCGATGGCAGGTTCGTGACCGGCGTGCTCAGTACCGGGATTTATTGCCGCCCGTCCTGCGCCGCCCGGCATCCGGACCGCAAGAATGTGCGGTTTTTTGCCGCTGGTGCTCAGGCCAGGGCGGCTGGATTGCGCGCCTGCAAGCGCTGTTCGCCCGATGATGTAAGCCGCGACGAGGCAGCGGTGTTGGTCGCGATTGACGAGATCAAATCCTCTGCAGGACACCCCCTGCTAAACGAATTGGCCGCGCAGGTCGGCTATTCGCCCACGCATTTCCAGCGCGTGTTCAAGCGGGCCACCGGCCTGTCACCCGCCGCCTATGCCCGTGCTTTGCGGCAAGAACGGGCGCGTGACGCCCTGAGCGAAGGCGGCCGGGTAACTGATGCGGTTTACGATGCAGGGTTTGAGACAGCCTCAAGATTTTACGATTCGATGCAAGGGAGATTGGGCATGAGTGCCTCGGCATGGCGAGACGGCGGGCGCGGCGCGGTGATCCGCTGGGCGGCGGTGCAAACCACGCTTGGCCCGATGCTGGTCGCGGCAACGGAAAAAGGCGTGTGCCGCCTGTCCTTCGCGGAAGGCAAGGCGGAACTGGCGGCGCGATTTCCGAATGCGAACTTGATTGCCGGTAACACGAAATTTGCGGCGCTGCTGCAGCAAGTGATTGGTGCGGTCGAACAGCCCGGCACCGCAAATGATATCCCGCTGGATGTAAAGGGCACTGCGTTTCAGGAAGCCGTGTGGGCAGAGTTGCGCAAGATCCCGCCGGGCGAAACCCGGTCCTATGCCCAGATTGCGGCGGCAGTCGGCAAGCCCAAGGCAGTGCGCGCGGCGGGCAGCGCCAATGGCGCAAATTGCGTCGCAGTGCTGATCCCCTGCCACCGCGTGGTCCGGTCTGACGGATCGCTGGGCGGCTATGCTTACGGGTCGGACATCAAGCGGGCGCTGCTGGACCGGGAGAACAAAGCTGATTGACCGCTAACGACCTGGTTGCGGACATTGGCAAACTTCCGCCCCAACATTTCTTTCGCCCGCTCCACCGCATTGAGCACTAGGCCATAAGCCTTGTCTGCGGTTTGCGAATAGCTATCGCGTCTTCACCAAATGTCTTGTAAAACAATCGCCGACTTTGCGGAAGTTCTGGCCAAGCAGAGAGACTGGTATTGATGGAAACTAAGCTCGATGATGAAGCTACCGGAGATCGCAAAATCTGGCATCCAAACGTGCATCGCAGCACTTCAGATATGGGGTGTGTTTTTCTGCATCACAGCTGTCCTGCAGATTGCATTTCCTGATTCGGCGCACACGTGGCTGATTGTTGTTCTCGTCGGTCTTCTTGCCTTGGGTGCGATTACCTACCACTGGGTTACAAAGATAAGTGCACGAAAGGAATTGGCGAACTTGGCACTTTTTGCTGCCGCGCTATTCATCGCGATAGATATTGGAGTAGCCCTGACAGAGTGAGCGCAGAACTGACGAGCAATCGATGAAAAGTCAGATTGATTATTGGCTCATTGCGGGGCATCAGCTTCAAAATGGATATTATTCAACTTTTGTCTGACCCGGCAGCCTGGCTGGCCCTGCTGACTCTCATCGCGCTTGAGGTGGTTCTCGGTATCGACAACCTCATTTTCATAGCGATCCTCTCAAACAAATTACCTGTCCATCAGCAGGCCAAGGCGCGGCGGATCGGGCTTTCACTGGCCCTTGTTATGCGCATCGGTCTGCTAATGGTGATCGGTTGGATAGTGACATTACAAACCCCGCTATTCGATTTGGGCCTACAGGGCGCGCCGAACGATTATGGCGCGGCGAGCTTTGAAACAGCTTTTTCCGGTCGCGATTTGATTTTGCTGGCCGGCGGACTGTTTCTTCTTTGGAAGGCAACGAAGGAAATCCATCATTCGATGGAGCCCGAAGATGACTCGGGTCACTTGCTGGATAAGACACCTGGAATCGCAGCAGCCGCGACCGCCACCTTCGGCACGGTAATTTTGCAGATCATTGTGATCGATCTGGTCTTTTCAATTGATTCCATTCTCACAGCAGTGGGTATGACGGATCATATTCCCATCATGGTGGCAGCGGTAGTTATCACGGTCGCTGTGATGATGTTGGCCGCTGATCCGCTGGCCAAGTTCATTGAAAAGAACCCAACACTAGTCATGCTGGCGTTGGCCTTTCTTGTCATGATCGGTCTTGTGTTAATCGCCGACGGCCTCGGCTTCCATGTGCCGAAAGGGTATATTTACGCCGCCATGGGCTTTTCGGTGGGTGTGGAAATGCTCAATGTGGCGCAACGAAACCGAAGGATGAAAGCGAAAAGGAAGAATGCCTGATTTTACCGGAGTAGCCGGAATGTCAGCGTCCCAACCAACTTCAGACGTCCCAAGCTACCGCGCCCAGCCGGGTTTTGCTGGCACCAATGCATTCAAAATCTGCTCCGCACTATCCAGATATTCCGCCCGCTTGGCTTCATCCATTCTGTCCCAGGTCGAATAGACGCGGGACACGCGGTGGTTTTTCGACAGCAGGGGCCGGTTACGGTCCATAAAATGCCAGTAGAGCGGGCCGAAGGGGCAGGCACCTTCGCCGCTCTTCTTCGACGGGGAATAAACGCAATCCTTGCAGTAATCGGACATCTTATTGATGTAATTGCCGCTGGCGGCATAGGGCTTGGTCGCCAGCCGTCCCTTGTCCGCCCACAGGGCCATTCCGGCGACATTGGGCAGTTCCACCCATTCATATGCGTCGGCATATACGGCGAGAAACCAGTCCTCGACCTCTTGCGGCTGGATGCCTGCTATCAGCGCGAAATTGCCCAGCACCATCAACCGCTGGATATGGTGAGAATGAGCGTTCTCGCGGGTTGAGCGGACGCAATCGGCCATGCAGCGCATGTCGGTTTCGCCGGTCCAGTAAAATTCAGGCAGCGGGCGGGTGGCCTCCAGCGCATTCGCCTCGCGCAGCCCAGGCATTTCCAGCCAGTACATTCCGCGAATATACTCGCGCCAGCCGATGATCTGGCGGATGAAGCCCTCCACCGCATTGATCGGCGCGCGGCCCGCACAATATTCTGCCGCCGCCAGCTGACAGGTTTCAACCGGATCGAGCAAGCCAAGGTTGAGCGAGGTCGACAGCAGCGAATGATACAGATCGTCCGACCCATGGACCATCGCATCCTGATAGGTGCCGAAATCGGGCAGGCGTTCTTTCAGGAAAGCATCCCGCGCCTGTTCAGCCTGATCCCGCGTGACAGGCCATGCGAAATTATCGAGAGCGCCGAAGTGGCCTGAAAATTCAGACGCGACCAGTTCCAGCACCTCTGAGGTCATGGCGTCAGGCGCGAATTTCGGTGCAGGCGGCGGGTTTAAATCCTTATCCGGTCCGCCGCGATTGTCGTGGTCGAAATTCCACTTGCCACCCTCGGGCTCTTTTTCGTCCATTAATATGCCGGTTTTCCGCCGCATATCGCGGTAGAAATACTCCATCTGCAAGGTCTTGCGTCCCTCTGCCCAGTCGCGAAAATCAGCGATAGAGGCGAGGAAACGGTCGTCCTGATGGATGGTCACTTCACAGGCGAATTTGTCCGGCCATTCCTCGATGGCTTGCTGAACACGCCATTCGCCAGCCTCCACCACGTGGATTTCGCGCGGGTCATGACGCTCGGCCGCGCGGGCAACTTCGCCGGTGAAACTGCCCGCATTATCGCTATCGGTCAGCCGCGTGTAATCGACCATCCACCCGGCTTCCTCCAGCTCGGCAGCAAAGTGGCGCATGGCGGAGAAAATCAGCGCAATCTTTTGCTGGTGATGTTTGACGTAGGTCGCCTCGTCCCACACCTCCATCATCAGGATGACCGTATCATCCTTGGCGCGGCCACGCAGCGAAGCGAGGTCGCGAGTCAGCTGATCGCCCAGAATGGGGACGAGGATCGGTCCGGTGGTGGACGGCGTTTTGGAAGAATTCATTGCGCTTTAATGATCCAGCGACGGATCAGTGCCGAAATTAATCGAGTTTCGGCGGTAGCCCCGGTTCAGCCTTAGCAATCGCCCGCTGATAGGCCGGGCGCGCGCCTATGCGTTTGAGATAGGCCTGAAGATTGGGCATTGCGTCGATGGACTTATTGTTGAACGCCCGCGACGTGGTCAGCTGGAAGCCCATCATGATGTCCGCAGTGGTCAATTCGGAACCGCCGAAATAGTCAGCCTCGCCCAGCCGCGCTTCGACCATGGACCATGCCTTGTTGGTCCGGTCGGCCACGAAGGGCGGCATTTCCGTCGCACCGGCTTGCTGCGCGGCAATTGCCATCATGCCATTGGTCATGAAGGTGGCGTTGGCAAAGTGCAGCCAGAACAAATGGTCCGCAAAATCCGGATGGTCAGGGGCGGGGACCAGCTTGCCGTTGCCGTATTTTGTTACAATGTATTCAATGATCGCGCCGCTTTCACCCAGCACCAGATCGCCGTCTTGAATGACCGGCGCGATACCCATCGGGTGCAGCGCCTTATATTCGTCCGGCGCGAGGCGGTTATCTTCCCGCCGGTTGTAGAGTTTAAGATCATATTCGATCCCGAGTTCCTCGCACAGCCAGACAATCCGTTCGGACTGGGAAATTCTTAGATGGTGGACGGTAAGCATGGCGGTCTCCTGAAACTCTGTTTGCTTGGCCTAGTCGGCGTGAGCCAAGTCGTCCAGACTGTAGCTAAACGAAACTGTAAGGATCGATATCAACTGCCACGCGCACCCCTTGCGGGAACTTCAATCCGCCCAGCCAGTCGCGAATGATGTCCTGCACCTGGGCTGTGCGGCGGGCGTTGATCAGCAGGCGGTAGCGATAGCGACCGCGCAGTAGGGACATTGGCGCGGGCGCCGGGCCAAGGATCATCACGTCGGGCAGGTTGGGCCGCGTGCCGCCAATGGCGCGGGCGGCTTCCTTGGCCTCGGCCTCATCTTCGCTAGACACGATAATCGCCGCCCACCGGCCAAAGGGCGGGGCACCGGCATCGCGCCGCGCCTCTGTCTCTGCGGCGTAGAAGGCATCGCGGTCGCCCGCTGCCAATGCTGCGATTACTGGCGCGTCGGGGTGCCGGGTCTGGATCAGAACTTCGCCTGCTTTCGCTCCGCGTCCGGCTCGGCCTGCGACCTGTGCCATTTGCTGATAGGTGCGCTCGGCCGCGCGCAAATCGCCGCCTTCGAGGCCTAGATCGGCATCGACTACGCCCACCAGAGTCAGTTCGGGAAAGTGAAAGCCCTTGGTGACCAACTGCGTGCCGACGATCACGTCGATGGCCCGCGCCTCTGCCTGTTCGACAAAGGCGGCGGCTTTTTCAGGCGAATTGAGGGTGTCGGAGGTAACCAGCGCAACCCGCGCCTCGGGCATGATTTCGGCCACTTCATCGGCGATCCGCTCAACGCCGGGACCGCAGGCGACCAGGCAATCTGGTTCACCACATTCGGGACAGGTTGGCGGCGGCGGAGTTTCATGGCCGCAATGGTGGCAAGACAGGCGGTTCGACAGCCGATGTTCGACCAGCCAAGCGCTGCAATTGGGGCATTGGAAGCGGAACCCGCAATTGCGGCATAATGTCAGCGGAGCGTAGCCGCGCCGGTTCAGAAACAGCAGCGATTGCTCGCCGCGTTCAAGCCGCAATTTCAATTGTTCGACCAGCCGAGGGGCCAGCCAGCGGCCACGCTCGGGCTTTTCCTCGGTCAGATTGATGATGTCGATCGCAGGCATGCTCGCGCCGCCAAACCGGCTGGGCAATTCCAGCCGCTCGTAAATTCCGCTTGTTGCCATTTGCAGGCTTTCCAGCGCGGGGGTGGCACTGGCGAGGATCACCGGCACTTTCTCAAAATGTCCGCGCATCACCGCCACATCGCGGGCGTTATACCGCACACCTTCGTCCTGCTTGAAGCTGACTTCGTGCGCCTCGTCCACCACCACCAGCCCGAGCCGACTGTAAGGCAGGAATAATGCCGAGCGCGCCCCCACAACCACTTGCGCTTCCCCGCTGGCGATCGCCCGCCACGCACGGCGGCGCTCGGTCGCTTTCAGGCTGGAATGCCACACCACTGGCTGTGTCCCGAACCGTGCCTCGAACCGGCGCAGAAATGCTTCGGTCAAGGCAATTTCAGGCAGCAGAACCAGCACTTGTTTGCCCATCCGCAATGCGGCGGCCAGCGGTTCGAAATAGGTTTCGGTCTTGCCTGATCCGGTGACCCCATCGAGCAGGAAGGGCGTGAATCTTTCGGCCTGCACCGCCTCGATAAAGCGGTCGGCGACTTCCTGCTGATCAGCGCTCAAAGTCGGTTGCGCATGGTCAGGATCGGGTTTCACATAGGGCCGGTCGATATCGACCTCGACCGGTTCCAGCGCGCCCTGATTGACCAGTCCGCGCAGCACGCCTTCGCTGACGCTGGCAAGTTCGGCCAATTCACGGATCGTCGCTTGCTCGCCTTGCAGCGCATCCAGCGCTACGGCGCGCTGCGGTGTCATCCGCTCCGGCTCGGTCCCGCTTAGGCGGTATTCCACCATCGTCGACGGCCCGCGCAACGCTCCGCCCGATGCCAGCACCATCCGCGCGACCGACGCGATCCGGGCGCAATAATAATCAGCGGTCCATTCAATCAACCGGCGTAGCTCGGCGCGCAGCGGCGGGACCGGCAGCACCTCGATCAAGGCGCGCAATTTATGGTCGGGCACGGAATCGGATGGCAGGCGGTCTTCTTCCCACACAATCCCGATGATCTGGCGCGGCCCGAGCGGCGCAACCACGACGGAGCCGGGTTCGACTTTCATGCCGTCCGGCACTTTATAATCCAGCGGTCCAAGCGCGGCGTTGAATATGAGGAGTCTGGCGCGGTTCATAATGCTATGGCCATATGGGCGCTGCTTAGGTGAAGCGGCAAGGTGAGGATTCCTGAAATGAACGAATTAATTGAGATAAAGCCGGGTCGTCGCGCATTTATGGTCGGTCTGTCCGCCGCAACTCTGCTGGCATTGCCGGGCTGCGCGACTCTTCCGGGGTTTGGCTTTACTGACGGGATACGCCGGCTTTTGACGTTATCGAGCGAGCGCGCTTTTGCCCGGCTAACTGCCGATGGCGGGTTCTGGGATGATCAAGTCGCGCAAATCGGTCTCGCCAATTTGCTGGGGACACGCGGCGATGTGTTGTCATCGATCCTCACGTCCAGCCTGTTCAAATCGCGGTTGAACGATGCTTTTGCTGATGTCGCTATCGAGGGAGCGTATCGCGCCGCGCCGGTGGTGGCAGATGCCGTCCGGGTAATCGGGATCGAAAATGCTGTCGCTCTTGTGCGCGGCGGGCCGACAGCGGCGACCGGCTTCTTGCGTAATGAACTCAGCGGTCAATTGGTCGAAGTGATGGTCCCGGAAATCGGTGACGCGCTGCGCGTGGCGCAAGATCCGCTAGTGGCGCAGGCGCTGTCCGCGCTGACCGGGGTCAATGTCGGTCAGGTAGCGAATACTTTCGGCACCCGCGTTAACGATGTGATCTGGACCGAGATCGGCCGAGAGGAAGCGCTTATCCGCGAGAACCCGCGCAGCACGAATGATCCGTTGATTATCGGGGTGTTCGGCACCGGACTTTAGCAGGGGGACCACCCCCAACCCCCTCCTCTGAAGAAGAGGGGGCTTTTAGTTTAATCCGCGCTTCTCCCCCTCTTCTTCAGAGGAGGGGGGCGGGGGGGGTGGTGGAAGCCAGCAAAACACGTCTATAGCTGGTCGCAGAATCACCCTGCCGGAGCCGCAAAATGAAATTTTTCGCTGACACTGCCGAGATTGACGACATCAAGGAACTGGCCGCCACTGGCCTGCTCGACGGGGTCACCACCAATCCCAGCCTGATTGCCAAATCGGGCCGTGATTTCATGGAAGTGACGAAGGAAATTTGCGGCCTCACCAACGGCCCGGTAAGCGCCGAAGTGGTCGCGCTGGATCACGAAACCATGTTGAAAGAGGCCGAAGTCCTGCGCAAGATCGCGGACAATGTCTGCATCAAGGTGCCGCTAACGATTGACGGGCTGAAAACCTGCAAGGCGCTGACGGGCGAGGGAACCATGGTCAACGTGACTCTGTGTTTCTCCGCAAATCAGGCGCTGCTGGCGGCGAAAGCGGGCGCGACTTTCGTTTCGCCATTCGTCGGGCGGCATGATGACAATGGCTTCGACGGGATGGAATTGATCCGCGACATCCGCACGATCTATGACAATTACCTGTTCGACACTGAAATCCTGGTCGCCAGCGTGCGTCATGCGACCCATGTGTTGGAAAGCGCGCTGATCGGCGCCGATGTAATGACCGCGCCGCCCAAGGTTATAATGGCTCTTGCCAACCATGTACTGACCGACAAAGGCATCGAGGGCTTCCTTGCTGATTGGGCGAAGACTGGCCAAAGCATTCTCTAAGTTATTGATCGAGCAATCCCGAATTGTCTGACGAAACCCCACTAGACCGCTTCAAGCAGGCATTGACCGGTGCCAGCCGTGCTTTGGCGCGTGAACCGGAGGTGGAGGTTGCGTGGAGCGCGGATAATCCCGCCGCCAGCGGCAAGAGCTTTCGCGTGCCATTACCGGGCCGCAATCTGCCGCCTGAACAGGCGCGGGAAGCGCGCGGGTTTGCTGACAGTTTCTCGCTCAAATTGCGCCACCATGACACGGCCTTGCACAGCAAAAACGCTCCGCCAGAACCAGTGGCGCGGGCGTGTTACGACACGGTCGAGCAGGTTCGTTACGAAGCGTTGGGGGCGAATAATTTCGCTGGAATTGCGGACAATCTTGATGCCGCGACTGAGCTGCGTGTTGCATCAGATCCAATCGCCCGCGCGCAATCGGCTGACGATGTACCGCTGCAATCGGCGCTGTCATTGCTGCTACGCGAAAAGTTGACCGGGCGGGCAATACCTGCGCGCGCCCAGGCCGGCGTGGAGATGCTTCGTCACTGGATCGAAGAACGCGCCAACGCCGATTTCGAAGCGCTTGCGCTGTCGCTGGACGATCAGACCGCGTTCCAGTCGCTTGCCCTAGACATGCTTCGCCACCTCGAACTGACCAAGGAAGAAGGCAGCGATAGCGGCGAAGACGAGGACGGCGAGGACGAAGGCGGCGAAGACGGCGACGAGGACGATGGCGACGACGATTCCGGCGAGAGTGATCCGCAGGCAACTGAAATGGCCGGCGATGCGTCCGACAGCGAAGAAGGCGACGGCGAGTCTGAAAGCGAGACCAGCTCCGAAGAAGAAATGAACGACGGCGAAGCGGGTGACGAGGGTGAGGAAGGCATGATGCCCGTTCGCCCCAATCGCCCATGGACCGATTTGCCGGACAATTTCGATTATAAAGTATTCACCGAGCGTTTCGATGAAGAGATCGAGGCCAGCGAGCTGTGTGACGCCGAGGAATTGGACCGGCTGCGCGCCTATCTCGACAGTCAGCTCAAAGGGCTTCAGTCTGTCGTCACCAAGCTGGCCAACCGGCTGCAACGGCGGCTGATGGCGCAGCAGAACCGCAGCTGGGATTTCGACCAGGAAGAAGGCATTCTTGACGCCGCCCGGCTGGCGCGGATCGTCACCGCGCCGGGGCATTCGCTCAGTTACAAGATTGAACGCGATGTCGAATTCAAGGACACCGTGGTGACCTTGCTGATCGACAATTCCGGTTCGATGCGCGGGCGGCCGATTTCCATTGCCGCAATCAGTGCCGACATCATGGCACGCACGCTCGAACGTTGCGGCGTAAAGGTCGAAATCCTTGGCTTCACCACCCGAACATGGAAGGGCGGACAATGCCGCGAGGCATGGCTGGCAGAGGGCAAGCCTGCGCAGCCCGGTCGCCTCAATGATCTGCGGCACATCATCTATAAAAAGGCGGACGAACCGCTACGCCGCGCACGCCGTAATCTTGGCCTGATGATGCGCGAAGGCCTGCTGAAGGAAAACATCGACGGCGAGGCGCTGCAATGGGCGCATTCCCGCCTGCTTGCCCGCCACGAAGACCGCCGCATCCTGATGGTAATTTCCGACGGTGCGCCGGTGGATGACAGTACGCTGAGCGTCAACAGCGCCGGCTATCTGGAAACCCATCTGCGCAAAACCATCGACTGGATCGAGAAGTTTTCCCCTGTCCAACTGGTCGCCATCGGCATCGGCCATGACGTGACCCGTTACTATAAACGCGCCGTGACGATCATGGATGTGGAACAGCTCGGCGGGGTGATCATCGAACAGCTTGCCGGGTTGTTTGAGGTGGATGGGAAGTGAGTACGAGTTCTGGTAAAAATCATCCCGGACAATTGGATGGGCTGAGGCGCGAGCAGCTCGATTCTTGGCGGGAAGAAGAGGTTGGCCATATGGCTTGGCTTGCAAGTTACAGAGTTGCCTTATGAACGTAACCGAAGCAGTCGCCACCCGCCGCTCGATCCGCAAATTCACCGATCGGCCGGTGGATCGAGCGGTGCTCCAGCGCGTGCTTGAGAAAGCGCAGCGTAGTCCTTCCGGCGGGAATACCCAGCCCTGGCATGCGGCGGTCCTGACTGGTGAGCCGATGCAGGCTTTGTTCCGGTCCGTCGCTGATGTGTTGCCCCAAGGGCGGGCGGCGCATTCGGCTGAATATGACATTTATCCCAAGGATCTGGACGGGGCTTATGAACAGCGCCGCCGGGGTGTGGGGGAGAATATGTTCGGCTCGCTAGAAATCACCCGCGAGAACAAGGCCGGGCGGCTGATGTGGTTCGCCAACAATTTCCGCGCCTTCGGTGCGCCGGTGATGTTGCTGATCCATACACCCAAATATATGGGGCCGCCGCAATGGTCCGATATTGGCATGTGGCTGCAAACGATCATGCTGTTGCTGCGCGAAGAAGGGCTGGATAGCTGCGCGCAGGAAGCCTGGGCGATGTATTCCGCGCAAGTGCGCAGCGCGGTTTCGATTCCCGAAGATCATGTGTTTTTCTGCGGGATGGCGATTGGTTATCGCGATCCGGATGCGCCGGTGAATGTTTTCGACGTTCCAAGAGCGCAATTGTGCGAAAGCGTCACGTGGCAGGGATTTGACTGACTGCTGGGTTCAAATAGCCGGGCGAATTAATCATATATCCGCAAGTTAAACGGTTTCCTCCGGTTTTTCGCTGGCATTAAGCTAGTGCATGGGTCTACTCTGCTCGAATAACAACCGGGTCGCAAAGTCGGTTTGTTTGCTATCGTTGGCAGGCTGTACATCCTTGGGGGGATACCGGTCATGCGGAAGCATAATATAATTATTTCAGTTTTGGCTGCAGCGAGCGCAGTCGTTGGCACATTTGCCAGCACCGCAGCCTATGCTCAGCAACGCCCGGTCTTGCTGCGGGAAAGTTTCCCGATCGGTGATGGCGGCGGGATTTTGTGTCAGGTGCAGGATCGCAGCGTAGAAAACGCCGCGAAACAGGGCATCTTTGATCGGAGTTGGGCAATCGTATGCCGCGATAGCGCGCAGGCCGTTGCAAATATATATGCGTTTCGCGGCGAGAATACAGATGTCTCCGGATTGGTCGCACCCTTGCGGCGCGAAGGCGTCGATTGCGCTGCCGCGACCGCCACCACTTATTCAGAGCTAGCGGGCGCACTGAAAACCGTCTGTGCCATCACCGGGACCGGTCTCGAATGGTCCAGCATCCGCACAACGCGCGGCCAGACGACATATATTGCCGAAGGCTTTTCGGCCTATGATGCGGCGACGCTGCTCGCGCTGCGTTCCGTGATCGACAATTCCATTGCCAGCGGTACAATCGATGTTGCCTCCACTTCGGTAGCCGATCCGTTGTCATTTGCCCGGGCGCAGGCTGAGACCTTGAAGCCAGAGGCCGCTTTGGCCGAAGGTTATCGGCGCAATCTGGGCGGCGAATATGCCGAAGCCTCCGCCTATTTCGAGACGCTGCAACAGAGGCTTGAGGGCGATCAGGAAAACACGCTCAACATTGGTGAGTTCATCGTCAACCGCGCGCTACAGAAATCTAATCTGAGCGAGTTCAGCGTTGCCGACCGTTTGTTTAAAGAAGCCGCTCCGGAGACCATGGGCGACATGGTGGCCGAGCGTCTCCAGCGAAATTTCGAAGCGATCCATGCGATCAACCAAGGCTATCTGGGGGAAGCTTTGGACCGTCTGGACCGACCGCTCAGCACCGGTCTGGCTGCGGCATCTGACGCCGGGCAAGTGCTGGCAATCACCCAGCCATTGTCAGAGCGGCTCAATAATGGCGGCGAGGGCAGCAGCTTGCTGGGGTTTGTCGATGAATTGAAGCTCAGCCCGACAGAACGCGCAGTGTTGATCGACGCTCAGGCGCTGCAATTGCGCGGCACCATTTTGCGGATTGGCGGCGATCTGTCCGGCGCGCAGGATGAGATGCTGGATGCCTATGGAAAAGCAATTGCGGTGCGTGAAGGCAGGGTGACCTCGATCGCGCGATTACGTTCGCAGATTCTGGGCGAACTCGCCCTGGTTTCGGAAAGGCGCGGCAATCTGGGTCAGGCGGAGACATACCTTCGCAATGCCCTGATACTGATCGAAGGCCAGTATCCCGAGCGGCAAGCGGTCAGCGCAGCCAAGGCGCGGCTGGGTGCATTTCTGCTGCGTCAGGAACGCGAAGATGAAGCGATCACATTGTACCGCGATGTAATCAACCAATCGGTGGGCAAGCGTAATGCCATTTCCGGCTTTTCCAACCAGCTGCGGCCTTACTTCCGGCTCATTGCGCCTCGCGTTGAAAGTGATCCCGAATTTGCCGAGGACTTCTTCAAGGCCAGCCAGATCCTGGTCCGGCCCGGCGTGGCGGAAACGCAGGCTGTGTTGTCCCGGGAATTGAGCTCGGGTTCCAATGTGGGATCGCGGCTTTTTCGCCAATCGCTCGACCTCGGGCGCGATATCGAACGGCTGAGAATTCAGTTTCTGGCGCTGGGCAAGCGCGAGCAAACTGCACTGGTTTCGGCGGAATTGACAGAATTGGGAACCCAGATTGACCGCTTGGAGGGCGAGCAATTGCGGACCCAGGCGCAGCTAAATGACTACCCGAAATACCGGGTGGTTTCCCCTCGTTCGCTCTCGCTCGCCGATTTCCGCGCAGCGTTAAATCCGGGCGAAGCCTATGCCCGGATGTCGATTGTCGGCGGTGATGCATTCATGTTCTACACCGATCGCAATTTCGCGAGCGCATACCGAATTTCTCTGTCCGAGGCGGACATGGAATTCGAAGTTGATATGATCCGATCGTCGATTTCTGCTTTGGAGGGGGGGCGCTATGTCACCTATCCATTCGAAGTTGCGATGGCGCGCGATTTGCAAAAATCGCTACTCGGTCCGGTAGAGGCTAAGGTTAAGGCGGCAAATCATCTGGTGTTCGAACCCGATGGGGCGATGCTGCGGCTGCCGGTTGATATTCTGGTGTCCGATGATGCCTCGGTCAAAAAGTATCAAGCCCGGGCCAATGCGCCGGGCGGGGATCCGTTTGATTTCACCGGGATTGCCTGGCTGGGCAGGGACAAGATGATCAGCACCGCAGTATCTGCGCAGGCATTTGTCGATGCCCGCAATGCACCGCGTTCGGCGGCAAGCCGCGAATATCTGGGTCTCGGCCGGAACCTGCCGGTTGGCGCGGTGATTCCTTCCTCAACGCGGTCAGGAACATTGGGTGACGATTGCACCTGGAATGCGTCGACATGGAACTCGCCGATTGACGACAAGGAATTACTGACCGCACAAAAGTTGATTGGGGACGGCAATTCGTAAGTATTGACGGGCGCCGGATTTACCGATGCGGCGATCATGGGCAGGTCGGATTTGAGCGAATACCGGATCTTGCATTTCGCGACCCACGGCCTGGTCACACCGCCAAACCCCGCGTGCCCGGCAAAACCTGCGCTGCTGACTTCATTTGGCGGCGATGGATCGGACGGACTGCTGTCGTTCGACGAGATTTTCGAGCTTAATCTTGATGCTGATATCGTAATCCTGTCAGCCTGCGATACAGCGGGCGGGGCCAGTATCGAGGCAACTCGTGCGGCCGGCATCGGCAGCGGCGGCGGCACTGCGCTGGACGGCTTGGTGCGTAGCTTTATCGGTGCCGGCGGACGGACAATCATGGCCAGTCATTGGCCTGCGCCCGATGACTTTGGCGCGACAGAACGGCTGATCAGCGAAATGTTCCGGGTCGGCCGCAATCAGGGCATCGGTCTGTCATTGCGGGCGTCACAGCAGCTATTGATGGATGATCCCGATACTTCGCACCCGTTTTACTGGGGCGGATTTTCGATCATCGGCGATGCGGCAAGGCCGCTATTGTCACCAATCGCACCAGAGCCAGCAGTGGCACCGGCAATTGCAGCGGCAGGCGGCAATAATTCTGCCGCAGCGGTAATGGCACAATGAACAGGGTACCTTCAGCGATGATCCGTAAATTCGGGGCTACGGCTCTCACGCTTATGGGCAGCACCATGCTGGCTGGCGTTGCGATAGCTCAAACTGGTGTTCCCCCCGCCTCTGGGGCGTTGACGCGGGAAGAACTCCAGCGGGATCAATTGGAGGAACGGCTACGCACTGAAGGGCAATCGGTTTCGGTAGATGACGCGCTGGAACGCGCGCCATGTCCGTTGGCTGCGCCGCAATTTGCCGAATTGAAATTCACCCTGACACAGGCACAGTTCTCCGGCCTTGACGGCGTTGATCCAGCCATTGTCGAGCCTGCGTATTCCGGTCTGGTGGGCCAGGAACTGTCGGTTGCGGCAATCTGCGACATCCGTGACCGCGCGGGCACTTTGCTGCGGCAGCAAGGCTATTTGGCAGCAGTGCAAGTACCGGTGCAGCAAATTGACGGCGGCGTGGTACGCTTCGATGTAGTGCTGGCGCGGATGACGGCAGTGCAAATTCGCGGCGACGCCGGCCCGTCAGCCGGGCAGCTACAGAAATATATCGACAAACTGATCGACCAGCCGGTTTTCAATATTGACGATGCAGAACGTTATCTTCTGCTGGCCCGGGATATTCCCGGAATTGATGTGCGGTTGATCTTGCAGCCTGCACCGCAAGAGGCCGGGGCATTGTCTGGTGATGGGGCGCCAGGTGATGTGGTGCCCGGCAATGTGGTTGGTGTGTTCAATGTCGCGCGTACGCCGATCTTCGCTGATATGAGCGTCCAGAATTTCGGCAGCAAATCCGTCGGCCGGTTTGGCGGGCTGGCGCGGGTTCGGGCCAATGGTTTGACCGGGATGGGCGATGAAACCACCCTGAGCTTTTACATCACCGGGGATTTTGACGAGCAGCAGGTTCTGCAAGCTGGCCATGAATTCCGGATCGGCGGCGAAGGCTTGAAGTTCGGCGTAAACGGCACGCTTGCTTGGGGGCGCCCCGATGTTCCCGGCCCGGACCTGTTCGATTCCGAAACCAAGATATTCAGCGCCTATGCCGATTTTCCGGTTTTAAGGTCGCAAGCGAGCAATCTGTTGGTCACTGCCGGGGTCGATTTCATTGATCAGGACGTGACCTTTTCCGACTTACCGCTGACGAAAGACCGGCTGCGGGTCGCCTATGCACGGATCGATTTCAACCGGATTGATGATGCCAGTCTGGCGGGAAAGGGCGGTTATAGCGCGCAGGAACCGCGCTTCGCCGTCGCCGGCGGACTGGAAGTTCGGCAGGGGTTGGATATTTTCGGCGCGAGCGACGGTTGCGGACCTGCATTCGTTTTATGCACACCTGCCGGTGTGGTGCCGCCCAGCCGGTTGGACGGCGACCCGACAGCTTTGGTCGTCAGGGCAAGCGGGCAAGTGGATTTCCGGCCAACGCCATTGCTGAAATTCTCGCTCCGCCCGAGGGCGCAATATTCGCCTGATCCGCTGCTGAGCTATGAACAAGTATCGGGCGGAAATTACACCTCTGGACGTGGATTCGACCCGGGAGCGTTTATCGGGGACAGCGGCGTCGGAGCTCAGGTGGAGATCGCCTATGGATCGCTGGTCGCCAGTGGTTCCGCTCAGGTCGCCCTACAGCCATTCGTATTCTTTGATACCATGGCAGTGGACATCAATAATCTGCCCAGCGGGTTCGATACGATTAGTTCGGTTGGCGGCGGTTTGCGAGCGGCGCTGGGCAACCGGGCTATGCTGGATATTTTCGGCGCGGTCCCGCTGAAGAAAGCCCCGTTTGAGACAGCACGCGGCGATGTCCGATTGCTGATAAATCTGTCGGTCCAATTGGCCCCGTGGAAGTGACCATGGTCAGCAAAAACACAGCAGCGCAGATGGGTAAATCGGCACAGGATTCACAGCTGAGGGGCAAGCAGATGAACAAGAACGAGCAGCTTCCCGGGATCGGCAATCGGCGCAATCGTTGGCTGTCCGGTGGTTCCGCATTGGCCGCTGCCGCCGCATCGCTGACCTTGTTTTCTGGCCAAGCTTACGCGCAAAACCGGCTTCAAACGGTATCAATTGCTCCTCCCGCAACCGTCTCGGCGCCTAGCGTGAGCCGCTTGCCGCAAGCACCCATTCAGGTCGAAATCCCGGGTTCCGTGCAGACCCAGCGCGTTCCTGCGACTTCGATTGCAACCCGCGCCTATGTCGATGCTGTGGGCATCAGCTTGGACGCCTTGGTGCTGCCGCCCGTGCAAAGCTCCGCCACTAGCAGCCCGCCAACTGGCGGAGCGGTTTCCATTATCCAAGCCCCTGCTGTTTCCGCGATCACGACCCTGTCCACTACCACGGCACCGTCCAATGGTGATACGAATATTGCCGGAATCAATGTCGCTGCGACTGCCAATTATTTTGCGTCAGAAGCGAACTTCCAGCCCGGAAGTTTTGTCGACGTGGTCCAAATTCTGGGCCCTAGTGCGATCATCAATTGGACAACCAACGATCCTGGAACGGCGGGCGGCGAAGTCACTTTTCTTGGCGCTGGCCAACAACTCGACTTCTTCAGTAACGGTGGCAGCTTCACCGTTCTCAACCGTATTTTTACGCCGACTGTAGATGCCGCAGTACGGATAGACGGACGAGTGACAGGCCGAGTAAGTGGCGGCGACCTAATCGGCGGAAATATCTGGTTCTACAGCCCCGGCGGCCTGATTATCGGGGCCAATGCGGTATTCAATGTCGGCAGTCTGGTGCTGACCAGCAGCAATCTCAATACGATCGGTTCCACTTTCGATTTCACCGGAGTGGCAGAGACTGACACCGCGGTTGTCATTGAAGCTGGTGCGCAGATTTCTGCGCTTGAGCAAGGCAGTTACTTTGCCGTCGTCGCGCCCCGCATTGTGCAGGGCGGCACAGTCGATGTAAACGGATCGGTTGCCTATGTGGCAGCCGAACAAGCGCAGCTGACGATCAACAATGGGCTATTCGATATTTCGGTCGGGGTCGGCTCAGGCGATCTAAACGGGGTCGTGCATACCGGCACCACCACCGGTGCTGCTTCTACGCCATTAACTGATGGAATGGGCACCGTGATAGATAGTGATGCTCAGGGCATCTACATGGTCGCTGTACCCAAAAACACCGCGATTTCTATGATGGTGGGCGGCACAATTGGCTATCAACCGGCAGAGGCTGCTGCGCTGGGTGAAAATGGCAGTATCATCCTAAGTTCTGGTACGGGCACGGTGACCAGCGGAGGGTTCGACAATCCGTCAGGACAAGCAGATGTCGCCAACGCGGTTGCAAGCGGCAATGTGGTTATCGAAGGCGCCACCTTTACGTCCAGCGCTGAAATCTATGCCAGTGACAGTGCCAGTCTGATTGCAAGCGGAACCAGTGCAATATCGTCCGGCAGCGATGGCCTGGGCGGGTATAATCTGAGCATTACGGCAGACAATTCGGTATCCCTTTCCCTGCAGGATACAGCCACGATCAATATCGATGGCGATCTGACCATGGCGTCCACCGGGTCGGTCGATGTTGACCTGACATCGACTTCTGGAACGCTATCGGTTGGGGGTGATCTTCGGATTGATACATCTGCCCGGGGCGCAGATGATTTTTTCACCCTGCGCAACAATGGCGGAACCGGCATTGGCGCGGATGCTGTGGCCGGGTCTATCAGTTGGGTGTTGGGCGGCGGTACTAACCTGAACATTGGCGGCAATTTTGTGCTTGATGCCTCGGCCCAGGGCGGGAAGGGTGAAATCCAAAATGGTTCCAGCACCGCAGGCGATATTTTCGCGAATTTCAGCAGTGCCGGTTCAACCAATATCGGCGGGTTCATGACCCTCGATGCGCGGGCGCTATCGGCGCTCGAATTTAAAGTTGCCGGGAACGGGCCAGGTCTGATCGGCAACAGCAGCACCGCTGGCGACGTGACGCTGATCCTTGGCGGCAATTCGATCACCTCAGATGGGTTGTATATCGATGCCAGCGCCGATGCGACTCCGGGTGATGACAGCAGCACCGCGCAGAGCAACGACGCTACCGCAGGCGCAATAACGGTTAATGTTACCGGCGGGTTTAACCAGTTTGGTTTTCTTGACCTTTATAGTCAGGCAAATGCTGCCACATCCTTCAGTGGGACAGGCAATAGTTTTTCCGGTGTTGCAGGACGCGGATCGGTCAATCTAAATGTGACCAATTTCGACACTGTTTTCAATGTTCAAAGCAGTGCCTTCATTGATGTTTCCACCGACGGAGCGATTGCCCCGCCAAGCGGCAATACTGTCAATATTTCCGTTGACGGGGTCGGCACATCAGGCGGAATATTCTTTGGTGCTGGTTTACAGATCGCAACAACAGCGGGGGGCGGTGTCGATGACAATCTGACGAGCGCCGGGTCTGTTTTTCTGGACGTAACTGACGGTCAGTTTTTTGCTGATTTTCTTGGTATCTCATCCAACGCCTCCACCGGCGGGCGAGATTTCTTTGGCGATGGGAATGGCCGGAATTTTCAGGGCGACGACGTGACGCTTCGGGCGAATGTCGGCGGCCTGATTCAAACTGGTTCGACGTTTATCCTCAGTGAGGCGATCGGAGTCGGCGATACTGGCGGCGATGCCTTTGGCGGGACGATCACTCTGGCGGCCAACGGCGGCGCGATTGTGTTCGCTAACAGCGGAAATCTTATCGCAACAGCCAGCGGCGGTGCAGGCGTCGATGCCCAAGGCCAGCCAGCAATAGCGCAGGGCGGCGACATCATCCTGTCAGTTGCCGGAGCAGGCGGATCGCTGAATCTGGGCAGTTTCTTCTCAGCCAATACCGACGCCCGGATCCTGTTTAACTTCGAGTTAGGCGACGGCCCGTTCGTGGGCCCAGGCGGCGACGCTACTGCTGGCGATGTGATCTTTGACATTGATGGCGGCACGCTGATTGCTGGCGATTTGTTCGTTTCAAGTAGCGGTACTGGCGGCGTTGGCGGCGGATTGGCCCCTCTGGCGGCGCGGACAACTGGTCTTCCTTCTGCCGGGGACGGCGGAGTGGGCGTTGGCGGGGATGTGACCTTCAATCTGAATGGCGGCGATGCGATTATTGCCAATCTGACAATCTCTGCTGACGGTTTTGGCGGGAACGGGGCCGACGGCGATTTCGAAGCGGGCACCCGCGGCGGACGGGGCGGCGATGCTGTTGGCGGCGCAGTCACGTTCAACGCATTGACGGGCACTTTGAACACCGGCTTGCTGACCATTTCGGCTAGGGCTAACGGGGTTAACGGCGGCGGGGCTGGTGGTCGCAGTTTCGGTTCAGAGGGCGGCGATGGTGGCAATGCAGTTGGCGGCAATGCGACGTTCAACCTGACTGGTAGCGCCGTGATAACTGCAGGTTCTGTGTTGGTGACGACGGAGGGTTTCGGCGGACGGGGCGGCAATTCGGACGCCACCTTCGATTCCTTTAGTGCGATAATCGGCAGCGAAGCAGGCGGCAATGGCGGCAATGGCACAGGCGGTACCTCCACCTTCAACAACACCAGCGGGGGTATTTCCTTCACCGATCTGACGACCAGCGCGGCAGGCATTGGCGGCGACGGCGGCAGCAGTTTTGGATTCTCTTTCGGCGGTTCTACCGGGGCTGGCGGGACGGGCGGCGCGGGCACTGGCGGAATTGCGACAATAAATCTCAATCAGGATGATGGCTCCGACCCTAACTATAATGTCATCGCCAATGCGGTCGGCGGCGCTGGCGGCGGCGGGTTGGACAGCGGTGATGGCGGTGCGGCCACAGGCGGGACCGCAAATCTGGCGATCAACAATTCCGTAATCACCTTCAATGTGGCGGCGATCGATGCCTCGGCCTTAGGCGGAAACGCTGGCTTTGCAGGCACTGCAGGCGGCAGTGCCGGTGCGGGCGGTAACGCAGTTGGCGGCACGGCAAATCTGGACGTCAACGGCGCGCTGGCTGACGTTTCAACGTCAGAACCGCTACGGCTGAACGCCGATGCGGTGGGCGGCAATGGGGCCGATGGTCCCGTTGCTGGGGCGGGTGCCAATGGCAGTGGTGGCGGTTTGGGCGGCAGCGCCACAGGCGGGACTGTTCGGATCGGCCTAACCGGCGCGGGCGCGGCACTGACTGTTGGTTCCCAGCTGGTGGCATTGTCATCAGATGCGACTGGTGGGCGGGGCGGCAATGGCGGCTTCAGCTCCGAAGCCTTTGGCGGCACTGGCGGTTCAGGCGGCGACGCGATTGGCGGCTCGCTAAGCCTAGAAGCCAATAGCGGCACCACATTGACAATCACCGAGGTTTCAGGAGCTTTCGCCCTGACCGGCACAGGGATAGGCGGCGATGGCGGCTTTGGCGGTGGCGGGATATTTACCGCTGGTGCCGGTCCGGGTGTTGGCGGCGATGGCGGCTCTGCTATTGGCGGTTCGCCGACTTTGCGGGCGATTGGCGGGACGATTACTGGCGGTGCAGTTGCCCTGAACAGCTTCGGTTTTGGCGGGAATGGCGGCGGGGGCGGCGTCGATGGAAGCGGCATTGCGGCGGCTGACGGAAATGGCGGCGATGGGCTGGGCGGCAATCCGATCATCGAATTACTGGATGGCAGCCCGGGCGTGGTTACTCTGGGCGATGTGACAATTACAGCCAGCGGCTTTGGCGGCACTGGGACAGTGGGCGGCATAGATCTGGGCGGCAGGGTCGATATCCGTGATCTGTCGGTTGATCCGGGCGGGGTCTTTTCGCTTGGGTCACTCACGGTCGATATTGCCGGTGTTGCGGCATCCTTGGGTGGCGGATTTTTCCTCGCAGCGGGCAGCGGCACTAATACGATTGTCGGCAACCAAACCGTCAATGTGGTTGGTGACATTTCTTATGTGTTTGACGGTGATGGCCAGTTGGTAGTCGGCGGCAACACTCTGCTGACCGCAACGGGCAATATTCTGGTCACACACACGAACAACACCGGCTCGGTCAGCTCGTTTGCGAGTGGCGGCGATTTCACGGCCATAGCAGGGCTCGATTTCATCGCAGACGGTCAATCCATCATCGGAAGTGACGGGGCGATTGCGGTCCGGGCAGAGGGCGAGGCAGAAGCCAACGACTTGCAAGCTGTTTCCAACATCGATTTCTCTGCCGGGCGGAACGCCACGGTAAACAATGCTTCGGTCACGGGTCCGGCGGTTACTGTCGTATTTGGCCCCGGTATCTTTGTCCTCAACGGGATTACTATCGCGGCGGGCGACAACCCTTCGTTCGAACAGTTTGATCCCACATTTAATGCGGCGATAAATGGCGACGTATCGTCCACCGGTTTTGTCAATGTGACGGCGGGCGGTAATGCGGTATTCGCCGGCGGATCGAATACGGTATCGGACAATGGCCTGACGGTCAGAACCGGTGATGATATCATCATCGGCAGCGGCGCATTGGTTGAGGCCGGAACCAACGCGGCGACTTCTCCCAACACGGCGCTGCCATTTACCGGCACCAACAATCTGTTGCTGGATGCTGGCGCGCTCTCCCGTTCGGGTGAGTTGCTCACTCTCCCACTGACCCCGATTTCGTCGATTGTCTCGGGCGGCACAATTGAAGCGAATGATTTTGCCGCGATCCTGAACGCCAATGCCATTGATGGCTTAGGCGGCACGATCAACGCCAGTTCAATGTCAGCAGACATCGTGGATGCACCGTCCAATGCAGTCATAGCTGCAATCGGCCAATCTGATGACAACGGCTTGCTCAGTCCTCAGTGCCTCCAAGGCAATGTGTGCCTCGGATCGATATCGGCAAATAATCGGATCGAGATCGGCCAGAACAGCAACAATGACGTGATCCAGCTGATCGTCGAACAGGCAGCCATAAGTGCGAATGATATTTTGATCACGATCCGAGACGGTATCGTGATGGGTAGTAACGGTATTCCGACCTCCATTGATGCCGCCAATATTTTTGCGATTGAAAGCCTGACCGGCGATATCGATTTGATCGATGCGGTTATTAACAGTGGCCAGATTACCATTGCCGCCGCGGGTAGCCTGCTGGGCAATGGATCGCTCATCAGCGCGAATGATATCGGCATTACCGTGGGCGCAGACTTGAATGCGTTGCTGATTGATACAGGCGGCGAATTGACCGATGTTGTCGATGTCGGCGGCGGTTTCGAAGCCGAATATTCCGTTTCCGGATCAATCGATGTCGGCACCTATAATCAAGGCACGGCAGCTGCGCTTCGAGTTGTGGCAGGCGGCGATAACAGCTTCGGGGCGATCAATCTGATTGGTCCGTTTGATATTACATTGATCGCTGCTGACGCTGTAGCCGGGATAGGTATCGGCGATGTATTCTTAGGCACAGCAACCGGCGCGAACAATATCGACCTGACCGGCGACAATGTTGGCTTCGGCGATTTGACGGCTGCAGGAACTATAAGCGCGTCTGCGGCTGTGGGGACTATCAGTTTCGGTTCCGCCGCCGCCGCCGTC
>Ga0209491_10003549_pt1 | contig 25548 bp, 22 predicted proteins | sample BON02_FD_187213 | JGI IMG/M metagenome (GOLD analysis project Ga0209491, IMG submission 187213) | Freshwater microbial communities from Lake Bonney liftoff mats and glacier meltwater in Antarctica - BON-02 (SPAdes) (version 2) | ecosystem: Environmental > Aquatic > Freshwater > Ice > Glacier...
CCGCTGACTTCATCGCCAACCTAACGCGCGGATTCTTCCCACGTGAAACCAAATGGTGCGTCGGCAAATACGGTGTGTGCCCTTACTTCGAAGTCTGCACGCTCCCACCCACCCAGCGCCTATCCTTTCTTTCGTCCGACTACTTCACCAACGTAACCTGGAGTCCTCTAGCTGAATGATTATACACCTTACAATTCACAAGCTTGGTGGCGCACACATAGCCTGTGGCGTGCTTGAAACTGAGCCTTACTGCACGGTGTCTATACGCTCTATGGTTACTTGCCAAGACTGTTTGGACACGCCTACTTATGTTACCACCCTTACGCATTTGGCTGCGCTAGCTAAACTTAAACGCTGCTGTTTCAACCGTGACATTCGACGCCACCAGCCTGCCTCATGGCTGATCAACCTTTCAGGCCACCAGCTACATCAGCTATTCATCTACCGCACCCTCACAGAATACCACAAGAAATGAACGCCTTCCCCCTATCCACCGTCCGTGACTCCGGCTTTTACTGGCTACGCAAAACACCTGCCGCCGCCTGGCAGCCAGCCCACATCCTAGTCGAACACGAATCCATCACCTTCTTAGGCACCCCTGCCGAGACACCCTTCCAACCCTTTCGTCACCAAGACTACCAACTATACGGCCCCATCCCTATCCCTTCCTCCACCCTCCCCATCGACGACGAACCCCACCCTTTCTAACCCGTTCGACTATCGAACCCGTCAACCAACCAACCCATCCAACCATGAAGTCAACAGCTCAGTCATTTACTCAACCCCAGTCCGTGCTAATCCTTGGCGAACCTGGAACCGGCAAGACCACCTTGGCCTCTCAGTTCAAACAGCCATTCATCCTAGACTGCGATGTCAATATCGCCGGTCCAGTCAAGTGGCTCAAGGACAACAAGAGGCGCTCGGAGTTCTTCTACGGTAATCCTACAGTCAACGACGCCGGGACGCTGGTTCCGCGTGAAGAGCAGTTCGGTCGTGCGTGTATGTTGCTCGAAGAAGCCGCCGCGTCTCCCGATGTGTCAACGATCATCATCGACTCGCTGACTACGTTCTCGGACATTGTTCTCACCGAAGTGCTGCGTCAACAGAAGCGAACGCTTGGGACGCTCCAAGTCAAAGACCTCAAGACCCGCACTCTCGACGAACCCATGCAGATTCAAGACTGGGGTGGTTTCTTCGGGCTTATGAAGCGGACGATCTTTGGCCTCAAGGCATCCGGTAAGACGCTGGTCATCACCGGTCACATCAAGACGGACAAGGACGAACTGACGAAGATCCTCAAGCAGTTCATCTACTGTCCAGGCACCATGTCAGACGTGATCGCTGGCTTCTTCTCCGAAGTCTGGCTGCTCAAGCGTGAGACGAAGATCGTCGCAGGTGCGAAGGCTGAGTCACGCTTCCTTATGACATTCCCTGATGGCTCTGCGACGGAAGCCTTGGGCCTGAAGTCTTCGGTCGGGCTTAAGTCCGGCGAGGCAATTAACCTTGACAAGATCATTGAACTTTTGAATCAGCCATGACAAAAACTAAAATACGCTTAACCGTTTCCGTAATCGTCGAAGTCACCTCCGAAGATTACGCTCTCAACTTCATCGAGTCAGTCACCGACGACCTTGATGCCGTTCTCTCAGTCCTCGACGAGCATGAAGGACCAACCATTATCTCTGCCCACATTGTGGACGATGAAGAAGAAATCGACTCAACCGAATGTCGCTTCTGCGGTGAGGCTGCACTGGCCGGCTGCTGCGACGACTGCCGCGAAACATTTACCCAAGACAACCATTAATGACCACTACATCCCCACCAACAATCGTGCGATGCTTAGTCGCAATCCTCATCCTCGGTATCTGTGTGCAGTTTAGTCTGCTCGGCAAGCTCTCCGACCTACGGCAAGAAAACGCACAGCTGCTTAGCCGTGTTGCTGAGCTTCTTGTCGAGGCTGAATGGGCTAAACAGAAAGCCGCTAACCCTAAGTTCTAACATGCCTCAAATAGCCTACATCGTCAAGCTTGACCAGCCTAACGGCACGGACAAAGCACTCACCGCCGACGAGATCATCGACGAACTCAGCACCGCTGGTTTCTCAGTCATCGACGTCCAGCCCTTCTCGACACCTCAAGAGACCACCGGCCTAGGCCAGTCACTCCTGGCTTCCAACCCTGGCCTCGGGCTTCTTAGCCCACAACCCTCTCCCCAAAACTAGGAGATTACGGAAACGTAAACAAAACAAAACAAAACAAAGTAAATAGAAAAATAGTAATATGCTAAACCTAAACGTACAACTCGCCGACGTCGATACCTCAATGCCCCGCCTCGCCTCTGGCGATCAGGCCATCCGTATCGACTCCCTCGAAGTCGTGGAATCCAAGAAGACACCAGGTAATTTCAACCTGATGACCATCTTCTCCACCACCGAACCCGCCGCCTCCACCCGTGGAGACGTCATCAACCCCGGTTACAAACTGCGTCGCTACTACCCGCTGCAGCAATCTGAGACCGAAGGTGCGCCGGACTTCAAGCGTGACCTTGCCGTCCTCATCGACGCTGCAATGGGCACCAACCAGTCCGACCGCCCCGAACTCAACGACGAAACCGCACGGCTGCTCATCGGCCGCGTGGTGTCCGCTCGTATCAAGGTCTCGGAGGACGAGGTCTACGGTGAGTCCAACGACATCGGTATGCTGAAGTACATCGGCTAACCACCGCACAAGAGGGACGCGCATTCTTCAATAACGCGTAATCTTTTAACTTTCCCACTACCATATGTCAACAACTTTTGAATCTTCTATCGGAGCCGGTCTCGCACCGCTCACCACCATCTACGTCCCCGCTGACCGTATGCGAGAGGACACCCCTTCCGTCCGTCGCTACATCGACGAGGAGCTCTGTCCGTCCATACAAGAATTCGGTCTCATCCAACCCATCGTTCTCCGTCAGTTCGACGAACCCTTCGCCGCAGACGGCACGACCTACGCTTACGAACTCATCGCTGGCTGGTGTCGCCTTCAAGCCTGCAAGGCTATCGGCCTGCTCGAAGTCCCTTACGCCTTCCGCAAGAACCTCCGAGCCGACCAACTCGCCGAACTCGAACTTGAGGAGAACCTACGCCGTAAAGACTTCACATGGCAAGAAGTCTGCCTCGGCATCTACACCACCCACCGTTCCAAAAAGCTCAACGCCATGGCGGACGGCACCAACTGGGGTGTCCGACAAACCGGTGCGCTACTCAAAAAATCCTTCGGCCACGTCAACGACTGCATCAAAGTCGCCGAAGCCCTCCTTGCCAACAACGAGCCAGTCAAAGCCGCTGCTTCCCTATCCCAGGCCATGCAGGCACTCGCAGGCCAACGCGAAGACGCCGCAGTCTCCATGCTTGCCAAGCTCTCCGGCGGAGTTGCAAAGCCCAAGCTCAACAACCCCACCATGGGGCCTGTCACCCCCGGCTCCACACCCGGCATCGACATATCAGCACTCATCGGAGCCTCACCCTCCGGTTCGCCATCCGAACGGGTCAGCACGTTGCCGCAGACAGTCGAGAATACCATCGAATACGATCTGTCTAAGATGTTGTTCAATATGGACAACCGGACGTGGTTCGACGCTCAGCCGGACAATTCGATCGACCTTATCTACACGGATATCCCGTTTGGTATTGACATGGACAATCTGGACTTCGGCGCTGCTGATCTCGACCGTGTGGCTGACGCGCACGACGTTGATGAGAACCTTGAGCAGATGCCTACGTTTATTAACAACGCTTACCGCACGTTGAAGGACCAATCCTACCTGCTGTTCTGGTATGACATCTGCCATCACGAGAAGCTGCTTGGCTGGTTGAAGTCCGCAGGCTTTACCGTCCAGCCTTATCCGCTCGTCTGGTGTAAAGAGCATCCGTGCAAGAATCGTGCAGCCGGCCAGTGGTGGACGAAGGCTATCGAATACGTGATGGTCGCTCGCAAGGGCACGGCCACTCTACGTGCGCCGCAGAACCGCAACTGGTATATTGCTTCTGGTTCAGCCGAGCGCAAGATGCAGCGGAATCCGTTCGCTAAACCGTTCGAAGTCTCCAAGCAGATTCTCGACGCCATCGTGGTCCCAGGTATGACTATGGTCGATCCGTATGCTGGCGAAGGATCGCTGATCCGTGCGGGTCTGAACATGGGTCTTCGAGTCAAAGCAATCGAGAAAGAAACAACCCACTACAACGGTCTCGTCGAGCATGTCAAACAAACATGCACCTCGATCTGCCAAGGACGCGCCAGCTTTACGTGGGGCGGTGAGCCTCAGGTTGTTGTTGAAGAAGAAGACAGCATCTTATTCTAACCGCCATGTCCATAGAAGTCCCTAACAAATTCCCGCTGGTCAAGAACCTGCCTTATCGGTTAGCAATAATCGGTGATGCACCACAGGCCGACGACGAGACATTACGGGAGGCGTTCGTTAACCGTTCAGCTTCTATGTATAAAGCCCTAATGCCTTCGGCAAATATCTTGTCGTCGGCTTGCTTCTTCGGTAACATAGCACAGACCCGTGCACCTTCCGATCAAGCTGAACGGCTATCGCTCGACGGTTGGCAGGTTGCCGCCGGAGTCAAAGTCCTCAAGCGCGACATCGAAGTGTTCGACCCCAACCTTGTGTTGCTCCTTGGTCAGCTACCATGCAAGGTCGCAGGCTATACGCTGCCGGTCAACGACGCCCGTGGTTCACTGTTCGTATGTCACGACAACGAGTCACCGTTCTACCGTCGCAAATGTTTAGTCACGCTCTCACCCTTTGTGCTGCAACGCCAATACGACCTGATGCCCCTGATGCAGTTCGACCTGCGTCGTGCACGTGAAGAGGCCGAAACCCCTGAGCTTGTGCTGCTTGATCGACGCTTCGACCTCGATCTATCAGGCGACGAACTCGTTACACGACTGGACGCTTGGCCCACAGGACAACCCTGCTCTCTCGACATTGAAGGCTCGATCCTCACAGGCATCACATGTATCTCCTTCGCTCCGTCAAAGCTGGAGGCGTTCATCGTGGACTACGTCCGTATGCCCGAGGACGAAAAGCCCAAGGTTGCACTTGCCGTCGCCCGTCTTCTTGCCCGTTCTGACGTGCCGAAGATCCTACAGAACTCCATGTATGACAACTTCACCCTAGCGTGGAAGCACAAGATGCCGATCGTTAACGTCTGGTGGGACACCATGTTGTCATCGTGGGAGATCTTTCCTGAGTTGCCGAAGAAGCTCGGTGTGCTGGCGTCCCTGTGGACAAAAGAACCCTACTACAAAGCGGAGCGTAAATCCTCCGACTGGCATACGCACCTAGCTTACTGCTGCAAGGATTCAACCGTCACCTACGAGATAGCTGAACGGCAACAAGAATACCTAGCAACTCTCCCGCCTGCAGCCAAAGAGCACTTCGACTTCAACATGCGTCTACTCCCTGCGTTTCTCTACATGCAGATGAAGGGCATCAAGTTCGACCGTGAGTTCACCACGGACAAGCTCGCTGAAACACAGGTGGAAATGCACGAACTCCAAGCGCGTATCGACACGTACGCAGGCGGTCCGTTAAACATCAACTCGCCCAAGCAGGTCATGAATGTCCTCTACTCACGCCTCGGCTACGAAGCGCAGTATAAGAAAGTCCAGGGTCGTAAGACCTCGACCAAGACAGCCGACGCCGAAGCCCTGCTTATTCTGCTCAAGAAATACAACGCACCCCTCGTCTACAACATGCTCGTATGGCGTCAACGCGAGTCCTTCCGTGAGCAGCTAATGGCTAAGACCGACGACGACGGACGTATCCGCACAGCCTACAATCCTGTGGGCACAGACACGGGACGCCTAGCCTGCTACACCTCCAACACCGGCTCTGGATACAATCTGCAAACCGTGATGAAGGCGTCAAAGCCTGCGTTCATTCCCGACGACGGAATGTGGCTGAGCCAATGTGACCTTTCGGGCGCTGATGGTTGGACTGTAGCCCTCCACTGTGCCCGCCTCCACGACACAGCTATGCTGGACGACTACCTCTGTGGTGTCAAACCTGCCAAGGTCGTAGCGGCCATGCACATAACGGGTGACAAATCCTTAGCACGCATGTCCTCGATCGACCTACGCGCCATCGTCAACGAGATCGACATACCGGTCTGGCTATACAACGCCTGCAAGGCTATCCAACACGGGACGTGCTACGGTATGGGCGTCAACACAATGTCCACCAACATTCTGAAACGCTCCTGGAAGGACTCAGGTGTTCCGGTGCACGTTGCTCCCCGTGACTGTCGAGTCCTGCAAAACCTGTTCCTCCTACGCTACGTAGGGGTCAGTCGCTGGCAAGACTGGGTCAAGGCGCAGATCGTACGTAACGGCTGCCTCGAGTCCGCGTCCGGCCACGTCCGACATTTCTTCGGCCGCCGCACAGACAACTCAACCTACCAGGCTGCGCTTGCTCATGAACCACAGATCAATACCACCTACGCTACTAACCTTGCTTTGTCGAACCTCTGGTCTGACACCACAAACCGTGCCCTCAACGGTGAACTTATCATCCAACCGCTGCATCAAATCCATGACGCCGTGCTGGCCCAGTTCCCCAAACACAACGACACACTTCACGCGAGAAAACTCGCAGGCTACTTCAACAACGTGCTCACCATTGCCGGACAGTCAATCGTCATCCCCTTCGAGGGCGAATACGGTTCTTACTGGGGAGCCAACGACGGAGGAACAATAACATTATGACCGAATACCCAGACGACTCAGACCCGATCGACCACTCGATCCCGTCATTCCTGCGCGAAAGTCTCTTACGCGACATCACCTACGACGAACCTGTCTACGGCCTGACACCACTCGAAGTCAACTCCGACTTCCTCATCGAGCCGTTCTCCGATATCTTGTTACCAGTGTGGTGCAGGCTTGTCGGCGTGTCTTACAAAGTCAACGCGCATCCCGACCCTGAGTTCCGCGCTAAATCCACCATCATCTTCTGGCTCAGTCCGGAGAAAGCCATCGACATTTACGACCTCTACAACGACGAAGAATTATGATCACCGACAATATCCTAGATCAAGTCCGCGACTTGCCCTCTTACCCACAGCTTCTAAGCTACAGCTTGTTCTCTTCTGATAAGCTGGACATGAAGAAGCACACAGAGCCGTATCTAAACTGGCGTGACAAGAACCCTGACGTTCCAACGATTGGATTCTTAACCGAGCCTTTCGCAGCACACGTCGGTGAACGCTTCACCCACGTTATCCAAGTGCCTCAGCTCCCCCACTACAACAACCACTTATACCGCTATTGTGCTGCAGCTTCTTCGGCACAAACAGTCGTCTGCCTCGGCACCGACGAGCCTTTTCCTCATCAAGACTTCCGAGACTGCCTGGATATCGCCGACACATTTCACTTCGATCTCGTATGTGCCCTAATGGAAAACCACCCGCATAACTTGATCGGAGGCCGGATAGCCTTTACGTCTGTAAAAGCAAAAGAACACTTCCTACCCCAACTCAAACACGTCCGTCCGTCCAACTCTTGGAACTGTGACCAGGGCCTTCTAACAACTTTTGTCAGAAACTGCACCTTCAAGGCCGTCATCAACGCGCCTGCTGGCGTCTTCAAAAAGTCCACCCTGTCCTGGCTAGAGACCCGCCTTAACACCTGCGGCACAATCATCGTGCGTGAATCCAACTGTTACGACTAATGAAACCAATGCTCGCCAAACGCTACGCGGACCAACAGCACAAACTCACATACCCGCTGTACGTCCAACCTAAGCTTAACGGTGTCCGCGGTATCTACAACTCCGGCATCTTCCAATCCCGCGATCAACACATCTGGTCCCCCTCCGTCGTCGCCCACATCACATCCGAACTATCCCACCTCCCACCCACAACAATACTCGACGGCGAGTTCTACCTCCATGGAACCCCTCTACAAAAAATCAACGGTGCAATTTCTGTCAACCGTAACGAACCCTCGTCCCTCACGTCCTCCATCGAATACCATGTTTTTGATCTTGTCGATACTCACAATCTTGGCGCTAACTTTACCGAACGAAACCACCTGCTTAAGACAATCTTTGCGTCCGGTGCCTTCATTTATGTCAAGCCCGTCGACACGCGCCTTGTTGCTACACAAATTGAGGGCGATAGCTTCTTCCAACATTTCAAAGACCTCGACTACGAAGGACTAATGTATCGCACCAACGTCCCCTACGGTCTCGAACACATCTGCACCAACAAGGAAAACCGCTGGCCCTGCCTGCTCAAACGTAAAGACTGGCTCGACGAACGTTGCCTCATCGTCGATGTCGAACTAGGCGAAGGCCGACTCTCCAACGTCATCGGTGCACTCGTCCTACGCTTCCCCTCCGGCGTCATCTTCCGTGCAGGCTCAGGCCTGTCCGACATGCAACGAGCCTTCTACCTCGACGTCCCACCCATAGGCTCCTACGCCTCCATCCGTTACGAAATGCTCTCCCTCGACGGTGTCCCCCTCAAACCAACAATCGAATGTGTCTATGACGAAACCAACTGATCCCTCAGAACCAACCCTTGACGAACCCGTTCGTGACCCGAACAAGTCATTCATAAGAAGCTACGCGACGTTTACGACGGGCAACGAGTCACCGGAAGTTTACCACAGTTGGGGTGCGTTATCAGCGTTGAGTTCGATCATGTCGCGCAGGGTGTGGGTAGACATGGGGTTCTTTACCGTGTATCCGAACATGTATGTTATGTTTGTTGGTAACGCAGGGATCAAGAAGTCTACGGCGATGAACATTGCTAAGTCGATTGTACGGGCTATTCGTCCGCCTATTACGATCGCGCCTTCGTCGATTACACGTGAGGCCATGACTCAGTTAATGGCGGAGGAAGGCTCCCCGTGCAAGAAGATCTTTAAGCACGAGGGTGTGGTCAAGAGCTACACGCACCTGTCGATCTTTGCGAACGAGCTTGTTACGTTGTTGAATGCGGGTGGCAATGCGTCAGGAATGATCGAGACGTTGACAGATATCTGGGATCAAGACATCTTCGAGGTCAAGACGAAGAACAAAGGCAACGACTATATTGAACAGCCGTTCCTTACGATCCTTGGTTGCTTGACGACAGACACGATTAACAATCTGTTTAATAACAAGATTATCTCGTCTGGCTTCTCACGCCGTTGCATCTTTGTGCACTCGGATGACTTCGGGACGCCCGTGCCTCGACCGGTTATTACTGCTGAACAAAAGCAGGCTTGGGATGACTGTGTCGCACGTGCTAATTCGCTGCAGGCTGTGAGCGGGCAGTTCTCGTGGGAGCCGTCAGCCTTGGACTGGTGGGACACGTTCTATCGGGCTAATCATGAACGCAAGACCAAGGAAGAAAACTCCGTGATGCAGCGTTACCTGCAGAGCAAGCCCGAGTACGTTATCAAGATCGCCATGTTGACCACGTTGTCAGAGACTAACGAGCTTGTCCTGACACCTGAGCAACTCCAGTTGGCCAATGCGTTTCTAGAACAGATCGAGCCTTCGATGACTATGATCTTCGACGGGTCCGGACGTAATGAACTTTCACCTATTGCCTCAGCTATCGAGCGGACGGTCGTTGGAAGTCCTCAGCCGATTATGCGGAAGAAAATCTACGCGATGTTCTTCAAGGATGCTCAGGTAGAGGAGATCGACAAGATCCTTACGCACCTTGCCCGTGTGGACAAGATACGCATGTTCAACCTTGATAAGGACAACACAACGATTCAGTTTGTGGGGTCACTGGCCGTCGTCGATGCGTTAACCAAGCGCCCCTCAGAGCCGACGGCTTAGCTGTTCGTCCACTTGTGCAGCAGCTTGTGCTCGTGGCAGATACGGATTGGCCAACATAGCCTGGTCGATCATGCGCGCACGTGTCATAGACGTCGGAGACATGTTGGGTCGCCCACCGAGTTGGCGCATCACATCGTTCTTGAGCATCAAGCGTTGTTGTTCGGTGGCTGACGAAGACATGTTCATCGCGCGTAACAAGGGTTCCATCCCCTGTGTGCCGGCTTGTGTGCCCTCACGTGCGGGATCATTAGCGAAGCGCTTCTTCTCGACGCGTTCGGCAATCTTCGCCATACCCGCCTGCTCAGAGTAGAACTTATCCTCTGTTGCACGTTGACGAATCTTCGCAGCTGCCGCCTGCGGGTCACGGAAGTAAAGGTCCGCAGCGTCGTCGTGGAAACGTGTGTCTTGCCGACGGTTGACCTCTTCGTGTCTAAGCTGTAGGTTCTTAAGCTCCCGAGCTTTCTTCACGCGTTGCGGTGTGAAACCAACAGCATACATAAATTGTTCCTCGGGGTTCGCATCAATGATCATGTTGCCTCGCGCATCCGTCAAGGCTCCATCGTTACGTGCGAGTTCGAGGTATTTCTTCATACCTACTGGTGCCCACTCACCCACCGCGCGCTCGAACGAGCCTTCCTGCGTCAGAGCCTTCAGGCCTGCACCGATGTTTCGAACGATCGACCCTGTGGGTCCAGCTAGTTGGTCAAGGCTAAAGCCGCTGTAAGGATTAAGGCCCATTACGGTGCCGAGAGCAAAGCGCGACTGGAAGTCTGGTGCACCTGGCAACAGCTTGTTCGAGAAGGCGTTCGCTGCTCCCTGCATAACGATATCTCCCAACAAGCCACCTTGCTCAGAGTCCTCGCCGAAGAACTCAGCTAGTGCCAGCTTCATGTCGAGCACTGGTTCTTCGTCAGAGTATTCCTCGACCAAGGCCATCGCTGCACCGACGAAGGGCATACCAAGTAAGCCTGCGCCAGCAAACTGTGTTGTGACCAGTGTGCGCAGAGCAGCCCTCGCCTGCTTACGATCAGCCTCCGTCATGTTGGGGAATTGCTTCTTGGAATACCCAGTCATTGCGTAGCGTCGAGCCATGGCTAGCACACCGAAGGTGTAACCGTTCAGACTATAAGCCACCTGTCCAGCTGTGCGAAAGTCGCCTTCACCACCGAACAACAACTCGGGACGGTTGGCCTTACCACCTGAGAATGTTACGCGGCGTGAAAAGTCAGCAGCGAACTCGCGCGCTTCTGCGTGTCCAAGGCCTTTCTCTTTCGCAAGTCGATATCCAGTAAGCAAAGATACACGAGCGTTAAACTCAGTGAACTGCTGATAGATCTTGAGTGAGAAACCCGCAAACATCTTGACTGGCGAGTAGGCTTTTTGAGCCAAGCTCTTAGAACCACCGTGGCTCAAGGACGTCAAATCAGTCGTCGAGTTAACATCCGCTTCGTAGATATCAGAGATATGTGTTAGCGAAATCAGCCCGTGGTTTGCCGCCCAGTTCATCAAGTCACCCTCTTCTGCAGACTTCCATAGCCTGTTGTCATCCTTCTCGTTCAGCGACGGGTCGAACCTGCGCTTGATCTTGTTGGGTAGGTGTTGTGCAAAGAACTTCGCAGTGTCCTGTTGTGCCGCAGCAATCATTTTGTTAGCCTTGAAGTAGCCCACCCCTTGGTTGCGTAGCTCAGGCACAAACGTAAACAAAGGCTGCATCAACTCAATCATGTGCGACGAGAAGTTTAGGCCTAGAAAGTACGCAGCGTTCATAGTTGTTATGGCCGTCCCAAGCTCAGTGTCAGCGACCATGAAGTTGTTGACCATGTGCTTTGACTGCTCAACATATCGTGCAATCGTCGGGTCTTTGAGGTCCGGGTTTGCGTAGCCGTAGTTCAACGCATGCGTCAGCACCTGTCTGTTGATTGCTCGCGAACTCGCATTGATGTATGCAATGTGCGTGTTGACCATGTCAAGTTCTTCACGACCCGCTGCTTGCCGACGCTCACTGCCGTAGTTAAAAGTGTCGTGCGCTGCAAAAGCCTTCATGAATTCAGCCTTATAGGAGTGTGTAGCTTGTAGCTGACGCTTTTCCTCAGGCGTAAGGTTTGTCATATTCTCGATCAACTGCTTATTCGCAGTCTCGATTTCTTCAACCTTAGTCATCCACTCAGGTTCAATATCAAAGTGAGGCTGACCCCGCTTTGCCTGAACCATAGGTAGGACAGTCGCTTTACGTGCGTGAAGTTTCTTTTCGTATTCTGCCGCCTGACCACGTGTATCAAACGCCAACGAACCGTGTTCGCCGTTAGCTTCACGCCACTTCAACAAGAACTCCCCTTGACGAATCTCAGAGAAGAACCACGGGCGTTCGGCAAAGAACTTCTGAAGCTCAACCCAGTGTTCGAAGTTTTTCTTAGCCAAGTCCCAGGCGCCATTAAAGGCACCTTCGTCAGGAATAGCCTGAGCGATCTTGTTCAACAAGACCTGACTGCCTTGCGGGTCACCTTGGAGATTCAGCTTCAACGCTTTAAACATACCCAAGGCTAAGCCAGGAGCATCTTTGTAGAGGCTAGGCACTTTTAGCGCAAGGTAAGACTGTAGGTTAAGCACACTAGATTCTTCAAAGTGCTTTGCTACATCAACCTGAATTTGCTTAATAGACTCAGTTAAACGCTCGCGCATCTCGATGATGGCTTCTCGATCCTTCGCAGGCAACACTGCCAACCGAGCTGCAAGCTTAGCGTCATGCTTAGCCAGTTCGTCAAAAGTAATCGTTTTGCCACGAGAGTCTTCAAGTTCACCCTCGGCATTAAGCCTTTGCGTTGGTGCAGAGTTTTGCAGCCGCATCCAGTCACCAAGTATTTTATTGTTAACCCGATGCTTCGGTCCAGTCACACGCTCCCATGCAAGTTGTCCAGCAGCCGTCCAGTAAGGAGTACCTGACGCATCGACGCCGCCAGTCAACTGACCAACCGCCCGCTTGCTCATTGCCTTAGTGTTGCCGTTGAAAGAGTGCAGCCCGTAAAAGATGTTCTTCAACGCCGGGACTGCAGCAGCAAGCTGGTCACCTTGCAGGAACATACGGTCAAACAAAGCTGCGATCTTCGACTTCTTCAACGGCACAACGCTAGCTTGCGTCTTGACCTTCGTGTCAACCACGGTCTCCTTCTTGTCGCCCTCTTCAAACATGCGCAGGAAACCATCAAGCTCCTTCGACTGTCCTTGTAAGTCTCCGACACGCTTGTCCCAGACCTGCCGAACCTCCGGGCCCACCATGCCGATGCCTTCAAACTCTTTGATGATCGACTCAGCTTTGAACTCCGCATTACGTGCAGACTCCATCAACTTCTTGAGCTTCCACGCGCGGTGACGTGCATCATACGTTCCCACGTTGGGCATACGGTGCAAAGCTCCACGCACAGCGCCGTAAGAGCGCCAAGCAAAGTCTGTAAGCATCTGCATGAAACGCCTGACTGGCGTAGGCAACAGCATGTTAGCCATCTGGTCGCCCTTGTGCACGTGGCTCATTGCCCACATCGACATAAGGTGCGCACGAAGTTCCTCGGGCTTGCCGATGGTCTCAAATGCACGCTGCACAATCTCAAGCTCGTGGTATTCTTTCGGCAACATACCGTCACGCACCACCTCGAACGCCATGCGTTGTTCCTCTGGCGTAGCCTCCGTGGTCCACTTGACAAAGTCTTTGAAGGACTTCATGTCTTGCTCAGACAGCATGCTCTTTTTGTAAAGATGCTCAACGAGGTGACCGATCTCGTGACCAGACAGGAATCCAAGCGATCTCGTGGCGTCTTCAAAGCTAAGGCCGTCGAGACCCTTAGCACTTAGCAACAACATCCGCAACGGCCCGTCGATCGTAGCGGTCCCACGCTTCGCATCGTCAAGCATCTGTCCAAACTTAACATCGGACATGTTCGTGACGTTCGCTACCGCAGCCATATACGGCATTGCTTCCTTCACCTGCTCAGCGGTGAAGCCCTTCTTGATCATGATGCGCTGGAGCAGCTCAGGGAAAGACGTGACTTCGACAGCTTTTCTGGACTCACCTGCGCCACCGTCAAAATCCGCAGACGGCTTATCTTTAGCATAAAGCACATTTGCAGGATCAAAAACGACAATCTCTTTGGTCTCACCGTTTGAAAACTTACGCACTTCACCGTGGTAACCCAAGTCAGCCACAGCCATAGCAACTCCTTTATCACCGTAGTCTTTAAACTTCGAGTCAGCCAACGTGTAAATCTCTTGTGGGTAAACACCATTAACGACTTCCAGCAATTTAGACGAATCAGCAAAAGCCGACACCACACGTGCTTTGGAGTCCAGTGACTTTGGAGGTTGTGCTGTAAAGAATACACCTTCACCGCCCAGAGTCTTTGAACTTTTCAGCGGCCCGTCAAACTGCGAACTGGTGGTGTGGTAAAGTTCTGTTGTGTTTTCAGGCCAGTTCGAAAACCTCTCACTCTCGCCATACTCACCCGTGTTCTTCGTGGCGTGCTTCATCTGCTCCGACCCTTTGACAACATACACGTCGTTTAACAACGGGTCTCTCGTGTTGCGAATGACCACGGCATCAGCCCCGTCGTCCCAGGCTTTCTGAATGCTGTCACGGTATTTGACCTCACGGTAGCTGTCGTTGTCGATGTATTCAACGAGCTTCTCAGCACGCACAAAGAACGGCTTGACCTCGCCGGCGGGTGATGGATTACCCCAACGCGCGGGCGCAAAAATGTCGTTTTGCCCCAAGGGAAGCAGATTATCCAAGTCTGTAGCGCGCGCATTTGGAAGCAGATTATCTACAAACGCCCAGTCTTCTGGCGACATTGTGCCTTCTTTGGACCTGTGTAAGAGACCAAGAACGTTATCAAAGTCTAAATCTTTTGTTAGAGCGACTAGCAGTGTCTGCAAGTCACGTCCATCAGCAGAACGCACAAGAGCTTTAGCTTGCGTTAACTCTTGTTCTGTGTAAGGGCGATCAGTGTCGAATGAGGTCTTCCCACCCCTCTGACCCTTCACATAAGTTTCACTGTTCAAGTAGCTATCACTCAGGAAAATCCCAAGCTTAGCACTACCAGCCTGCGTATAAAACCCAAGCTCGCTCTGAGGAACGCTGTCTTTAAAATACGTGCCACCGCGGAACAGCACAAGCGGCTCACCGTTAGAGTCGACTACGCCCTTGAGGTTAACACCACCCTGTTCCCAATCACCAAACCAGTTCTTGAAGCTCGGCGTGAACAACGCAGCATAGTTCCTTAAGGCTTCGTCAGCATCCTTGGACCAGCGTGACAACGCGTCAAGAGCTTTGGACTTTTGACCGTTAGGTAGTGTGCGTTCAAGCGCACCATCCATTATTACACGAACCTCGGCAGCTGCTTTTGCATCTTCTAATGATTGATGCGTAGACTGTATTTCGCCTTGTTTCCAAACATTGTAAAAAAAGTCACCTTTCTTTCTAAAGTCATCCCTTTTGCCTATAGTGATACCTGTGCCTTTTAGTTCCCACACAACACCACCTAAAGGTGCTTCCCATTCCTGTCCAGGTTTATAATCTGAGCTAGGCGTTACCCACCCAGCCCCACGCTCTGCAATAACCGCGTCAATCTCAGCTTCAAACTCAGGGGTCCGCTCACCATACGACCACTCCTTTGGAAAGTCCTTGGTGCGCTCAGTCTCCTTATTCAACAGCTCACCGAAGTCTGCAAAATACTCAGGGTCTTCCGTTTGATACCCAGAGAACATATCCTCCACTTCGCTAGGCTCCAACGGTGCAAGCTCCTGCAACAGCCTATTCCTCACAGCGTCAGGATGCAACTTAGACAGCTCACGAAGCTGCTTGACATCAATGCTCGAACCTTCAGGCCAAGCGATATCAGCCCGTGCCAGCAAAGACTCCAACGAGTCAACGACCGCTTCACCAGCGATCTCTGCATCAACCCGATCAATAGGTGCAAGGTCAACAGCAACAACAGACTCAACAGCTTCCACAGCCTCAGCCGATGCATACGAGTCAATGTCGGCATAAGTATCCCTTTGTGGAACACGAACCTGCCAAGTGCGTGGACCCCGCGTTGCTTTATCCGTATGCTCTTTTCCGCCCGTATTATAAACCTCTGCGCCCAAAGCTGTATTCTGATCGCGAAACGCTTCTGCCTCAGCTTTAGTATAAAAAGTCTTACCTCCTGCAGGATTGCTGAGCGACACATATTTAGTATCCTTACGTTTAGCCATCTGAGTAACACTGTTCTGCGTAGCCTCCCACGCAGCCATCCGTTGTTCAGGCTTTATCGCCACCTCACCTTTGCTGATAATATACCCGAGACGCCTAATTTGACGTGGCGTTAAACCATTAAGACTCGCCAGCGCTTCCGGATTACGCCCAAGCTCTGCCGTCTTCTTAGCATTCGCCAAGAACCTATACACAACAGCTGTCGCGTTGCGCATATAACGATCCATTTCGCTTGTCAGCTTAATAAGCTTAAGACCTTGTTGAGCAATCTTCAACTGCTCTTTGTCAGTAATATCACCAGAAATCTCAACGATCTCGTTAAGCTTCTCAGACACCTCAGCATTCGAATAAGGCTTAGGCTTACGACCACCACGGTTGTTTTCGCGCCTTGGTGCCTCCCGCTTTGTCTCTTCCTTCACCTGACTAACCGCCATCTGTGTGCCCTTGGCCATGCTGGTCCCATCCTGCATGTTACGATCCACAAGCCCATTCAACGTCCCGTCGTGCACAGGCTCCATGTCATACTCAGCACGAACCTCATTCGCAGTGATGATCTGATCCTGCATGGCAGCAAGCTTCGTCGGCTCGCCCATTGCCTTGAGCTTATCAAGCTGCCTCGACAACGATGGAAACGCCTGACGCTTAAACTCTTCTTGAACCCGAGCCTGATCAATCGTCCCGTCGGGCAATTGAAACTCCTGCTCTCTCGGACCCTCAACATTGTAACGGCCCGTCTCGTAATCCAACGAGAACTCGGTTTCAGTACTGTCCGTATACGACCGTTTCAACAACGCAGGAGTCTGCCCATTCTCATTCGTTCTCACGATCTCTCGAATGTAGTTACCCTCCTTCTCACGAAACACTTCACGACTTTCAAGACCGCCGCCTAACGACACGTGCTCCCAGCCACTAAGCCCAATCTTAGACGTTCCTGCAAGAATATACCGGGCTTTGCCGTCCATGAAGTTCTCAAGATTGAACGGCGTATTAACAGGATCAATAGTAACCCCAGCCCCTGGCGCCTCCTCAACCACACCTTTACTCTTCGCCATCGTCTGGTCCAGCGCCTGCTTAAACAACGTCATTACATCACCAGCCTGCTGTTCGCCGTCCGAACCGGTCTTTGTTGGTTGAGCGCGGTATTCCTGATAGGCTTTTTCGACGGCAGCTTTGGCTTGTGCGCGCAGCTTGGGATCGAGGATCGTGTCGGCTTGTTTAAGCGTCGCAAGGTAGTCGATCTCAGTGGTGAGACGTGGATCTGGCTTGGCCTTGACTTCGGTAGCTTCGAGCTTGGCGAGCCAGGCCTCAGCGTCGGCGAGCGTGAGAGAGTTTTCCTTTTGAAGGTCGAATGCTGCCGCACCCGCAGGTCCCATTTTGATGGGGTGAATAAGCTCTGCGTAGGAGAACGGCATAGCAACCGTCTGTAGCAAGTTACCAAGGAGGTTCTCTTTGGTGAATGGGTTGTAGGCTTCGCCCTCGAGTGCAGCGACAGCCACGGAGGCTGCTTCTGTCGCGGAGAAGATAGCGACCTCGGAACCTACGAAGCCAGCAATCCGGTCGGCCATTGTCTTGCCGAGGATCTGATCGCCAACGGTGCGTCCACCTTCGAAGCCGAGTGCTTTGCCAATGGCGGTTCCGGCTAGAGGTTTGGCCAAGGTATTGACACCTGCTCGTGCGCCGACGTTCGAGATACCCGGCGCTACGTAAGGCAACGACGCCATGATGGCAGCCTGGCCGTAAGAGTCGGAAGCCTCGAGAGCGGTGGCTCCGGACATTGCGCCGGTGATTGCGTTACCCAAAGGAACTGATACAGAAGCTGCGGGCGGGAACAAAGCGCCGATTCCGTAACCGGCTAGTTGAGGAAGGAAATCAACCGTTTGGCTGATTAGCCCTTCCCCAACCTGCCGCCCGGCTGCTTGGTCTGCACCAAAGAATTTAAACAAGCCCTCGCCGATGTCGCCTGTAAAGTTGACAGCAGGTGCTAGGTTTTCATTGACCCATTGATTCTTGTTATACGCGAAGTCTTTCGCTGTGTTCGTGAACCAATTCCCCGTTCCCTGATCGTAGTTTGCAGAGTTCGTGAAGTAGTTACCGAGTTCTGAGAAGTCGTTAAGAGACAGATCGGCCTCAGCGTACGCGGGATTAGCTGCGTAGGCTGAGGCGATCTCTGCGTAGGAACGGGGATAAGATGGAGTGGCCATGAGTTAATTTACTTTGTGCTGATAGAATTCCACCAATCACGAAGCCAACCCTCTTGAAACTTAAAAGAGTATGCGTCTTCGCTATTCATTTCTTCAGGCATATCACGCGGAACGTCAGGCGTTGACCCTAAATTGTTAAACCACTCTTTTAATCCGTTAGGGTCAGCGCCGAAAACATTTTCTTGACCCGTGACGTAATGAGCAATAGGGTTTGCAATGTACTCGTTAACGGCGTCACCGACACCAGCAAGGCCCCCACCAAAATCGTTAAGCATTGGACTTACTCCTTTTGGCCGTCTGTTGGTAAACTCATTCCAGCTTTGAATCGGTTTTTCAACAGGCGCTGACATTTCTGTCGCAGCTCCGACTTCGAGGCTTTTTGCTTGCTCCGGTGTGATCAAACCCTGCATCACAGCGTTATTAGCTGCGACGGTGGCCGGAATTCCCTGCGTCATCTGTTGCGAAAAGAAGTCCTTGACGTTCTGGTCGATCCCGCGGTCACGCGCAAAGTTTCGTGCCATGATAGCGTTTTGCGACGCAGGATTTGACCGATCACGTTCACCGTATATACCGTTGCCTTGGTTGTCTGTGCCGAAGGCCTCAGCAGCTGACATAGGAACACCAGAGCCTCCGACGCCTGCATACGGGTTGTAGCCACCTGTAGGTAGTTGTTCTTTACCGTGGATCGGTGGAGCCTGCGGGCCTACGCCGCCGTTCCTGAAGCCGCCGCCTTGCCCTTGACCGCCGCCATATTGATCAGGTACGGTTAGCTGCGTCATACCAGCACGTGGGTTATTCCCAAGGCCGTAATCTGCTGCGTCGTTGCTGCGGTCTCCGTAGAAGTTAGTCTGCATAGCACCACCAATGTCCTTAGACAAATGGCCCTCGCGAGCTATTTTTTCTGCTTCTTGTGTACGACGTTGACCTTGATCGTGCTTTGCCCTCGTCACAGCGTCACGCGCCATGCCTTGAACATCTCGACCTTCCGCAGGGTTGTTTCTTGGTCTGTATCCGTCGCGTAGCCAGTCAATTCCTGTGTTATTAGCACCTCCAGGATTGCGCGAGGACTCACCCCTTCCGCCCAGCAAGCCCATATCTTTGGCTTGACGGACTTCTTCTTGTTTCTGCGCGTGCATCTGTGCTAAAAGCTCAGGGTTTTCACTCGGCTGACTGTCCTTAAGTGCGTCGCGCAAGAACAAACGAAAGTCGCGTTCAAACTGTGCGTTTGGATTAGGGTTCGTGGGCGTTGCACCCATGGTTAGTGGATTGTAGATTCTAAAGTCTTTGTCACTCATATTATTCAAAGGTCGAAGCGTTTATTCCGAGTTTGTCCCTCTTCGCCTGCAGAGCAGGGTCCATTGGACGTTGATTTGACTGAGGAGAATACGGCAAGCCTGCCTGCTCCATCAGCTGTTTAAGTGCGGATTGAGTCTCAGGACCTCCCGCCATCATCTGCTGGATATACGAGAGAAGCGACGATTTATCGAGCGACTCACCTTGTGTATCCAGTTGTTGTTGCGCCATGTCTCGCGTGTTTTTGCGCCCGTTCATCTCAGACAACGAATTCAACATGTCTATCTCGCGCTTAGGAGAAAAGATCTCCATAGCTGCATCGAGGTTTTGGAGACGGTCCATACGACGTTGCTCCCTTGAAGGTATTTCACTGCGTCTGCTCATCCGAATATTCCTTTCGCAAGTTTGTTCATTGGTTGAGGTTGGGCCTTAGTGTGAACGCCAAAAGCCGGCTGGCTTCCACCGCCACCAGGAGTCACAATACGTGTTCCTCTGTCCTTTACAAAACCAGCACCAGCTTCGAGAGCTTTACGATTAAACGCTTGCGGGTCGTCCGCGGCTAACTGAGTATTAGCCATCATTTCGTCAAACCCAGTTTGCAAACCGCCAGCTTGTAAGCTTTTTCCGTAGCCAAAGATATCTTGATAGAGATTCAAGCTCTGCTGTGCCTGCTCTTGTTGCAATCTGTTTTGTGTCTGCCCCAATGAGGCTCGACCTTCATATACTGCCATTTAATGTTTTAGTAGTTGATGTTTAATTTGGTTTATTTTAGCTAACGAAACAGAGTCGAAAAGGCTTGAAGACGTCAACAAAGGGGCGTTAACAAGTAGGTCGTAGACTTCATCTTGTTTTGCATCAGTTGAAGGGATAAGCTTATTGAGCTTTGATACATACAGCGAAGCCCGTTCTTGCACAAAAGCACGCTGGATAACATACGAGCGCGTTGACACAACTGGCAACGAAGCAGCTGACCACTGCATAATCTCACGCGATAACCAGCGTTCGTTTGTTTCAATAAACACGTTGACAAACTCAGGCAGCTTGATCGTGGGATACTGAGCCAGGATAGCTTCGACTAAGGGTTCGTAGACAGGACAGCTGTAGAACACTGTAAGCTTATTTATCAACGCCGCCGGAAGATCCAAGATACTTTGGAACACAAAAAACTCTCGAGCCTGCACAAGGCTTTTAGTAGTTTCAGACTCAGTATGCAGCACCTTCACATCTGGACCAACCAACGCCTGAACACACTCCAGCGTAAGCTGTGAGTCTTCACGCATATAAGAGGCTACAGCAAATTTAGTTTCCATGCAAAGCTTGTTGTGTTTTGTTAACCGTCTCAGACAATGAGAACATCTTAACCGACTCCATAACTTGATAATTAAAGCCTGTTTTGTCACAGACGTTAACAGCCTGCTTGATCTCTTCCACAGCAGACTCGAACACTGGATATCCCCAAGAGCCCATGAAGTAGTCGTCGTTGACTTTGTTTTCTTTACAGGCGACTAAGAACGAATAACCTGGAAGCATAAAGTCAACGTTGCCGCCCCACCTTGAGGCCACAACGGTCTTGCCTAAGGCCATAGCTTCTAACAGATGAAGCCCAAAGCCTTCAGACGCATGTAACGAGACCAGAATATCCACGCGCTTATACAAGGCACTGAGTTCTGTCGAATCAAGTTCTTCCAGAACGAACTCGAGCGTTACCTTAGACGCTTCACGCTGCAGCCAGCGTTGTAGCCACACCTCCATGTTCAACCCCTTAACAATCACCACGGAGCCTGGAGCAGCTTCGTTAATAGCTTTGACAGCCAGCGCAGGGTTCTTTCTGGCAATCCTCGAATGAGCGTTAAAAGCTACAAGAAACACAGGCCGAGTGTTTTCTGTTCTGTTAAACCCGAATGTCTCCGCATAGTGTGGCACAAGCTTCACGGGCTTACCGAGTGTGTTAAGAACGTTAGCACAGAACTCACTACAAGTCCAGATTTCGTCCAGCTTTTCAGCCGCTTTACGTGCAACGACACTAAGCTTATTCGTCTCACACACCATGTAGCCAATGTTATGCAGGCTCCGTGGGGTTTTGTTCAACATGTGGGAGCCTCCATGCGCATACAGAATGTCCGAAGGCGCACCTGAACCGTGGGCCTTCACATTGTTAAACGCACTCAGTGCGTGCACATGACGACGACAGGCTGTGGCAAAACCCGTCAAGGCCTGACGCTCACCCAGCACATCAACTGACAGCGCTGAGTCCTCGCTGCAGTTCAAAGATTTGTTCGGCTGCTCCTTGGTCAAGTTCTTGTTCATAGGTTCTGAATTCCTTTTCTTCTGCATCAAGCACTTGACTCAATATGTCAAACTGCCGTCCAGATTCGTCGCTAAGTCCGGCATCTTCATCCATACTTTTACTCTCCTATAAAGGTTAAACTTCCATCTCGTCACATCGTCAGCAATAAGAACATTCGTTCCCATCAAAGCTTTGTATTGAGTCGTAGACGGTGACGACGCTGGAAAGTCGAAAGAGACCTCGTAGCCTCTGATCTTATTGATAAATTCTGCGTATGTAATATCTTCTGCATGCAGCTGCTCCCTAAGCTTATCTCGATTAGGGTCCACAAAGATAAAGATCGTTGCGCCGTCAGTAAGAATACCTTTTTCTTCTAGCAATCCATCAGTCGTTCTGACCGAGATATCAACAGGCTTAAACTGAAACACATCGCTGATAACAGGCACTGTCTCAGAATACGTGATTTCGAACAAACAAGGAATCTTAAGTCTTTGCGCGCTGCTCTTTAACGTATTAATGAGCGTTCGATCCTCAACTAAGTCAAGAATAATAAACGGCTGCACCTCATCAAGATACGATGGAAACCGATACTCAACAGGATGATATTCTTGCCACGTTTCTGTAAGCACGCTTGAGTGTATCTCTCTAACGATCTTAGCCCACAGCCTCGTGCTGATCTGCTTCACCGATTCGACAAACCGTCCTGTTCCATTCGTCCCAATGTCAGGTGCCGTGTCATGAAACGTCTTTGTTGTCGTCACCTTTAAACCCGTCGTGCCCTCCTCTTCCTGCATCACCAACGCAGGCCACGAGTCAATACGCGTGACAACATAACGTTCTGACTTGCCCTTAAGCTTAAACAGCTTGTGCTCCAACGTCTTGAAGTCAAGGTCACCTGCCGCAGGCACAAAGTTGCTAGGCACTTTAAAGTCGAAGCGGGTTACCACTCCACCAAGCGCATCACCACGAGCAGAGTCAATAAGCTCACGCTCGCTTTTATAAGCAACATTTGGATTACTCATCTCCGTGGCATTCTATAGCCGTCGATTTGAAAGTTATCATGTTCAACCAGCGTAGCAAACGCCTCGTCACGATAACGCAACGGTGGCGAAACATTACCTTCTTGATTGTCTGTGAACACATGGCCATGGTGATTCACCTCAACGATCGCAGACCACATCAGAAAGTCCGACCCGTGCGTTACAAAGAAATCCGTATCAGCATCAGCATCATAGTCATCCATCCACAAGAAACCATCGACAACAACCGACTTAGCCACCGACGGCTTAGGAAACAGCTGCCCGATCCTTCCTTGAATGAACACCTCATACGGAGCATAAATCCCAAGATTCGTATACCCCTCAGCTGTGATTGAAATATCGTTGTCCGACAGGTACCTAACTGACCCGTCGACAATCCTTTTAGCCATGCGATCTTTCGCCCAGGCTGCACCGGTCTGCCTGCTGGCATAGTGCATCGGCACATCGACATCCGACTGCCTCAGATAGAAATTATTAAACTGCTTGATCGCAGCAGGTATAATAAACTCCCCCGTCGCAGACGTTGTTACCACAGTGCTCCCAGCGGTGTGGTGCCAGTCATGCATACGCTCTGCGCGTTTCCGCGCATGATTACATGCAAGTCTCAACAAGTTCACACCGTTGATCGTGAAGTCAGCCGTAGCCTGCCGCAGGTAAGCAGCAATTGTATCTTCGACTTCTTTGATATTAGCACTCATAACAAACGTCTTTGACGGGTTCGTTTACCGAACCACAGGTTTATGGTTGGCCCTTTGCACCGAGCTTGCCGAAGGGCTTGTGCTTGGTGGTGTAGCGCTTTTGTGGGTTGTCGCCGGAGACCGTTGAGGCAGGTTCACGTGCGGTTGTGTCGAGCATCCGAGTGTCCTTGACGTCTTTGGCCATTCCAGCAGTTACTTCGTCTCCGAAGCAGATTCTTTTTCCAGTCATAATATTTGGTTTGTTTGGGTTTGAGGTAGGATCTTACATCCGGCCGGTGACGACCATTTCGTAAGTTCCAGTGAAGTCAGCAGGGGCGTTGGTGCCGGCTGCTTTAAGCAGTAGTTGCGAGCCGTCATAGGACGGTGAGGCTTGAATCAGGACAGAGTTGTCACTGATGATGAGCGGCGAGCAGGACTCGATACGGCGGAATCCGAGGATTGACGCTTCGATCTTGTTTGCTGCTGTCCCCATTGCTGCGAGAACGACTCGGAGTCGGCGGGATACAACCTTACGGTCATGTCCGATATACCAACTGTCAAGAACCGTTACGCCAGATGTTGCGAGGTTTGCCATAATGTATTAAAGGTAAAAGCAGCCGTCAGTTAGAACCCTATCAAAACTAACCAACGGCTGCTTAGGAACCTGACGTATCAGGAAGTGATGCCAGTGACGCGGTCGATGAACATGCAGGACTCAGGGAACCGCATCTCGAGACCCGCTTCGGTGAGCCACTCGTCTTTACGACCATCGAAGTCGTTGTTCTGACGGTTCTTCAGGAGCGTCGTGTCGGAGTCGGACAGAGGCCTGTATTCAAGGTTACCGATATCCAGAAGGAACGCGGAGTTGCGGTAGGTCGCGGTCTGGTTGAACAACGGATGCGACTTGAAGTAGATCGTGCCGTAGATGGTTTCCCATGCCGTCACGTGCATACCGTAGGTTTCCGAGGTGTTCAGCTTGACGATGGCGATGGACTCACGCTTGCACATGTCATTGAACGCCATGAGGAAACCGGAACCGCAGAGGAACAGGAGTTCAGACGTTGTGTCAGAGATGAAGCGGAACGGACGTTCGATGATAGCGTTGAATTGATCGACAGTCATAGTGCCGTTGACGTCAATGATACGTTTTTCATCGGTGGTTGCCCAGGCGGAACCGGTGACGTCAGCGCCTGCAGGACGATAGTCGAAGGCTCCTCCGTTTGCGGTGTTGCCGAGTTCCCACTGTTTGAGGAACCACATAACACCACCCATCGTGCGACGAGTAGAGTCAAGGGAGTCATCGGTGGTGACCGTGTTGTTGATCGACTTCGTTCCAAAGAGCATCGCGTATTCAAGCGCCTTCATGTGCTTGAGCGAGTTCTTCTTAGCCTTGGTTTTGTAAGGACCGGTCTTGTCGAAGTTGAGTCCCGCTTTCAGCGCAGTCCGAGTGAAGTCAAACGCATGACGGAAAATCTGCGTGTGGTTCGACGGCGAAATAGGCCAGTTGTTGAAGCCGGACCTAGAGCGATCACCTTCTGCTACAGCGTTACCGACCATGACAACAGTCATCGCGTTAGCAGCTGTAGAGTTCAGCACGTTAGTCGCAGCCTCAATAAGCTGAACGTCGATCGTTTTGTGCACGGACCACACAGCAGTAACGACACCTTGGAAGTTCTTCAACGAAGAAGACGTCCCAGGGATGTTACGGAACTGCAGCTGATCACGCACCTGGATATCAGCCACTGCAACAAGCTCCACACGAATAGTGGTGCCTGCAGCCTGAGTCCATCCAGCGGCTGTAAGGTCAGTGCCAACGGCACCGGACGCTCCGGAGGTGTCAGTAAACGGACCGGCAGAGTTAGCCTGCGCGGTGCGATACTCGTGTTCAAGCATCCGGTCTTCGTGCCATCCGAAGTCCTGTGCTTTGTCGATCTCTTCAGTGTCCATTAGAGACAGCAGACCCGTGAGGGGCGCTGCACCATTG
>Ga0209491_10003552_pt1 | contig 25528 bp, 19 predicted proteins | sample BON02_FD_187213 | JGI IMG/M metagenome (GOLD analysis project Ga0209491, IMG submission 187213) | Freshwater microbial communities from Lake Bonney liftoff mats and glacier meltwater in Antarctica - BON-02 (SPAdes) (version 2) | ecosystem: Environmental > Aquatic > Freshwater > Ice > Glacier...
CTCATCTCGGTCAAATTCCGCCAGGGCGTCACCCTCTCTTGGCCTCGGATTTTTGAGCAATGTGCTCGCTCCACCGTATCTCCAATGTCCCTGGTTAATGGAAAATCAATCAAATGAAAAGACCGTGCTTGACTCCTGCCCCTGCCAGCCCCAAACAGTGCGGACAAACATGCCAAGCATCCTCATTCTTGCGGCCACGATTGTTCTTCTTGTATGCTTAGGCTATTTGGAAAGACGCCGCCACGAAGCGAACCTGAAACGCATCCCTCATCGCGTTCACGTCAACGGCACCCGCGGAAAATCTTCGGTCACCCGCCTCATCGCCGCCGGCCTTCGCGAAGGAGGCATTCGCACTTGCGCCAAGACCACGGGAACCCTTCCCCGCATGATTCTTCCCAGCGGGCAGGAATATCCCGTTTTCCGGCCGGCCAAGGCCAACGTCATCGAGCAAATCCGCATCGTCGATACCGCCGTTAAATGGAATGCCGAGGTTCTCGTCATCGAATGCATGGCTCTCCAGCCCCGCCTCCAATGGCTCTGCGAAAACTCCCTTGTCAAAAGCACCCACGGCGTCATCACCAACGCCCGGGAAGATCACCTCGACGTGATGGGACCCGGCGAGGTCGACGTCGCCAAAGCCCTCGCCGCGATGATTCCCCTCAACGGAAAATTTTACACCGCCGAGCGCGAACACCTCGACATCTTTCAATATGCCGTCGAGGACCGCGGTTCTGAAATGATTCCGACCACCCTCGAAGACGTCGAAAAAATCACAGAGGAAGACCTCATCGGATTCCCCTACATCGAGCACGCCGAAAATGTCGCCCTCGCCCTTCGCATTTGTTCCGACCTCGGCGTCGACAAGGAAACCGCCCTCCGTGGCATGTGGGGAGCGGTGCCCGATCCCGGCGCCATGACCGCCTACGATATGGAGTTCTTCGGCCGTAAACTCCACTTCGTCAACGGCTTCGCCGCCAACGATCCCGAGTCCACCCTGCGCATTTGGCAAATGGCCCTCGACCGCTACCCCGATGTCGAAAAAAAGATCGCCATCTTCAACTGCCGCGCCGACCGCCCCGACCGCTCCCGCCAACTCGGCGAAGTGGTGGGAGCCTGGCCTGCTGCCGACCACTATGTCCTCATGGGCACCGGCACCTACATCTTTGCCAAAGCCGCGATCCGCTCCGGCATCGACCCCATGAAAATTGTCTTCGCCGAAGACCGCCGCACCGAGGAAATTTTCGAGGCCTGCGTGCAAATCTCCGGTCAATCCGCGCTCGTCATGGGCATGGCAAATATCGGCGGCCAGGGACTCGAAGTCATTCGCTACTTCGCCAACCGCAGCACCTTTGTCGCCTTCAAATAATCTTTCCCAACAAACCGACTTTCCAACCACTCTCCTACTAAAATGATTGATCCCGAAATCCTCACCGTCGCCATCGGAGTCGGCCTCGCCGTGAGCCTGTTGTTCTCCGAACTCTTCGGCCTCGCTGCCGGCGGCCTCGTTGTCCCCGGATACGTCGCCCTCTTCATCGACAAGCCCTTCGTGATCATCACGACGCTGCTCATCGCCGTCTTCACCTGGCTCATCATCAAGCTCCTGGGCTCCATGATGATCCTCTTCGGAAAACGCCGGACGGTGCTCGTCATCCTTGTCGCGTATCTCCTGCGACTGGTCTTCGACTACACCATCGCCGAGACCTTCGCCAACTACGCCTTCGGGCCGGACGCCGGACTGATCGTGATTGGATACATCATCCCCGGACTGATCGCCCTCTGGTTTGATCGCCAGGGTGTCGTCCAAACCCTCGCCACCCTGGCCGCGGCCTCAGTCGCCGTGCGGATGATCCTCATCCTCGTCTTCGGCTCCTCCATCGTCTTCTCCTAACCCTTTCCCACCCCTTTCCTGCAATGCAAAAACTCTACTGGCGCCCCCAGTCTGTCTCCATCAAGGCCCTCGTCCTGGTCGCCCTCTTCGCAATCGTCGGGGCGGTCGTGGTCGAAAAAGTGAAGACCACAAATAATCAATCCTTCTATGGCGAAAAGATGCAGGCCTCCCAGCTTGCCATCTCCGCCATGGAAAGTCTCCGCGCCGCCCGCGTTCTCGCGGGTTACGAAATTGATACCGAGGTCGATCCTGCCAAATCCGGCATGATTGGACTGCCCATGTCTTCGGTGACCAGCGTCTCCGGGGTTCTCGAAGCCAAGCAAACGTCCATCAACCCGAACTTTGCCGCCGTCATCGTCGACTACCTCAAGCGCGCCAACATTCAGGAAGGTGACACCATCGCCGTGGGATGTTCCGGCTCCTTCCCCGCGCTCAACGTCTCCGTCTATGCCGCACTCGAGACCCTCAAACTCAAGCCCATCATCATCAGCAGCGCCTCCGCTTCCCAATGGGGAGCCAATATCCCCGATCTCCTCTGGATCGACATGGAGCGCATTCTTCAAGAAGAAAACAAGTTCAGCTTTCGTTCCGTCGCCGCCTCCATGGGCGGATTCGAAGACAGCGGCATGGGCCTGACCTCCTCCGGAAAAGCCGATATCAACCGCGGCATCGAGCGAAACGGTCTCACTATGCTCGACCCCAATAAGGACTTCACCGAAAAGGTCGATGAGCGCTACGAAATTTTCAAATCCAATGCCAAGGGAGCCCCCATTAAGGCCTACATCAACGTTGGCGGCGGCACCATTTCCAACGGACGGAAAATTGGCAAGAACCTCTTCAATCCCGGCCTCAACAAGCGTGCCCCGCTCGGAGTGGCCAAAGTCGATGGCCTGATGTCCCGCTTCATCGCCGAAGGAGTCCCCGTCATTCACCTGGTCGAAGTGAACAAACTTGCCGAGAAATACGAAATGCCGCTCAGCCCGGACATGACTCCAGCCGTTGGCACATCCAACGTCTTTGCCAAAAAAGGTTACAGTCGTTGGCTTGCCGCCACGGTCCTGGTCATCATCCTTCTCGCTCTCTTCGGCTTCATCCGCTCTGACATTGGCTTCCGCCTCTTCCAGTCCGGCGGACCCAAGAAAGGCGGCTCCCATCCCGAGCCCATGATCTAACCGGTCACCCGCACCGATTCCCTTCTAAAAACAAATGCCATCAGTCTCGCAAAAGGCTGGTGGCTTTTTGCCCGGCCCTACTCACCAACCAAGACCTTCGGCTCGTCGACCTTAAGTTCCTCAATTTTGGGTTCTTCAACCGGCACGACAACAGGCACTTCAACCACTTCGGCCTTTGGAATCGGATCCGTATAAGTCACACACTTCATCAACTTGTTGTAATTATGCACGATCACCGCCGGAAAAACGACCCGACCCGCTTCCACTTTGGCCTCACCGGCCAGCTTCGCCGAAAGATCCTTCGCAAGCTTGAGACCCGCGTTCAAGATGATATCGCCGCCCAAGACAGCAGCCGCTTCTTTCCCGGTCGTCAACACCACGTCGCTCTTGATACTCTTGCCCTGCGCATAGATCGAACTCTCCAAAGCAAGAAGAGTCCCCTTCCCATCCAACGTCACCTGAAGAAGGGCATGATCATCAGACGACAGGAAGCCACGGCGATTGTCGATTCGGAGCGAAATGAAACGCCCTCCCCCGGGAGTCTCCGTGATGACCGGTCGGAAGGTGCGGTATTCGGAAGCTGACATCGAGTAATCTGCCGCCTTTTTGCGCTTGGAATCCCACCCTCCAAGCTCCTTGCCAAAGGCTTCCACATCGACCACCAGCTGGGCTCCGGCAGAGACCAGGGAAAAAAAGAAAATTAAAAATACCTTCATTGCATTCTATTCTACGCTGGAAAATCAGCACTTCCATTCAAAAAAAATCCCCATCAAAGCCCTGTCCCGGTCCTTCCCGTTCAATGGAAGTCCCCGCCCGACACCCGGCACCGCTTGAGACGACACGCTTAGTCAAAAAATTCAGCGAAAAGAAGTCCCGTCATCATCTTGCGGTAATTTTCGTAGTTCAAGGTCTGCGCATGACCGAGGCCGATGGCAAGCCCCACAAAACCAATAAATGGATGGAGTCAATCGTCGAAGGAATTGCCCTCACGATCAAAATAAAGCCACCGATCTCCTCTCCTCGATGCCCACATCAAAAGCCAAACGCGAAGCCATTCAGTCCATGATTCGCGAACTCAGTCAACCGGATCCCCCAAACCGCTCGCAGCTGGGTGTCCTCGCTGCCCACGGGATCCTTCCAGGACGAAGCCGTCGAGCAAACTCGCCTGGCAAATCGCCCGCCACAACCCTCGTGAAGCTCTCTCCTGGGCCACCAGCCCCGGCCCGGAAGGCCTTGATCAAGGAAATGCTCAACAACCTCTTCGAAAAATGGCATAAACACGACCCGATGGGAGCGCAGGAGTATCTCCAAGAAAATCCCGTTCCCGAAAACGTGCAAAACCATTTCCAAACGAGTCCCGCCAGCCTGTCCAATGAACCGGAACTCACAAATCAGCAGCCTCCACAAACCTTCACCCGCCCCACACTTGAAAATCCTTCTCGTAGAAGACTCCGCCCGGCTCCGCGACACCTTGTCGAAGGCCCTCACCCGCTTGGGGCACGCCGTCGATCAGGCGGAGGACGGACTGGAAGGCGACACCATGGGCCGCATGACTTCATACGACGTCATCGTTCTGGATCGCATGATGCCCGGAAAGGACGGCATGGACGTCCTGAAAGGCTGGCGACGCGACGAAATCCACACCCCGGTCCTCCTTCTCACCGCCCTTAATGCGGTCGAAGAGAAAGTCAAAGGCCTTCAAGTGGGAGCTGACGACTACCTCACCAAACCCTTCGCACTCGACGAATTGGTGGCCCGCCTCGAAAGCCTGGCCCGGCGGCCCCAAGCCCAAATTCACCGCAAGCTCATCGTCGGCCCACTGAAGATCAACCTCACCGCGAAGACCGTCACCTCCGGGGACTCACCCGTGGACCTGACCGCGCGTGAATTCGCCCTCCTTGACTACCTCGCCCGACATCCCGGCCGGGTCCTCAGCCGGGAACAAATCGAAAACCACCTTTACGGCGGCTTTGCAAGCCCGCTCAGCAATGCCGTTGACTCGACAATCTGTTCCCTGCGACGTAAACTTTTTCCCGGCGGAACACCCGGTTTCATTCACACCCGGCGGGGATTGGGATATGTTCTCGAGGCATGATCTCCATCCGTTGGCGCCTCACCTTCCTCCTCGGCCCGCTCATCGGCATCCTTCTCCTGATCACCACAGGCGGGATCTTTTTTGCGATGAAAAACCTCCTCCTCGAAAAATTTGACGAAACCCTAACCGCCAAAGCCCGCGCTCTCATCACCGCCTCCGAGATCGACGGCGGTGATTTCGAAATCGACCTCACCGTCAAAAACTTCGAGGGCTTTGGCAAAAATGGTGACGACTTTTTCGAGATCCGACGCGCCGATGGCTCGACCTTTCTCCGCTCCCCCTCTTTCCCAAAGGGACACAAAGACCATGAGATTTTTGGTAACGCCAAACGCTCTGCCAATGACCAGGCGACCATCGGCGAAACCACCCTTCCAGACAACCGGGCCGCCCGCTTTTACGTCCAGAATATCAATCCCAAAGACGATAAACTCGACCGCTTCCAAGACCTCTACCTCGTCGTGGCCAGCCCCACGGCCAGAATACAAGGCGAGCTCACTCTTCTTGGCGCCGTCCTCGCAGTGGCCAGCGGCTCCGCCCTCCTCCTCATGATCCCGGTCATCTGGTTCGCCCTGAAACGCGGCCTCTTTCCACTCAAAAAACTCACCGCCGATCTCGAACAGATCAACCCCAACCAGCTCGATCACAGACTCAACACCAGCGCCCTCCCCCTCGAACTCACCCCTGTGGCCACCAGTCTCAATACTTGGCTCAACCGCATGGAAAGGTCCTTCAACCGGGAACGCGAATTCACCAGCCATGCCTCCCACGAGCTCCGCACCCCGCTGGCCGAGCTCCGCATGATGGCTGAACTCGGAACAATGGCCCCCGAAGAAGCGACCCCGGAACGATGCGCCGAGATGATCCTTGCCATCGACGAACTCACCGCCCTTCTAGAAAAACTCGCCAAGCTGGCACGCAGCGAAAACGGAGACCAGGTGGTCTCGCGCGAAGCACTCGACCTCCTCCAGTCCATCCCGGAAGCACTCACCCGATTCCAGCCATCCGCTGATGAACGTGACCTCAGGTTTCACCCCTCAATTGCCGCCGGGCCCTTCTTCACCGATCCCCTTCTCTGGCGCACCATTCTCGACAATCTCCTCGGCAATGCCATCGAATATAGCCCCAGGGGCAGCACCATCTTCATCGAAGCCTCTCCCGCAAAACTGCTCGTTTCAAATCCCGCCCCGAATCTGGAGCAAGCCGACCTTGAACGGCTCTTCCATCGCTTCTGGCGAAAGGAGCACTCCCGCAAACGCCTCGATCATTCCGGCCTTGGCCTCCCCATCGTCCGGGGTTACGCCACCCTCCTCGGAGGGCACTGCGAACTATCCCTCACCCCCGCCGGAGAGCTGGAAGTATCGATCCGTTGGCAAACCTGAAATCCATCGATGAATGCAACCCGAGTCTTCCATCTGTTAAGCCGCTCATTCCTGCCCCCAATCCAACATGATGTTCCAGCGATACTGCTTTTCGGGCGGCAAAGTCGTTGCTGTCTCATTCTCAATCCTTTCGAAGACATTCTTGGGCGGCTCAACCATGGCATCCTTGCCATAGATAAAGTCCTGGTCCTCTACGATCGTTCGGTAGGATTTGTTTAGCATCAAAGCGCGCTCACGGGAGGGCGTAATGAGATCGTAAACATCCCGGGCTTGAGCCAGCTTTCTCTCATCAAGCGATCCATCCTTCCGAAACCAGCGGCTTCGCATTTCCGCATTGTTCCGGAATTCACTCCCCCCTCCCACTCTTTGGAGGTAGGTTTTAATCTCACCAATCTCTTCTCCAAGATTCGGGACGTCCGCCATGCCACGCAGATCCAGATACCCCCAGCCCTTCGCCCCATCAACCTTGCGGGCAAAACTAAAGGTCTTGTCAATCGTCGAACCAATCGAGTTGTGACACCCCATGCAGGAAAACTTCTCCTCGTAGGTGTAACTCCGCAGCCGGCCCACCTTGTCCTCAATAAATCCAGAGATCGCCCAGCCATTTCCATTGTCGAGACCATGGTCCTCAAGGTTGTGATAGCCCGGCAGGTTCCCCGCCTCCTTTTCGAACCCCTCCAGTTGATACTGTCGCGCATACACCGGCTTGGAATAAGCCCGCCATTTCTTCATGTAACGGAGTTCCTTCATCCGTGCTGAAAATGTCACTTCGCCCGCGTCATCAATATCCAGGTAGCGCACCGAGTGCATGAACTCGGTCCCCGCAGGATAAAGATGGGTCTGCATTCCGATCTCACTCGCCCCGCCAAAATACCGGCTCACATCGAGGATCTTCACCGCAATCCCCTCCCCGCCATCGCCATCCAGGTCCCTGCCAACGACCGTCTCATCAACCGGCAAACAAGTAATCTCTCGAAACCCTTTCATATTCGCTTCCAGAATGGCAAGGTTGGCTCGATAAATATCGCGCGATTCCCGGCCCGTGGAATCACTTCGAAATTCCCGGGGCAGTCTGATCATGACGTCATCGGTCGATCCATTCGTGGGCCAAAAGGTGCTGGGAAAGGGCTTGTAGTTGAAGGCCACCCAGCCACTTCCATCTTTCGCAAATCCATGGTCATCGAAGGCCCGGTCTCCCAAGTGGAGATTCTTCATTTCCGGGATCCAACCCTTGAAATCCGCCTCCCTCAACCGCCCCTCAAGTTCACGGTAATTCTCCCTTCCAACGTATTGGAGAATCTCCTCATCACTGATCCTGGCCACCCGCCCACGACGATTCTCAAAAAGGTTCTTCCAGTGGTTCGTCATGCCCAAAGGGCTAAAACTGTATTCCTTTTGGAGATCAAAATCGTCCATGACATTTTCCCGCCCCTCGATCGGAGCTTGATGACACACATAGCAGGCATTGTGCTTCTGATCATTCCGCGTATAGCACTGGGGAGGGATAATGGCCTCCCGGTTATACAGGGAGTTCTTTGGGTGCCCCTCGGGTACGGGGGACCTGACCCCATCGCTCTCGCGGAGCGATGCCAACAAAATTTCGTGAAGTAGCGGCTCTTCTGACAACGACAGGAGAGAACACGAGGAAAAAATGGAAAGGAACAAGAGAGATACTTTCATCGGAAAACAAAAAAGACGGATTGATTAAACGGAGGATAGGGAGGGGCGAAGCGCCCCTCCCCTTGGTAAGATTTTTTAAATAAGCAAAGAACTACTCGGCAGCAGCCCGGAGCTGATTGACGAAGTTCTGATTGGGAACGTGGGTCACGTTGAACATCCAGATGGCATCACCGAGACCGTTGGGAACATTGGCCAGATCTGTGCTGTCTGGATGCTGCACGCAGATCGCAAACTCCTCGGCAAAGAAGGGATTGAAAACCATTCCCGTGGCCTCGGATCCATCAACACGGATACTCAGGAAATGATCGATGGACTCGGCCACTCCATCGTTGTCGAGATCCCGAATAAACCAAATGTCCCCGCCGGTGGCGCTTCCATTGGGGGCATCTTCAATAATGTAGATGTTTCCCAAGGCGTCCTGGGCCAGATTGTCCGGTGAATTCAAAACACCGGTGGTGGAGGCATGGCCAAGATTTCTTGGCGTGTCATTGGCATCCACAAAAACCCGCACGCTCGCTTTGTCGCGGGTCGTTGTTTCAGGGCACCAGACCCAACGACGCCCGACTCTCTTCCAACGGGCGGAGGTCGTCTCCTCCATGGTCTCGATGGTGTAGACCCGGTTCTCGGAAGTTGCGGTGAAGTAAATCACCTCATTCCCGTTGGGCAAAATCTGAATTTCGATATCCTCCGGACGCCCGAAAGGAGTGCCCCCGATGTCGTCCGCAGCAACCCGTCCACCCCGGGTATCGCTGTTTGAGCGGGGATCATTTGTCGGTCCGTTGCGGAAGGGATCTGTGATCCCGGGAAGGGGATTCCCCGTTACATCTGTGATCGGAATCCAGGTTGCAGCTCCCACACGGGTCGCCGAAGCGTTGGAGGGATCGTTATAATAATCAGCCGCGACCCCCGCGAAGGCATCGATCTTCAGCACGAAAGTCTGCCCCGTGGTGTAGATCCCCGGAGTCGCCATCACGAATTTGTAAATGGAGCCCGAATTCCACTCATCGACGTAGTAGATGGTGTCATTGTATTTCTCGCTGAACCCGATGCCCTCGTGAGCCACGTTGGCGATGCTGTCGAGCTCGCGGATGACAATATCCTCCGGCGCGGCGTAGGGATTCATGATCTCAATAATGCGGCCTTCGGCGGTCCACTCTTCACCGGCGATCACCGTCCCGTTGGGAGTAAAGCGGGCCGGGTCAAATGCGCCGTAATCAGCAGACCAATTCCCCTGCGCCCCCAGACCATTGCCTTGGAAGAGAATATTATTTTCGCAGGTGTAGAGGTTCAGCCTCGAAACGCCGGCACCCCAGGGAGTCTCATGCGGGATAAACAGGAAGTTGCCCGTTGGATCGTAGGCAATCATGTCGAACATGGAGGCACTCTTCCCGGCGCCGGCCGCGCGGATAATCGAGCTCGTCGGGCTGAGAATGGAGTCCTCGATTTCACGGAGGCTCAAAATGTTCTTCTGGGAGATCCCCTCGGGAGCCACCCAGGGCTCGGAGAGTTCCTCAAGAGCATTGGGAGCCACCACGGCAGCGGACTCGGTCAACGGGGTAAACCAGGTGTCCGTTCCAGCCTGCGATGAAAGGCAGGCGGCAAGGGTCAGGGTCGGTGTCAGGTATTTCATGGATTGTATTATTTAGTTCAATGACGAAGGAGGCCAAATTCGAAGGCTTCCTTCGGCTAAAAACAAGCTGACTTGAATAGATGGAAAATTGGAACTTTTACATGTTACATTTTAGACTCATAACAATTGCAACGTAATCGTTTCAATAATAAATTTCCCATGTCAATTCCGTCACACGAACCATCAAAAAATGAAGAGGCGCCCCCCGGAAAGGGGACGCCTCCTGGCCAACAAGAAGATTTTTGGAGATTACCGGCGTCTCCGGCCGGCCAGAAGAAGCGCTCCCAGTAGACCCAGGATCGCGCTCCCCGCTTCCGGAACCGCGTTTGGAGTCACCAGCACACTGGCGACATAGGAAGACAGGCCGGAAGCGACAGGATCCAGGTTAATCTCAAATCCCACGATCTCCGGCGCGTTGATCCCAACGGGGTTCGAACCTCCGGACTCGGCAACCACAAAGGTGAAAACCCAAGAATTAAAAGGGGCTGGCGAGAGACTCAGAACCGGAAAGGTCCCAAATTCAAGATCATCCGATTGATCAAAATTTTGCCCGAAAGCACTGACGGTAATGGAGGCCTCAGGCGAATAGAATTCGGTGGGAGTGGCTGGATTGATGATCGCATCATTGTAACTCACGGTGCCGAGGATCACACTTCCATCGAAGGAGGTTCCAATGTTTGGCACGGTGGCTGAGAAATCGAAGCTCATGGTGGCCGCTGAAGACTCCCCAAGAAGAATTGCGGTAAGAAGGGTAGAAGAAAGAAGACGTTTTTTCATAGGGTGGATTTAAGTTCCACCGACTTCTATTTCTTCACCTGCCGTTTCCGCCAGAAAAAATCACCCCTCAAAAGTGACAATATTGACCCAATCAAGGAAGAACAACAAACTGATAGAACCATGTCATTTCCGACACCAAATTTGAGCAGCCTACTCTCTGCACAAAATACGATAGTCGCCGTTTCGAATTGTCACCTTGTCCCGGTCAAGGCGCTCCAAAAGCGGCATAATGACCTTTCTGGAAGTATCCAGATGCTGGCGAAGCTCGGAAGCCGTCGCCTGTCCGTGTTCCGCGATATAATTGCGAACTTGCTCAATCGTCGTTTGAAACACCTTTCCCCCCAGAGTCACCTTCGGGTCCAGGGGAATGATCTGCCGGGTTTTGGAGAGGAACTTATACGCCGCAATATCATTGGAAGTTGCCTGTAATTCCGCAGGCAAGGGCGGATTCAACCCAGCGTCATCAAGCGTCTTGAGGATCCGGGCCGCAGGAGCCTCCAGTTCGGGAGGAAGCTCCAGGGAGTGCGATTGATGCGCGATCAAGTTGTCCCCCACCTTGAAATTCTTCTCCGCGAGCTGGATCAAAAGAGTGTCCATCAACCCGGGAAGCGCGGTGGCCGCTCCGAGACTCTTCTTCAGGAGTTCCACCGCCATCCCGACATGATCGGGATGGCTCTTGTGATAATCCTGCACGAGCTTCGAGGCCCGCTGCGCGAGGTCTTTCCAAAAGGGGCCGTGAGCAAAGAATCTCTCGCCCGGCGCCACCGCTTCACCCGCCTTGAGCAACTTCTTCAAAGCGGCCTGCACCTCCGCCCCGGTAAAAGGAAGCGATTGTGAGAGAGCGGTATGCGGTAAGAATTGATCGCGCTCCAGGTGCGTCTGCAAAAGCACCGTTAAATCGTCACAAGCTTCCGCCCGCTTCATCAGAAAATCCTGACGTACTTCCGACCGAAATTGGCGCCGGGTGGGATGGGGATCAAGAACGGTGGCACCGGCCAGGGTGGCTTCACCCGAGAGTTCTCGAATCACGAGACGCTCTCCCACCAAAGCATGGATGGGATGATCAAAACGAAGCTGGGCAATCGAGGTATCGCCGGGTTTCAGAACGATCTCTTCCGGAAAAAGGACCCGGGCCTGGGTCCGGCCGGAACCGTGGTGGACAAACACCCGGTGATTCGACTTCAACGGACGCTGGGTCCCCTTCTGCCCCGGTATCGGGCGGAGCGCGCGGGTCAACTCAACATCAATCTCCAGCGTCGCCTCACCCGGCGCACCTCCGACCAAAAGATGCCCGCGCGAAACCCCCTTCTTCCCTTTTTGTGAAAGCGGTAAGTCCGGCAGATTGAGCGCCGTCCGCATTCCCGGCACGGCTTCCTCGATGGAAGAACTGTGATTCTGGATTGACCGGACGTGGGTTTTCAACCCCGAAGGATAAGCCGTCAAAGTCGCACCCACTGCCAAGACCCCGTTGGTCAGGGTGCCGGTGACCACCGTCCCCACCCCCTTGGGCGAAAACGCCCGGTCCACCGCAAGACGTGGTTGTCCAAAATCCCGCGGAGCCGGGGTCTCGGAAAGAACCTTGGCGATCGTTTCCTTCAGCTCATCCATCCCCAATCCGGTCGGAGCCGAGATCGGAATAATGGGCGCGTCCTCCAGAGGCGTCCCCTGAAGGTCATCAGCAAGAATGGCCGTCGCAAATTCAAGATCCTCGGCCAGATCAGCCTTCGTGAGCGCAACAATAAAATTCGTAATTCCCAGATACGTCAAAATTTGCAAATGCTCCTCGGACTGCGGCATCCAGGTGTCATCCGCTGCCACAACGAAGATTGCGAGATCGATGGAACCCACTCCCGCGACCATGTTGTTCACGAAATCAGCATGTCCCGGGACGTCCACCACGCCGATTTCAAAAGTTTCAGATAACGACCCGGGAACAGGCAGAGAAAAATGGGCGAATCCCAACTCGATCGTGACTCCCCGCTCCCTTTCCTCCGGCAAACGGTCGGGATTGGTCCCGGTCAGAGTCTGCACCAGGGTGGACTTTCCGTGGTCGATGTGACCGGCGGTTCCAATAATAAAGTGACGGGACATGGGAAAGATCTAAACAATTTCAACAATTCGTCCCTTTTCAAAGTCGAACGGGGTCATTTCGAGGGCAACACGGGCACCGGGAACGACTTCCCCAATCCGTTCCGCGATATCCCGGGCAGGATGGGCAATGATCTCTTTTCCGTTCGGGAGACTGACTTTAAAGGCATTCTCGCTGAACTTGCGGAGAACTTCTCCAGTGGTGGTGATCGGGTCCGTGGGCACGGGCGGAAGAATGGCGAGGGGAGAGGGATTAGTGAAGGGAAATTCAGAACCCTCCGGCGATCTTGCCCCTTTACAAGCCGGGGAGTAAGATCCCTCTAATTTTTCCTCGCCGGTAGCCGTTATCCCTTCAGTAATCCCCACCTTCTTTTTTCCAACCATGAGTCTTCACGCCGAAATATCCCCCGAAACCCGCGCACGCCTCGCAGCCCAGAAGCGGACCTCAACGATCACCAGTCTCGTTGTCGGTCTTTTGATGACCGTTCTCGTGGGGATCATCCTGCTCCTCATCACGATGGCGATGAATAGCAAAGAAATCCCCCAATTGGTGTCCTATTCGGCAGATTCCAGCAAAGAGAAGGAACTCCGCCCCAAGAAAGTTCAAACCCAGGTCGAGAGGAAGCCCGCCGCTCCCTCGTCCTCCATGTCCCGGGTCATTGCCGCCAACACCACCTCACCGGTGGCGGTTCCAGTCCCTGAAATCGACGTCCCCGACGTCAGCCTGGAATTTGGCGACGGCGAAGGCTTTGGCGGTGGCTGGGGAAGCGGAGACGGATTTGGTTCCGGAGGCGGCGGAAATTTCTTCGGACAAAAGGTCGCGGCTGAACGCATCGTCTACATTATCGACTACTCCTCCTCCATGAAAAGCAACGGGCGTGAACCACTCATGCGCGAGGAGATGAAAAATTCCCTCAACAGCCTCGTTCCCGGAACGCAATATCAGATCATTTTCTTCTCCGGACCGGCATGGGTCGCTGGAAATGAGATCCAACACAGTGGAGACAGAAGGAGCGCCACCATCACCGACGGTTCCAAAAAATACGAGTGGACCGGCAAAGGGGCCGGCGGTTGGGAGCCAAAAGGAAAAAAACAAGTCCCCGAGTGGATGGCGGCGACCGATGACCAACTCCGGAAATCACAAAAAATCGTCAAGGAGTCCAAGCTCTCCTTCGGAACCAGCTGGGAGGGACCGCTCAACATGGCCCTCTCGATGGACCCCCTTCCCCAGGCCATTCTCTTCATGACTGATGGTGTTTCAGGCAATGATTCCAATGAAATTGCCAAGAGAATCGCCGCCAAAGCCAAGTCCAAGGATATCACCATCAACACCGTCTCTTTGATGGAACCCAAAGCCCAGGAAGCCATGGCGGCTCTTGCCAGGCGCACCGGCGGACAGTTCACCATCGTCCACCAGGGCGGTAAGCGGGAACAGGTCAAGCTGAAGTAGATCCGCCCCGGTCTGCGTCCAAGGGCGGCACCACCGCTGCGGGATTTAAACACCCGACCCCAACATCAGCGAACCATCCCGGTTTCCGTTGTCTCGCCGCTCCGTAAACTCTTGTTTCAAGCCCAGGACCAAATCCAGTGGAACCCAAGGGCCCTTGCGCTGCTACGTCGTCACATCCAGGGTGCCGTCAGGGAAAAGTGCCGCGCAATCGATGCGCAGTTAAAATCAAGACGTGCAAAGCCCCATCTCTCTCCCCCCGCTAGTCTTCGAAATCGACAACATCATTCCCCATGGATTGAGGTTGCGAACTTCAATAATCTCGATATCGATATTCTTGCTGGGTTGATCCAGCGGCATCCAAACAGCAACCCCAACAACAATGTTGGAAACAGCAATCTTAATAACCCATGAACTCTCAAAAAACAATCCTCGTCGGTATTGACTTCTCACCTTCAAGCGCCTGCGCCTTGCGTGAAGCCTCGCGCATCGCCAATGCGGAAAAACTCCCCCTGATCTGCTTTCACGTGTTGGATAAGGAAGTTCTCAAGCAGTTCATCGCACAAGATAATCTCCATGATGTCGAGGTGCTCGACTTGGCTTCCGCAAAACTGAACACCTTCATTCAAGACACTATTGGGACGGCTCATCAAATCGAAACCATCGTGAAAATTGGCAACTCTTTCGCTCTGACGCTCGATCTCATTGAGGAAAACAAGGTAAAGACCCTGGTGCTCGGGTCTCAGGGTTTGACCTCTTTTGAGGGGCTTGAAATTGGCACCTTAGCTGCCCGCTGCGTCCGCAAGGCTCCTGTCGAGGTTCTTCTTGTGCGGTCTTGTCAAGGCGAACCTTTTAAGTCCATCGGAGTCTGTGTCGATTTTTCTGAGACCTCGATTCAAGCGGCCCACCGTGCCGCTGAAATTGCCTTTCAAGATGGTGCCGCATTAAAGCTGATTCATGCCTATCGGGATCCTGCCCATTCAAAAACGGACATTGGATGGTTGAAGCTCGTCATCCCGATGAAAGACCACGGTGAGATTCGAGAGGATCTTCAAAAGCAACTACAAGAACTCGGTCAAACGATCTCTGAAAAGTATCACCTGAAAGTGACTACCGAGGTCAAATGTTCCCATAGCATTTCGGGAGTTTTGTATAAAACTCTGAAAGAAATGGAGGCGGATCTAGTCGTTTTTGGCACCCGGGGCCTCACTGGCATCAAAAAACTTCTCATTGGCAGCACTGCGGAAAATCTCATCCACACCACACCCTGCTCTGCACTTATCATAAAACCCAAGGGCTTCACCTTCAGTCTCAACTAGGTTCAAACGATGCAAAGTCATCTAAATCTCAAACAATAACCCGAAAAAGAAAATACCATGTCCAGTTTAATGAAAGCCGCCCAATTCGTCGAACCCGGGAGAATTGTCATCGGTGAGAAACCCATCCCTGAGGTGGGGCCTGGCGATGCCCTTATACGAATCACCACAACGACGATCTGTGGAACCGATGTCCATATCCTGAAGGGTGAATATCCCGTCGCCAAGGGACTCACAATCGGGCACGAACCGGTCGGGATCATCGAGAAGCTCGGTCGGAGCGTGCAGGGTTATCAGGAGGGAGAACGTGTCATTGCGGGCGCGATCTGCCCGAGCGGTTACTCCAACGCCTGCCTGGATGGACTCGCTTCACAGGACGGCCAGAGCGCGGCGCACGGTCTCAAACCCCTGGGCGGATGGCGCTTTGGAAACACCATTGACGGCGCGCAGGCGGAATACCTGTTGGTCCCGGATGCCATGGCAAACTTGGCACCTATTCCCGATGGTCTGACCGATGAGCAGGTGCTGATGTGCCCGGACATCATGTCGACCGGATTCGCCGGGGCGGAAGCTGGGAACATCAAGATCGGTGACACCGTGGCTATTTTTGCCCAAGGTCCCATCGGGCTCTGTGCCACCGCCGGAGCAAGGCTGCGCGGCGCAACAATGATCATCGCCGTCGATACCGTCACAGAGCGAATCAAAATCGCAAAACGCTTTGGTGCCGATGTCGTGATTGATTACCAGGCCGTCGATCCTGTTGAAGAAATCATGCGGATCACCAAAGGGCGGGGCGTCGATGTGGCGATCGAGGCACTGGGCTTGCAATCGACTTTCGAAAGCTGCCTTAAAGTTCTCAAGCCGGGAGGCACCCTGTCGAGTCTCGGCGTCTACGCTGAAGACCTCACGATACCCCTTGCCGCTTTTCATGCCGGGTTGGGAGATCACAAAATCGTCACGTCCCTCTGCCCGGGAGGAAAAGAGCGAATGCGGCGTCTCATGAATGTGATTGCATCGAACCGTATCGATTTTGGCCAATTGATCACTCATCGTTTCGGGCTCGAGCAGATCGAAGAAGCCTACGAACTCTTCGCAAACCAGAGAGACGGCGTTCTCAAAATCGCCATTACCCCTTAATAAGATGGCCCGCAACTGGCATCACGAAACGGTCGACGCGGTATTGGGCACCCTGAATGCCACTGCTGATGGTCTCTCTGGCGATGAGGCGGCGGAGCGTTTAAAGACGCAGGGGCCAAATCGACTTCCGGAGCCTCCAAGACGCAGTGCTCTGATCCGGTTTTTCCTGCATTTCCACAATATTCTGATCTACGTCCTTCTGGGATCGGCGATCATCACGGCCTCACTTGGGCATGTTACCGACACGCTTGTCATTCTTGCGGTGGTTATCGCCAATGCCGCCATTGGCTTTTTCCAAGAAGGCAAAGCGGAGAAGGCCATGGATGCGATCCGTCGCATGCTAGCCCTGCGCGCTTCTGTCTTGCGAGACGGGATCCGCCGAAGCGTCGAAGGGGACAGCCTGGTTTCCGGGGATATCGTCTTGCTGGAGCCGGGCGATAAAGTTCCCGCCGATCTTCGTCTCTTCCAATCCCAGGGACTTCAAGTTCAGGAGGCCATCCTGACTGGTGAATCATTGCCGGTTGCAAAGCACACCCACACCACGGACGCTGATGCAGCGCTCGGTGATCGAAAATGTATCGCCTATAGCGGGACGCTGGTAACCAGCGGAACGGGCAGAGGCGTCGTCGTTTCGACGGGTGCAAACACGGAAATTGGGCGGATCAGTGGCATGCTCTCCGAAGTCGAGATTCTCACCACACCGCTGGTCAGGCAAATGAGTGTCTTTGCCAAATGGTTGACCATCCTCATTCTGCTGCTCGCCGCAGTTCTTCTCGTCTTTGGGTATTTTGTCGAGCATTTTGAATTTTCTGAATTGTTCATGTCTGTGGTAGGTCTGTCGGTCGCTGCCATCCCCGAGGGATTGCCCGCTGTCCTCACCATCACGCTTGCCGTCGGGGTGCAGGCCATGGCACGGCGCAATGCCATTGTCCGTCGTCTGCCGGCGATTGAAACACTGGGATCAGTGTCGGTGATCTGCACCGACAAAACGGGAACCTTGACCCGTAATGAGATGATGGTTGCCTCAGTCGTAACCCCTGAGCATGTCTTCGCCCTCGACGGTGCCGGATATGAACCGAAGGGAGTCATCCGGCTGAACGAAAATGCCGTGAAGGGGCGGGATCACCTCATCCTAGAAGAACTGGGGCGTTCGGCGGCCTTGTGCAACGACGCATCATTGAGCGAACAAGAGGGTGTGTGGACTGTGGAAGGTGACCCGATGGAAGGGGCCTTGCTCGCTCTTTCTGCCAAAATCGGTTTGGATATCAGGCGGGAGGCGGCGACATGGACGCGCACCGACGCCATTCCGTTTGATGCAAAACATCGCTTCATGGCCACCTTAAACCATGATCACGAAAGACATGCCTTCATCTTCGTCAAAGGCGCGCCGGAGCAGATTCTGGCCATGTGCCGTGAGCAGCGAAGCACGACTGGCGAATCCGAGCCGTTGAATGAGGATTACTGGCAAGAGAAAGCCGAAGAAGTCGCGGCGCAGGGCCAACGGGTTCTGGCGATCGCGGTGAAGCCAGTTCCCACAGAGCATACCGTCCTGGAATTCGCTGATGTCGAGGAATCATTGATACTTCTAGGACTCACTGGGCTGATTGATCCGCCCCGTCTTGAGTCGGCGGCAGCTGTTGCTGAATGTCTCAATGCAGGAATCGAGGTAAAAATGATTACCGGGGACCACAAGGGAACTGCCGCCGCAATTGGCAGACAGATCGGGCTGAAAAACCCCGAGAAAGTAATCACTGGATCGGATATCGAAGCGATGGATGATGCGGCGCTGGCATCTTGCGTCCGCGATACCAACATTTTTGCCCGCACCAGTCCGGAGCACAAGCTCAGGCTGGTGATGGCATTGCAGTCGCACGGCCTCACCGTGGCGATGACAGGGGATGGGGTGAACGATGCTCCTGCTCTCAAACGCGCCGATGCCGGCATCGCCATGGGCGTGACGGGTAGCGAAGCGGCGAAAGAGGCCGCAGATCTCGTCCTGGCGGACGACAACTTTGCCTCGATCGCGGCAGCGGTGCGCGAAGGGCGCACGGTCTACGACAACATCAAGAAGGTGATCAGCTGGACCCTGCCAACCAATGCGGGCGAAGCCATGACGATCATCGTTGCGCTGCTCTTCGGCATGACCTTGCCAATCACCGCCGTGCAGATCCTCTGGATCAACCTCATCACGGCGGTCACCCTGGGCATCGCCCTGGCGTTCGAGCCGACCGAAGAGGGCACCATGCAACGCAAGCCCCGCCCGAAGAATGAACCGCTTCTTACGGGCGGACTTGCATGGCATATCGTTCTAGTTTCAATCCTTTTTTTGTTCGGCGTGTTCGGAATGTATGCTTACGCCATCGACCGTGGGTATTCCCTCGAACTTTCTCGCACCATCGCGTTGAATACCCTTGTGGTGATGGAGATCTTCCACCTGTTTTTCATCCGTAATATTTACGGAACATCCCTCACCTGGAAGCTGGTGCGCGGCACGAAAATGATCTGGGCGACCGTCGCCGCCGTTACCCTGGCCCAGTTCGCCATCACCTACCTTCCACCCTTGCAAGCCATATTCGAAACCGAATCCGTGCCCATCCTGGACGGTGTCATCATCGTCGGAGTCGGAATGGTATTGTTTATAATCATTGAAACCGAAAAACAGATCCGCTTGCGACTACGAACCCAAATAACAACATAAGAAAAATAATGAATACCTTCCATAACATCTTGTACATAACCCATGGCACCACGAATGAAACGGACGGCCTGAAACAAGCCGTCAGCCTGGCGAGAAACAACCAGGCTCCGCTGAAGGTGATGGTGATCTGTCCAGAGTTCTCCGACAGCCTGCCGGATTACAAAACCAAATTTGAGGAGGCGCTTCTTGAGCAGGCGACGGCCTCCGTCCATTCTGTCAAAGAGGCTCTCAAATTGAAAAGCGGAGATGTTGAGTTTACCGTCGAACTGGCACCCTCCAAACATCCCCCCATTCGAATCATCCAGCAAGTATTGCGTGACGAGCATGATCTCGTTGTCAAGGAGTCCGAACCAACCGAGCGCAACAAAGGTTTCAAGGCGATCGACATGGCCCTGCTGCGCAAATGCCCCTGCCCCGTTTGGCTCTCCCGGCCGATAGAATGCCCGCGCACTGAAATCAAGGTGGCCGTCGCGATCGACCCCGAGAGCCACAACCCCGAGGCGGTGGATCTCGGCAAGCGAATGTTGCAATTGTCACGGTCGTTGGCTGACAGCGGCAATGGCGAACTTCACATCGTGTCCTGCTGGGAATACGAGCTTGAGGGATATCTTCGAGGAAATCATTGGATTGGTATGGATGAGATTGAAGTTTCCGAAGCCGTGTCTCAAGCTCAAGCTGAGCATTCGGCAGCGCTTCAAGAAATGCTGGTGGATTCGAACATTTCCGGTCCGCAAGTGATCCACCATCTCCGGGGCCGACCGGAAGAGCTAATTCCGGATTTCGTCGAAAATAGCGGAATTCACGTATTGGTCATGGGCACGGTAGCGAGGACCGGGATAGCGGGATTTATCTTCGGCAACACAGCAGAGAACATTATCCAGGAACTCAACTGCTCACTCATAGCTCTTAAGCCACCGGGATTTATCTCCCCAGTGAAAGCATACTGATCAACTTCCTTTCTCCCCTCTCCGATCCCCCCGGCACCCCAGCCAAGAGAGCAAAAAATATGCCGGCAACTGTATTTGTGAAGTTTCTTGAGAGCTTCCTGAAAATGTCTCCCAAGACTCGAGTTTCAGTCTTTTATGAGAGTTCCTCAAGGGGAAGTCGCACAAAAGTGGCGGGTTTGAGATCGCATCGCCTCAAGATTGTTGCTCCCATCGCAGGAGAATGTCGTCGCAAAAAAAATCACGACAATATTGGGCTTCTCCGCCGCTTCCGAGAGACGGAAAAAGCACCTTCAGAGTAAAATCAATCGAATCATCTGCAAAGCCCACCACAACCAGCACGTAACATCAGCCTGCAAGATCTCCCTATGAAGCGACTCCTCATTTTCACTCTCCTCTTCGGCATGCTCAACGCCCAGGAAGAAGAAGCCCTCAAAGAAGGCCACTCCCACAACGGCCACGCCTTCAACGAAGGTCCGCGCCAAGCCGGTCCACTCATGGGAAACACTGGAAAGGTCCACCTCCCCATCACCACCACCTGGGATCAGGGCCAGGCCTATTTCGACCAAGGCCTCGGGCAGCTTCACGGCTTTTGGTATTACGAAGCCGAACGCTCCTTCCGCGCCATCCTCGCCCAAGACCCCAATTGCGCCATGGCCTACTGGGGACTTTCCCAGGCCAATATCGAAAACGCCAAACGCGCCAAGGCTTTCATCGAAAAAGGAGCGGAAATTCTCGAAAAATCCGAACCCGCAGCCCACGAAAAGGCCTACCTTCAATCCGAGATCAACTACTACGACGAGAAGAAGGAAAAGGACCAAACCAAGCGCTGCAAAAACCTCCTCAAGGAGTTCGAAGACATCGTCCTCGCCTACCCCGATGACCTCGAGGCCAAGGCCCTCCTCGTCTGCCGCCACTGGCAGTTTTCACGCAAAGGCGTCCCCATCACCAGCCACGTCGGGCTCGATGCCATCCTCGAACAAATCTTCGCCAACGATCCCGACCACCCGGCCCACCACTACGCCATCCACCTCTGGGACTACCGCAACCACGAACAGGCCCTCGACTCCGCCGCCCGCCTCGGCCAGACCGCGCCCGGCATCGCCCACATGTGGCACATGCCCGGCCACATTTACTCCAAGGCCAAGCGCTACCACGACGCCATCTGGCAACAACAGGCCTCCGCCCGTGTCGATCACGCCCACATGCAGAAGAACTTCCTCCTGCCCGATCAAATTCACAACTACGCCCACAACAACGAGTGGCTCTCCCGCAACTTCGCCAACCTCGGCATGGCCACCGCCAGTATCGAAATGGCCAAGTCCCTCCTCGCCAACCCACGCCACCCCAAGCTCAACACCCCCGCCAAAGGCTCGTCCCGATACGGTCGCTCCGCCCTCCTCAAGCACCTCGAAACCTTCGAACTCTGGCAGCAGGCCCTCGATTACGCCCACTCACCGTGGCTCGAAAAACTGGAAAAGGACGAAGACGACCTCTCCCGCCTCCGCTTAATCGCCGTCGCCCAATCCAACCTCGGCCAGCAAGTCGAGCTTCGCAAAACCATCGACCTCATCGACGCCTCGCTCAAAAAGGCCCAAGACGAACAAGCAGCCGCCAAAGACAAAGCCCGCGAGAAAGCGACCGAAGAGAAGAAGAAGGAGAAAGAAATCGAGTCCGCCGTCAAAAAAGTCCACGACCAATATCAGAAGAACATCAAGACCTTCGACAACACCCTCACCGAACTTCGCGGCTACCTCGCCGCCATGAACGGCAAATTCGAAACCGCCAATAAAGCCCTCGAAAAACGCCCTTCCCAGTTCAGCCCCATGCTTTGCCAACTCGCCAATGGCGATCACGAAAAAGCCGCTGAAACCGCCCGCAAGCAAATCGAGAAAAAGGACAAAGAAGCCGTTCCCCTCGCCCAGGCCATCCACACTCTCTACCACGCCAAAAAAGACGACGACGCCTGGAAATCCGGCTTCGAAGACCTCCGTTCGTTCTCTTCCGAGATCGAAATCACGGCCCCAGCCTTCGCCCGCCTCGCGCCCATCGCCAAGGAACTCGGCTACCCCGAGGACTGGCGCGTCGCCCATGTTCCCGCCGATGACCTCCTCCCCCGCCCCGAACTCGACACCCTCGGTCCCCTCCACTGGAGCCCGCCCGCTGCCCCGTCGTTCAGTCTTCCCGACAAAAACGACCAGCCCGTGTCACTCTCCCACTACAGCGGCAAACCCGTCATCCTCGTCTTCTACCTCGGCGCCGGCTGCCTCCACTGCACCGAGCAACTCACCGCAATGGCCGATCAATACTCCGACTTCGAAAAGGCCGGACTCCCCATCCTCGCCATCTCCACCGACCGCGTCCCCGACCTTAAAAAATCCCAGGACAACTACGAGAAAGGCGACATCCCCTTCCCCCTCGTTTCCGACGCCAATCAATCCGTCTTCAAGCAATTCACGGCCCACGACGACTTCGAAAACCAACCCCTCCACGGCACCTTCGTCCTCGACGGCCAGGGCCGCATCCTCTGGTCCGACATCTCCGCCGACCCCTTCATGGACCTCGACTTCCTGATCGAGGAATCGACCCGCCTTCTGCAGCTCCACAAGTAATCGCCCCGGAAAGCTTCATCCTCCCGGTGGGAGAATTGAGTTACAAAACATACTGCGGAATTTTCATCAACTCCCCGTCCCGCAACGCTGATTGATGAGCCACGATCCCCGCCACTGTCATGTTTAACGAAAGCGTGACGTCAATCCACGGATTCCGATCACGCAAGATGGCATCAATGAATTCCGTCGTCAAATGACCATGCGATCCCCCGTGTCCCCCGCCCCCAACACCGGGAGGTAAAGGCGGCCGCTCGGTCCGCACTGCCACCTTGTCGTTCTTCTGCCCATAGACCCGGCCGCGCTCTCCCCCGTTCGTCAGAATATCCCAGGTCACCGCCATGCGTGACATCCCTCCTTCACTCGTCCGAAACATCGCGATCTCACTTCCGAAAGGATTTTTGTAATCATTGTTCCCGGCTTGCAGGTGCGGCACGACACTGGGCATTCCCATGCACGAAACTTCCGTGAAACTCCCCCCCGTCACCCCGACATAATAGGCGGTCGAATGAGTCGGATACCACTGCGGCGGCAGGCCCTTGCGCCAGCCATTGGGATCCACCTGCCGGGTCTTAGAATTATACCCGCCCAGCGGAGTCCCGAAGTAGTGAAAATACTCTCCTTCGGAATAGATGAGCTTCCCCAATGCCCCGGCCAAATACTGCTGCCTCCACTCATACAAATCCGAGTGGTAACAAGACGTCTCGAACATCATGTATTTCAGGCCCGTCTTCTTCACGGCCTCGAATAATCGCTCAGCATCTTCCAGCGAACCAAAGACCGCCGGCACCGCAGAGGCCACGTGCTTTCCATGCTCCAGGGCGGCGATCGCCAAGCGCGCATGACTGGGCGCATCGGTCGCGATAAACACGGCCTCAATTTTGTCGTCCTGAATCATCTCCTCGCACGACGCATAAGTCTTCTCGCAAGCACAGGCCTTCGCCAACTCAGCACAGCGCACCGGGTCCAAATCAGCCACAGCCACCACCTCGACATTCGGATGATTCTGAAACCCAAATTGCGCCCCAAACTTGCACAGCCCATATCCCGCAATCCCCACCCGGACCTTGCGATCGGAATACCGCTTCCAATCCTCGGCAGCCCCCGCCTCAGCCTGCCCTTTTTCAAAACCCGGAATGACCTCCCCCTGCTGATTCTTGGGAAGCTCATCCGCCGTCGCCTGGCCAACCATTCCCAACACCCCAACCCCTTTGAGAAAACCTCGACGGGACAATTCGTTCTGTTCTTCGTGCTCCTTCATGCTTTTCTACCGATTGACATCTAGGTTTCCTACGAACGCTCGGCAAAGTCGAGAAAGGAAAGCCCCTCATCAATTCCACCTCGGACGCAGCATCATGAAACAAACCACCAAAGTGATCCTCACTCTCCTCACTCTCCTCACTTTTGGCTTCATCGCATCACTCCCAGCTGAAACCCCGTCCCCGGAAATGATCAACCTCTGGCCCGAAGGAAAGGCTCCGGATGGTGACGGAAATTTCGAAAACACCAACGCAACTATCACCGTCTTCCACCCCGAAAAACCCAACGGAACCGCCATCGTAATCTGCCCCGGCGGTGGCTATGGCCAGGTCGTCAGAGCCGAAGGCGCGCCCATCGCCAAGTGGCTCAACACCCAGGGCATCACCGGCATCGTCCTCAACTACCGACTCCCAAAAGGCGATCCCCACCGCCCCCTCTCCGATGTCCAGGAAGCACTCCGCCTTACCAAATCAAAGACCGCTGAATGGCATCTCAATCCCAAACGAATCGGCGTGATGGGCTTCTCCGCTGGCGGACACCTCGCCGCCATGGCTGCCACCAAATTCACGCCGGAGGGAGCCAACCGCCCCGACTTCGCCATCCTCGTCTACCCCGTCATCACGATGGGTGAAGGCACCCACGGCGGATCCCGGAAAAACCTCCTCGGCCCCAATCCTACCGCCGAACAAATTCAACTCTACTCCAACGAACTCCAAGTCACCCCGCAAACGCCCCCCACCTTCCTCGCCCATGCCGCCGACGACAAGGTCGTCCCGCCCCGCAACAGCGAAAAATTCCGGGATGCCCTCTTCGCTAAAAAAATCCCCGCCAAATACCTCGCCCTCCCCAACGGAGGCCACGGCCTCAACGGCTACAAGGGTCCCATGTGGGACGCCTGGCAAACCCAATCCATCCAGTGGCTCATCGGACTCAACGTAAAGTCCGACTAGATTCCTTGAATTTTGGCGCAAAACCTTCCTTCCCGGCATCCTTCCCGCCAATTTCAGAGCACCTGACTTCGACGGAAGTGGTTATGATACCTTCTTGTAGATGAGGCGCAGTTTTGTGCCGGGGTAAATTGTTTGGGTTTCGGTCAGTTCGGCGCACAGGTGTTCCAGTGCGGTGTTGTCGCGGGGGGTGCTCAGGCTGTGGATTTCCACGGTGAGGGTGCCCTCCTCCGGGTCGGGGCGCAGGTTGGCTTCGGTCGCCATGATCTGCTGCGCCAGGCCTCGGGCTTCATCTCGGTGATGGGCGTGCATGGTCTCTGCCAGGATCTGCGCGGGGCCGCCCTTGCGCGAGCGGAGCGGAGCGAGCTTCCGCTTTTGAGTGCTCCGAGAATCGGAGCTTTGAACCGGAACCCAAGCCGTGCGCCCTGCCGTCCGATTGAAAGCGGCGATCCTCGCCGCAG
>Ga0209491_10003556_pt1 | contig 25521 bp, 28 predicted proteins | sample BON02_FD_187213 | JGI IMG/M metagenome (GOLD analysis project Ga0209491, IMG submission 187213) | Freshwater microbial communities from Lake Bonney liftoff mats and glacier meltwater in Antarctica - BON-02 (SPAdes) (version 2) | ecosystem: Environmental > Aquatic > Freshwater > Ice > Glacier...
CCACCCCGCTTCGCAGCGACGCAGTTACCTTCAGCTACAGGGTCTTGGCTTACCCTGACACGGACTTTCACCGTGCTGTTTGTACGCCTTCACGGGCGCACGATTCCCGCCTGCGCGGGAATGACGGAAAGGGCGCGGGAATGATGGCAATGACGAGGAAAGGGGAGCGCAATTTTTGAAGGGAGTCATCAAGGTTCAAGGGGCAAGGGGCAAGGGCCGTAGCCGTTCTTGGCGAGTGGCGATGGATGCGCGCCCCGCTTCTTTCATGGCCTTAAACCAACTCGACTTGGTGGTGCTCCACGGCCACCAGCTTTTGCCGCCCCAGGATTTCCAGTAGCAACGTGACGCGCTTGACCGAGACCGAATGAACCATGCCCTGCAAACCTTGCAGGCCGGCCGCGCGCAGGCGTGCCATGCAGCCCGGTTGAAACGGGCTGATCTGCGCCATGTCGGCTTGGTTGCGGTCTTCTTCGCAGGCGCGGATGGCAGCCACCACGGCGGGGCCAACCGTAGCCGGCTCGAAACCAAACGAAACGATGGAATTCACACCCCGGGTTGAACGCGCCGCGGCAATCGACTGACGCGGGTTACCCGGGCTAAAAAAAACATAACGCGCAAACATCGGCTCAAACCCCGGGCGCGCCGCCGCCTCGCCGTGCCGCATGGGCTTTTGCATGACCTTGAACAGCGGCAGATACGCCAGATAGCCTTGCTGCTGCAAATTCGCCAGGGCCAGCTGCTCTTGGCGCGGCTTGGTGTAAACCAGATACCAGAGCTCCGGCGCCGCCAGGTCATCTGCTTCGTTCGGATTAAGGGGACACGACGGTTTGCGGCCTGACAGGCCGGCGGCGGGCTGTTGCCTTGTGCTCAGCATGGCTTTTTGCTGGCTCGCGCGCCATTCACTTCAAGCCCCAGCGCAGCAATGTCGGCTTGCGGGTGCTCGTATTCGGCCATTTTGCATTCCAAAAAGCGTACCGTGAGGCCAGCTTTTTCGGCGATGCCGACGGGGGTGAACAGGTAGGCGTAGGCGTTCGACAAAACTTTATTTCAACCCCAGCGCGCGGCGAATGCGGGCCAATTTGCCGGCCGCCTCGGCGTCGGCCGCCGTGTTGCGCAGCGCTTGCCGGATAAATATAAACAGCAGCAGGGCAAAGCCGCTGCCGAGTGTGGCTAGCGGGGCTTTGAATGGCTTCCATGGATTGCGTTGACTCCGTTAATTGCGATGCCGGGTGGCTAGCGGGCTATTCTAAAACTTTCCCCAGCAGCGTCTTTGGAAGACAGCAGCGGCATTTCACCTTGCAATGGCCACGCAATCGCCAGCGAGGCATCATTCCAGGCGATGCATCGTTCGTACTGCGGTGCGTAGTAGTCGGTTGTTTTGTAGAGGAAATCTGCGCTGTCACTGAGCACCAAAAAACCGTGCGCCAGACCTGGCGGTACCCAGAGTTGCCGATGGTTGGCTTCACTCAGTTCAACACCGACCCATTGGCCGAAGCTTGGTGACGCGGGCCGGATATCGACCGTAACATCGAAGACGGCACCGCGCACCACGCGCACCAGCTTGCCTTGCGGTTGCTGCACTTGGTAATGCAGGCCGCGCAGCACGCCCTTGGCACTGCGGCTGTGGTTGTCTTGCACAAACTGCATATCCAGGCCGGTGGCTTGGTTGAAGGCTTTCTGGTTGAAGCTTTCAAAGAAAAAACCGCGCGCATCGCCGAACACCTTGGGTTCGATGATGAGGACATCGGGGATGGCTGTGGGGGAGGACTGCATTTTTTGAGGTTCAAGGGGCAAGATTCAATCTTGCATCTTGCATCTTGTGGAGCTCAAGGGGCAAGGGGCAAGTTGACGGACTGTGCCTGTTGCCTCATGCGGCTCACAATACCTATCAGTTGATGCGTGGCACGGTCTGCGGATAGCAGGGCCTCAAGAAATAATTGCGCGTTGTTCATGTATTCATGCACCAACAGGTTTCGCAACTTGCGGGCACCGATAAATTCCTCTGCCGCTTTGACCCATTCCATTCGCTCAGCGTAAGAGAGTATGTCCAGAAACGTTTTCGGAGATTCGCCAAGGAGGCTTGCAAAACGGGGAATCAGTTTTTCACCGATGTGGTCTTGCAGCCTTGCAAAACGCGAGACAAAGGCATCTATCTTTTCGGCCAGGTCTTGGCGGTTCTTGAGTTCTTGCACCCATGCGAGGTCGATCGGCAGACTGAACAGCGTGCGCTGGGTATACGCCAAATAGGACGCTTCTTTTTCCGCCAGTTCGAGCGCCAGTAAGGCGGCCTCGGCATGTTCAGGCAAATAACGCAGGCTCACAACAATACCCCCGTGCGTTTGGCGATCTCAAAAATGGGGGCGTCGGGGGTACGACCATCCTTGAGCAGCACGTCTACCTTGCGCTCGCCTAGCGCCATGATGATGGCCGCATAAATTTTGCAAATAGCTTGCGCCCTGTTTGACAGCTCGGCATCCGTTTCAACCAGCAGGTCAATATCTCCGCCGCGTCGCGTGTCGTCAGCACGCGAACCAAACAGCCAAATGCGGCTGCGCACGCCCAAAGCACGATGGGCTGCAACTTTGATCAGGTCGATTTGCCGGGGCGTCAGGCGCATGACGGTATTTTAGGGCCAGACATTCAGTTCCCGAGCAAAATTCGCAACGCATCTTCAACTCGCTTCATATGGGTTCGCGACAAGTCGGCAATGGGCTTGACTACGCTGACGCTCAGGTCGTCGAAGTGGCAGGTGTTGCGAGTGGCGATGGATGCGCGCCGTGCCAGGGCTATGTCGAGGGGGGGCAACCCTCGTTGAGCAGGCGCTGTAGGTATTGGCCGTAGCCATTTTTGGCTAGGGGTTGGGCCAGTTTTTCGAGCTGTTTGCTGGTGATGAAGCCGTTGCGCCAGGCTATTTCTTCCGGGCAGGCGATCTTCAGGCCTTGGCGGCGCTCCAGTGTGGCGATGAATTGGCCGGCTTCTAACAGGCTGTCATGGGTGCCGGTGTCTAACCAGGCGTAGCCGCGCTGCATGATTTGCACGCTTAGTTGGCCGCGCTCCAGGTAGGCTTGGTTGACGGCGGTAATTTCGAGCTCGCCGCGGGCGCTGGGCTTGATGGCCTTGGCGATTTCAACGACCTGGCTGTCATAGAAATAAAGGCCTGTGACGGCGTAATGGCTCTTGGGAGCCAGCGGCTTTTCTTCGATGCTGCTGGCTTTGCCGGCTGCATCGAACGCCACGACGCCATAGCGCTCGGGGTCTTGCACGTGGTAGGCGAAGACCGTTGCGCCGGCCTCCTGTGTGTCGGCCTGCATCAGCAATTTATGCAGGTCGTGCCCGTAAAAAATATTGTCACCGAGCACCAGTGCGCTTGGCGCGCCGGCCAAAAAGTGCTCACCGATGATGAAGGCCTGCGCCAGCCCGTCGGGACTGGGTTGCACCGCGTATTGCAGGCTCATGCCCCACTGGCTGCCGTCACCCAACAATTGCTCGAAGCGGGGCGTATCTTGCGGCGTGCTGATGATGAGTACTTCACGGATGCCGGCAATCATCAACGTGCTCAAGGGGTAATACACCATCGGCTTGTCATACACCGGCAGCAGCTGCTTGCTGATGGCGAGTGTGGCCGGGTGCAGGCGGCTGCCGGAGCCACCGGCGAGGATGATGCCTTTGCGTGGGGTCATGGGTTCAGTGGGGTTTGTTTGAAAGAATCATCAGGTGTTCGGGTCGGGCATCTGGCACGGCTGAGAGCGGAATGCCTTGATCCAGAGTCACCAGGCGGCCTCCGTTGCGCACCGCCAAAGCCAGCAGGTACACGTCGGTCAGGTGTCGGCCAGACAGCAATCGATCCCAGTGCAAGGCACCCGGGCTCAACAAGCTGAACGAATCCGGCCAGAACTCGTGCAGCGGGTTTGCTGTAGCTTCACCCAAAATGTCTGCCACCAAGGCCGCGGGTGTGCTGTTCAGGTAGGCCGGCTGCGACAGAATACGGATGCAGCCATTTTGCGTCAGTGGGCACGAGGCCCACCCGTGCGGGGCGTTGTCGGCAAACCAGCGGGTCACCGCCCTATGGTGCACATGCTCGGCATCGAGCAAGGCGATCAGCACGCTGACGTCGAGCATGGCCCGCATCAAATGCCCTCGACTTCCCGAATTGCGTTGACGTGCTCATGGGTCACCAGATGACCGCCACCGGGAATGGTGCGAAAGCCGGCCGCCGAGCGTTCGGCTGGCGCCAAGCGGGATGTTAGTGCCTGCCTGGCCAGCCGCGAGAGCACTGCGCCGGCGGTGCTGTTTTCCATCCGCGCCAGCTCCTTTGCCGCCGCAAGAACGTCGTCTGCCACATCGAGAGTCGTTCGCATATCTCTCCAATAGATGATTTGATGCTGAGATTCTAACGCATCACAGAATCTCTGCCAGCATGCGCTCCACGCCTTGCTGCCAGGGCGGCAAGCTCAGGCCGAAGGTGGTTTGCAGCTTGCCGCTGTTCAGGCGCGAGTTGTGCGGCCGCCGGGCGGGCGTGGGAAAGGCGCTGCTGGGCACGGGGGCTACCTCGGTGGCTTTGATTTTGATAGCTGGATGGGAGCGCTGTGCCTGGGATATAAGGTGTTTTGCATAGCCATGCCAGGTGGTTTCTCCGCTGGCGGCCAGATGGTAGATGCCCGCATCTTGGGGGCGTTGCAGTAGCTGACGGATGACGTGGGCGCTCACATCGGCCAGCAGCTCGGCGCCGGTGGGGGCGCCCCGCTGGTCGTCGATCACGGTCAGGCGCTCGCGCTCTTGCGCTAGGCGCAGCATGGTTTTGGCGAAGTTGCCGCCCCTTGCGGCGTAAACCCAGCTGGTGCGCAAGATCAGGTGGTTTTGGCAATTGGCCGCGATCAGTCGCTCGCCTTCTAGCTTGGTTTGGCCGTAAACGTTAAGCGGGGCCGGGGTGTCGGTTTCAAGCCAGGGCTGGCTGCCGCTGCCGTCAAACACATAGTCGGTCGAGTAATGCACCAACCATGCACCGAGTTGGTGCGCTGCTTGCGCGAGTACGCCGGGAGCGGTGGCGTTGATGCGGCGGGCCAGCTCGGGCTCGCTCTCGGCTTTGTCCACAGCGGTGTAGGCGGCGGCGTTGACGATGACATCGGGCTTGATCTGAAGGACTGTTTCTCGCAGTCCATCCAGATTGGCAAGGTCACCACACAAGGGGGCGCTGTGGCGGTCCAGCGCGATAACCTCGCCCAAGGGCGCCAAGCTACGCTGCAGCTCCCAGCCGAGCTGGCCGTTTTTTCCGAGGAGCAGGATTTTCATGCGTTCAGAACTCGCGCGCTTGTGGCGGGCTGTCATTGATTTTTGTCATCGCTTCAAATACTCGCCAGGCGTTTCAATGTATCCGGGAACCTGGCCGCCAGCATCAGCAGGCGCCGAGCCGCGCCCGTAGGCTCGGCTCGGCCTTGCTCCCAGTTTTCAAGCGTGCGCTTGGACACACCCAATGCCTGGGAAAACTCAAATTGCGACATACCAGATTGCGCCCTCGCGGCCATCAGTTCCCAGCGGGGACCGGTGAGCAATTCTTCCTTTTCAACCGTACCGTCTGCGCGTTCAATCCGGCGCAGCACGGCGCCGTCAGGCTGGACTACAAACACGGTCTTGCGCGCCCAGCGCCCGGCCTTTGCCTCGCGCACGGCACTCAGCAACTCAGCGCCTATGTCTCGGCGGGCATCACGTTCCAGCAATTCTTTATCAGTCAATACCATCTTCCAATTCCTCACGTAAGGCTTTAAGCACATGCGCCGATAAGGAGTCGCGGGTGCTTTTCGCATAAATCACCAGCATCAAAATCTGGCCCCGGCGCGTACGCGCGTAGTAGCAAACACGCACACCGCCAGATTTACCGGAACCCGCGCGCGCCCATCGCAACTTGCGAACGCCACCAGAGCCCCGGACCAAATCGCCGGCCTCTGGCGTTTCGCACAGGTGCTCTTGCAGCGCGGTGTACTCCTCATCGGATAGGTAATCTGGCAAATAAGCAGAAAAAACAGACGTTTCAATAAACTCAAAGTAGCGCATTATTATACGTTAATTGCGTATATCAAAGATCAACCCTATGCGTACTGCGTCTGCACCCAATCGCGGTAAGCGCCGCTTTGCACATGCGCCACCCACTCAGGATTGTCCAAGTACCACTGCACGGTTTTGCGGATGCCAGTTTCAAACGTCTCTGCCGGGCGCCAGCCCAACTCGCTCTCTAACTTGCGGGCGTCGATGGCGTAGCGCCTGTCGTGGCCGGGGCGGTCTTTGACGCTGGTGATGAGGCTGCGGTAAGTGGCAAGGGGCAAGTTGCAAGTGGCAGGGGGGGCCAGTTCGTCGAGGATGTCGCAGACGGTGTGAACGATCTCGATGTTGGGCTTTTCGTTCCAGCCGCCGACGTTGTAAACCTCGCCCAGCCGCCCCGCTTCGAGCACCCGGCGAATGGCGCTGCAATGGTCTTTAACGTAAAGCCAGTCGCGCACCTGTAGGCCGTCGCCGTAGATCGGCAGGGGTTTGCCGGCCAGCGCGTTGACGATCATCAGGGGAATGAGTTTTTCGGGGAAGTGGTAGGGGCCGTAGTTGTTGCTGCAGTTGGTGGTCAGCACCGGCAGGCCGTAGGTGTGGTGATAGGCACGCACCAGGTGGTCGCTGGCGGCCTTGCTGGCCGAATAAGGGCTGTTCGGCTGGTAGCGATGGGTTTCGGTGAAAGCCGGGTCGGTGGCGCTGAGCGAGCCGTACACCTCGTCGGTGGAGACGTGCAGAAAACGAAAATCCAATTTTTCAGCTGCGGGCAAGGTACTCCAGTGCGCCCGCACCGCCTCCAGCAGGTGAAAGGTGCCGACGATATTGGTCTGGATAAAGTCTTCGGGCCCGTGGATGGAGCGGTCAACATGCGACTCGGCGGCAAAATTGATGATGGCACGCGGCTGGTGCCTGGCCAACAGGCCGGCAACAAGCGCACCGTCGCCGATGTCGCCTTTGACGAAAATGTGCCGCGGGTCGTCCTGCAGGCTGGCCAGGGTTTGCATATTGCCGGCGTAGGTCAGCTTGTCGAGGTTGATGACCGGCTCATCTGACACGCTGAGCCAGTCCAGAACAAAATTGGCGCCGATAAAGCCTGCGCCGCCGGTGACGAGAAGCATGGGGATCCTTGTGGGCAATGCGGTAAGCGCAGCCTTGAATTGTCCCACGCCTAGCTTTCTAGAACCCGGCCCCTAAACCCCAGCCTGCGAAAAGGCTTACATTTCCTATTTGCCACGCAAATTTTCATCCCCTAACATCTGTCTGGAGCAAGCCATGGTCAAGAAACTGCAAAAAACGAGCGCTGATAAAAAAACCGGCCCACACCTTTCTGACGCCGTCAAAGAGTCGGCCCAGCAAATCTGGCTGGCTGGCTTGGGCGCATTTGCCAAGGCACAAGAAGGCGGTGGCAAGGTGTTTGAATCACTCATGAAAGAAGGCCAGTCGATCCAGCGCAAAACGCAAGCCGTTGCGGAAGAAAAAATCTCCGTCGCCACCAGCAAGATGGCCCATATGGCAGGCGACATCCAGTCCAAAGCTGGCCAGCAGTGGGACAAGCTGGAAAACATTTTTGAAGACCGCGTTGCCAAAGCCCTGAACAAACTCGGTGTGCCTTCAGCCAAAGATATAGCGGCACTCAACGCACGTATCGACGCGCTGCAAAAGAGCGCCAAAGCACCCGCAGCCAAAAAAGTAGCCGCTAAAAAAGTAACCAGCAAGTAGCGTTATTGGGGTCAAGTTATTGGGGTCAGACCCCAATAACTCACAAAATACGAGGTAGATAGACATGGTGAAAAAAGCGCCCAGGCGCACTGCAGAGCGGATTTTGGAGGTCGCGCTGGAGCTCTTTAACCGCTTTGGCGAACCCAATGTGTCAACCACGCTGATCTCTGCCGAGCTGGGCATCAGCCCTGGCAACCTGTACTACCACTACCCCGCAAAAGACGAGATCATCAATTCATTGTTTGACCGCTACGAGCATGCCTTGAACGAGCTGCTCAATGCCGGTGACAGCGTGCGCGATGTTGAAGATGCCTGGTTTTTCATGCACACGCTGTTCGAGCTGATCTGGCAATACCGCTTTTTGTACCGTGACCTAAACGACCTGCTGAGTAAAAACCGTAGGCTTGAAACGCACTTTCAGTTAGTTCTTAAAAATAAAACCCGCTCTGTCAAAGCGCTGCTGGATGGCATGAGCCGTGCCGAAGCGGTGGCGATTGATGCGCGTGAGATTGAACCCATCGCCACCAGCATGGTGGTGGTGCTGACGTACTGGTTGAACTTTGAATATGTTCGCGACCCACGCAACGCACTAGAGCCTGAAAACGCCCAAGCCGCCCTGCTGCGCGGTGCGCACCATGTGCTCAATTTACTGCTGCCTTACCTCGAGCCTGGCCAGCGTGCCCACCTGCAGTCGCTGGTTGGCGCGTACAGCAAAAGCGGCGCGTAAAACCGTAGCTGGAAGCAGGTGTATATGACTCGACCATCAGTACCACGCCGGGGCTGCTGATTAAAAAACTATAGTTAACTTCATGCACGAATCAATCAACACATCCCCTGCTTCAGCCCTCAACGTCAGTTTGATGCAGGGTAGCTATCAGGCAACCCAGGTGCGTGGCGCGTGTCCGCACGATTGCCCTGACACCTGCTCGCTGCTGACAACGGTCGAAAATGGCGTGGCCACGCGCGTCAGCGGCAACCCAGATCACCCGCAGACTGACGGTGTGCTGTGCAACAAGGTGTCGCGTTACACCGAGCGCACCTATCACCCCGAGCGTTTGCTGCAGCCGCTCAAACGTGTTGGCCCCAAAGGCTCCGGCCAGTTCGAGCCCGTCAGTTGGGACGCGGCCCTTGGCGACATCGCCGCCAGGCTCAAGCTGATTGCTGCACGCGACCCGCAAGCCATCGTCCCCTACAGCTATGCAGGCACCATGGGCCAGGTGCAGAGTGAAGGCATGGCGGCGCGGTTTTTCAACCGCCTCGGTGCATCGTTTTTAGACCGCACCATCTGTTCAAGCGCGGGCGGTGAAGGCCTTAAATACACGCTGGGCGGCAAGGTCGGTATGCGGGTGGAGTTTTTTGCGGAATCAAAACTCATCATCATCTGGGGCAGCAACTCGATTGGCAGCAACCTGCACTTCTGGCGCTACGCGCAACAGGCCAAGCGTGACGGTGCCAGACTGGTTTGCATAGACCCGCGCAAAAGCGAGACCGCCGAAAAATGCCACGAGCACATTGCACTGCTGCCCGGCACTGACGCAGCCCTGGCGCTGGCGCTGATGCATGAACTCATCAGCAACGACTGGCTGGACCATGACTACATCGCACGCTACAGCGTGGGTTGGCCAGCCTTGCGTGAGCGCGCACTGCAATGGCCCGCCGAGCGTGCTGCCGCCATTTGCGGCATCCCGATTGAGCAAATCAAATCACTGGCGCGTGACTATGGCCAGTGCATGGTTAACCGGCAGCCCGCCGCGATACGCCTGAACTACGGTATGCAGCGGGTGCGCGGTGGTGGCAATGCGACCCGCGCCATCGCCTGCCTGCCGGCGCTGATTGGTGCATGGCGGCAGCGTGCTGGCGGCGTGTTGCTCAGTAATTCAGGACTGTTCCCGGTGGACAAGGTGGCGCTGCATAAACCTGAACTACTGAACGGCCAGCAGCCCCGCACCATCAACATGATCACCATAGGCAACGACCTGCTGGCCGAAACGTCACCTGCGTTTGGCCCAAAGATCGAAGCACTGATCGTCTACAACAGCAACCCGGTAGCTGTTGCGCCCGAGTCCGGCAAGGTGGTGCAAGGTTTTGCACGTGAAGATCTTTTTACCGTGGTGCTCGAGCACTTCCAGACTGACACCGCCGACTACGCCGACTACATCCTGCCGGCTACCACGCAACTCGAACACTGGGACATCCACAGCTCCTACGGACACACCGACGTGCTGCTCAACCGCCCGGCCATTGCAGCGCTGGGACAGGCCAAACCGAATAGCCAGATTTTTCGTGAACTGGCCACACACATGGGCTTTGACGAGCCGTGTTTTCTGGATGCTGACGAGGCGCTGTGCCGCGCTGCTTTTGCTGACAAGGTTGACTTCAATGAACTACTTGCAAAAGGTTTCGCAACCCTGAAGCTGCCCGATGCGCCGTTTGCCGAAGGTGGGTTTTACACCGCGTCAGGTAAGTGCGAATTTTTCAGCGCAGCGTTGGCAGCGCAGGGCATGGATGGCTTGCCCGATCACCTGCCCAACTACGAGGCCAGCGGCGACTCAACGCTCTTTCCACTGGCCATGATCTCGCCACCCGCACGGAATTTTTTAAACTCGACTTTTGTCAACCTCAAAAGCCTGCGCGACATCGAAGCCGAGCCGGTGCTGGAGATACATGCGCAAGACGCAGCCGCACGCGGCATCACCAGCGGCGCGGTGGTCAGGGTACACAATCTGCGCGGCGACTACATCGTCAAGGCAAAAGTATCCTGTAGGGCGCGCCCCGGTGTCGTCAACGGCATGGGCATCTGGTGGCGCAAGCTGGGCCTAGCAGGTACCAACGTCAACCAGCTCACCAGCCAGAACATCACCGACATCGGTAACGGCCCGGTGTTTTACGACTGCCTGGTTGAAGTCACTCTGGTTGCATGAACAACCAACCGGCTACGGATATCCGTTCGGGTGAGGTCAGTGCAGGGTGGCGAACGCTTTTTATGCTGATCGTCTGCATTGCTGCACTAGCCTTGGGCGGCTGTAGCACGGCCGGCTACTACTGGCAGTCGGTCAGCGGCCACATGCAGATGCTCAACGCGGCGCGGCCTGTCAACGATGTGCTGCTGGACCCGCAAACGCCGGATGCCTTGAAACGGCAACTGGCCTTGAGCCAGCGCATCCGCAGTTTTGCCGCGACCGAGCTCAAACTGCCAGACAACGCCAGCTACCGCCGCTATGCCGACCTGCAGCGCCGCGCCGTGGTGTGGAACGTGGTGGCGGCGCCCGAGTTTTCGCTCACGCTCAAGATCTGGTGCTTTCCGGTGGCGGGCTGCGTGGGTTACCGCGGCTACTTTAGTCAAGCCGATGCACGCCTTGAAGCCGACAGACAAAAAGCCGATGGCCTTGAAGTCAATGTCTATGCCGTGCCTGCCTATTCAACGCTGGGCTGGATGAACTGGGCCGGTGGCGACCCGCTGCTGAACACCTTCATCCACTACCCCGAGGGCGAGATGGCGCGGCTGATCTTTCACGAGCTGGCACACCAGGTGGTTTATGCCAGTGACGACACCCCATTCAATGAGTCCTTCGCCAGCACGGTGGAGCGCCTGGGCAGCCAGCGCTGGCTTGCCAGTCAGGCCAGTGACGCAGTGCGCCACAGCTACGCGGCCTTAGCGCAGCGCCGCCAGGGTTTTAAAGCCCTGTTGCTCTCCACGCGCCGTGAATTACAGGCTATTTACGAGAAAAAAGAGGCTACTCAAGCAATCGCAAAACAGGAAGCCATGCAACGTTTTCGTGTCCGCTACGCACTATTGAAAAGATCCTGGGGCGGCTTCAGCGGATACGACCTATGGGTCGCCAGCGCCAACAACGCAGCCTTCGGCGCGCAGGCTGCCTACGATGATTTGGTGCCGGGTTTTGTTGCCCTGTTCGAGCGCGAAGGTCGCGACTACCAACGGTTTTATGCTGCGGTAACGCGGCTTTCAAAGTTGCCAAAAGATGAGCGACAGCAAGCATTGAGAAACAGCACGACGCCATAGCGAGATGAAGACTCCGAGCTCTCTCTCGCCAGTACGGCGTACAAAATACAATGCCCATGCCATCCTTAACAGCTCTTACAAGGTCATACATGCCAAAAACTCCGCTATCGAGAGCGATCCACAGTATTGACCCTGATGTATTGCGCCAGTTCAACGCCATTTTCGCGCCCCGTGAGCGTAGCCGTGTAGTCGAGCGTTTGATGTTGTCCGAGCTGGCTAACCGTCAGCAGTCGGTGCTGGACGCGATTCGAAAAATTGAAACCGACCCGCGCTGCGCCAGCATTGCTCAGGTCTCGTGCGATATGGGCAAGCAGACTGAAGCGGCGCGTAGGGGCACTGTCTGCAACTGACATGCGAGAGCTTGAGGCAAGCCTGCGTTTGGTTTTGGTTCTATAACGACAGAGAATTCAGGAAATTCAGGGGGTAAGCATGGCAGACATCCACATCGAACGGCAACCCAAAAAGTGCTTGTAAAAAAGAAATGAAAAATGAGTAACGCTCCGAATCAAGTCTCGACCAGCAACGGCCCGCTAGCCGGCCTCAAAGTCATTGAACTGGGCCAGCTGATTGCCGGGCCTTTTGCGGCCAAAACCCTGGCTGATTTTGGTGCCGATGTTGTCAAGATTGAAGCCCCCGGCGCAGGCGACCCGCTGCGCAAATGGCGCCTGCTGAAAGACGGCACATCGGTGTGGTGGCAGGTGCAGTCGCGCAACAAGCGCTCGGTGGCGCTGGACCTTAAAACCCCCGAGGCGCAGGCCATCGTCCGTCAGCTGGCGCTTGATGCGGATGTGCTGATAGAGAACTTCCGCCCCGGCGCGATGGAGGGCTGGAGCCTGGGGCCGGATGAATTGCTCAAGCTCAACCCGCGCCTGATCATGCTGCGCATCAGCGGCTACGGCCAGACCGGCCCCTACCGCGACCGCCCCGGCTTTGGCGTGGTGGCAGAAGCCATGGGCGGCTTGCGGCATCTGACTGCCGAGCCAGGCCGCGTGCCGGTGCGCGTCGGCGTGAGCATTGGCGACACGCTGGCGGCGCTGCATGGCGTGATTGGCATCTTGATGGCGCTGCATCATCGCAACCAGTCCGGCGCGGGCCAGGTGATTGACGTGGCCTTGTATGAAGCCGTCTTCAACTGCATGGAAAGTTTGCTGCCTGAGCACGCCGCCTTTGGTGCGGTGCGCGGCCCGGCCGGCAGCGCCCTGCCCGGCATTGCGCCTAGCAATGCTTACCGCTGCAAGGATGAGGAAGCGACCAGCGTGGGAGCCTATGTCCTGATTGCCGGCAATGGCGACAGCATTTACAAACGGCTGATGCACGTCATAGATCGCGACGATCTGGGCACAGACCCGACGCTTACTGACAATGCCGGACGTGTTCTGCGTGTGGATGAAATCGACCACGCTATTGGCGTGTGGACTGCCCAACGCAGCGTGACCGAGGTGCTGGCCGCGCTAGATCAGGCCTCGGTGCCGGCAGGCCGCATCTACACGGTAGCCGACATTGCAGCGGACCCGCACTACCAAGCACGCGGCATGTTGCAGCGCATGACGATGGCCGACGGCAGCGCCTTAACCGTACCCGGCATCGTTCCCAAACTGTCGGCCACCCCAGGCAGCCAGCGGCGCAATGCGCCTGCGCTGGGGCAGGACAGCGACGCTGTGTTGAAAGAACTGGGGCTCACGCCTGAGCAGATTCAGGGCCTTAAAGACAAAGGCATCGTCGCCTGAGCTGCACAGCAGCGAAATTGGCGTCTGACCCCAATAACCCTCAGGCGGCCAGACGCTGCGAGGCGATCTCCAGCAGGCCGTCAAAAATCAGGCTTTCGACCAGCTCGACAGGCACCGACATGCTGGGCACCATCTTCCAGCCCGCACCTCCGGTCATGATGCATTCGGGCGCTTGCCCGCAATGCCGCGCGGTGTTCTCCACCATGCGCTGGATGGCGCCGGCAATTGCAAAGGTGCCGCCGCTGGTCAAGGCGTCGCTGGTGTTGGTGGGAAAGTCCTTCACGTCGCCGGTCGGCACATGCAGCCCGGCCGTGCCGGACTCGAGCGCGCGCAGCATGATGCCGTGGCCCGGCAAAATGATGCCGCCGAGGAATTTACCGGACACGTCGATCGCCTCGACCGTGACTGCGGTACCAACCATCACGACAACACAGGGTTTGTTGATGCCGCGCACCAGCAGCCGATGCCGCGCGCCTATCATCGCCACCCAGCGGTCTGCGCCGAGTCGGGCCGGATGGTCGTAGCCATTGGCCACGCCGGCCTCTTGGGCGCTGGGCACCACCCAGCTCGGCGCCACATCCCAGAGTTCCATCTGTTCTTCGACACGGCGCTTGACGGCGTCACCAGCAACAATGCAGCCTAGACTCAGCGAGGGCGCGGGCAGGCTGGCCCACTCGCCCTCGGCAAGCTTGTCAATGTTCTCTAAAAACACCGCTCCGTGCGCCAACAACTTTGCGCCTACGACAGGCGCGTCGTACTGGGCCCATTTGAGGCGGGTGTTGCCTACGTCGAGTGCTAAGAATGTCATCCCTGCCGCCATGGCAAGCCACGCAAGCGCCAGCCACCCTTGCTGCCGCGTTGCGCCTGGCCGTTGGGGTCGCCCTCAAAACCCTCGAGGATGTTGTAGGCCTCCAGCCCCAGCGCCGTGGCGCATTTGGCCGCCGCAATCGAGCGTATGCCACTGCGGCACAAAAGCACGAGTTTTTTACCCTCTGGCACGGCGGCCTTTAGGCCCTCCTCAAACGACTGGTTGATCGCCATGCCGGGCCACTGCTTCCAGGCCAGCGCCACCGCATCAGGTACAAAGCCAACCCACTCTCGCTCGGCGTCGGTGCGCACGTCTACCAGCACGGCATCGCCCGCCTGCCACCATTGGCAAGCCAACTGGGGCGAGACATCACCGGCATAACCCTGCGCCGGGCGCACCGCAAACAGGGCCTCGCCGCCGGCGTCATGGCGCAGCCCGGAGCTGAGGTTGGCCGGAACGGCTTCGTCGATGCGCCGGGGTTTCGGCAGGCTCAACGCCTCCATGATGGCGCTGAATTCAGCCTGCGTTTTCCCGGCCACCCGCGCGTTGCCGGCCTTCTCTAATCCGATGGTGGAGTGGGTACGACCCAAGTAGTCATGCCCTGGCCAGACGATGCTGTCATCGGGCAGCGCAAACAGCACCTGGGTCAGACTGTTGTAGAGCACTTCGGCGTTGCCCGACTGGAAGTCGGTTCGGCCGCAGCCATTGATCAGCAGCGTATCGCCCGTGAAGACATGCTGTTGCCCGTCCGATTTCCATAGATAGCTCATGCTGCCCGCTGTATGGCCCGGGGTTGCCAGCGCGAGGATTTCATGGTTGCCGAATTTGAGAACATGGCCATCCCTGAGCTGGACGGCAGCCGTCGTGATGCCGCAAGCTTCGGGGGCGGCTGTCTGGGTGCCGGTGTGTTCAGCCAGCTGGGCGGCACTCGTGATGTGGTCGGCATGGGCATGGGTTTCAACGCTCCACAGGAGTGTGAGCCCGTATTCCCGGAGCACTTGGAGGTCTCGCTCGACCTGCTCATCAACCGGGTCGATGATGAGTGCTTCGCGACTGCGTTGGTCGAAAAGCACATAGGTATATGTGCTGGAGGCCGGATCAAAAAGCTGAAGGGGGTGCATGATGAATCGTTGGGTAAGTAGTGAAGCGATCGGTTCGGAGTGTACAAGGGAAAACCCTAGGTGCGGGCGGCGCTGAAATGTTTATAGTTTGCTGCTATGCTGTCTTCGCAGTCCGCAACAGCAAGATTGATAAACCCAACACAAGGAGCAGCAATGTCCAAAAACGAGATAACCCCCCAAGATATAGTAACAACGACCGCGCCATCGCGGCGTAAGTTTTTCGTCGCCGCTGCTGCGGGCGCTGCGGCTATCGCGCCGATCGTCGGTGCTCGCGCACAGGCACCAGCCGTCGCCGTGAAGCCTTCGACCATCGTCTTCAAGATGCAGGGCGCATGGGGCGCAAAAGACATCTTCAACGAGATGGCCGAAGACTACGTCAAGCGCGTCAATGAAATGTCCGGCGGTGCTCTGCGCATTGAGTATCTCACCGCAGGTGCTGTGGTCAAGCCCTTTGAAGTCACCGATGCGGTGAGCAAGGGTGTGCTGGATGCCGGTCACACGGTGGCGGTGTACTGGTATGGAAAATCCAAGGTCGCGTCCTTGTTTGGATCGGGCCCCATTACCGGTGCCAATGCCGAGCAGACGCTGGGCTGGATGCAGCGCGGTGGCGGCAATGCCTTCTATGAAGAGCTGCTGAAAAAGTTGGACCTGAACATCAAGGGCTTCTTTGCTTTCCCAATGCCGACACAGCCGCTGGGCTGGTTCAAGAAGACGCCGCCCAAGAATGCTGAGCAACTTAAGGGCTACAAATACCGCACCGTGGGCTTGGCGGCCGACCTGATGCAGGAACTGGGCATGAAGGTCACGCAGTTGCCCGGTGGCGAGATCGTGCCGGCCATGGAGCGTGGTGTGATTGATGCCTTCGAGTTCAACAACCCGACCTCTGACAGCCGTTTTGGCGCTCAGGACGTGGCCAAATACTACGCCATGGGTTCCTACCACCAGGCGATGGAGTTCTTTGAAATCATCTTCAATCGCACAAAGTATGAAGCGCTGCCGCCGCATCTGAAGGCCATTCTCCAGTACGCTGCCGAGGCCACGTCGTCGGCCAACACCTGGACTGCGCAGGACAACTATTCCAGAGACCTGCAGAAACTCATCACCAAGGACAAAGTGAAGGTGTCGCGCACACCCAAGGCGGTCTTTGATGCACAGATCAAGGCTTGGGACACAGTGACTGCCAAGCTTGAAGGCGAAGATCCCTTCTTCAAGAAGGTTCTGGCATCGCAAAAAGACTGGGCTAAAAGGGTGGCATACTACGGCTTCTTCAACGATGCAGACTTCAAAACGGCGTTCGAGCACGTTTTCAAGACCAAGCTGCCTACTTGATGAGCGCTTAATAGCATTCGGTCGTTGCCTTGATGGCAACGGCCTTTTTTTTTGAGCCCCCATGGAAAAATTCATTCGTAATATCGATTACCTTTCAAAGGCAATCGGCCATAGCTTCGCCTGGACAGTTCTGGTACTGACAGCCGGCACCTGCTATGAGGTTTTTCGCCGCTATGTGCTCAATGACCCCACGGCGTGGGCGTTTGACATGAGCTATATCCTCTACGGGGTCCTGTTTCTGATGGCCGGGGCCTATACCCTGTCAAAGAACGCGCATGTGCGGGGCGACTTCATTTATCGAAAATGGCAACCCGCCACCCAGGGCAAAGTTGACCTCGCGATGTATTTCATTTTCTTCATGCCGGGTGTTCTGGCGCTGGTCTTTTCGGGGTTCTTCTATGGCTGGAGCGCCGCCAAAATTCAAGAAGTCAGCGTCTTCAGCCCGATTGGTGTTCCGGTCTGGCCCCTCAAAATGATTATTTTCGTGGCCGGCGTGACCTTGCTGTTGCAAGGGCTGGCTGAAATGTGCCGCTGTGTGATGGCCATTCGAGACAACCAATGGCCGAGCCGTGACGATGACGTCGTCGAATTGGAAGTTGCGCTGCGGCAGCAGTTTGAACAAAAAGAAGGGCCTGCATCATGAGCGATCCAGTCATCGCCTTGCTGATGCTTGGCCTGTTTATTGTTTTTATTTTTCTCGGATTCCCGATTGCCTTCACCTTGATGGGCATGGCCATCTTGTTCGGAGGTTATGCCTACTATGCGCCAGGGCAGAGTTTTTTCGACAACAATATCTTCTACCTGTTCACGCAGAACACCTTCAGCATCATGACCAATGATGTGCTGATCTCGATACCGCTGTTCCTGTTCATGGGCTACATCATCGAGCGGGCCAACATTTTGGACCGGCTCTTCTTGAGCTTGCAGGTGGCCCTGAAGCATGTGCCGGGCTCGATGGCCGTAGCGGCCCTGATCACGTGCGCGCTGTTTGCCACTGCCACTGGCATTGTGGGTGCCGTCGTGACCTTGATGGGGCTGTTGGCGCTGCCACCGATGCTCAAGGCCGGCTATGACAAGAAGCTGGCTACGGGCGTGATTGCCGCGGGCGGCACCTTGGGCATTCTGATCCCGCCGTCGATCATGCTGATTGTGTACGCGGCCACGGCCGGGGTGTCGGTTGTCAAGCTGTATGCGGCCGCCATGCTCCCGGGCATCACGCTGGCGGTCCTGTACCTGATCTACGTGATCGTTCGGTGCACCATCAACCCTTCTCTGGCGCCCAAGCCCAAAGACCTGGATAAAATCAGCATCTGGACGGCCACCTACATGGTGGTGACGGCTTTCCTGCCTTTGGCCTTGCTGATCATGACGGTTCTGGGCTCCATCCTCTTTGGTCTGGCGACGCCCAGCGAAGCGGCGGCCATGGGCTCGCTCGGTGGCATTGTGCTGGCGGTAGCCTACCGTGCGTTTACCTGGGAGCGCTTGAGGGAGTCGGTATTCTTGACGGCAAAAACCACGGCGATGGTCTGCTATCTGTTCGTCGGATCGTGGACTTTCTCAAGCGTGTTTTCCTATCTGGGTGGGGAGAGCGTGATCAAGGAGTTCATGCTGTCGATGGACCTGAATACGATTCAGTTCCTGATCATGACGCAAATCATCATCTTTATTCTGGGCTGGCCGCTGGAGTGGAGCGAAATCATCATTATTTTCGTCCCCATATTTCTGCCCCTGCTTGAGCACTTCAATGTCGATCCGCTGCTGTTCGGCATCCTGATCGCGGTCAATCTGCAAACGTCGTTCTTGACGCCGCCGATGGCGATGTCAGCGTATTATTTGAAGGGGGTTTCACCACCAGAGATCCAGCTGTGGACGATTTTCAAAGGCTGCTTCCCGTTCCTGGGAATGGTTCTCCTGACGATTGTGCTGATCTATGTGCAACCCAAGCTGGTCACTTGGCTGCCGGACCTGATGTACAACAATGATTCAAGTTCGCTGGAGGTCCCGGCTGGTGATGTCGACGATCCCAACGTGATGGATCCGTCCTTTCTCAAGTAGCTAGCCGCCGCAAGGCAGGTTGCTGAAACTCGATGGCCCCCGTTTTCCGGAAAAATCACCGGAACGGAGGCCATTCAAACCAATTTTCACAAGAGGTTTTGCAGGTGTCAGAAGTTCAAAAAAACTGTCAAGAATTGGGTGTGACCGAGGTGATCGATCACCTGAATGCGGGTAGTTTGGGTTTGCGCGATTACGTTGCCGCCATGCACGGCTACTCTCAGGCAGTTGATCCTGAAGTGAAGGCTTTCGCGCACTACTCGAAGGAGATCGTCGATCTGCAGGTAGAGCGCCTGGAACCCTTGAAAAACTCAGGCACTGCCTTGCCCAAGCTCTATGGGGTGCCGGTTGCTATCAAGGACAACATCGACACAGCGGATTACCCGACCGAATACGGTTATGACGGCACACGTGGGCAGACACCCAGTGTGGATGCCTTTCTGGTTCATCAGCTTCGGGAGGCGGGTGCTCTGGTTTGGGCCAAGTCCCGCTCCACTGAGCTGGCCTACATGAACCCGACAATCACGGAAAATCCGCGTGCTCCCGGTCACACGCCCGGTGGCTCATCCAGCGGCTCGGCGGCGGCTGTGGCCAGCGGACTTGTGCCGGCCGCCATCGGGACGCAGACCAACGGTTCGGTGATCAGGCCGGCTTCATTCTGCGGGGTCTATGGCTACAAACCGTCACGCGGTCTGATTTTTAATGGCGGCACGCTCAAAAGCTCACCTTCCCTGGACCAAGTAGGGGTCTTCGCCCGCTCTGTGGAAGATCTGGCCGCCGTTGCGGAGGTCATGATCGGCGGGCACCAGCTTGAATCGGGTTCATTGGTCTTTCCGATGAACCTGCGGGAGGTCTGCAAAAACGAACCGCCCCTGCCGCCCAAGCTCATGTTTGCCAAAACCCCCATGTGGGACCGGGTGGATGCCAGATCCCAGAGCGCATTTATGGCGCTGATCGAGGAACTCAAGGACTGCATGGTGGAGCTTGAGCTACCGCCATCTGTTGCCAATGCACTGGCCTGGCACAAGGCCGTGATGGAAGCTGAATTGCACGCCAACTACAAGCAACTGGTGGAGTCTGCGGGCGGGAAAGCCAGCCAGCCAACCCTGGATGTGATTGAGCGGGGCGGCAAAATTCTCGCCTCAGACTATCTGCTGGCGCGTGAACGCATGCAAAAAGCCGCTGAGGGTTTTGATGAATATTTTGACCACTTCGATGCCATTCTCACACCGGCAACGTTGGGGCCGGCTCCCAAGGGAATGGACAGTACCGGCGACCCGGTCATGAACACGATCTGGACATTCGCGGGGCTTCCCTGCATATCGATGCCGCTGCTTCAAACAGAGGATGGGCTGCCGATTGGCGTGCAACTGGTCGGCAAGGGGCGCAACGATGCACGGTTGCTAAGAACGGCGCGCTGGCTGGCGCATCGACTTGGGTGAACACCGGAATCAGGCTTGTTTTTTCTCATTTTTCGACAGGTGTAACCATGAACAAACGACTCTACAATTTGCTGGCCTTGTTAATGCTCGGCCTGTTTTTTCTTCCCTACATCGTGAAGATCAAGCAATGGGATTTGGTCTTTATATTGATTGCCGGACTGCTCTTGCCGGCGATCGACTTTTTCACCAGCAAGGATGATGAAAAGTAAGCCGGCACTTGACGCTGCTGTTGATAAAGGGGCGCATCAGCGCCCCTTGGCTTTTGGAAAAACGATAAGATTGACGTTTACGTCAACGTCAATTTAATGGGCTGGCTGCCAACACCCGCTTGCCCAGGAGACACAGCATGACCGATCTGTCCGCAGAATACAAAACCCTCGCCAATTACCGACCCACCCACAAGGTGCGCTTTGTCACCGCCGCATCGCTGTTTGACGGCCACGATGCGGCCATCAACATCATGCGGCGCATCCTGCAAAGCATGGGTGCCGAGGTTATCCATCTGGGGCACAACCGCAGCGTCGATGAGGTGGTCACCGCAGCCTTGCAGGAAGACGTGCAGGGCATTGCCATCAGCTCTTACCAAGGCGGGCATGTCGAGTATTTCAAGTACATGGTCGATTTGCTGAAAAGCCGTGGCGGCGCGCACATCCAGGTGTTTGGCGGTGGCGGTGGCGTGATCGTGCCGCCGGAAATCCGCGAGCTGCACGCCTATGGTGTCGCGCGCATCTACAGCCCTGAAGACGGCCAGAAAATGGGCTTGGCCGGCATGATTGGCGAGATGGTGATGCGTTGCGACAAAGACCTGACCGGCTTTGCACCCAAAGACATCAAGGCCGTTGAAGGCCATAGCGAAATGAGCTGGCGTGCGCTGGCGCAGCTCATCACTGTGCTTGCAAACGACAAGGCCGACGCGGCATTGCTCGGCAAGCTGCGGGACCAGGCGGCCAGCAAAAAGATCCCGGTGCTGGGCATTACCGGCACCGGCGGTGCGGGTAAGTCGTCATTGACCGACGAGTTGATTCGGCGTTTGCGGTTGGATCAAAACGACCAGCTGCGCGTAGCTGTTATCAGCATCGACCCGTCGCGTCGTAAAAGCGGCGGCGCATTACTCGGCGACCGCATTCGCATGAACGCCATCAACCCCTGGTCTGAGGGCCAAAAGGTGTTTATGCGTTCACTCGCCACGCGCGACTTCGGCTCGGAAATCAGCCATGCATTACCCGACGTGATCGCCGCCTGCAAGTGCGCAGGCTTTGACTTGATCGTGGTCGAGACCTCCGGCATTGGTCAGGGTGATGCCGCCATCGTGCCGCATGTCGATGTGCCGATGTATGTGATGACCCCTGAGTTTGGCGCTGCCAGCCAGCTGGAAAAAATCGACATGCTGGACTTTGCAGAGTTCATCGCCATCAACAAGTTTGACCGCAAAGGCTCGCTCGATGCGCTGCGCGATGTGCGCAAACAGGTGCAGCGCAACAAGGAGGCCTGGGGTACGCCGCTAGAGCAGATGCCGGTCTTCGGCACCATGGCTGCGCGCTTCAATGATGACGGCGTGACGGCGCTTTACCAGTCACTCAAAATCCGGCTTGCAGAACTGGGCCTGAACCTCGGCGAAGCTGCTTTGCCAACAGTCAACGTGCGCCACAGCACCAACCAGACACCCGTGGTACCTGCGGCCCGTACCCGCTACCTGGCCGAGATCAGCGAGACCGTGCGCGGCTACAAAAAACGTGCACGCGCACAGGCCCAACTGGCGCGCGAAGTGCAGCAGTTGAAAGCTGCCGCCAGCATGCTCAAGATCGACAAGCCCGATCGCGCGCCCGCTGCTGAAGCCGCTCTCGACCTGGCTGGCCACCGCAAGGCCCGCATGGATGTTGATGCCAGGCGACTGCTGGCCGAGTGGCCCGACATGCAGGCGGCTTATGCCGGCGATGAATATGTCGTGAAAATTCGAGATAAAGAAATCCGCACCGCGCTGACCAGCAAATCACTCTCGGGCACGACCATCCGCAAGGTGGCCCTGCCGCAGTACGAAGACCACGGCGAAATTTTGAAGTGGCTGATGCTGGACAACGTGCCCGGCAGCTACCCCTACACCGCCGGCACCTTTGCCTTCAAGCGCGAAGGCGAAGACCCGACCCGGATGTTTGCCGGAGAAGGCGATGCGTTCCGCACCAACACCCGCTTCAAGCTGCTCAGCGCAGGCATGGCGGCCAAGCGCCTGTCCACCGCATTTGATTCGGTCACGCTGTATGGCAATGACCCGCATGTACGGCCCGACATCTACGGCAAGGTGGGTAACGCCGGGGTGTCAATTGCCACCCTCGACGACATGAAAGTGTTGTACGACGGCTTTGACTTATGCAACCCGAGCACCTCGGTCAGCATGACCATCAACGGCCCCGCGCCCAGCATATTGGCGATGTTCATGAACACCGCGATTGACCAGAACCTGGACAAGTTCAAAAAAGACAAGGGCCGCGACCCGACGCCCACAGAGGTCGAAAAAATCCGCGAATGGGTGCAGGAGAACGTGCGCGGCACGGTGCAGGCCGACATCCTGAAAGAAGACCAGGGCCAGAACACCTGCATCTTCTCGACCGAGTTCAGTCTGAAAGTCATGGGCGACATTGCCGAGTACTTTGTGCACAACCGGGTGCGCAATTTCTACAGCGTGTCGATCAGCGGCTATCACATCGCCGAAGCCGGCGCGAATCCGATATCGCAACTCGCCTTCACGCTGTCCAACGGTTTTACTTTTGTAGAAGCGTACTTAGCGCGTGGTATGCACATCGACGACTTCGCGCCTAACTTAAGCTTTTTCTTTAGCAACGGCATGGACCCGGAATATACCGTGATGGGCCGCGTTGCGCGCCGCATCTGGGCTGTGGCGATGAAAGAAAAATACGGCGCCAACGAGCGCAGCCAAAAGCTCAAATACCACATACAGACCAGCGGCCGCAGCCTGCATGCACAAGAGATCCAGTTCAACGACATCCGCACCACCCTTCAGGCGCTGATCGCGATTTACGACAACTGCAACAGCCTACACACCAACGCCTTTGACGAAGCCATCACCACGCCGACCGAAGATAGCGTGCGCCGCGCCATGGCGATACAGCTCATCATCAACCGCGAATGGGGTCTGGCGAAAAACGAGAACCCGACGCAAGGCGCCTTCATCATCGAGGAGCTGACCGAGCTGCTTGAAGAAGCCGTGCTGCAGGAGTTTGAACGTATCGCCGAACGCGGCGGTGTGCTGGGCGCGATGGAAACCGGTTACCAGCGTGGCCGCATCCAGGACGAGTCCATGCATTACGAAATGCTCAAGCACACCGGCGAGCTGCCCATCATCGGTGTCAACACCTTCCGCAACCCGCACGGCGATGCTGTACAGGACAAGCTGGCGCTGGCGCGCTCAACCGAAGAAGAAAAACAAAGCCAGCTCACCAGGCTGGCCGACTTCCACCAGCGTCATGCGGAAGAATCACCGGCCATGCTCAAACGACTGCAGCAGGCCGTGATCGCCGACGCCAATGTTTTCGAAGTGCTGATGGACGCGGTGCGCGTCTGCTCACTCGGACAGATTACGAACGCGTTGTTTGAGGTCGGTGGGCAGTATCGCAGGAACATGTAAAACTTTGCGGGACAGACCAAGACTACATGAGCGTAGCGAATGAACTTGCTCTGTCCCCAACTGATTATGAATTAACCTCGATTAGAGGTAGTCAAGCATCACGCAGCCAAGGGTACTTTTCCCGACAGGTCGCCAACACCAGCGAGCAAACCGGCTACCGAAATATCTTCGTCCAATAGCTCCCAATGCAAACCCGTGCGGCTTATTTCACAAGCCTCTCGCTGTTCTGGCGTGGCGTGCAGCAGTCGGGGGAACCAGGCGAGGGGCACCGAAAGAACTCGTCCATCCAGCAAATTAACCCACATGCTGTTGTCATCAAATCGAACCGATTTAGCCGAAGTGTTCATTCCAGGCCCTTTCAATAAGTAACGCGTTGCTCTCCACCACTTGTGCCAGTTCGCGCAGGGTGCGCGCGTCAAAACCACTACTGTCAGCCAAACCTACGATGGGTTCAAGCCAGTACTTGGCATCGCCATCGGCGCTTCGCACATGCACATGTAGCGGTTCACGCGGACTTCCTTCGTTTGAGTAGAAGAAAAAACGAAATCCTTTGTAGCGAAAGACAATCGGCATTTTTAGATGTTAGTCCCATATAGATAAATCGGCAATTCGCCGTAATGGAGAAGTCAAGTCAGCGCACAAATAAGCTAAATGCTAAGCGCGTTACTTTCCCAATTTACTACATATCTAATAGCTGAAAACGACCGTATTGATTGGGTTTTGGCTATTTTTAGCCATGCAAAAAGCGCCTCAAAAGGCGCTTTTTGCATGCTGCGGGGAAAACAGCCCGCCAGAAAACCTAAACTGCTCAGCCGCCTTTGGAAGGCCGCTTGCCCGGATTCTTTTTGCTGCGGGTGTGCGAACCGCGCTCAAGGCTGATCTTCTGGCCGCGACCAGTGGTGGTGGTGTAGCCCTTAGGTGGAACGGGCTTGGGGGCGCAGATGTCGGCTTCGACTCTGATTCTTTTGGGCATGGAGGACTCCGAGTTTGAAAAAAAAGGCTTAACGGCATATTTTAAGCTACCGCGTGATGAATAGCGTGGAGCCGTGCTTTATCAGCTCAGCGATTGCAGCGGCAAATTCACCAGTAAATTCTGCGGCTTGAGCTTGACCACGCCATCGGCACTCATCATCAGACCAAGGTATACCGGCTTGCCCGCCACGTCGGCACGCATCTCGCGCGGGTCAGCAAAGTCGAGCCGAAAAAGGCTGACCAGGCGCTGCGTGCGTTCTGCCGCCACATCTTTGCCCTCGTACAAGTCATTGAGCAGCGCCGTCGCCTCCACATCCAGCCCGATGTGCCAGCGCCAAGCTTGGTCATCAACCTTCTGCAGCGGCTTGACGCTGACGGCCACGCCCAGAAAATGCTGTACCCATTTTTGCAGTACGCTGGCCAGCGCCTTGATGCCCGAGCGGGTGCGCGTCATGGTCAAGACCAGGCCGTGACTTAAGTCATTGCTCACCTCATGCGTGAGGTCGAGTAAAAACCGGTGCCTGCCCGCACCCTGCCGGGCGCTAAAAAAATCTGCCGCGTTGTCGTCTGCCAGCACCTTCAGATGCAGGACTGGCAACGGCGCCTTGGCCTCTGCCAGAAAACGCCCGATATCACCCAAGCCGCCGGTTTCCTTGA